>Ga0326728_10002412_pt1 | contig 62339 bp, 45 predicted proteins | sample MB3enrmetagenome_FD_207602 | JGI IMG/M metagenome (GOLD analysis project Ga0326728, IMG submission 207602) | Lab enriched peat soil microbial communities from McLean, Ithaca, NY, United States - MB31MN | ecosystem: Environmental > Terrestrial > Soil > Wetlands > Peat | place: USA: New York... | reverse complement strand
CTAAAAACCGACTCCCGTAAATGTCAAACTGCTGCTGCCACCCCGGCAGAGCCGGGGGAACTCCCGTTACATTAGACGCAAGGACGCCTCAGGCGGATGCTTCCATACCCTTGGCTCGGGGGGCCGGCGGCTATCGCACCCGGAGCGGAATCGACGCTGGATCGTTTTTCCAACTGACGACCCGGTTGTTCTGGAAGTACACCACGGAGCCGCCGTATTCGAACTTGTTCTCGGTAAACGCCGTAGGAGTTCCTTGAACCACCAGCACGGAGTCTTTCGATGAGCCATAGGAAAAGAAATCTAGGCCAGGGTCAACGGGAGCTTCGGGCCAGAGCTTGACTCGAATCGGGGAAGAAGGATCGATTCGCCAGCCGATGACGGCGCCGTCCTTGAGATACAGCTCCGACTTGCCGTAGACCAGCTTTTCCTCCGAGGATGCTGTCGGAGGTCCTGCCTGAGCCAGCACTTCGTCTCTGGTGGAACCGACGGTGAGATAGGGCAGGAGAACTTCGTGGGGCGCAGGTTGAGCCTGCTGGGCCGCGGCGCGAGTCTTTGCCTGCTGATGGCTATCCGCTTTCCGGGGCCCCGGCGGCGCAGCTGGCGGAGCGCCGGCCGGCGCGCTCTCTTTGGCGGAATCTCCCGCATTGGCCATCTCCCCACTGGGGTTGTGAACCTTGAGAAACGTCCAGATTGATCTGCCCGTCAAAAGTATGCATGCAAGAGCCGCTACCCTCAGGAACCATCTGGTCCTGCGATAAAACAATTTGATCTTCTGCCAATGCTGCGAGGGGGAAGTCACATTCGGAATTGCGGCAGGCGCTGTGCTGACTGCTGGAACTTCTTTTGGGGCGGGCTGCGCATTGGCTGTTGCGCCCTCCCTTGAAGCCGGTTGCGCCCCAGGCGGTGCCTCCTGGAACGCTCTGTAAGGGGCCTCATGCTGAGGCCGGTCGGGCATGCCGCGCTGAATGGAAGTTGAAGTGAGAACTTCGAATGCGGAATTGATTTCCTTCAGCTTCGCCTCCGCCGCCTCCTTAAGCTTCTCATCACCCTGGAAGCGGTCCGGTTGCCAGGTCTTGACAAGCAGGCGATAAGCGCTTCTGATCTCATTTTCTTCCGCATCCGTTTCGAGGCCGAGAACTTGAAGAGCCGCGCAGCGGGGGCACTGCGTGCTCTTTTCATCCACCAGTTTGCCGCACGAACAGGTATTCATCTCGCCCGATTGCCCTCGCATTTCTCCGCAGTTTGGAAGACGGCACGATTATATAGGAGCTTCTCTTTCGGTGGGGCGTTGCGATTCTGCGCGCCAGTAGAGGAATCCGTAGAATAGCCTTGTCGCCGGTTTCAGGGAGCGGGATGGCATTTACGGAACAATACGATGTGGTGGTGGTCGGCGCCGGTCACGCGGGGTGCGAGGCGGCGATGGCGGCGGCGCGCATGGGGCTGAAGACGGCGCTCATCACCATGAACCTGGATCTGATCGCGCAGATGAGCTGCAACCCGGCCGTCGGCGGCGTGGCCAAGGGCCACCTGGTGCGCGAAGTGGACGCCCTCGGCGGCATCATGGGCGAGGTAGCAGATGCCGTGGGCATTCAGTTCCGCCTCCTCAACTCGTCGCGTGGGCCAGCGGTGTGGAGTCCGCGCGCCCAATGCGACAAGCAACTCTATCGCGTGAAGATGCGCGAGGTGCTGGAGTCGCAGCCGGGTTTGCATATCCGCCAGGCCGAAGTGGTCAACCTGGTGATGGACGACACGGATCAGGGGTCAGGGATCAGGGATCAGGAGACCGAGGGACTGGGGCCGGGTGCGCCAGATCCCGATTCTGGGACCTGGGATCGGATGCTCCGTCGCCGCGTGCTGGGTGTGAAGCTGCGCGACGGCCGCTGCCTGCTGGCCGGGGCCACCATCATCACCACGGGCACGTTTCTGAATGGGCTGATCCACTGCGGCGAGGAGCGCTATCCGGCCGGACGCAGCGGTGAGCCGGCTTCCGTCCTGCTGGGCGAGGCCCTTCGGGCTTTAGGGCTTCGGACTTGCCGCTTGAAAACAGGCACTCCGCCGCGCCTCGATGGCCGCACCATACGCTGGGAGGCATTCCAGGAGCAGCCGGGCGACGCCGACCCCACGCCCTTCAGCTTCCGCACCAGGAGAATCGTGCAGCCGCAGGTGAGCTGCCACATCGCCTTCACCACCCCGGAGACCCTGCGCATCATCCGCGAAAACGTGCACCGCTCGGCCATGTACTCCGGGCAGATCCGGGGCATCGGCCCGCGCTATTGCCCCTCCATCGAAGACAAGATCGTCAAGTTTCCCGACAAGACGCAGCATCAGTTCTTTCTGGAGCCCGAGGGGTTGAAGACGCACGAGGTCTACGTGAACGGAATGTCCACCTCGCTGCCCATGGAGGTGCAGTGGCAGATCGTGCGCTCCATTCCGGGCCTCGAGCAGGCGGAGATGCTGCGCCCCGGCTATGCCATCGAGTACGACAGCGTGGACGCGACCGAACTCGACCGCAGCCTACGCGTCAAGAGTATGGAGGGCCTGTACCTGGCCGGCCAGATCAATGGGACAAGCGGCTATGAGGAGGCAGCCTGCCAGGGAATCATGGCCGGAATCAATGCTGCCCTATGGCTCAAGGGCGAGCCGCCCTTCACCCTGGACCGGAGCGAAGGTTACACCGGCATCCTGATCGACGACCTGATTTCGAAGGGCATCAACGAGCCGTATCGCATGTTCACATCGCGGGCCGAGTTCCGCCTCCACCTGCGCATCGACAACGCCGACCGCCGGCTGACCCCGTATGGGCGGCGACTGGGCCTAATCGGCGACGAGGCCTGGGCGGATTACGAGCGCAAGCAGGTGCGAATAGCCGCGCTGGAGCGCCTCTTGCTCTCTGGCAAGCCTGACTCCGAAGGGCTGCGGGCCGCGGGCTTCGGCGACCTGACGGCTACCGCCGGGCTGACCTGGGCGCAACTGCTCAAGCGGCCGGAGGTAACGATCGAGCCGGTGCTGGGCGCAATGCGCGAAGCCCTGGCGAAGGAGCCGCTGCTGGCCGAGTTCTCCGCCGTATTGGCAGGCCAGGATCCAGGCCAGGACGCAAGAGCCCGGAGGGCCGTGCTGCGCAACGAGGCCCGCGCCGTCGAAACCGAGATCAAGTTCGCCGGTTACCTGGACCAGCAAAGGAAGGCGATCGAAAAGCTGAAGGCCGCCGAGGCCGTAGCCATTCCGGAGTGGCTCGACTACCGCGCCATCAGCGGCCTGTCGCGCGAGATGCGCGAAGTTCTGGAGCGGGTACGCCCGGTCACCATCGGCCAAGCCAGCCGAATTCCCGGCGTCACTCCCGCCGCGCTCAGCCTGGTCCATGTCTCGATCCGGCTGCAAGGAGCGAGGCGACAGGCACACTGACCCCCATCAGCCGCTCACTCCCCCGCGCAAAGCGTGAGAATCGCTTCGCCAAATCGCTCTACCTTGGCCGGCCCCATTCCATCGATCTCCAACAACTGCCTTGGATTCCGCGGCCGCGCCTGGGCAAGAGCCGCCAGCGTCCGGTCATGCAGCACCACGTACGCCGGAACCTTCAGCCGCCTGGCCTCTGCGGCCCGCCACTCCCTGAGCCGCGCCGCCAGCGCCTCATCGGCCGGCGCAAGCGGCTTGGGAGCGGCAGATGTCTCCGCCGTCGCCGAACCAGCGCCGGTCTGCCTCCTCGCCGCAGCCCCCGCGCTAGCCTTTGCCTTCTTCTTCTGCCCCGCGGTCTCAACCTGCCCGCTGAACTCCTCCACAATTCCGTCGCTCACCAGCAAACCGATCGGGGTCTCCGACTGCAACTCCCGCCCCGCTTCCGTCAGCCTTACCTTGCGGAAGCGCCTGACCTCTCCATCCTTCTCGTACTCTGCCTCCTCGATCGCGATCAATCCCGCTCGCGCCATCGCTCCCAGCAGCCCGTCGAACTCGTTCCGGCTCAGCCTGCTTACCTGCTCGACGCTCCCCTGCAGCGATCCCGCCCCCCTGTAGCTCACCGGCCGCAGATCGTCCATGACCGCCTGCGCCATGGCCCGCTCCCGCGCCGTGGCCCGCCGGAAGAGCCGCAGCACCGCCCCAGCCGGATCGCACACGTCGCACGCCCCGCATGGCCGGCTGGCATCCTCCACGTCGCCAAAGTGGCGTACCAGCGCCGCCATCCGGCACTCATTCTGGACCGTATAGCGAAGCACCTTCTCAAACTGTTCCGCCCTGAACTGCGCCTGAATCCTATAGGTCTTCTTCCAGCCCGCGCCGCCCACTGTCACGTTGCCGCCGAAGTCCATCCGCACGCCGCCGTGGATCTCCAGTTTCTCCAAGGCTTTGTCGAACTCCTCGTCGCCCAGCCGTGACTCGGCCCGCAGCTCGTCAACGGCCCGCGGCTCCTCCTTGAGCGCCCGGAAAACCTGCTGCAAATGCTCCACGGGCGGATAATCCCGGTTCAAAAAGAAGTCGTGCGTCCTTTGGTCGGCGTAGGCGTGCATCAGATAGGTGCGGCTGGGCAGGCCATCGCGGCCGGCCCGCCCAATCTCCTGGTAGTAGCCTTCCAGCGTCCCAGGCAGTCCGGCATGAATCACCGTCCGAATGTCCGCCTTGTCGATCCCCATTCCGAAGGCGATGGTCGCCACCACCACCTCCAGTTCGCCTGCCTGGAAGGCCGTCTGCACCCGCTCCCGCGTCTGGGCATCGAGACCGGCGTGGTAGGCCGCCGCCGCAATCCTGTGCGCCGCGCCGGTCCCAGCCGATGCCGTAAGCGACAGCTCCTCCGCCAGTTGTTCCGCATTCTTTCGCGAAGTCGCGTACACAATCGCCGGCCGGCGCGCCGGCTCGGCCAGCAGCCGTGCAATCGCTCCCGCGCGCTCCGGCACGGGAAGTTCGACCACCTCGATGGCCAGGTTCTCGCGCCGAAAACCATGAATGAACTTGACCGGCTTCACCATCCCCAGTTGAGCCAGGATGTCGGCCTGCACCTCCGGCGTCGCCGTAGCCGTCAGCGCGATCACCGGCGAGGCATTGTCCCCACTCCGCAGCTCCGGCAGGTATTGCCCCAGCATGCGGTAATCCGGGCGGAAGTCGTGCCCCCATTGCGAGATGCAATGCGCCTCGTCAATGGCGATGAGGGCCAGCTTTCGCTTGGCCAGCATCTCGGGAAATCCCGGCACACGCAGCCGCTCCGGCGCAATGAACAGAAATTGCAGGCTCCCGTTCAGATAATCCACGCAAGCCTGCCGCGCCACGACCCGCTCCAGCCCGGAGTGAATCCGCGCCACGCGCAGTCCCAGCGCCGCCAGCTTCGCCGCCTGGTCCTCCATGAGCGCAATCAGCGGGCTTATGACCAGCGCCGTGCCCCCGCGCGCAATGGCCGGCAACTGGTAGCAGAGCGACTTCCCTGCCCCGGTCGGCATCACCAGCAGCAGATCGCGTCCCTCCAGGGCCGCCGCGCAGACAACCTCCTGGCCGGCCCGAAACCGGGCAAACCCGAAGACCGACCGCAGCAGGCCGGCAAGCACATCCGAATTGGAAGAAGTTGTCACCGGAAGAGCGCCGCGGGCTTTAAAGAGGCTGCACCGAGAGTACGAGACGCTTCTTCCAACTTTACAAGAGCGGATGGCCTCTCCCGGCGTGAGGACGGATTGACCGACGCTGAAGAGGTTGGGGAGGAAAAGCGGCGCGGCGCATCTGTCACCCATGGAAGGGTGCAAAGGCCAAAATGACCAACATCCGATCAAGAGTCGAGCCGCTGAACAAGCTCCGACAAGACGCAAGGCCCGCCTGCCGAAGCAAGCGGGCCTTTCCGGGGAAGTCCGCAGGATCTGGGGAACGCTGCGGAGAAATGTCTGGATTACCGGTGTCCGCCACCGCCGTGGCCGCCGCTAAATCCGCCACCGGCATGGCCGCCACCACTGAAGCCACCGCGGGCGCCGCCGCTGAATCCGCGCGCCGCTCCGCCTCTGGGAGCCGCATAACCGCGGGCTACACCGCCTCTGGGAGCTGCATAGCCGCGGGCGCCGCCGGCATAACCACGCACTCCGCCGGCATATCCGCGACCCACGTATCCACCGCGATAACCGTAGCCGCCGCGATAGCCGTAGCCGCCCCACCCATGCCCGCCGTACCAGCCGTGCCGCCAGCCCCAGCCGTACCACGGTCCGGCGCCGATGAAGACGCCGCCGTAGAACCAGCTTGGCCCATAGTAGCCGTAGGGGGCGCATGCGTAGGGATAATAGGGGTAATAGCCCCAGTCGCAGATCGGCGGACCGTAGACATCGGGGGCGGCAACGACTGCGGGGCCGACTCCGACACCCACATCCACTTGGGCCGTTGCCGTAGCCGCGAACGGCAGAGCCAACACCATTGCGAACAGAACGAGGCTGAATCGTTTCATGACATCCTCCTTGTGCTGCCCCGTCCTTTTCGATCCGGACCTGGGATTCGGAGTCCACCTCCGTTCTCAGCACCTGCCGGCCTTTGGGTTTCTCCTGCCCAACCGGCTTTCAATTACTCAGACAGCATTTCCGCGGTTAAGTTGCGGTCACTGCACAAAGAATCGCGCAGTGCGGGCAAATTGGCAAGCAAGACGTGGAGATTCAGCGCCGCGCCTTCAAGCGGGTCCGTCGCCGTTCGTAGGTCCACTGTGGAGAATCCTTCATGAAGAAGATGAGCTTCGTTTGGTTAAGTATATGTATTTAAGTAGAATGATCCTGCCCACAGTTTGTGGCTGAGTTGCCGAGATCAAGCGCGCTGTCTATCAAGCAGACCCAGGACAGTCTCTTCGATAAGGCGGCAGGCCGCGGGAAGGGCGGCGCCCACGGCGTCGCTGAACTCTTCGCCCAGCTCCGTCGATCCGGCGCCGATGGTCAGCAGCAAGGCTCTCTCGGGCTGAGAATCGTAGATGTCGCGGGTCAGCGCCAGCAACTCGGCCGCTCCCAGGCGGTGGGTGGCGAGCCCTTGCATGGTGGCGGCCGGCTCGACGAACAGCAGCGCGACCGATCCGGGAGCGGAATCGACGGAGCAATCGATAAACAGGACGAATTGGGCGCGGGCGATCTCCTCGGCCAGCTCGGGAGGCCATTGCTGGCGGGCGAGCACGCGCACATCCTCCCGGGCACCGAATCTCATCTCAGCCCAATCCGCAAGCCACGGTCCGACGCCATCGTCCGTGCGCAGCGGGTTGCCGCAGGCGAGAATGAGGCAGCGGGGTGAAGGCAAAGTCAAGGATGCACCGCGTAAGAGCAAATTTCCGAGAAAGTCCTACTTCTTAGGCTTTGATGTGGCGTACCTCCAGGCCTTCAACCGGTACTTTCCCTCAGTATCGGACAACTGTGAAAACCCGAATTCGGCGATGCCGATATTCTGGCCTCCAATCACATTGACCTGTGCCTCGAAGTAGTAGACCCTGCCGGCCTCGGCGGTAACGGATGCCATCTGCGTGAATGTCTTCTTCATTCGGCTCGGAGCCGACTGCATGCTCGCGCACAGATTGTGTTCACCGGGGTCCACTGAAACTGTAAAATAGGAGTCGCCCCTGTTGGCGCCCACCCAGGCTCCGTCAACCCCAAAGCGGGTTGTTGATTGCACCCGCATTTCATTGGGCATGGTTTCAACAAATACAATCAGCGCCTTGCCTTCTACCGGGCCGGTGAACGCGGGTTTTTCTTTTTCTTGTTTAGCATCGAACTGAACACTGTCGTCGCCGCAGCCATCCGGCAGGATCGCAGGGGACTTGGCCAGAGCTTGCACAGCCGGGAGCAGCGATGCACAGAGGAGCAATACAGAGAGTTTTGGTTTCATTCCAATTATTCTATGTGCTTGATTTGTGGCCTTGTCAATCGATGTTTATGCGCAGTACTCAATGCGGCAAAACACAATCCCACCCTAGCCGCAAGAAGTCGCCGCGGCGACACGCGGCGAGGGTGGGGCACCCAAATTCCCGTGACAGAAAAGACCGCTAGCGTACCACCCGGTCGACAACCTCGCCCTCGGCGGAGACCAGCGACAGCACCAGCGGCATCTGGCCGAAGGCGTGCGTGGAGCAACTCAAGCATGGATCGAAGGTGCGGATCACGGCTTCGACGCGGTTAAGAGCGCCCTCGGTGAACTTGCCGTCCTTGACGTAGGCCTTGGCTACCTGCGCGACGCCCTTGTTCATGGCGTTGTTGTTATGGCCGGTGGCGACCACCAGGTTGGCCCAGGTGATGAGGCCGTTCTCGTCCACCTTGTAATGATGATTCAGCGTGCCGCGCGGGGCCTCGATCTGGCCGGCGCCCTCGAGCCGGTTGACTCCGGCGGTGGCGCGCACCTGCTTGTCGAGGATGCGCGGATCGCCGAGGATCTTCTCGATATTCTCGATGCCGTAGAGAGCCTCGATCAGGCGCGCGTGGTGATAGTGGAAGGAGCTTTCCACCGGGCCCTGGGCCAGCTGCTTGAACTCCGCCAGCTCCTTGTCCGCCTTCGGCGTGCCCATGGACTTGACGATGTTGAGCCGGGCGAGAGGGCCGACGCGATAGCTGCCCTGGGGATAGCCAAACTGCTTCAAGTAGGTGAACTTGGTGTAGCTGTAGTTCTCGACCGCCTCGCCGATCGTCTCGCTGAAACCGGCAGCCGTAACGCCGTCGGCCAGTATCTTGCCCGAGGGGTCGATTACCCGCAAAGCGCCGTCGGTGAACTCGATCGACTCGTCTTCGTTAATCAGGCCCATGTAATTCGACGGGAAGTTGGCGAAGACCTCGATCTCCCGCTTGAAGCTGCAGGCGATCTGCTTGTAGGCGGCCAGAGCGCGACCCAGGTTGGCGTAGGCATCGGGCAGCATGGACAGAAGCTCATCGCGCTTGGCTATGGTCAGCGGCTCGGTGACGCCGCCGGGCACAACCCAGCCGGTATGGATGCGCTTGCCGCTGAGCAGCTCAATTGTGTGCTGCCCAAAGCGGCGCAGCGCCACGCCGGCGCGGCCCAGTTCGGGTTTGGCAGCCAGCACTCCGAAGACGTGGCGGGCCTGGGGATCGGAGTCCATGCCCAGCAGCAAGTCGGGCGAGGCGAGATAGAAGAAGCTCAGCGCATGGGACTGCACCAGTTGGGCCATGTTCAACAAGCGCCGCAGTTGCGCCGCGGGATGCGGAATGCGCACCGACATGATGGCCTCGCAGGCCTTGGCGGAGGCCAGCAGGTGCGAGACCGGGCAGATGCCGCAGATGCGCGCCATCAGGCTGGGCATCTCATAGTACGGCCGGCCCTGACTGAAGCGCTCAAAGCCGCGCACCTGTGTGACGTGAAAGTGCGCGTCCTCCACATCGCCCTGGCCGTTGAGCTGGATGGTGATCTTGCCGTGGCCTTCAAGGCGGGTAACGGGATCGATGGTGATGGTCTGGGTCATGACTCGGGCTCCAGGAAGCTCAGGCTCCAAAACGGGTGAGGGCCGGAATGTCCAGCGGCTCGCCGGTTACCAGCGCGGTCAGCGCCGTGTGGAAGGTGTCGGCCGAGGGCGGGCAGCCGGGCAGAAATACGTCCACCTTGACGAACTCGTGGATGGGACGCACCACGCGCAGCAACTGGGGCACGACCACGCACGGAATCTGCTGCTGCGCGCTGGCGTTCTCGATGTAGGCGCGCTCCAGAATGACCTCCGGGCCGATGGGGTTGCGCATCGCGGGAACATTGCCCGTTATGGCGCAGTCTCCCATGGCGATCAGCAGCTGGCTGTGGGCGCGAATCTTCTTGATCTTCTTCTCGTCGTCCACCGAGGCCACGGCGCCCTCGACCAGTGCGATATCCACCTCGTCGGGGAACTCCTTGGCGTCCACGATGGGGCTGTACACCACATCGACGTATTTCGCCAACTCGATAAGCCGTTCATCCATATCCAGAAACGACATGTGGCAGCCGGAACATCCGTCCAGCCAGACTGTCGCCAGTTTCAGTTTGCTCATTGCGCTCCCCTCATCAGGTTCAGGTAAGGAAGGAAATCGGGATACTTGGGGTGATCGGAGCCGACTTTACTCTTGTCGAAGAGGGCTCCGGTGGGGCATACCTGCACACACTTGCCGCAGCGGGTGCAACTGGAGCTTCCCCAGTTGTCGTGCAGATCGGTAATGACGATGGAGTCGATGCCGCGGTTGGCCACATCCCAAACGTGCGCGCCCTCAATCTCGGCGCAAACCCGCACGCAGCGGGTGCACAGGATGCAACGGTTGTGGTCCACGGTGAAGCGGTCGAGTGAGGCATCGACGCCCAGCTCGGGGTTGCGGTAGGGCAGGCGGACGTGGGTCAGTCCCTGCTCCTGCGCCAACGCCTGTAGTTCGCAGTGGCCGTTGGCCACGCACACCGAGCAGACGTGGTTGCGCTCGGCGAAGAGCAGCTCGAGAATGGTCCGGCGGTGCTTCTGGAGCCGCTCCGTGTTGGTGCTCACGTCCATGCCTTCAAAGACGGTGGCCACGCAGGCCGGCAGCAGCTTGTTGCTGCCCTTGATCTCCACCAGGCACAGGCGGCAGGCGCCCACGTCGCTCAGGCCCTCCATATGGCAGAGGGTAGGGATGTAGATGTCGTTCTCCTGCGCCACTTCCAGGATGGTCTGGCCGGAGCGCGCGCTCACCTCCTGACCGTCGATTTGCAGAGTCTTGACGCCCATGCTCTCGTTCATGCCACCACCTCCACGGGCGCTTCCATCTTGCAAACCCCAGCCGGACAGCGCTTGTGCACGATGTGCTCGATGTACTCGTCTCTGAAGTACTTGAGCGTGCTGAGCACGGGATTGGGCGCCGTCATGCCCAGTCCGCAAAGGCTGGCGTCCTTGATTGTCTCGCACAGGCCCACCAGCAGGTCCAGATCTTCCATGGTTCCCGTTCCGGTGCAGAATCGGCTCAACAGCGTGTACATCTGGGCCGTGCCTGCCCGGCAGGGAATGCATTTGCCGCAGGACTCGGTCATGCAGAACTCAACGAAGAAGCGCGCCACATTGACCATGCAGGAGGTGTCGTCCATGACGATCATGCCGCCCGAGCCCATGATGGAGCCCAGCCGGACAAGGGCATCGTAGCTGACGCCGACGTCCAGCATCTCGGCGGGAATGCAACCGCCCGAGGGACCGCCGGTCTGCACCGCCTTGAAGGCGTGTCCGGCGGGCACGCCGCCGCCGATGACCTCGATGATCTCGCGCAGCTTGATGCCCATGGGCACCTCGACCAGGCCGGTGTTGGCGATCTTGCCGGTAAGCGCGAAGACCTTGGTGCCTTTGCTCCTCTCCGATCCCATGTTGGCAAACCACTTGCCGCCGTTGCGGATGATGGGCGCGACGTTGGCGAAGGTCTCGACGTTGTTGATGAGCGTGGGCTTGCCAAACAGGCCGCTCACCGCCGGGTAAGGAGGCCGCGGCTTGGGAGTGCCGCGCCGGCCCTCGATGGAAGCGATCAGCGCAGTCTCCTCGCCGCAGACAAAGGCTCCCGCGCCCAGCCGGATCTCCACGTCGAAGTTGAAGGGCGTGTTGCAGATGCCGTTGCCCAGCAAGCCGCGCCGCCGCGCCTCGCGCAGGGCGGTGGTCAGCCGGGCCACCGCTACCGGATACTCGGCCCGCACATAGATGAAGCCCTTGCTTGCGCCCACGGCATAAGCCGCGATGGCCATGCCCTCGATGACGCGATGCGGGTCGCCCTCCATCACGCTGCGATCCATGAACGCGCCGGGATCGCCCTCGTCGCCGTTGCAGACCACGTACTTCAGATCGCCCACGGCCTTGGCTACCGTTCCCCACTTCAGCCCGGTGGGATAACCGCCGCCGCCGCGCCCCCTGAGGCCGCTCTCCGTGATGCGGTGAATCACGCCGTTGGGCGTCATCTCGGTCAGCGCCGTCAAAAGCGCCTTGTAACCGTCGCGGACAATGTAGTCGTCGATCTTCTCCGGATCGATGTAGCCGGCATTCTCCAGCACCACCCGCACCTGCTTGTCGAAGTGCTCGTTCAAATCGCATTGCAGCTCGGGCACCGGATCGCCGCCCAGGCTGGAGACGATGGCCTCCGCGTGGCCGGCATTCACATGGTGATAGAGGATCTCTTCGGGATCGACGCGCACCAGCGGCCCGCTGGAGCAGGGCCCCATGCACCCGGTGCGCCGGACCAGCACATTCTTGCCGCAGGCCTCGGCGGCCTTGGCAAGGGCTTCCCGCAGACGGTCAGCGCCCTGGCTCACGCAGGCCAGATCCATGCAGACGTTCACTTCAAAATCGTACTTATCGTTCTCCTGGCCGATGGTCTTCGCTAGCTGTTCGAGCTCTTCGATTGTCATTCCACCGCCCACCTTTCCAGCTGCTCGATCATCTGCTCCTCGGTCACCTCACCGGCCACTTCGCCGTCGCACAGCACCACGGGGGCGCGGCTGCAGGCGCCCACGCAACGGGCCTTCATCAGGCTGATCCCGCCGTCCCTGGTGGTCTGCCCCTGCTGAATGCCCAGGCGCTTGACGGCTGCGGCCGCCAGGTCGTCGGCGCCCTTGATATAGCAGGCCGTACCGGCGCAGATGGTCATGGTGTGCCTGCCCGGCGGCTTCAGGCTGAAGTAGTGGTAAAAAGTCACCACCCCGTAGGCCTGGCTCAGCGGCACGCGCAGGGAGCGGGCCACAAAGCGAATCGAATCGTCATCGAGGTAGCCGAACGCGGACTGCACGGTGTGGAGCGTTTCAATCAGCGCATGGCGGGCAAAGCCATTCTTGCGCATGGTGCCGTTCACGATCTTCCATCGTTTGTCGTCGCTGGGCAGCGGCGGGGGTGTGAATACTGGCACAAGTCCTCCGTTGGCGGATCAAAACGCATAGCGATCGTGCTGCCGCACCTTGCTCCTTGTCTATCTATAGTTGTACTTGCAGGGGTCGCTCTTCCTTCGTGATATTGGTCACTGGTATGGGAAACGATCCCTATCAGCGGCGCGGGGTTTCGGCAAGTACGAATTTGGGAAGGCCCTGGCGGCTGTTGCACAGGCCGGCTTCGCTATCCCAGCGCCGGCAGATGGTCGGATATCCCAAAGAGGAAGATGAACCCGATAATGCAACTGTAGGCTGCGCCGGTCCACGCGATGGCGTGGTAGAAGCGCGAATGGTGATGACCGCTGGCCTTGAAGGCTCCGCCCATGGAGGCGGTCATGACCGCATTCATGGCCACCAGGCCCACCGCGAAGGCCGCCAGGCCCAGGATGCCGCGCGAGGTCCCGCCCAGGTTGGCGGTGAGGAAGAAGAGAGCCAGCTGGCTGGGAGTCTCGGCACCGACGCCGTGCAGGATGCCGATCACAAAGACCGACTTTCCGTTGTACATCCACTGAAAGCGCTCCGGCTTGGGAGCCTGCTTGTTCCAGAAGCGCCGCGCCTGCCATGCCAGCCAGAGGATGCCGTTGATGGCGATCGCCAGCCGGCTTTCGATGCGGCCGTGGGAGTGGCCATGGGCGTCCTTCCTGAGAATTCCGGCGACCACGCCGATGCCGAGCACGATCAGCGTGAGGCCGATGAGGCGCTCGGTCCAATGGTCGAGCCCCTGGGGCAGGCCCATGTGCAGTTCAAGCACGGCGATGCCCAGCGCGGCCACAGTGAAGGCGTGACCGAGAGCATAGGTCATGCCCAGCCGCAATCCGCTGCGCCAGCTGCGCTGCACGGCCGTGATGTCGGAGATGGCCGCCAGGTGGTCGTAGTCGAAGCCGTGGCGCAGCCCCAGCAGCAAGCAGGAGCCCAGCGCGGCATCGAGTTTCCAGTCGCCCAGAAGCGTGGTCACGGAGCCAGTATAGAGCAGAAACAGCGCGCCTGGCGCGGCGGGCTGAATCGCGCAGCCGGAGAGGACCGGGCAGAAGGAATGTTCGCGGCTATAGAATGTGCAAAGGGCATCGTCAGGCTCAAGCCATGACCTACTTCGACCAGGTCTCTGAAGCCGCTGCATTTCTTCGTGAGAGGCTCGGCTCGCTCGTATCCCGCATCGGCATCGTCCTCGGCTCCGGCCTGGGCGTGGTGGCCGATGCGGTCGCCGATGCGGCTGTCGTTCCTTACAGCGAGATCCCCCACTTTCCGCAATCCACCGTCGAGGGGCACTCGGGACGAATCGTGGCGGGGCTTATGAACGGCGCGCCGGTCGTTATCCTGCAAGGCCGCGTTCACTTCTACGAAGGCTGCGCGCCCGCGCTGGTTACCTTCCCCTTGCGCGTCCTCGGCTTGCTCGGCATTCGCGCCGTCATTCTCACCAACGCCGCCGGAGGCATCGGGGAAGGCTATCACGTAGGGCAGGTTGTAGCCCTCGCCGACCACATCAATCTCATGGGCTTCAACCCCCTCGCCGGTCCCAACGAGCCGCGCCTCGCCGTCCGCCCCGATGCCGGCCTCCGCTTCACAGATATGACCGAGGCCTACTCGAAACGCCTTCGCGCTTTGGCCAAGGAAGCCGCGTCGGCAGAGGGATTCGCGCTCGAAGAGGGCGTCTATGTAGCCGTCAGCGGTCCCAGCTTCGAGACTCCTGCCGAGATTCGCGCCTTCCGGTCTCTTGGGGCCACGCTGGTGGGCATGTCCACAGTCCCTGAAACCATCGTCGCCCGCCACATGGGCATCGAGGTTCTCGGTCTGTCCTGCGTCACCAACCTCGCCGCCGGCTTGGGAGCGAGCTTCCTCAGCCACGAGGAGGTCATCGGGACCGGCCGCCTGGTCGAGCGCCGACTGGCCAGTCTCTTCGAGCGGCTTGTGCCCCGGATTGCCGCCCTTCTGGACTCTGAATTGTGAGCCGGAGAAACGCAGGCGCCTCCATCGCACCAGTGCCCTGGCCCCATTCCCGGACTGAGAGCCTCAAACTTCCTGCTGCAACTCTTGGTTCATTCACCGGAAATTAATTGCGTAATTTCTCCCACTTCCGTGTCTATATAGATAGCGTGAGGGAAATGGCCAACAGATTCTCAGACTCGATCAAGCGCAACGCCGCTGTCTGGCTGCGGCAGGGCATCTCGCCGCGCCGCCTGGCCCTCACTCTTGCGCTCGGACTGGCCATCGGCTGCATTCCGGTGGTGGGCATTCCCACGGCTCTCTGCGCCGTGCTGGCCATTGCGCTGAGGCTCAATCTGCCCGCCATCCAAGCGGCGAACTACGCCGCCATGCCTTTGCAATTGGTCCTTATTGTGCCCTTTGTGCGGCTGGGCGGCTGGCTCTTTGCCTCCGGCCACAGTCAAGCCGCCAGGACAAGCGCTCTTCTCGATGCCTCGCCCCTCAACTTTCTCGCGCAGATGGGCGGCTTGGCCGGCCACGCCATGCTGGCCTGGCTGCTGATCGCCGTCCCCGCCGTTGTGCTGCTCACGGCAACCCTCACGGTGCTGCTGCGCCGCGTGCCGGCTCTGGCCGCGGCTGAAGCGGGCGAGTGAACCCTGCCTACTTGCCCGCGTAGGGATCGGGCACAGGCTTGGCGCTCTCCAACCACGCCGTATAGATCATGTCCCGCAGCATGGAGGCGCCGGCGGCCAGGCGCTCCGCAGTGAACTCCCGCGACTCGGCCGTACCCGCGCCCACAAAGCCTCCGGCCTTGTCCAGCTGGTAGACTTTCTCGACGTAGGAATTCGTGTGCCGCAAGTAGGCCACGTAGGCGTCGAAGATATCGCCCTCGATGGCCCTGGGATCCGTCATCCTGGCCCGCACTTCGGACTCATGCAGGTTGGCGGCCACAAACGGCCCCTCGAACTGCCAGTGAATCTGGTGGCCGGTGGTGTAGCCGTTAGGATTCGGCCCCACCCAGCCGTTGTAGCGGATGGTGGTGTGAAGAGGCTGCGAGCCGTCGGCCACATAGTGCCCCAGCCAACCGGCATAGAAGATCGCCGCCGCTTCCACGCCGCGCGTATCTTGCCCGGCAGCCGCCAGCCTGCGGTACTCGCGCAGCGCCGCCTTCAACCGCTCCCAAACCTCGGTGGCCTCCCAGGGCTGCAAGCCGATCTTCTCCGGCCGCTCGCCGGCGGCAAAGACCTTGGCTTCGAAATCCAGCCGCTGATGCGGCAAGGGCCCCAGTGCATCGGCGGGTTCCAAGTCGATGAAGTGTTCCGGAGCCTGGGCCGCGCTCAACTCCGGCTCGGCGGCCGACCGCCAGCGGTCCGGCTCCGGACCCAGATACTCGATCTCGTCCACGGCCGCCTCGGAACGCAGGAAAGCGGGAACGCCGGCCGGCAGCGAACTGGCCGCCAGCCGGTTGATCAACCGGTGTCCTTCATTGCCCCAGGCGCGGGCAGCCTGGGGCTGCGCCAGGACGCAAACCAGTCCTGCCGTGACCAGGGCCGCTTCAACAAAACGAGAACAGCACGATAGGCGAAACATGAGGCCAGTATACGGCTGGCCTGGTGAAGACGATGTTTGAAACGCTGCAACTGAGCGTTTTTCCGCCTTGCGGACTGCCGGTCTTGGCGCTGCCAGCCCGCGACTTGCGAGTTCTGTCCCGGAAGGCTCTGTTTCGATTTGCTTACAGACTCTGGAATCAAATGCTTATACTACTAGCAAAGCGCTCGCACGGAGCTTTGTCGGTTGGCTGGCAGAGCAAGAGGTTTTTCTTGTAAGCTCACGATGTACCGATAGCTGGAAAGCCGCTGCACAGGTGCCGATCTGTTGGATGGTTGCCTTGGGGGCGACATGCACGAGCAAACAACTATTGCGGCAGAACAACCCCCTCGCAGGGTTCGGAGCGGCTCTTCCTACATTCAGCCGGCCCTGATAGGAGTGGCGCTGGCCCTGGCGCTGGGAGTTCTTGCGCCACGCCTGATAGTCAATTTCCATTACGAGGGACTGCTGATCTTCGCGGCTGGAGCTGCCGCCGCGGTGCTCGTCTTTCGCCTGATGGTCCAGCGGGAGCATCGTCAGGCACTGCAGCGGACGGTCAGCCAGATCGTCGGTGAAGACTCGTCCCCTGAAGTCGCTGTCAACCGCATTCTCGAGGCTCTCTGCGTCTCCCACGGCTGGGATGCGGCCTTCGAATGGAAGGTCAACGATGAAGGGAACCGGCTTGAGTTCCGCTCCGCATGGGGCGCTCCCGGCGAGCGCATTCAGGCCCTCATCCAGGAGAGCACGGGGCTAACCCTGGCCGGCCGCGAAAACCTGCCTGGCGAGGTCTGGCTGGACGACCGCCCGGTCTGGGTCACCGACCTGAATTCCATGCCACTCTGCCCGCACGCCCAGTCGGCCCTGCGCCATGGGATGGTCTCCGGCTGGGCTGTCCCCGTGCGCGTGGGCAACAAGGTAGTGGCAGTTCTTGAATTCTATTGCCACTCCGCCATTCGCGAGAACCGCGAGGCCCTCGCCGCCGTGGAGACCGCGGCGGCCTCGCTGGGCCAGATGCGCGCCCGATCCCACGAACGCGGCCGGGCCGAGGAACTTTACCGCCGCCAGGAGATTCTGCTCGACTCCGTCGCCGACGGCATCTGCGGCGTTGACCCCCACGGCCTGGTCAGCTTCGCCAATCCCGCCGCCGCGCGTTTGCTGGCCGCCGAAGCGTCCAGCCTCGCCGGCAAGACGGTGCATGAACTGCTCCACGGCTTCGCGCCCGCCATTTCGCAGTGCGGCGCCGATTGTCCGCTCCGCCGCTGCAACGAAGACCACATGGGCGACTCGGGCGAAGACACCATCTTCCGCTCCGACGGCATCGCCTTCCCGGCCGAGTACGCGCTGACTCCCATCCTCTACCAAGGACGCTTTTCCGGCGCAGTGCTCAGCTTTCGCGACATTAGCCAGCGCTTTGCCCTTGACCGCCTCAAGGATGAATTCATCTCCACCGTCAGTCACGAATTGCGCACGCCTCTGACCTCCATTCGCGGGGCACTCGGGTTGCTCTCCTCCGGCATCCTCGGCCCGGTCAACGACAAGGCCACAAACCTGCTCCGCATCGCCCTCAACAACTCGGATCGCCTGGTCCGTCTCATCAACGACGTCCTCGATCTGGAACGTATCCAGAGCGGCCGCGAACCCCTCGTCTTCCGCCCCGTCCAGTTGGCTGACATCATCCGCCAGGCCATCGACGGCATGGCGCCGGTGGCCGATGCAGCCGGCGTGCAACTCATGCACGACACCACCCAGATCGAGATTGCCGCCGACCCCGACCGCCTCATCCAGATCCTCACCAATCTGCTCTCCAACGCCATCAAGTTCTCTCCGCCCGGCGCCGCCATCTCCGTTACGCTTCGCCCTGGTGCCACCGGCGTCACACTCTCCGTTATTGACCAGGGCCGCGGCATTCCCGCCGACAAACTCGAGGCCATCTTCGGCCGCTTCCAGCAGGTGGATGCCGCGGACTCACGTCAGAAGGGCGGCAGTGGACTGGGTTTGGCCATCTGCCGCACCATCGTCCTGCAACACTCCGGGCGCATTTGGGCGGAGCGGAATCCCGTCCGCGGCTCCACTTTCCGCGTTTTCCTCCCCTACGAGCCAACTCCTGTCGGGGCTTCGGATCCCCTGTTCAACCACGAGCCCTGCCGCGGAACGGTTCTGCTGGCCGCCGCAAGCGCGGCCCTGCGACCCCAGATCACCGCTCAGTTGACCCGCCGCGGCTTGCGCGTGGTTGAGACAGCCACCGTGCAGCAAACCTTGGCCGCGGCCCGGCAGAGCCTTGGAACCATCCTGCTCGATACATCTCCGAACGGCATCAACGGATGGGAGGTTCTGCCTCTCCTGCGCCGACAGGACTCCGATTCCCGCACACCTGTCGTTCTGTTGAGCGTTGAGAACCGGCAAATACCGGAGAACCCTGCCGCCAATGGCGAGGGTCCGGTCACCAGGCCGCTCAACGAGGATGCCTTGATGGGTGAACTGGCAGATGTTCTCCGCGGACCGGCGGATAGAGCCCGCATCCTGGTCGTCGAGGACGATGTGGAACTCGCCCGCATTATCGGCGATGTATTCTCCTCCGGCTCTTTCGCCGTCCAGCTAGCCCATTCGCTGCCGCAGGCTCAGGAAGGATGCCACTCCTTCCAGCCCCACTTGCTCGTTCTGGACATCGGCCTGCCCGACGGCGATGGGTTCAACCTGGTGGACTGGCTGCGCCAGTACGAGAGCCTCGCCCACCTGCCGCTGGTGGTTTACTCCGGCCACGATCTCTCCCCGGTTGAACGCCGCCAGATTATCCTTGGGCCCACCCACTTCCTCTCCAGGGTTCGCGTCCAGCCGCAACAGCTCGAAGCGCTGGTTTTGACGATGTTGCGCAGTTCCCCTTTGATGGAAGAGGCCGCTCCCGCAGTGTCGTCTGTCGGCAGTCCTTGATTGAATGGGAAGGAATCGGCTGCCATTCGGCGGCCTGTGCGATCACCATTCTTAGCTCGGAGAGTTCGGCGTTGGAAGGAGTTCCGAATAACAGGCATCGACAGAGCTGTTCGAACATTCCGTAGTAGCAGCGGGCGAATTGCCGACTTGCCAACCCGCAAACTGGAGGTTGCTTTCCAATGTCCCACCGCATTTTGATCATTGACGACGAAGACGACATTCGCGAGGTTGCCGGCCTCAGCCTGGAGACGGTCGCCGACTGGGAAGTTATCCTGGCCAACTCCGGCCCTCAGGGCATCGCTCGCGCCATTGAGCAGCAACCTGACGCCATTCTCCTCGACGTGATGATGCCCGGCATGGATGGCCCCACAACCTTCCGCGAACTGCGCAAGAATCCCGCTACCGCTCACATTCCGGTGCTGTTGCTAACCGCCAAAGTGCAGAGCACCGACCAGCGCCGCTTCGCCGATCTCGGCGTCGAGGCTGTGCTTTTCAAACCCTTTGATCCCCTCACCCTCTCCACGCAGATCGCCGAAGTGCTCGGCTGGGACTGAAGGGCATACTCACACCGTGAAAGGCGCTTCAACCCTTGCAACCCCTCGAACAGAATGCTCTCCACCAAGCCCTCGACGGCATGTGGGCCAGGTTTCTCCCGCTAATCGAAGAGCGGGTCGGCCTTCTGGAATCCGCCGCCGCCGCATGCGCCGCCGGCCGGCTCTCGATAGAACAGCAGCAGGCCGCCTGCGCCGCCGCCCACAAGCTGGCCGGTGTGCTCGGGACCTTCAGCCTCAGCGAGGGTACCTATCTGGCCCGTGAGTTGGAGGGGATGTACTCCGGGCAAAGCGCTCCCGACCCCGCCACTGGCGCGCGCCTCATCTCGATGGCCGCCGAGCTGCGGGCCATCGTGCGCAACCGCAAGCCGGCCCGCTGACGCCTTCCCGGCTACCGCACCCGCCTCTCGAACTTCCCGGTGAAGGCGGTATGTATCATAGTTGTGAGGCGGCGGTTGTGAGACCGGGGAACTCCGGCGAGTGCTCTACCGCCTGGCGCGGACCTGCCTGGCCGTCGCGGGGTCCGGCGCTCTTGTAGTCGCAAGCCCTCGATTCCAGGCGTCTGAAACTCATCATGCCCATCACTCACATCTCGGTGCGCGGGGCGCGTCAGCACAACTTGCGCGATATCAGCGTGCGCATTCCCCGCAATACTCTTACCGTGGTCACGGGACTCTCCGGCTCGGGCAAGAGTTCGCTTGCCTTCGATACGATCTATGCCGAGGGACAGCGCCGCTACGTCGAGACGCTTTCCGCCTACGCCCGCCAGTTTCTCGACCAGATCGAGCGGCCAGATGTGGATTCCATCGAGGGCCTGAGCCCGGCTATCTCCATCGAGCAGAAGACCACCAGCCGCAGTCCTCGCTCTACGGTTGGAACCATCACGGAAGTCTACGACTACCTGCGCCTTCTCTACGCTTCGGTGGGCACGCCCCATTGCCCCAACTGCGGCCGGCCCATCTCTCGCCAGACCGCCGACCAGATCGTGCAGCGCATTCTTGAACTGGGCTGGGGCGAGCGCGTCACCATCATGGCGCCGATCGTGCGCGGCCGCAAGGGCGAATTCAAGGAACTCTTCGACCAATTGAGCCAGCAGGGCTTCCGTGCCCGCGTGGACGGAGAACTGTGCGACCTCTCCGAGCCGATCCTCCTCGATCGCCGCAAGAACCACAGTATTGAAGCCGTCATCGACCGCATCCTGCTGAAGCCTCCCGCGCCCGGCTCGCCTCCGCCCCAGCCCGGCAAGCCGTCGGTGGAAAAGCGCCTCGACCTGGCCATAGCTAAGGCTTTGCAGTTGGCTAGCGGCCTTGTTCTTGTGGCCGTCACCGGCGCTGAGGAGCAGTTGTTCTCCTCCTCGATGGCCTGCCCCGATTGCGGCCTCGACGTGCCCAAACTGGAGCCGCGCAGCTTCAGCTTCAACTCCGCCTTCGGTGCCTGCCCCGAGTGCCACGGACTGGGCTCGCTCTACGACCTCGACCCCGCCAAGGTGATCACAGACTGGTCAAAGCCCCTGCTCGACGGAGGACTCGGACCCGGCTCTTCTTCGCAATACCTTCTCAAGCTCATTCACCTGGCCGCCGACCGCTACAAGATCGACCTCAAGCTTCCCTTCGAGGATCTGCCGCCCCGCCAGCAGCATATCCTCGTCTATGGCCCGCCCAAGACCGAAGCCCCCCGCACCGGCTTTCACGGCATTCTCGCCTTTCTGCGCGAGTCCATCGAAGAAGCCCGCAGCGACACCTATCGCGAGTACATGCTGAACTTCATGTCCGCCACGCCCTGCCCCGTCTGCCGGGGTAAGCGCCTGCGCCCGGAGTCGCTGGCCGTTAAAATCGGCGGTCTCTCCATCGCCGACTTCACCGCCCTGCCGCTCAACCGCGCGCTTTCCGCCGCCATCAATCTCAGCTTCACAGAGCGCGAGTCCCTGGTTGCCGAACGCATCCGCAGCGAGGTCGTCGAGCGCCTCGAATTCCTCTGCGCTGTCGGCCTCAACTACCTCTCGCTGGATCGCAACGCCGCCACGCTCTCCGGCGGCGAAGGCCAGCGCATCCGCCTCGCCACGCAGATCGGCTCCCGGCTTCGCGGTGTGCTCTATGTCCTCGACGAGCCCTCGATCGGCCTTCACCAGCGCGACAACAACCGGCTCATTAGAGCCCTCGAAAAGTTGCGCGACCTGGGCAACACCGTTCTGGTGGTCGAGCACGACGAAGAGACCATCCGCCACGCCGACTACGTCCTCGACCTCGGGCCCGGAGCAGGTCGGCTGGGCGGCTGCGTTGTCGCCCAGGGCACGCCGGCTGAGATCATGGCCTGTCCCGAGTCGCTCACTGGCCGCTATCTCTCCGGCGCCGCCTCCATGCTCCAGCGCGCCCGCCCGCGCCCGCTCACCGGCAAGTGGCTCACCGTCATGGGCGCCCGCGAGCACAACCTTCAGGACGTGACTATCCGGATTCCGCTGGGAGTCATGACCGTGGTCACCGGCGTCAGCGGCAGCGGCAAGAGCACGCTCATCAACGACATCCTCTACCGCTCCCTGGCGCGGACCATTTACGGTTCCCGCGAAGAGCCCGGCGCGCACGAATCCCTCGTTGGAGCCGATCAAATCGACAAGGTCCTCCGCATTGACCAATCCCCCATCGGCCGCACACCGCGCTCCAATCCAGCCACCTATACCCAGGTCTTCTCGCCTATCCGCGACCTCTTTGCCATGCTGCCCGAGGCTCGCGAGCGCGGCTACAAGGCGGGCCGCTTCAGCTTCAACGTGGCGGGGGGAAGATGCGAGGCCTGCCAGGGCGACGGCCAGCGACGCATTGAAATGAACTTCATGCCCGACGTTTACGTCCAGTGCGAGGTCTGCAACGGCCGCCGCTACAACCAGGAAACCCTGGCCGTCAAGTTTCACGGCTATTCCATCGCCGACGTTCTCGACCTCACCATCGAAGATGCGCTGCCCATCCTGGGGGATATGCCCCAGGTGCGCCAGAAGCTGCAAACGCTGGCCGATGTCGGCCTCGGATACGTCCACCTCGGTCAGAGCGCGACCACTCTCTCCGGCGGCGAAGCGCAGCGCATGAAGCTGGCCCGGGAGTTATCGAAGCGCCAGACCGGCCGTACCCTCTACCTGCTCGATGAGCCCACCACCGGCCTCCACTTCGACGATGTGCGCAAGCTGCTCGAAGTTCTTCATCGTCTCGTCGACCTCGGCAATTCGGTCATCATCATCGAACACAACCTGGACGTGATCCGCAACGCCGACTGGATCCTGGATCTGGGCCCCGAAGGCGGCGAGGACGGCGGCCGCCTCGTGGGCCAGGGCCGCCCCGCAAAGATCGCCGCTACTCCCGGCTCCTACACCGGCCAGTTCCTCACCCGCTATTACGCCTCGACCAACGGGCATCTGGCCCTCCTTGACCCGGACGATCTTCCAAACGACTGTCATCCTGAGCGAGCACAGCAAGTCGAGGGACCTGCGCCTTCGGTCACCCGTGACCTGGGTGCCCCAGATCTCGCCCGCCGCGGCGGAGAGACCCGGGATTTGACTTCACCGCCTGAGATCGCCAGGGAGAAGCTCGCCGCCCGGCCCAGCCCTGCCGAAAAGGAGCTTGCATCCTCGCGCGCCAGAGCAAAGCGGCCCGCTCAAGAGAAACCCGCCCCCGGAAACGCTGGCCCCCGCAAGAAGAAAACGGGCCTCCCATGAGCGACAGCGACAGCTTTGACCGTTCTCCGGAGCTAGCCGCGGAAGACCCCCCCTCTGCGGAACAAGCGGCCTCTAGCCCGTACGCCCGCGCAATCCAACTGGCACAAGCTTTGATCTCGGAGGGCGATGCCGGCCGGCCCGAGTTGGCGCGCGAGCAGGAACCTCAGTCGCCGCCCGATTTCATGGATCGATACAACCCACCCGAGCCGCCCGAACGCCCGCTCTTCCAGTCCTTCACTGAACCCGCAATCGTTCCGCCGGCGCGCATTCCCCATCTCGGCCATCTCGCCCTCCTGGCCGCGCTTTCGAGCGTCGGGCTTCTGTGCAGCACGGTGCTGGTTCTGGCCGGCCTGCATTTTCATCTCTTCGGGATCGCTACATTGGATCAGGCTAAGTCCGATGTTCATTACACGCTGGGCAGCACGGCGGCTCTTTACCTCGTCACCTTCGCCGCTGCCCTGTTCGTCCTTCCTCTTGTCTGGCGCAAGGGCTTTTTTGCCGGCATCCAGTGGAACGGGGCGACGGCCCTGCGCCTGCGCTGGCGGCTGTTCGGAGCGGGTGCGCTCTGCTTTCTGCTCGCCATGCTGGACGAAATCCTGCTGCCCAGCCCGGCCAAGGCGCCCATCGACGAGATGTTTCGTTCTCCAGGCGCGGCATGGCTGATGCTCGCCTTTGGAATCACCGTTGCGCCCTTCTTTGAAGAGATCTTCTTTCGCGGCTTTCTGCTGCCCGCGCTCGCCACAGCCTGGGACTGGGCAATCGAACGCGGTACAGGCAAGCCCGCCCTGCCGCTTGACGAGCATGGCCATCCGCAATGGTCCGCCTTCGCCATGGCCGCCGCCTCCATCTTCACCAGCATTCCCTTCGCCGCCATGCACGCCGACCAGCAAGGCTATGCGCTGGGTCCGTTTGTCCTGCTGTTCGCCATCAGCCTGCTGCTGTGCGCGGTGCGCCTATGCACCCGCTCCCTGGCCGCCAGCGTCCTGGTCCACGCCTCCTACAACTTCCTGCTCTTCTCCCTCATGTTTCTCGGCACCGGCGGCTTTCGCCACCTGGACAAGATGTGAGAGATCGCAAGTCGCCGCCGTTACAATCGAATCCAATGACTGCCCACGCCCAGCAACTGCTCTCTCTTCTCGCCCGCCTCAGCTTCCGCTTAGGCGAGTTCAAGCTCTCCTCGGGCGGCACGAGCGACTATTACGTCGACTGCCGGACTACGACTCTCGACGCCGAGGGCGGCCGCCTCACCGGACACGCAATCCTCGATCTGCTTGAAGAGAACGGTATCGAGGCCGAGGCCGCCGGCGGCCTCACCCTGGGCGCCGACCCCATCGTCTCGAACGTGGCCACCGCCAGCGCCTGGCGCGCGCTCTCCCGCCCCGGCGCTCCTTTGCTCCACGGTTTCCTGGTCCGCAAGGCCGAGAAGGCTCACGGCACCGGTCGCCGCATCGAGGGTTTCTGCCGCCCCGGCGCGCGCGTCGTCATTGTGGACGACGTTTGCACCACCGGCGCCTCCACCATCAACGCCATCGAAGCCACCCGCGAAGCCGGCATGATTGTCGCCGCCGTCGTTTGCATTGTCGAGCGCGAGGAAGCCAACGGCCGCCCCGCCGTGGAAGCCGCCGCGGCCGGGGTGCCCTTTTTCAGTCTCTTCACGGCAGCGCAGGTCCGCGCCGAACGCATCCGCCAGCAGGAGGCGGAATGAACATCGACTCACGCGCCCGCTTGAATCGCTTTCCCCTGATCCCTGATCTCTGACCCCTGATCTCTGCCATGGACCTCTACGAGAAAACCCGCAGCCTTCCCACTCAGCCCGGCGTTTACCTTTACAAGAACGCCGGGGGCGAGGTCATCTACGTCGGCAAGGCCAACAACCTGCGCTCCCGGGTTCGCTCCTATCTGCTTGAAACCTCGCAGGCCAACGCCAAGACCGGCTCGCTGATGCGCGAGGCCGTCGATCTCGAATACATCCTGGTCGCGAACGAGTCCGAAGCCCTGGCGCTCGAGACCAACCTCATCAAGCAGCGCCGGCCGCGCTTTAATATCCTGCTCAAGGACGACAAGAGTTATCCCTACGTCAAGCTCACCCTCGCCGACCGCTTTCCCAAAGTCTTCGTCACCCGCCGCCTGCTCAAGGACGACGCAGCCTACTACGGGCCATACTTTCCCGGCAGCCTGGCCTGGCGCATTGTCGAGCTGATCCATCGCAGTTTTCTCATCCCCAGTTGCAAGGTCGATCTGTCCCGCTACCATCCCCGTGCCTGCCTCCAGTACTACATTCACCGCTGCCTTGGTCCCTGCGTCGAGGGCCTCACCACGCCCGATCTTCACAAGCAAGCCATCCGCGACGCGCAACTGTTCCTCGAAGGCCGCCACGGGGAACTTGAGCGCGCCCTCACAGCCCGCATGATGGCCGCTGCCCAGGCCGAGCAGTTCGAGGCCGCCGCCCGCCTCCGCGACCAGCTCTCCACCGCCCTCCAGCTCCAGGAGAAACAGCGCGCCGCCACCGCCGAGCTGGACGACGACGCCGACGTATTCGGTTACCACTTTGAAGCCGGCTCGCTGGCCGTCAACCTCTTCCACGTTCGCGCCGGCAAGATTGTCGACCGTCGCGAGTTTTTCTGGGAAGACCTCCCCGACCTGCTCGCAGCACCCGCTGCCGAAGGCGGGGAATCAATCGATGCGATGAAGGGTACGGGCTTCAGCCCGTACGTTGGAGATCCGAAAGAGAAAAGGGCTTTAGCCCCTGAGGAAAATGCCGGCCAGGAGCAGCCTTTCCCGGTTGCCCCAGGTCTCGCTCCTGAGACCTGGGAAACATCCGCGGAAGCCCCCTTCCACGCCGGCGCGGTGTTCTCCGCCCTGCTCAAGCAGCTCTATATCGACCAGCGGTACGTTCCACGATCTATCCTCGTCCCCGTGGACTTCGACGACCGCGAGGCTCTCGCCGCCCTGCTGGCCGAGCGCGCCGGCCATCGCATCGAAATCGCCGTCCCGCGGCGCGGAGAAAAGCGGTCGCTGGTTGACCTCGCCGGCCAGAACGCCAAACAGTCTTACATCCAGCGCTTCCGCGTGCTTGAACCCTCCCGCAAGGCCATTCAGGAGGCGCTCGCCGACGCCCTCATGCTTCCCGAGCTGCCCCGCCGCATCGAGTGCTTCGACATTTCGCACATCCAGGGTGCTGAGACCGTGGCCTCGCTGGTCGTGTGGGAAGACGGCAAGATGAACAAGCAGGCCTATCGCAAGTTCAAGGTCATCACCGTCCTCGGCGTGGACGATTTCGCCTCCATGCGCGAGGTCGTTCACCGCCGCTACCGCCGCTTGCTCGACGAAGCTAAGCCCCTCCCCTCGCTCATCCTCATCGATGGCGGACTCGGCCAGCTTCACGCCGCCGCCGAGGCTCTTGAATCCCTCGACTTCGCCCCGGCCGGCCTCACCACGCCGCCACTCGCCTCCATCGCCAAGCGCGAAGAGGTCATCTACCTCTACGGCCACGAGCAGGAGCCTATCGTCCTCGACCGCCGCTCGCCCGTCCTCCATCTCGTCCAGCTCATCCGCGACGAGAGCCACCGCTTCGCCGTCGGCTACCATCGCCAGCGCCGCGCCATGCGCGACCGCGACTCCGAGCTGCTGAATATCCCCGGCGTCGGCCCGCAAACCCGCCAGCGCCTACTCACTCACTTCGGCAGCCTCCGCGATGTGGAGCAAGCCACCGCCGAGTCCCTCGCCGCTGTTGTCCCACGCAAAACCGCCGAGGCTATCTGGCGGCATTTCCATGAAGCGCGATAGTTCGGCTGATCCGCATCCCTGTGGAAACCCGCAGGTTTGACAACAAATGCCCAAGAGTCATAAGGTTATCCTTCCGTAAAATCCTGCACGGAAGATCTGGATCTATGGAGAACGCTGTGAGACAGCTATCAATTGCATTCTTTCTATCCTTTGTCTTCGGCATAACAGCGCAGGGACAAGATGCTTCGAGCACGCCATCGGCATCACTTGCTTACGTGCTCGATCCCATGGGGCAGACAGTCAGCGCCGTGGATCTCTTGAGCGTCCAAACGAAGGCTTCAGTTCCTGTGAGCGGTCAAACAACCGCCACCGATTTTGCGTTCGGCTCGTACCATGCCGGTGTGGATACTTTGCTGCTGACGCCGGATGGCTCTCGTCTGGTCAGGCTTCGTACCGGCAATCATAAGTTCACCGCCCGTTTCGGTTACCACCCGCTGGAAAAGTCGACGGTTGAGTTCATTGACACCAAGACGATGAAAGTCGTGACGCAGCAAGATCTCGGCTGGGGTCTCACCAGCTACTTTCAGACTCCCGATAAGAAGCTGCTTGTTACGCTATCTACCGGTTACCAGTCACAAAAGCCCGAGGAGACCCTTCCCAGCGAGATTGTCGCCGCGAATCTGTTGAGCGGACAAGTGTTGGGGAGACTAACACTGCCGCGTTTTCCTTTGGTTTGCGTCTTATCCAGGGATGGCGCAACCGCGATGCTGCTTTTTGAGCAGCAAAAGCAGAAGGGCGCGCCTCCAACGCCCGCCGAGCTTCAGTTTGTGAGCATCGAGAAACAGTCGATCGCCGGGAAAATCACGTTTGACGGCGCACCGGATATGGCCGTCCTTTCGCCGTCGGGCGAGTATATCTATCTGCTGGAAAAGGGACAGCCTTCGAACAACCCCGAGAAGAATGTTGACGGCCGCATTTACGTCGTCTCGATAAAGAATATGAAGGCCGTGGCGGACCTCGATGCGGGTTCCGACCCCAGGGGCATTTTGGCCGATGAGGCATCCGGGCAGGTCCTGATATTGAGCGATGGCGCTCCCGTTAAAGGCCAGAAGAACGTGGATGGGGAGCTGCGCATTCTCAGCGGCGCATCGATCTCAACAGTCGTTCGCATCGGAGCCGGACCACGATTCATTCGCTTTTCTCCGGACAGGAAGCGCCTATACGCTGTTGGCCGGGAAGAGCTTTCGGCTATCGACTTCGCAGCCCTCCGTGAGATGGGCCGAATACCTCTTGGCGGTTTTGCCAGTGAGCTTGCAATCTCTCCCGATGGAAGCCGTGGATTCGCGCTCTTCGCCGGATCGAGCCGGTTGCTGCTCATTGATTTGCAGGCGCTGAAAGCCGGAGAATCGGTTACCACCGGCCGCGCCGGAGTCAAGTTTGCAAAGAACCTCGGCGCAATCGCCGCCACTGCGGCATCGGCGACGGCCGCATCCTACCAGGCTTCAAGCATGGCCTACGCGAATGGTGGCGTCGGCTACGCCCCTTACCAGATCTTCACGGTTGCTCCGGCAAATACCTCAATCGCAGTGAGGCCGGACGGAGCTTTCGTCTATGTGCTGAACAGCGAGACCAATGACGTGACAATTGTCAACGCGAGCACATCTTCGGTCGTCGATAAGATTGCTGCCGGCGGGCAACGCTTTCAGCCTCTCAACAACGGCGGAGTTCTCGCCGTTGTCGGAAGGAATACTCTTCATCTGATCGACACCTCGACGCAGAAGGAGCTCCCGGAAGTTCGCTTCGATAAGAGCCTGGAGGGCCTTTACATCTCACCGGATCGTGGGACCGCGCTCGTTTTCGCCGAAGGCCCGATTGTTCTGCTGAATGGGGCTACCGGCGAGGTCAAGGGCCAGATAGAAGGATTCAAGCGCCCTCGGACAGTTGTCTTCGCCCAGACAGGGCAAACGACAGACGGGGGCATCATGCCATAAGAGACGGGGAGGATTTCGCAGAGGGCGCAATGGCGCTCTACCGCACTCCTTCTGTACCTTGGATCGCCGGATGCCCCATGTCCCGATTCCGGCACGTGGGAAACGATAAAGCCCGATCCGCTGATTGCCAGCCTCCAAGTGAATTGAGGGCCCCAGGAGCCAAAGCCGACCACTCCCACGCAGCTTGAGTCCCTCCGGACGCGCGGTCCAAGCCTGCGAACCGCAGAGAGTGAGCGCCCCAGCCCGCGTCAGCGGCTCCGGAGGATCTAGCCGCCCCCTGCGGAGAATAACCGTCCCCAAGCGCACAACAGAAAGGATTGGGAGAGCAAAGCCTTGCTGTCCACTGACAACTGACTACTGACAGTCGTGGTTTAGAATGGGCGCAGCATTTTGTTTCGCTCTCGTTAGTTTCCTGCCTCGCCTGTAGCGCTGCGCATTTCTCCGGCTGCAAACCCGTTGCTTCAGCGGAGAAGCGTGCGTGCGCGCTGCCACCTCAAACCCATTGAGCGGCCTCGATCGCATGGAGCGTCCCGGCGAGCCGGAGCGCGCCTATCGCCCCGACATCGACGGCCTCCGCGCCTTGGCGATCCTCAGCGTAGTGCTCTATCACGCGGGCGTGCGTGGTGTGACCGGCGGCTTCACCGGCGTCGACATCTTCTTCGTCATCTCCGGCTACCTCATCGGCGGCCACATCTACGCCGAACTGAGCGCCGGCTGCTTCAGCTACCTGAGTTTCTACCGGCGCCGAGCCAAGCGGATTTTGCCTGCTTACTTCGCCGTGCTGGCCTTCATTCTTCTCGCGGCCCTGCTTCTGTTGTCGCCCATGGAGGCCGCGCAGACCGCGCGTTCTGCCTTTGCGGCTACGCTCTCGGCCTCCAACATTCTCTTCTGGGCAACCGCCAACTACTTTGCCGCCAAAACCGAATTGAATCCCGTGCTCATGACCTGGTCGCTGGGCGTGGAAGAACAGTTCTACGCTGTCATCCCTTTGCTCATGGTTCTGCTCGCGCGCATCCGCCGCAACTGGCTCTTGCCGACGGTGCTCGCCACCTGCGGCCTCTCGTTCCTCTTTGCCTGGAGCCTTCTCGGCCGCTACCCGATGATGGTCTTCTATACGCTGCCCGCGCGCGCCTGGGAGCTGGGCGCGGGCGTGGCGCTGGCGGCGGCGGAGTTGAACCGCAAGAGCCGGCCGTTGGCTGTTCCGGTAGCGCCCAGGCCGGGGCCATCCCACCCTAGCCGCAAAATCAAGGACGCGGCAAGGGTGGGACGCCTATCGCATCACAGTATCCGTAAGAGAGCCGTGGTCGCACTGCTGAGCTTGGCCGGACTTGCCATGATGCTGGCTCCCGTCTTTCTGCTCACAGCCGCCACGCCGTTTCCCGGTCCCGCCGCCGTGCCGTCGGTTTTGGGCACAGCCATGGTCATTGCGGTTCCCGCCAGTTGGATCAACCGCCGCCTGCTCTCGCTGCCGCCGCTGATCTTCATCGGCAAGGTTTCCTACTCGTGGTACCTGTGGCATTGGCCGCTGCTCGCGCTGCTGCGCATTCTGTGCGACGGAACTCCAACCATGGCCGCCTCGCTGCTGGCCGTTGCCGCCGCTTTGGCTGTTGCGGTGCTCTCCTACTACCTGATCGAGCAGCCCTTTCGGCGCTCCACCAGGCCGCCCATTCCGCTGCTCTTCCGCTACGCCGTTGTCAGCATCGTTCTGCTGGCGGCCTGCGCCGCCATCTGGCTGAGCCACGGCGTGCCGAGTCGGTTTCCGGCTTTGGCCCGCATGGAATCCACCGGACAAACGCTCCTGGCCGACCCCTGCCTGGCCGGCGAAACGGACCAGCCCAACCTCACGCCAGCTTGCTACGACGTTGCGGCTGCGCGGCCCTCGGTCGCCTTGTGGGGAGACAGCCACGCCGCGGCCCTTGCACCGGCCCTGCGCTCGGCCGAAAACGCGCAGGGGTACGGCTTTGTCGAGCTGGAGAAGAACTCTTGTACGCCGCTCACCGGCGCAACTCACTACATTCCGCGGCTTCCGCGGCTGGCTGCGGAATGCTTGCGCTTCAACCGCACCACGCTCGGCCTGCTCCAGGGCGATCGCCGCATCCGAGTGGTGATTCTGGCTGCCGCCTGGGCCGCGCCACTCTATCGAACCTGGATGGACGGCTGGCTGAGCGCCAACCTGGCCCGCGAACCCCAGGTTCCCTCGCCGGAGGCCACGAGCCGGCTCTATCTGCAATCGCTGACCGCCTCGATCCGCGCTCTTGAAGACGCCGGCAAACAGGTTATCGTCCTCGAAGACACGCCCAACTTCGACTTCGATCCCTTACTGAAGGTCCGCACCGCCCGCATTCCCGCACGCCGCGCCCTGGCGCGCTGGCTTGGAATACAAGGCGACCCCGACCCAGGCATCGCGCTTCCCGCGGGCGACGCCAGCATCGCCGCTTCCGTTTCCGTGCTGGAGGAGGCCGCCGCGCACCTTCCGGGCGTGGCGCTGCTTGATCCCAAACCCACTCTCTGCCAGAGTTCCACCCAATGCGCCTATCGCGACGGAGAGAGCCTGCTCTTCATCGACAGCAGCCACCTTTCGCCCGACGGCGCGCGCCGCGCCCTCCGCGACCTGCAACTCCCCGCGCCAGACAGGTAGCCCGCGCAATGAAAGGGGCTCAGCGCTCGGCCTCCGCCCTGGCTCGTCTGTAAGATGTATCCTGGACAGCCCGCAGAAACGGAGGGAACGCCAAGAAACGGAGGGAACGCCAAAATGATCACGGCTGGAAAGAAATCAGAAGTGCATTGGGGAAAAGGCAACTGGGCTTTTCTCGATATTGGTTTTTCCAATAATAGGCCATCATGTGGATTCGTATTCGCAGATGATCCTCCGAAGAACCTGCGCTATGGCGAAGCTCGAAGGGCAATCGTCGACCTGATCCTGAGGCACAACAGCACAATGAACCTCGTAATTGAAGCGCCGCTCTCTGTTTGTTTCGACGCCGATCGCAACCCCAAGGGAAGAATAATGGAAAAGCAGGGATCAAGGACTCGCTATTGGTATAACGGCCTTGGTTGCGCCGTGCTAACAGCCGCAACTTACTTAATTCGCGATATTTACGAAGCGACAACAAGCCTGCCCAATGTGAACGTTCACCATTTCGAGGGCTTCGTTTCCTTCAAAGAAGGCGGGACGGATCACAAAAAAGATGCTTGTGAACTGAGAAAGAGGGTAAGGGAGGCGCCGCTGAACAATGGCTCGATTTACGATTCCGACGAATTGAGGCTCTGCGAGAGCGACCAGATTTGCAGCGCATTGTGCGTTGCCGGTCTGGATTACGGCGTCCCCGCGGTAATCATCGCTTAGCCTGGGCAGACCAGCAGAAGTTTGGCCTTGCCGATTCAGTCCCAGCCATGCCTCAGCCGCCGCCCACAATCGTCAGGATTCACTTCGTTGATCCGATGAGCTCCGAAACCGCACAATTCGAACAGGACCTGCCATGATATAAAATGCTCGCAGAACTTTACCTGGCCTTCGTTGGCTCCCTGCCGCGCCTGTAAGCCTGCACATTCCTCCGACTGCAAAACCGTTGCTTCAGCGGAGGAGCGTGCGTGCGCGCTGCCGGGTCCAACCCAACCAGCACCCCCGATCAATCTGGCCGGTCCTATCGCCCGGACATCGACGGCCTCCGCGCCCTGGCCATCCTCGGCGTAGTGCTCTGCCACGCGAATGTACCTCGGATCACCGGCGGATTCACTGGCGTGGACATCTTCTTTGTCATCTCCGGCTACCTGATCGGCGGCCATATCTACTCAGAAGTGCGCGCCGGCAGCTTCAGTTATCTGCGCTTCTATCAGCGCCGCGCCAAGCGGATTCTGCCTGCCTTTTTCGTGGTGATGGCCTTCACGCTGCTGGCGGCGTTGGTCCTGCTGTCGCCGCTTGAAGCGGCCAAATGCGCGCGCACCGCCTTCGCCGCCACGCTGTCGGTCTCCAATCTTCTCTTCTGGCACAGCGCCAACTACTTCCAAACCAAGAGCGACCTGATTCCACTGTTGATGACCTGGTCGCTGGGCGTGGAAGAACAGTTCTACGCCGTGATTCCCCTGCTGATGGTGCTGGTGGCGCGCGTCCGGCGCAATTGGACGCTGCCTGCGATTCTCGCCGTTTGCGCGCTATCTTTTCTGCTGGCTCAATATCAGATCGACGGCCATTCGCAGAGAGCCTTCCAGGCGGCCTTCTATCTGCTCCCGGCGCGCGCCTGGGAACTCGGCGTGGGCGTGGCGCTGGCGGTTGCCGAACAGAGAGGCACGCGCGTGCGCACCGTCGCAGGCTTTTCCCTGGCGATAAGCCTGGCGGGGTTGATTTTGATCGCCGCGCCCCTGTTTCTGCTGAATGCGCACTCACGATTCCCGGGCGCGGCGGCGCTGCCCGCCGTGCTGGGCACCGCCATGCTTATCGCGGTTCCCGCCGGTTGGATCAACCGGCGGCTGCTTTCCCTGCCGCCATTGGTCTTCGTCGGCAGAGTCTCCTACTCCTGGTACCTTTGGCATTGGCCGCTGCTGGCCTATCTGAACGTTCTCTGCGAGGCCAGGGTGCCTCGGGCAGCCCCAATCCTGGCCATTGGGGTTGCCTTTGCGGCCGCGGTTCTCTCGTTCTTCTTCATCGAGCAGCCGTTCCGAAGATCAACCCAGCCGCCGCGTCCGCTGCTTCTCCGCTATGCAGCTCTCAGCGCCGGATTGCTCGCGGTATGCGCCGCCATCTGGCTCAGCCACGGTCTTCCGCAGCGCTACCCGCAACTGGCGCAGATGGAGGCCGCGAACCCCGCCCTGTCCTCCGACCCTTGCCTGATCGACAATGACGACGACCAGCCTAACCTGTCGGCCCGCTGCGACGATCCAGCGGACCCTCGGCCGTCGGTCGCGCTCTGGGGAGACAGTCACGCCGCGGCTCTTGCTCCGGGGCTGCGCTCCGCGGCCGCCGCGCAGGGATACGGGTTGGTCCAGCTGAACAAGGCCGCCTGCCTGCCGTTGAGCGGCGCGCTGCGATACATCCCGCTGATTCCCGCCCAGGCCGAGCGGTGCTTGAACTTCAACCGCAAAGTCCTCCGCCTGCTCCAGTCCGATCGCCGCATTCGCATCGTGATACTGGCGGGCGACTGGGCCGGCTGTCTCGATCGCACCTGGGAGCGAGGCTGGCTTACCGCCGATCCCGCGCACGCCAGCGCCATGCCATCCCTCGATGCGGTGCGTAAGCTGTTCATCGCGTCGCTGCGGGCGCAGATCGAAACGCTGCGGGCGGCAGGAAAGGCCGTCATGGTGCTGGAAGACATACCCAACTTCGATTTCGACCCGCTGGAGAGAGTCCGAGCCGCCGGCATCCCCGCCCGCCGCATCCTGGCCGGATGGCTGGGAGCCGGGGATGATGGCGACTCCGGCTTCGCTCCCAACGGCATTGCCTCCGCCGATGCGCTCGCCATCGCCACGCTGCGCCAGGCGGTTCCGAGCGTTGATGGCGTCGAGCTGATCGACATGAAACCTGCGCTATGCACCGGCGCCGGCCACTGCGCTTACCGAGACGGCGACCGTCTGCTCTATGCCGACAGCGGCCACCTCACACTATATGGTGCTCACTACGCGGCAAGGAACCTGCGGCTTTCCGCGTTGGCATCCGATCCGTAGAATTTGCGTCGAAGCGGGCGCGCCGCTCTTACCCCGCCGCCTCGTCACCTCTTCATACACCGCCGCATATTCCCGCGCCGGCTGCTCCCAGCTATAGTTGCGCGCCATTCCATTTCGCATCAGCTTTCTCCAGCCTTCCTTGTCCTCAAACGCCGCCAGCGCCCGGTCGATCGCCGCCAGCAGACCCGGCGGGTTCAATCCCTCGAACTTGAAGCCCGTCCCCGTACCCTGCCCCGGATTCCACTCCTGAATGGTGTCGTCCAGGCCGCCGGTCGCCCGCACCACCGGCACGGTTCCGTACTTGAGCGAGTAGATCTGGTTCAGCCCGCAGGGCTCATAGCGCGAAGGCATCAGAAACAAATCCGCTCCCGCCTCGACCTTGTGCGCCAGCGCATCGTCGTAACGGATCTTCACGGCCACCTGACCCGGATTCCTGAAGGCCCAACTGCGGAAAAACCTCTCATAAACCCGGTCGCCCGTCCCCAGCGCCACCACGACCACATTCCGATCCGTAAGCTGGTCCGCAATCTCCGCCACCAGGTCAAAGCCTTTCTGGGTCGCAAACCGCGCCACAATCCCCATCACCGGCGTTTTCTCCGCCACCTTCTCCAGTCCAAAGGCTTGCAGCAGATCGGCCCGGCACTCCCGCTTGCCCGCCAGATCGTCCAGCGAGTAATTCGCCGCCAGCGTGCGGTCCGTGGCCGGGTCCCACTTCGCATAGTCCACGCCATTCAGAATGCCGCGCAAATCCGCCGCCCGCCCGCGCAGCACGCCATCCAGCTTTTCTCCGAACTCAGGCGTCTGAATCTCCTCGGCATACTTGCGGCTGACCGTGGTCAGAATGTCGGCGTAAACCAGCCCGCCCTTGAGAAAGTTGAAGTTGTCGAACTGCTCCACCAGGTCCATGGTGAAGATCTCCCACGGAAACAGCAGCCGCTCGGTGGTAACCGGCGGAAACAGTCCCTGGTAGGCAGCATTGTGAATGGTCAGCACCACTCCGGCGTCCTTCAGCAGCGGATCGGATTTGTAAACCGTGCGCAAGTAGACAGGAATCTGCGCCGCCTCCCAGTCGTGAACATGGAAGACCTGGGGCACGCCCAGCAGCTTCGCCGCCTCCAGCACGGCACGGCAAAATAGCCCAAACCGTTCCCAGTTGTCGGGGTAATCTCCTGCCTTGGTCCCATAGAGCTCTTGCCGGTCGAAGAGCTCCGGGCAATCCACAAAGTAGTACTGAACACCGGCCCGCTTGCCCCCGTCTACAATCCCCGCGAACCGGTTGTAGTGCTGGAAAGGAATAGTGATCGACCGCAGCGCATATCTCCACTCGCCCTCGATGTGCGGCTTGACCCTCGCGTACAGCGGCAGATAGACGGCAACCTCGTGCCCCAGCTTCACCAGTTCCGGCCCCAGCGCGCCCACCACGTCGGCCAACCCGCCGGTCTTGGCAAACGGAACACACTCCGAAGCGGCAAAGACAATGTGCATCGAATCGATCTCCCTGGTCAGTTTCCCAGCTTGGCGAAGAACGCTCCGGCCTTTGCCCAAGAGCGCAGCCAAACGCCAGGCCCGCTACGCTCAGGTCGACTAGCCAGCCGGCCCCAGCGGTCTCCTCAGGCAGCCTCTCAGTTCAATTCAATCTGCGGCTCTTCCGGTTCAATCGTCTGGCCTTCGGCTTCCTGCGCAGAGGCCGCGCCGGCGGCCGGACTGAGCAGCGCATCGATGCGATAGCCGGCGGCCTCGGCCGTCGCCAGCGCCTCGTCGATGGTCCTGCTCACCTCCTCAATGGCGGCGCGGCTGGGAGCGGTCTGTCCCGCAAGCCGAAGCAGAGACGGCATGAGAAGCCACCAGAGAAGCTCCTCATAGGGCTCGCGAACCAGGTATGCGTGCCCCTCCGCCTCGTGAACGCCGGTCAGCCAGCGCACATCCGCATCGAGCCACAACTCCGGCAAGAGCGCCACTCTCTCGTCCCCGGCCGCTTCCGGCTCGGAAGAAACCGCGTCGCCTGAACCCGCAGCTGGAGCTGCCGACTCAGCTTCGACAGCCGGTTCCGCTTTGTCTCCAGGCGAAACCGCGGCGGGCGTTTCCACACTCGCGGCGGGTGCGGGCGCCTCAGCTGCAACTTCTCTCTTCAGGACACCGGAAACAGTGAGCAGCAGAACCTTAATGCGGGCTGCGACGCGCCAGCCCTCCTCGCCTTCGAATCCCAGGGCGCCGAAGGCCTGGGCGAACGGCTCACGAAGCCGGAGCCTGTCAAACAGGTCCAGCGCCACCCGCTGCGGTTCTTCCGGGTCGATCGATTCCGCCAGCAATTCCAGCACGCACCAGCCCAGCACCGGACCCCACATGGCGGTCGCGGTGAACTGTGGACTGGAACTCGGCAGCACGCGGCGCGCGGCAACGGTCCATGGAACCGGGAAGAGCGATTCCAGCGCCGGAACGCGCATGGCGGCGCGCAGGCGCTCGCGGAAGACCGGGGCCAGCGATGCCAGCGCGGCCGGATGAGCAACGCCAACCGGATGCTTCTCGTGACCGAGCCGCGCGGCATAGGCCGTCTGCGCCGCGCGCAGAAAAGCCTCGCAGCGCCTCCACGTCAGCTCGAATGCCGCGTTGCGATCCTGCTGAATCTTCTTATCCTTGCCGGCAACAGCGGGCCCGACCGGAGCACGGGAATCCTCCGCGACTCCGGCCAGCAGGCGCACCAGGGCCGGGTCGAGTTGCAGGCGCAGCGCCTCATGCACGGGCCGCAGTTCCAGATTCACCAGCGCATCGCTCAAGTTGGCCACACCGCTCCCGTTGAGCTGATCGCACAGCCGGTCCCAGGGCTGCTCCGAAGTCGAGCGCAACTCGCGCCAATCGAGGAAGACGTGGCACTGGTAGGCGTGCAGATCGAGGGTCAGCCCCTGCTCGGCAATATCGGAGGCCCGGCGCAGGTACTCCAGCCCGGTGAGCGTGTCCCGGAAGGCGAGGACGAAGCCGGAGTCTCCCGTCAGTCCCATGCCTTCGCGCAGGCGCTGCTGGCGCAGTTCGCCCGCGCCCTTGTCGGCGTAGGCCGCTGAAAAGTCGATGGCGCCGCTCGCCGAACCGTAGCGGTTGTTGTAAACCACCAGGGCGCGCTCGCTGCCGCTGCGGTTGGAGTATGCGAAAACATTCTCGTCCACCGAACCGACGGGCTCATAGAAGTCGTAAAGCAGAAAGTTGCTGCTTTCGGCAAACAGCCAGCGCCGGTGCAACAGTGGGGCAATCTCCCGTTCGTGGCGCTCCACGAGCCAATGGTCGGCGGTCTCGTTGTAGCGGGGCCACTGGTACTCCATCCCATACTTCTCTGTAAATCCCTCGATCTGGCCATGCCCGAACATGGGCAGGCCGGGCAGCGTGGCCATCAGCACCGTCACGCCGAAGTACTTGTCGCCCTTGCCGAACTGGTCGATGGCCGTGCGCTCGTCGGGATTGCTCATGAAGTTGACGTAGCGCTTCATGATGTCGGGATCGAACTCCAGGGTGTTCTTGATGACCGAGCGGTACTTGGCGTTTCTCTCGTCGCGCATCATGTTCATGAAGGCGCTGTTGTAAACGCGGTGCATGCCCAGCGTGCGGACGAAGTAGCCCTCCATCAGCCAGAAGGCCTCAGCCAGCAGCAGCGTGCCGGGCACTTCGGCCGCCACGCGATCCACTACCTCGCGCCAGAACTCCTGCGGCATCCGCTGATTGAATTCGGCCCTGCTCATCCCGTATTCGGCGCGGGAGGGGATGGCGCCGCTGTCGCCCGGCGCGGGGAACCAGAGCCGCTGAAAGTGCCGCTTGGCGAGCGTCATGGCCGCGTCGAAGCGAATCACCGGGAACAGCCGCGCCACATGCAGAATGGTCTGGATCACCTGTTCCCGCACCGCCGGATTCATATAGTCGAGCTGCGCCGTATCGTTCCAGGGAAAGCTGGTGCCGTCGTTGCCGTGATAGATGTAGCGCGTCTCGCCGCTGGCCCGGTCGCGCCGGCGGAAGACGACCGCCGCATCGCTCTGCTCGAAGTAACGGTCCTCGATTTTGATCTCCACCCGCCCATCGTGGGAGAGATCGGGACCGTTGAAGCTATAGGCCGGATAGGGCGCATCCTGCCTGGACAGGAACCACTCCGGGTGCTCGATGACCCACGGCGAGTCGATGCCCATATGATTGGGCACCATGTCGCTGGCCAATCTCACGCCGTGCCGGTAAGCCCGGTCGCGGAGGTTTGTGTAGGCTGCCTCGCCGCCCAGATCCTCGGCGATCGCGTAATCGAAGAGCGAGTAAGCTGAAGCCACGGCGTCGCGGTTGCCGCATAGCAGTTTGATGGTCTTCGACGCGCGGCTGCGCTCCCACACGCCGATCAGCCACAGCGAGTTGAGTCCCCGCCGCGCCAGCGTGGCAAGTTCCTCGTCGGGAATCTCATCGAGGCGGGCAATTCTGCGCCCGTACTGCCTGCTCAGCTGCGCCAGCCACACGTAGGTGCTCTTGGCAATGAGCACCGTACCCGGCATCCAGGCCGTGTCGGCGCTGAACTTCTCATATTCTTGGGCCGAATCGCCGAAGGTTGGCACCTCGGCCTGGCCGCCCAAAGGCCACTGCTGCTGGCGGCCCTGCGCCCCTGGAGGATGAAACTGCATCCAGATGGCCAGTTCCTCCTCGTGCAGAATTTCGCCGGCCAGTTCCAGAAGGCGCTCCAGGCTCTCGCCCAGCAGAGGTTTCCAGAGGCTGCGAATGATGTCCAGCTGGTCCCGCAGTGAGCGGGGCGATCGCAGAGCGGGCGCGCGCAGCAGCTCCAGCAGATTGACGGGCTTGGCGTTGGCGAGGGGGATCAACGGGCGAGTGGCAAAGTACGCGGGCAACTGTTCGGTCACCTGGCGATACACCGTCTTCTCGGCCAGGGGCGCGTCCGCAAAAAGTTCCTCGAAGGGCTGAAAGGCTTCGTTGCGGTTGGCAATCCACAGCAGCACCAACTCTTCCAGCGCGGCGGCCCGGTGCGGGTTTCCATCGGTTTCGCCTGCCAGCCATTGCCGGGGCGTCTCCAGGCCGCTGGTCACGCTGATCCCGGGAAAATGCTCGACGAAGGCAAGCAGCAGGTTGTCCAGGGCCTCAGCGCCCACCTGCTCTGAGAACCAGCCCAGCGCGCCGGTCATCGCATCGGGGTCGAAGCGCTCGCGGTAGCGCGCGATCAGCACGTGGCTGGCCTCGTCGATCAGGCCCATGGCATAGAGCGCGCCGGCATGGACCGCATGGTCCGGATGCTTTTCAACGTCGCGCACCTGGTTCATGCGCCGCGCGAACTCGCGGCACGCGCCTATATTTGCAAAAACAACGTTTCCCGTGTAGGAGAAAAGGGACTCCGCGAACTGATAGCGCTCACGGGCATCCCGGGAAATATGGAATTCCATCATAAAAACCGAACTCCCCAAAAGATAAAGGTACATCAACGAGGCCACGCCCGCTGGAAGCTGTGATCTTGCCCCCCCGAGCGCCTTCGCGGTTTCTTGTCGCTTTAGCGGATTGTCAGCGATGGTTGCGAGCTGCCATCTTCTGTGCACCACGTGGGTTCCTGGGCCGATAGAGTTGCGCTAGCGAGAAAGCCAGTGCCGCCAACGCGAACCAGGCGAACCAGTCGCCCAACATGAGATAGAGGGTGGCATCATGCGCCGCCGGCGCCACTGCAATGAGCGTAGCGAAAGATGCGGAGTCGCTGCGAGCTTCTGCCAGGATGCGGCCTCGGTTGTCGCTGACCGTCAGATAGCCCTGCTTGGCCGAACGCACGATGCTGAAGCCGCTTTCCACGCCACGCATCACCGCGATGTGGCCATGCCACAGCCGGTCCAAGTCAAAATCCCAGGCGGGCACCAGCATCAAGCCAGCACCGGCCTTGCCGTATTGACGAGAGAGCGGCGTAAAGTCCATGTCCTTGCAGATGGCCATACCCCAGGTTCCCGACGGCTCAGTGATGAGCGCGAGCGTCGTGCCGGGCCTGAGCATGGATTCAATGGGCGGCAGCATGTGATGCTTGTCGTAGCTCAACTCCTGCGCCCCCGGCGAATAAATCCGCGCCTCGTTATACCTCGCCGACGGGGTGACGTGAAGCAGGCCCACGACAATCGTGGACTTGGTCTTGTTGGCCAGCGACTGGAAAACTGCGTTGGCGGCCTCATCGCCAGGGTCCGCGACCACGCCCAGCTTTTCCGGCAACACAATGACCTGCGCCCCGGCGGCAGCGAGTTCTTCAATCCTGCCGGCGTAGTCACGAAACAATCGCGCGGTCTCGGCGCCCTCGTCCGCAATGCCAACATTGGCGGGCAAATCCGATGCGATGAGCCCCACCCTTACCTGCTGCTGTGGCGTTGGCGCCGCCAGCCGGGCCGCTCCAAAGATCAGCGCCAGCGCGAGTACACCCGTTCCGGCGCCAGCAATCCGCAGCGCTTGCCCGGGTGCTGTGCGCCGCAGGTGCAGACCCAGGGCGAGCGATGAAGAAAACAGCAGCATCAGAAAGCTGATGCCCCAGGGGCCGGTGATGGAGGCAAGCTGTAGAACGGGCAAGCACTTCAACTGCGAGTAAGAGAGGCTGCCCGCCGTCCCGTGAGGCGACGCGAGGTTCAATAGATACTCGAAGGAGACTAAAGTCGCCGGGAAGGCCAGCAATGCGCTCCACAAAGCACTCTTTCTCAAGAGCGCGCGGAAGAGTAATACTGTACCAGCGAACGCCAATGCGGGGACAGCGAGGATTGGCGCCAGGATCGCGAGCGGGATATGCAACACCGCGCTGAAATAGTGCCACATGTTGAGACTGCCGGCCAGCCATGAAATTGTCGCTGTGAGAGCCGCACCCCGCAAGGAACTGCGCGCGGCGAAAAGCAGCACTGGAAGCGGCGCAAACCAAAGCAACGGCCACCAGGGGTTTAGGCCGCTGCCGAACCAGATCATGAATGAGGTGGCGACAACCGTGGCGAGCGCTACCGCATTGCGCCCGAAGTTGTTTGAGAACACGATGGGTATGCCTCCTGCAAGATCGCCCGTAAAGGGCGCGTCCGTACAGAAATATATCCTCAGTCCAGCGCCTTGTGGAAGCGAAGGATGGCGAGGGTGAGCAGGCTGACCGCCATGCCCGCCATGGCGGCCATCTGCGGCCACAGAATCTCCATCCCCACGCCCTTCAGGTAGGTTCCGCGCAGCACAATCAGAAAATAGCGCAGCGGAATCAGATAGCTGAAGTATTGCATCCATTGCGGCATGGTGCTGATGGGAAATCCGAAGCCCGAAAAGCTCACCGACGGCATGATGAAGAAGAACGCAGTTACCATGGCCTGCTGCTGCGTGGACGAAACGGTTGAGATCAGCAGCCCCACGCCCAGCATGCACAGAATGAACAGAACCGAGCCGAGGAGCAATACCAGGATGTGACCGCGAAATGGAATCTGAAACCACAGTGTCCCGACCGCCGCAATCAGCGAAACATCGAAGAGGCCGATCAGAAAGAATGGCAAGGTCTTGCCAAGAATGAACTCGGCCGGGCGGATGGGCGTCACCATGATCTGCTCCAGCGTGCCGATCTCCCGCTCGCGAACAACAGCAAAAGCCGTCAGGGTAATCACCAAAACCAGCGTCAGGCTGCCGATCACTCCCGGCACAAAGAACCAGCGGCTGCTCAGCGCCGGGTTGTACCACGGACGTTGTTCCAGCTCGACCGATGGAATCTCTTCCGCCATTTGCGGCGCAATCCGGTAGATGCGGTCCTGCTGAAAATCGCGCGCAAACCCGAGCGCAATCTGCGTGATGTAACTCGATGCGATCAGGGCCGTGTTGGAATTGGTCGCGTCCACAATCACTTGCAGGGGCGCGGTTTCGCCCTTGCGCAGCTTCTGCGCGAAGCCGGCATCGATCTCCAGGCCCACGGTGGCCTGTCCCCGGTCGATGAGATCGCGAAGCTGGCGCGAGTCGGTCAGTTGCCTCTGCACGTCGAAGTAGGGGCTCGATGTGAAGCGCGAGATCAGTTCGCGGCTCTCCTGGCTGTGATCCAAATCCAGCACCACAGTTGGAACATGATGAATATCGAAGGTGGCCGCGTAGCCGAAGACCAGCATCTGAATTATTGGCGGCCCAAACAGCAGAAAACGCGTCCGCTTGTCGCGGAAGACTTGGATGAACTCCTTGATCAGCATCTGTTTCAGGCGTCCAAACATGCGTTCTCTCCCTTACTCCAGCCGCTTGTGGAATGCGCGCGTGGCCAGCAGCGCCAGTAAGAGTGCAAAGACGGCAAGCGGTATCAGATCGGCGTACAGCATGGCCGTGGGCGTTCCCTTGAGGAATATCTGCTTCAGCACAGAAACGTAGTAGCGAGCCGGCAGAATGCGCGTGATCCATTGCAGGGCGACGGGCATCTGGTCGATCGAAAAGAGGAATCCGGACAGTAGAAAAGCCGGCAGAAATGTCACCAGAAGCGCGATCTGGCTGGCGGCGAACTGGCTCTTCGCAATCACGGAGATGAAGAATCCCAGCGAAAGCACCACCACCATGAACAACGCGGAACTGGCTACCAGCGTTAGATACGATCCGCGAAACGGCACCTGGAACCAGTAGATGGCGATCGCGGCGCAGACAATCACATCGAAGATGCCGAGAACGAAATAGGGCGCCAGTTTGCCCAGCATGATCTCCATCGCGCTCACGGGCGTCGAGATCAACTGTTCCATCGATCCGCGCTCCCACTCGCGCGCGATGGTGAGAGAGGTGAGAAACGCGCCGATCACCGACATCACCAGCGCCAGCACGCCGGGTACGATGAAGGCGCTGCTCTCCAGATCCTCGTTGTACCAGGTGCGGGTTTCCACGCTCACCGCGGCGGGCTGGATGGACTGGCCGCGCTCGCGAAGCCAGTCGATCTGAATCTCCGCGGAGTAGCCTTGGACGACCGCCTGCGCATAACCGATGAGCACATTGGCCGTGTTGTCGTCGGTGGCGTCGACGAGCGCCTGCACCTGTACGGGACCGCCCTCGCCCAGCCGCTGGGAAAAATCCCATGGAATGACGATGCCCATCTTGGCGTGGCCGTCGTCGAGCGCCCGCGTGATTGCCGGATAGCCGTTCACCACGCGCGCGACATGAAAGTATTCGCTGGCCTGGAAGCGCTTCAGCAAATCCTGGCTCTGCTGGCTGCCGTCGCGGTCGTACACATAGATGGGCAGCCCCTTCAGATCCAGATTGACGCCATAGCCGAAGAGCAGCATCAGAGTTACCGGCATGATGACGACAATCATCAGGCTGCGCGAATCGCGGAGTATCTGAATGACTTCCTTCCTGGCTACGGCCAGCAGGCGCGTGAGACTCATGATTTGCGCTCCTCCGCCGTAGTGCCGGCCGTTGTGAGGGATACGAAAACATCTTCCAGGCTGGGGCGTATGCGCTCGATCCGGCTCACCGCGATTCCGCAGTCCGCAAGGTATTTCTCAATTGTCGGCATAGCCGCGGCGGCATCCGCCACAACTAGGTGCAGAGCATTGCCGAAGACCGCGGCATCCATCACATCCGGCGCCGATTGCAGCGCTTCAACGGCCTTGCCAAGCGGCTCGCACTCGATCAGCAGCAGTTCGCCGCGCATCGAGTCCCGCTTCAATTCGGAAGGCGTGCCCAGGGCGACGATCTTGCCGCGAAAGATCAGCGCCAGGCGGTTGCAGTATTCAGCCTCCTCCATGTAATGCGTAGTTACGAAGACGGTAACTCCTTCTTCCGCCATCTGGTGAATCAAATCCCAGAACTGACGCCGCGAGATGGGATCGACGCCGGAGGTCGGCTCGTCGAGAAACAGGATGCGCGGCTTGTGCAGCACCGCGCAGCCCAGCGCCAGGCGCTGCTTCCAGCCGCCCGGCAGCGTGCCAGTGACGAGATTCTCCTGGCCCTTGAGGTTGGCCATCTCAAGCGCCCATTCCATCCGCTCCTTCAGCATCTTCGACGGCACGCTGTAGAGGCCGGCAAAGAGACGCAGGTTTTCGATCACCTTGAGATCGTTGTAGAGAGAAAACTTCTGCGACATGTAGCCGATGTTCTGGCGCACGGCTTCAGGCTCGCGGGCCACATCGAATCCCGCCACCTGTGCGCGGCCCGAGGTGGGCTTGAGCAGCCCGCAAAGCATGCGGATGGTTGTGGACTTACCGGCTCCATTCGCTCCGAGAAACCCAAAGACCTCGCCCTTATTGACTTCGAGATTGATTCGATCGACGGCCACAAAATCGCCGAACCGCTTCACCAGGTTCTCCATCGCGACGGAAGTAACTTGCTCAGGCATGGGGCGCCGCTCCGCTCTGCACCGCATCCACAAAGAGGTCCTCGATCGTTGGCGACACCTGCTGAATCGCATCGAAGGGCACGCCCGCGCTCTTCAGCCGGGCTTCAAACTCGGGAATGCGGCGCGCTGCATCGTCCACCACAACGTGCAGCCCATCGCCGGTCAGCACAAGACTCGAGATCCCGTCCGCATATTCGAGCGCGCTCCGCAGCCCGCGCGGCTCCGCCGAGGTAACGGAAAGAACGCCCCTGCTCATCCTGGCTTTGAGGCGAGCCGGCTCATCGCAAAACAGCAGCCTGCCCCGGTCGAGCAGCGCTACGCGATGGCAGCGCTCGGCTTCGTCGAGATAAGCGGTCGAGGTCAAAATCGCCACGCCCTCCGAGGACAGTTCGTAAAGGATGCGCCAGAAGTCGCGGCGCGAAACGGGATCGACGCCGGTCGTCGGCTCATCCAGCAGAATTACCTTGGGGCGATGAATGAGCGCGCAGACCAGCCCTAGCTTCTGCTTCATGCCGCCGGAAAGCCTGCCGGCGAGGCGCTTGCGGAACTCGCTCATTCCCGCCGCATGCAGCAGTTGCGCGGAACGAGTTTCGCGCTCCACCCTTCTCACACCGAAGAGGTCGGCGTAGAAGCGGATGTTCTCATCGACGGTCAGGTCTTCATAAAGCCCGAAACGCTGCGGCATATAACTCAGCGCATGCTTGGCGCCCTCGGGATCGCGGACCACATCGAACCCGGCGACCGTGGCATTGCCCGCGTCGGGCGGCATGATGCCCGCAAGCATTCGCAGGGTGGTGGTCTTCCCAGCCCCGTCGGGACCAACCAGGCCAAAGATCTCTCCGGCGCGCACCTCGAAGCTCAGGGCATCGACGGCGCGCACGCCGGGAAAGCTCTTCGTGAGCCCGTCGACGCTAATTGCGGATTGGAGCCGATCTGTCATTGCTTGGCCGGCGCGGATATCGAAGGCTGGGCCGCGGCCAAAGCAAGGTGAGCGTCCGCGGGCATGCCCGGTTTCAGTTCGTGGCTCGGATTATCGATATCGATCTTGATCCGATAGACGAGAGTTACCCGCTCCGTGTAAGTCTGCACGCTCTTCGGCGTAAACTCCGCGCTGGATGAAATGAAGGAGATGCGCCCATGATATTGCTTGCCGGGATAGGTATCGGTAGTTACAATGGCCTCCTGGCCCCAATGAATGCTGCCCAGATCCGTCTCGGCGATGTAAGCGCGCAGCCAGATGTGGTCGAGGTCGGCGAGCGTGACCACCGGAGAACCCGGCGCTACCACTTCTCCCAACTCAGCCTGGCGCACCGTGATTACGCCTGCCGAAGGCGCGCGCAAAACCGCATAGTCCAGGTTCACTCGCGACAAGCCCAGGTTCGCATTGGCCTGATTCAGATTGGCGCGCGCGATCTCTATATCTTCTTTGCGGCTGCCCTCAACAGCCTCGTTGTAACGCTGCTGGGCGGCCTTGAAGATGGCCTCGGCGCGCTTCAGCGCGGTTGCCGCCTGGTCGCGGTCCTGCGCGGAGATCTCATCCTTGGCGAAGAGTTGCCGTGCGCGATCGTTGTCCAGCTTCTTCTGCTCCAGATCGGCCTGCGCATCGATCATGGACTGCTGCGCCGCCTTCACTTCCTGCTCGCGGGTTCCGGCCAGCGTGAGCGCAAGGTCGGATTCGCGCACGCGCACATTGGCCTCGTCGATGCGCACCCGCTGCCTGGCGTCCGCGTCTTCCAGACGCGCTAGCAGTGCGCCTTGCTCGACCTGCTGGCCCTCCTCGACCGGCAACTCGTCGATGCGCCCTGGCACCTTGAAGCTCACCAGGCTCTCATGCGCCTCAATATTGCCGGAGAGCGTGAGCTGATTCGCCGGCGCGGATTTCCCAGCCAGGCGCGGATAGAAATAGACGCCGGCGGCAATCGCCGCGGCCAGCAAAATCAGAACGGGAATAGCTCGTTTCATAACATCGAACCTCGCAAACAGTAACAATCGATGGTGGCGCAGCCGCAAAATCAACTTAAGGATTTCCCATGTACCGCGCGATGTTCCTTTCCGTATCGCCCACGGCGCGGGCGAGCGCAAACTTCGCATCCACGTGGCTGGAAACGGCAAGGATATAATTCTCCTCGGCGCGCGCCAACTCGTCCTTAGCGGTCACGACCTCGACATTGTTGGCCGTTCCCGACTGAAAGCGATCCTGCGCGAGTTCCAGTTCCCGCTGCGCCAGGTCCTGGCCTTCCCTGGCGACAGTCACCTGCTGGTCCGCGGAATCCAGATTCAGCAGCGCTTCGCGAATGTCCTCATCGATGCCGCGCCGCAGATCGGCAATCTGGTCGTCGATGCGCTTGACGCGGCTGGCCAGCTCCCGCGCCTCGCCGCTGCGATCGCGATCGAATACCGTGAAATCGATCTGGCCTTGAACCAGGCCCGTGGGTTGCACGCCGCCGATGCTGCGGCCGATCGCTCCGTAGTTGCCATTGATGGTGAGCTTTGGATAGAAGCGGGCCTGGCTGGCGCGCTGCTGCTCCACCAGGCTTTGGCGCTGGCTGGCAAGGGAAAGGTAATCGGCGCGCTCGAGCAGCGCCGCGGGTACAAGAGTCCCGGAATCGGGTTGACTCAGCGACCGGTAACGAAGCGGCTCGGCGAGTTCCAGCGGCGTGTCCGGGCTCATTCCCATGCTCCGCGCCAAAGCCAGCAGCGATTGCTTCAACTGGTTCTCAGCCACGAGCTTTGCCTGCCTGTCGTTGGCCAGCTGCACCTCGGCACGCAACACGTCCACGCCGGTCGCCGTCCCCGCATCGTGCTTGTCCTTGGCCAGCTTCAGCAGCGTGCTTGAATCCGTCACCCGCGATTGAGCGGCCTCCACGCGCGCCGCGGCGGATTGCGCATTCAGATAGAGGCCCGCAATCGAGCAAACGATCAGATCGCGCGCATCCTGCAAGTCCATCCTGCCCGCATCGAGCGCCCGCTCGCTCGCCTTCAACCCGCGATAGCTTTCCAGATCGACGATATTCTGCTGCGCGTAGATGCGGAAATCGTAGTTCGAGAACGGTCCCACGACGTTGGGGATCGGGATGCCCGGCAGGGAGAGTCCGAAGGCGCGCAGGTCGCGGTTCTGCACGTTGGCGTAAGTTTGTGCATTGACGCGCGGAAGCAGCGCGGCCGACAAGCGGCGCTCGCGAGTGCCTTCGGCCTCGTCGACGCGCGTGCCGGCGACAAGTACGCTGAGGTTGGCCTCAAGCCCCTTCTGAATCGCATCCTGCAACGTCAGTCGATAGGGCGGCGGCTGCTGCGCCGCGCAGATCGCGCCCAAGATCGGGCCGGCAATCGCGCTCGCCAGCGAAAAAAGAACGGCAGTGCGAAACTTGAATCTCATGGTTCCTGCTCTCGACCGGAGTTGGCAATCGATCTCCAGAAGTGCTGAAAACTGTCTTCCATCCGTGCTTCGAGCGCCGGCTCCCCATGCAGCGACCATAGCAGCACGGTTCCCATGCACGTTTGCAAAAGCTGGATCGCAACCTTATCCCTTTTCAAACGAGGGTCGATCTCGCGGCGCTCTTGCCCCGCGGCGACCACTTCCGCGATCATCTTGAGGCCCTCGCGCATATTGCTTCCAATGATGCTGCGAACCCCCTCGCTGGCCAAAAAGGAAGAAATCAGGGCGCGGGCAAGGTCAGGGCTGCGTCCAGGTTCCTCGGCAAGGCACAGCGCCAGCCTGTGCAGTACGGAATGAATCGTCTGCTGGCCTTGACCGGCGAGCGAGATGGCTTCTCGCACCTTGCCGAGCTGAATCTCGGCCATCACGCCCAGAACATGATCCTTGGTTTCAAAGTAGTTGAAGAAGGTTCCCTTGCCCACGTCGGCGGCTTCGGTAATCTGCTCCACCGTGACACTGGAAAAGCCGCGCTCGGCTATGAGTTGAAGTGCGCAGCGAAAGAGCTTCAGTCGCGTCTCAGCGCCGCGGCGTTCGCGGCGGCCAACCTCCGGCTGTGGGGATGCATTCCCGGCAGCCGGGTCGCCGGCGGCGACGCCTTGGAGCGAAATATGACCTGTACTCATTGATGAACCATAGCCATCCATGACTATGAGTCATATTCTTGCACCTGTTTCTGCATCTGTCAAGAGGGAGTTTTTTCACAGACTCAAGGCAAAACGGGAGGGAGCGCCCCACCTTGCGCCAGTGGCCCGATCGACATCCTCTTTCCCTAAATACCCAAGCCGCCGGCGGCTCCCCCTCAATGGAAAGAAGCGCCCGGCGGCTCGGATGGTGCGCCTTGCAGCGCAAAAGTTAGACGGTATAGGTCGTGGACGAAACCCTGCCTCCCCGGCCGGTCCAGTTGGTGTGGAAGAACTCGCCGCGCGGCCTGTCGATGCGTTCATAAGTGTGCGCGCCGAAGTAATCGCGCTGCGCCTGCAGCAGATTGGCGGGAAGGCGCGCGGTCCGGTAGCCGTCGAAGAACGCCAGCGCGGTAGAGAATGCCGGCGTGGGCACGCCCATCTGAACAGCGTGAACCAGCGCCTTGCGCCACGAAGCCTGATACTGGTTGAGCGCTCCAAAAAAGAAGCTGTCGAGGAGGAGATTCTCGATCCCCTTGTCCTTGTCGAAGGCCTCCTTGATCTTGCCCAGAAAGCGGCTGCGAATGATGCATCCGCCGCGCCACATCAGCGCAATGCCGCCCATGTTCAGATTCCAGCCGTTCTCCTTGGCCGCGGCCCTGAGCAACATGTAACCCTGCGCGTAAGAGACAATCTTGGAGCAGTAGAGCGCCCGGCGCACATCCTCGATAAAGGCGGCGCGATCGCCGTCGACGATCCTGGCAGCCGGCCCTTCGAGTATCTTCGCTGCCTCGACGCGCTCCTCTTTCAGCGCCGACAGGCAGCGGGCGAAGACCGACTCGCCGATCAGAGTTACGGGCTGGCCCAGGTCGAGCGAACTGAACACCGTCCACTTGCCCGTGCCTTTCTGGCCAGCGGTGTCCAGAATCTTATCGACGAGCGGCTGGCCGTCTTCATCTTTCTTGGCAAAGATATGACTGGATATCTCGATCAGGTAACTGTCCAGCTCGCCTCGATTCCAGTTGGCGAAGACCTCGTGCAACTCGTCGGCGGTGAGCCCGAGGCCGCGCTGCAGCAGATCGTAGGCCTCGCAGATCAGTTGCATATCGCCGTACTCGATGCCGTTGTGCACCATCTTCACGTAGTGGCCGGCGCCTTCCTCCCCCACCCAGTCACAGCACGGAGTTCCGTCCTCGACCTTGGCGGCGATGGCCTGGAAGATATCCTTCACATGCGGCCACGCGGCCGGATTCCCTCCAGGCATGATCGAGGGGCCAAAGCGCGCGCCTTCTTCGCCGCCCGAGACGCCGGTGCCGATAAACAGAATGCCCTTGGCGGCGAGATACTTCGTGCGCCGGGTGGAGTCGGTGAACAGCGAGTTGCCGCCGTCGATGACGATGTCGCCAGCCTCCAGGTGCGGCAGCACATGGTCGATCATCTGGTCCACCGTGTCGCCGGCCTTGACCATCAGCATGATGCGGCGCGGCCTCTTGAGCAGCGCGGCCAGTTCTTCCACCGAGTGGGCTCCGACGACCTGGGTTCCCTTTGCTTCGTTGGCCAGGAAGTCGTCCACCTTGGACACGGTGCGGTTGAATACGGCCACCTTGTAGCCGTGGTCGTTCATGTTGAGGACCAGATTCTGTCCCATGACAGCGAGGCCGATCAGGCCGATATCGCACGATGCTTCCGACATAAATTCTCCATTTCAAAGAGATCTAACTGCGGAGGCGCGCTTGACGCGCCTTCGCAAGGTTATTGGCAGCTCGCGTTGCGAGCCTTCGGAATGGCAAGAAACGTGATGCTTGCCGGGGCAAACTCGATCTGGCCCTTGTGTGTTGCAAAACCCTTCAGTTCCGGCAGGGCATCTTCGGCGCCTAACTGCAAATCGGCTCCATTCAGTTGAACATGAGTGTCCTGGAGGTCATGGGCCGTGAGCGTGTAGCGCTCAGAGGCCATGGGAATGTCGAGAGACTGCGTTCCATCGCGGCCGGCATTGATGACCAGAAGCGCCACACCGCCGGGATGACTGCGCAGGCAATGCGCGTAGATGTGCAAGTTCGGCGCAGGTGAAGCGCCGGGGTCAAGCACGGCGGTACCCATGAGCTTCCGCCACAGGAGCGCCGCCCAGTAATTGGGGCGAGGCTCATAAGTGCTTTCGTCCAGCAGCCCATAGTCGCTCGCGGCAAGCGTGTTATGCATGTGAACCTGGACGCCGCGCCGGGCCAGGAGTCCAAGCTGATTGAGATAGCGGAAACTATCGAGGAAAGTGGATGCCCAGCGGTCTCCGCCGCAAGCTGCCTGTGCGGTCTCAGTGAGCCAGAGCGGTTTCTCCGGCTCGAAGCGATCTCGGAGAGCGCCGTAAAACTGCTCCATCTGGCCGGAGCGCGCCAGCCACTCCTCAGAAAGCGCCGCATCGCTGGTTGTGCCTGCCGCAGCTCCCATCATTGCGCAGCGGCTGGAAACCGCCCCATAGGAATGGTACGAAATGGCATCGAATACAGGCCCGGCAGCGGCGAGAATATCCTCGCTTGTAACCGCGTGCATGAATGCCGGAACAAGCGCCGTTCCCTCGCCCACGCCTCCGGGGCCGAGAATGACGGTACCGGGCGAGTCGGATTTCATGAGCGCGCGAAAAACATTCAGGTCACGAACAAAGGCCTTGGCGTCGTATCCGGCCGGCGCGCCGCCCATCGCGGCAAACGTGGGCTCATTCATGTATTCCGCCGCAGCGATGCTGCCGCCGGCGGACTTGGTATACGCGAGTAACTCCCGCGCCTGATCGGGTGTCCAAACTCCCGCGGCATCGCGGGTTCCCATGCTTATCGCGAAGGAAGTGACAATCTTCGCGCCCACAGCACCGAAAAAATCCACAACGCCCTTCCATTGCTTTCGCGTAAGTACGCCGTTGAAACCCTTGGGAGGCGTATCCGGCGCTGGATCGTCGGAGTTCTGAAAGAAGGTGGAGTTTGCCCAGGTGCCGCTGACGCGCAGATAGGCAGGCCCCAGCGCCGCAGCCAGTTTGCGTAAACGGGCATTGCTCAGATCGATGGGCGGCCGGTATTGGTAAAGAGACGGGCTCATGCCGGAGGGCTGATTCGAGCCGGGCTGCTTTGCCGCCTCCGTACTGTCGCCGGCCTTGGCGGCATAGGGCTTCCAGAACCGCCCGCCTGTAACTTCGACCATCTCGATGTTATAGGACTGAAAGCGCTCGTCGACGGAGCCAACCCGGGGCATGGCGCTGGGAGTCAGCCTTGACGGCGGCGCCGCGCCGGACTGAGCCAGGCACGCTCCCGCGCCCAAAGTAAGCGGGACAACGGTTGTTAGAAGCATTACGAAGATCATTCTGCTCATGGCGATATTGCCTCCTGTTGCGAGCGCAAGACGATGATTTCAGTCCGCGCCTACACGCCGCTGAAGGCGGAAAAACCGCCATCGACCGGGATTACCACGCCCGTCACGAACTCAGAAGCGGGCGAGAGCAGCCACAGCACGCAGCCAAAGAGATCCTTGGATTCGCCAAGGCGCCCCATGGGCGTGTGCGCGACGATCGTCTTGCCGCGCGGGGTCCAGTCGCCGGTCTCCTTGTCGAGCATCAGAAAGCGATTCTGATTGGTGAGAAAGAAGCCGGGCGCGATGGCATTCACGCGAATCTTCGGCGTATATTCCTGGGCCATGTGCACGGCCAGCCATTGGGTGAAGTTACTGACCGCGGCCTTGGCCGCCGAGTAAGCGGGGATCCGGGTCAGCGGGCGGAATGAGTTCATCGACGAGATATTCAGAATCACGCCGTAACCCTGTTCCGCCATAACCTTGCCAAATGCCTGCGAGGGCAGAATCGTGCCCAGCACATTCAGGTCGAAGACCCAGCGCACGGCGTCGGTGGGAATATCGAAGAACTTCAAGTCGGCGCTGGTTGTGGCCTGCGGCCTATTGCCTCCCGCGCCGTTGATCAGGCCATCCAGCTTGCCGAGATGGCTCACCACCTCCTGGGCAGTTTGGCCGATGCTCTCGCGATCGAGCACATCGCACTTGAAAAACGTGAGTTGCTTGCCGCGCTCTCCCAGCCTCTCGATCAGCGCCTGGCCGGCCTCCGCGTTCACGTCTAGGATGGCGACCGTTGCGCCGCATCCGGCCAGCGCGCCGGCAATTTCGCTGCCCAGAACTCCTGCGCCGCCGGTAATGGCGACAGTCTTCCCCGTGAAGTCGTACATCCTCGTCAGTTCCGCCAGATCGAAAGAATCCGGCTTCGCATTTTCGGGCTTCTTTCCACTTGTAACGGCTATTGACTTATCCAAGTTGCACCCCTTTTCGAATTGATTTGGTTCCCACCTACAGGCGGCTGCTGTGCGCCCACAAGCCCAATGCCGGATTGGGAATAAAGAATATCTTCTCGCCATTGACCCGGTTGTAACCTTGACTTAGCTTCTCAGGGCTGTAGCGAGTCAGCATCGCGTTCAAATCGCCATAGCCGAAGCCCACACCCTGCACCTCTTCCCGCGTAAGATGGCCGGGGCACCATGTTATCTTGAAGCGCTCTTCGGACGAGCCGTGGATAAGATGCGCCGCGGCGCTCAGATCGCCGGCCAAATCCTCGTGGGCATTGACCGCCGCGAGCGTGGCCGGGGTTCCGCGATAGCCGTACTTGCGGATCAGGCTGTCGATGGTCTTGTCTTCGCCGAACTCCTTCACTCCCGGAGCGAGCACGATCAGCTCCGCATCGTCGGCCAGCGCCATGCGCGTGCGATAGATGGCCTTGTTGCCCAGCCAGGTGGAGTGAAACTCCTGCGGATCGAGATAGACGACAGCCTTCTCGATCTGCTCGTCGAGCATCTCGAAGTTCACCTTGAGGCTAAGTTCAGAGGCCAGGTTGAAGCACTCGATGTCGTCGCCGATGTACAGGCCGCGCACCGCCAGCCTGCCGTCCGCGCGCCGTCCCACCACGGTGTGCACATAGACGATGGGAAGATGGCGCAGAAAACGGTCCGCGGCATAAGTAAGCACGCTGCGGACGGGATTTGCCGCGCGGCCCATGATGCGCTCCATGCCGTAGACCGCGCCCAGGTAATGGCTGCGATTGATGCCCTCGCGGCCTCCCGTTCCCACCAGAATGTTCTTGGTGTAATTGGCCATGCCGATGACTTCGTGGGGCACCACCTGGCCGATGGAAAGGATAAGGTCGAAGCCGCCCCGCGAGATGAGTTTGTTAACTTGGGCGGGCCATGCATAACTCAGCTTCCCTTCCGATTGCTCGCGGATGAACTCGGCCGGAACCTCGCCAAGAGTCTCGATGTCCGTGCGCCAGTTATGCGCGCGGAAAAGTTCCTGCGGCACGTTGCCGAACATGTGCGCGATCTGGTCTGGCCGCATGGCGGTGTGGGTGCCAAGCGCGGGAAGAACCGCCTTGAGGCAGGCGCCGTAATACTGCCACGCATAGCGGGTCAATTCGCCGGCGCGGGAGTGCTCGCGGGTCTGATCGGGGGGTACGGCAAGCACCTTGTTGCGCGGACCCAGCTTGGCAAGGCCCGCAACCAGCAGATCGTTCAACTGCTGAGAAGTCAGGTCGGTATCGGCGCTTCCGATTGCGCAGTAGAGGCTCATGCGACAAACTCCACCCGTTTCAGCCCTGGAGCAAGCAGGACGTTGATAACCAGCGAGATAAGATAAACGCTGGCGGCGATTATGAAGAGGATTGCGTACGCGCCATGCGTCAGTTGCAGGATGTGACCGATAAACTTGGCAAAGAGAAAGCCGCCTGCCGCTCCGGCCATGGTGCCGATTCCGGTAACCGAACCTACGGCGCTGCGCGGGAACATATCCGAAGCTGTGGTGAACAGGTTGCACGACCAGCCCTGGTGCGCCGCCGCAGCCAGGCTGAGCAGTCCGATCGCGGCCCATTTCCCGAAACTGTCCGCTTGTAGATAGTTGATGAGGAAGACGGGAACAATGAGCGCTGCGCAGAGAAACATGGCCGCCAGCCGGGCGCGCTCCGCCGAAAACCCCATGCGTATGAAAGATGCGGGCAGATAGCCGCCGTAAATGCTGCCGATGGCCGAAGCGTTATAAACAATAAGGATCGGCAGGCCCAAACCCACCAGACTTAGATGGAACTTGTCGCTGAAATACCCAGGCAGCCAGTAGAGATAGAACCACCAGACGGGATCGGTGAGGAATTTGGGAATGGCATACGCCCAGGTCTGGGGGATACCGAATAACTCGATCCATGGTGTAGATGGACCTGGCTTCTCCGGGGGGTCCTGGTTGATGTAGGCGAGTTCGGCGGCGGAGAGCGCGGGATGATCGGTGGGTTTGTGGTACTTGAGGAACCACAACAGTATCCACGACGCCGAGAAAAAGCCAGTAATCAAGAAAGCAGAGTGCCAGCCATAGTAACGAACTGCGAGGGGCACCAGAAGCGTGGCCAGGATTACGCCAACATTCGCGCCGCAGTTGAAGATGCCGAAAGAGAAGGATCGCTCCTTCTGCGGAAACCACTCGGCGTTGGTCTTGTTGGCGGCGGGGAAGTTGCCGGATTCGCCTATTCCAAGGAAGGAGCGTGCGATGCCGAGCTGAAGCACCGAGTTGACCAGTGCGTGGCTAATCGCCGAGAAGCTCCAGGCTGCCATGATGACCATGTAGCCGATGCGCGTGCCGATCTTGTCGACGAAGCGCCCCGCGCCCAGCTGGCCGAGCGCATAGAAAAGAGTAAAGAACGCCACGACGGTCCCATAGCTCTCCTCGGTCAGGCCTATGCCGTGATCGGCAACGCTCAGCATGAGAGTGGGCTTGAGAAGCGCCAGAACCTGGCGGTCCATATAGTTGATGGTGGTGGCGGCAAGGAGCATGGCGCAGATAGTCCAGCGCACATAACCAATCCGCGCCTCCGCTGAAGGTCCTCTTTGGTCCGGAGTCTCGATATCCGCGCCCCCCGCCATGCTCCGCTCCTTACAGCCGGTAGGCCTTTTTCACCAATCCATAGGTAAGCTCATGCGCCACCTCGAAGGCTTCGTCCTCGTCCAGCCGGTGTTCGGCGACGAGCCGGGCCAGAAAGGCGCAGTCGACGCGCCGCGCCACATCGTGCCGCGCCGGAATGGAGAGGAAGGCGCGCGTGTCGTCGTTGAACCCGGCGGTATTATAGAAGCCCGCCGTCTCCGTCACCTGCTCGTGGAAGCGCATCATTCCCTCGGGGCTGTCTTGGAACCACCACGGCGGGCCGAGGCGCAAACAAGGATAATGCCCGGCGAGCGGCGCCAGTTCGCGGCTGTAGGTGGATTCGTCCAGTGTGAAGAGAATAATGGTCAGGTTGGGCTCATTGCCGAAGCGGTTGAGCAAGGGGCGCAGCGCATCTACGTAGTTGATCGCCCTGGGAATGTCGCAGCCCACATTGCGGCCGTAGCGCTCGTAGATTCTGGGGTTGTGGTTGCGCACGGCTCCAGGGTGAATCTGCATGACCAGCCCGTCTTCCAGGCTCATCTGGGCCATCTCGGTCAGCATCTGCGCCCGGAACAGTTCCTGCTGCGCCGGATCGGCTTTCCCGGAGAGCACCATACGGTAGAGTTCCGCGGCCTCGGCCGTGGGCAGGTCGGCGGTCTGCGCGGTCAGATGGCCGTGATCGGTGGCCGTACAGCCCAGCTCTTTGAAGCGGGCCCGCTCCTTGCGCAGAGCGTTCAGGTAGCCCGGCCAGGTCGCGGTATCTTCGCCGGTCTGCTCACTCATGAGGGCAATATTGTCCGCAAGTTCCTCGAATTCCGCATCGATCACCGGGTCGGGACGGAAATTCGGAATGATCCTGGCCTTCCAGCCCGATTCGCGAACCGCCTTGTGATCGTCCAGGGAGTCGAAGGGAGAATCGGTGGTCGCCAGCACCTCAATATTGAAGCGCTCGTAGAGAGCGCGGGGCAGGAACTCGGCCGTCCGCAGCTTCCCGGCGATGGTGTCGAAGTAGAGATCGGCGGTTTGCGCCGACAGCCGCTCCCGCAGTCCAAAAAGCTCCTGAAAGGCAAAATCCAGCCAAATGCGGGTGGGCGTTCCGCGAAACAGATAGTAATGGCTGGCAAAGATGCGCCAGACCTTGCGCGGATCCTTCATCTCCGGCTCGCCGATCTCCAGATCCTCCATGGAGATACCCTGGCTCACAAGCATGCGATAGATGTAGTGATCGGGCTGCACGAAGAGCCTTGCGGGGTCGGGAAAACGTTCGTTCTTTGCAAACCACGCCGCCTTCGTATGCCCGTGCGGGCTGACGATGGGCAACCCCTTTACATGCGCATAGAGCGCCCTGGCAATCTTGCGTGTGCCCGATTCGGCGGGAAACAGACGATCTTCATGGATCAACATGCGCTAACCCTTCGCTGCGAGGTGTCGTGGCCTAGCCACCTGAGTGGTCAGACCAGCAGTATACATCACCGGCCGGGAACCGCAGGGCCGGGACGAAAGCCCTTCGGACCCGGAAGATGTCCTCCATCCCAGACTTCCGCGCTCCCCGTCAGGAAACCGCCAAACTAGGCGTTCGCCGCGCGCCTTGTCACTGCGCGGATTCGTCGGCCTGGCGGCATGGCAAGCGGACGCCTCAACCATGACTTGCAAATCCCATGCCGGCCAGGACTCCGCGCATGTAGGCAAAGCTGGCGATAACTCCGGGCATGGGATCGTCGCCATGGATCTCGTATTCGAGATCGACAAATCCCTTGTATTGGATGGCAAGCAAGGCTTCGAACATGGCGCGAACCGGCATCAGGCCGTCTCCCACGGCGACCTGACTTTCCTTGTCATGGAAATCAGCGAGATCCTTCATGTGAAGGTTGAACAGCCGCAATCCCACCCTGCGGATCGCTTCCACGACGTCCGTGCCTGCGCGCACCGTGTGGCCGACATCGATGCAGCATCCGATGCGCGGGTCCATGTGCTCGATCGACTTCAGCACATCCAGCGGCGAAGGCCATAACTTGTCCTCCGGCCCATGGTTGTGCAGCGCTATGCGGATATCGTATTCCTTCACAAACTTCTCAATGCGGGGCAGAGTCTCAGGCGTAGGATCGCCCGCGACGATCACGGGAATTCCCGCCCGTTTGCAATACTCGAACTTGCTGCGAATATCGGCGTCTTCGTCCTTCCGGAAGTAAATAGCTCCCGCCGCGTGGAGCTTGATGCCGTCCGCGGCATAATCCTCCAGCGCCTTTGCTTCTTCGGCCGCGTCCATGGGCAGGTGATCTTTCACGTCCTTGGCATTCAGTTCGGTGACATTGAGCTGCTTCATGAAGCCGATCAGCTGCGCGCGGCCAAAATTGCGAAACGTGTAACTCGCCAGCCCCAGATGAATCGGCGACGGCTTTCCGGCCGGGGCTTGCGGCTGCGCGAAAGAGATAGCAACATGCGGCGCGGCGCACGCTGCCGCGAGCAGCGCGCCTGACTGAACGAACCTGCGGCGTGAGACGGATTTCTTCATAACTGGAAAACTCCTCTGGCGCTCACGATAACGGTTGTGCGCCCTGCGACTCACCCAATGCTGCAAGCCTCAGGTCAGCTCAGAGATGGGGCGCCCAGCCGCTTTCGTACTCGCGGCCCCACATTTTCATAGCTTCCGGATCGTTCAGTATCTTCCCATCCTTTGCATCGACCGCAAGTTCGCGGTTCACTTCCCAGGCAATGTTGGAAAGATGGAGCATGGTGACGGCGACGTTGCCTATGGCGATGGGATCGTTGAGCTTCTCTCCCGTGCGGATGGCCGCGATGAAGTTGGCGAAGTGCAAATCCGTCATGCCGTCTCGGCCCTGAAGGTCGGAGGATGAGTTTGCGGTGCCGGCCTTGACTTCTCCGGTCTTCTTCCCTTTCAGATCGTAAACCTCATAACCGCCCGCATCGATAAGCATCGAGCCAGTGGTTCCCATGACCGTCGAGCCGCGGTCGCGGCCGTAGTACTGCATCCCGGAGCAGCATTTTCCCTCCCACGAGATCAGCTTGTCGCCGTAGTCGAAGCTGGTCACCAGTGTATCGTAGAACTGCCAGTCGTCCTTGAAGTGGTATCTCCCGCCCGAGGATGTTACTCGTTGCGGATAGTCGACGCCCAGTGCCCAGCGGCAGACATCGATCTCATGGCTGCCGTTGTTCAGGCTCTCGCCGGTGCCCCAGGTTCTGAACCAGTGCCAGTTATAGGGATGAACATTGTCTCTGTACTGAGTCCGCGGCGCGGGTCCCTGCCAGAGATCCCAATCGAGTTGCGGCGGCACGGGCGCTTCCCTTCCTATCCCGATCGATTTTCTTGTGTTGCTGTACCAGCCTTTGGCGTAGTATGGAGTGCCGATCAGCCCATTGCGAATCTTGTCGACGGCCTCGATGATGAGGGGGTTCGAGCGCCGCTGCGTGCCCATTTGCACAAGCTTTCCGTACTTTTGCTGGACCTCGACCAGCAGCGCTCCCTCAACGGGATTGTGGCTGCATGGTTTCTCGACGTAGACATGCTTGCCGGCCTGCACGGCGGAGATGGCCATCGGGGCGTGCCAGTGGTCGGGGGTGGCGATGGTGATGGCATCCACCTCCTTCAACTGGAGAATGCGCCGAAAGTCCTGCTCCGCGCCGGGAGCATAACCCAGCTCACGCTCGGCATCGCCTGCAAACTTCTTGAGTATCGCGCCATCCACATCGCAGATATGCGAGACGCGGGCAGTATCCCTATTCGCCTTGAGGGAGGCAAGATGAGCATAGCCCCGGCCATTCAGGCCTATCACCGCAAAGTTGAGGCGGTCGTTCGAGCCCAGTATCTGGCCATAGCTCCTGGCGGTCGATCCCATAGCCAGGCCTGCCGCACCCACGGCCAGCGTATCGAGGAATTCGCGTCGAGTAACCATTGTGTGCCTCCCTGCGCGCAATCAAATTCAAAACAAGCGCTTGCGGCCGCGGGTTCCGTGCGTCCTTTCGCGGGCCCAAGGGACTCCGGAGTCCTCCACGGCATGGTTTAGACCCGCCCAACCAACGCGGGAAGACGCCCCCGCGTTGGCGGCCCGATGCCTGTGCGCCTCCAGGCCGACCGCGTCGACGAAGCCGGCATTCCTTCATGGCGCTTTGGCTCGCGCAACCGAACCCTGAACGGCGGAGCCGATGTGCCTATGTTAAATGGCTGGTCACCAAGACCATCGGCGACCGGCCGGTGGAGCAGAAGCCAACCGGGATGAACTTGGAGCCTGTTATCGATCTTATTCCTTTGGAATCAAAGGAATGGCCGCCCGCGTAGTTTGTTTCTGACGATTTGCGCGCCGTGTTCAACGGCCCGCGGTATTTCAAGAAGAGCGGCGGCCAAACAGGTTCCACCTCCGATGCTTCGCCATCGTCGCCGGCAGCCTTCGCGCCCCACTCGCCAGGTGCGGTATTCTCGTTGAGGATTGGCTCCGGGACGCGGGGCTGCACCGCAAGCCATTTGATTCCCTTCTGCGCCGGTATTGATGAGTCGTTCTGGCGCTGAATCCGAACGGAGTTGATGCTGTGCCAATGCCGGAACGAGCACGAATTGCCATCGACTTGGGCGCTGAAAGCTGCCGTGTCTCGCTGCTTCGCTGGAAGGATGGAACTCCGGCGATCGATCTCGTCCATCGCATTCCCAACGGTCCCGTCCGTCGCGTCTCCTCGCTTTGCTGGCTCATGGAGACCATCCTCACAGGCATCGAGGAGGGCCTGCGCAAGGCCGCGGAGCTGGCGCCGGAAGGCATTGCCTCCATCGCCGTCGACGGCTGGTCGGTTGATTACGCGCGCCTGGCCCCCGACGGCCGTCTTTTGCGCGAGCCTTTCTGCTACCGCGACGAGCGCACCGTCTCCACCAAGGACGCCGCCGACGCCATCCTGCCGCCAAAGAAGCTCTTCGAGCGCACCGGCGTGCTCCCGCACCGCATCAACACCGTCTACCAACTGCTGGCCGACCCCAAGGAGCGTGTAGACCCCCATGCTCCCTGGGCGATGCTGCCTGAGTATGTTTCTTACTGGCTCGGCGGCCGCCGCGTAGCCGAGTACACCAACGCCAGCCACACCGGCCTCGTCGATCTCAAGACCGGCGACTGGGATCAGGAACTCTTCGGCCTGCTCGGAATTCCCTTTGAAGCCGCTCCGCCGATCGTCCGCGCCGGAACCATTCTGGGCCTCGTGCAGGGCCCCCTGGCCGCGCTCGACGCCTTCCGCCAGACCCGGATCGTCGCAGGCGCCTGCCACGATACCGCCGCCGCCATCGCCGGCATTCCCACCAGTCTTAGTTCCACCGCCTACATCTCCTCTGGAACCTGGTCGCTGGTGGGCACGCTCACCAGCGCGCCCGTTACTACGCAGGAGGCCTTCGAAGCCCGCTACACCAACTTGGGCGCGGCCACCGGAGGGCTCTGCTTCCACACTCTAGTCAACGGCATGTGGCTGCTCAAGAAGTGCATGGATGCGTGGAGCGCCGAGGGCCGCCCGTGGGAGATCGAAGACCTGATCGCCCAGGCCGCCACATCAGGCTTTCCCGGCACCATCAATGTGGATGCCGAGCCTCTGCTGCTCGACTCCGACATGCCCGAGCGCATCAACCATCAGTTGTGGCGCCGCCGCTGGGCCACCATTCCGGACGTGGCCGGCAACGAGCCCGTATTCGCCCGCGTCATCTTCGAGAGCCTGGTCGACCGCTACGCCTCGGCGCTCGCCAGCCTGGAGCAGATGCTGGGCCGCAAGCTGGAACGCATCCACGTCCTGGGCGGCGGCGGCCGCAACAAGCTGCTCACCGAACTGACCGCGCAGCGCACCGGCCTGCCCGTCGAAACCGGTCAGACGGAAAGCTCCACCATCGGCAACCTGGCCGTGCAACTGGCGGCCAGCGAGGCCGACGGCCAGCCCCTCAGCTCGGAATCCGTGCGTAAGTGGGCCGCGCTGTTGTGCCAGGGTTCGACCGCCCAATAGGCATCCCGCCCTCGCCCCAGGTTGCCGTGATGAGTTGCGCCCGAGGCGGGACGCACTTGACGAGTTCATGATTGGTCCGGCCCAAAACAACCTAATTGATCAGGCTCAAGACGATTCACACAAAACTGGGTGGGCGGATTCAAGGTGCAAGTGCAACATTTCCCAAACAGGAGATAGTTGCATATGGCGAAGAGCTACCAGCACCTTGATCTTCAGGAACGTGCTTTGAT
>Ga0326728_10002411_pt1 | contig 62348 bp, 47 predicted proteins | sample MB3enrmetagenome_FD_207602 | JGI IMG/M metagenome (GOLD analysis project Ga0326728, IMG submission 207602) | Lab enriched peat soil microbial communities from McLean, Ithaca, NY, United States - MB31MN | ecosystem: Environmental > Terrestrial > Soil > Wetlands > Peat | place: USA: New York... | reverse complement strand
TTTTCTACCGCTGACTCGTCAGCGGTCGGTGATGCGCCGCGACGAGTCGCGGCGAGCAAAAGCGGCGTCGAGCCGCCGCACTCCAAGGTGCTTCGCACAGCCATTTTCATAGAGCGGGAGGAGACCGAACCATGCCGAGCAAGCAAGAGGTGATGAAGAGCCTGAAAGAAATCGGAGTGGTTGCCGTGATCCGCGCCGACAACCCCTCCGACCTCATTGAGGTGGGCCGCGCGCTGCATGCCGGCGGCGTGATCCATATCGAGATCACCATGACCGTCCCCGGCGCGCTGGGCGTGATTGAGGAGGCCGTGAGTGCGCTCAAGGACCTGGGGGTGTGCATCGGGGCGGGCACGGTGCTGGACGGTGAGACCACGCGCCTGGCGATTCTGGCGGGCGCCGGGTACATCGTCTCGCCGGTGTTTCGCCCGGAGGTCGTCGCCGTGTGCAAGCGATACAGCATTGCGGTGATGCCGGGCGCCATGACGCCGGCCGAAGTGCTGACCGCCTGGGAGGCCGGAGCGGATGTCGTGAAGATCTTCCCGGCCGGCGTGGGCGGACCACAGTTTTTCAAGGATCTGAAGGGCCCGTTCCCGCAAATTGAGATCATGCCCACCGGCGCCGTCAATCGCGAGACCGCTCCGAAATTCATCACGGCCGGGGCGTGCGCCATCGGAGTGGGCGGCGAGTTGGCGGGCAAGGAGCTGATTGCGGCGCGCGATTTCGCCACCATCACCCAAAACGCCCGGGATTTTGTGGCGCTCGTGAAAAGCGCGCGGGGAAAATAGGAGGGGGCCATGGCGGAAAGCAAAAAGGCGGTATTCTTCGGCGAGCTGTTGATGCGCTTGGCCACTCCGCGTTTCGAGCGCCTGGTGCAGGCCCGCGAGTTCCTGGTGGGCTATACGGGAGCGGAGGCCAATGCCGCCGTGTCGCTGGCCAATTTCGGAATGGACGCCTACGTGATTTCCCTCGTGCCCGACACGGAAATCGGCCAAGCGTGCATCAACTACCTTCGCCAGTTTGGAGTGAATACGGATTTTGTCTTGCGGGGCGGCGACCGACTGGGGACCTTCTACCTGGAAACCGGTGCGTCGCAGCGGCCCTCCAAGGTCATTTACGACCGCGCCCACAGTGCGATCACCGAACTGAAGCCCGGTACGATCGATTGGGAAAAGGTCTTTAGTGGTAAGCATTGGTTTCACTGGTCGGGCACGGCGCCGGCATTGAGTGACAGCATGGCCGCAACCACTCAGGAAGCTTGCGCGGCGGCCAAGCGCTGCGGACTGACGGTGAGCTGCGACCTGAACTACCGCCGCAAGCTGTGGACGCCGGAAAAAGCGCGCGGGGTCATGACCGGCCTGATGCAGTACGTGGACGTGCTGATTGGCAACGAAGAAGATTCCGCCGTCGTTTTGGGCGTGGCGGCCCAGGGAGTGGATGTGGCGAAAGGCCGCCTGGATGCCGACCGCTACAAAGACGTGGCGGCGGAACTTCATCGGCGCTTTGCCTTCAAGTATGTCGCCACCACGCTGCGCGCCAGCCTATCCGCCTCGGAGAATGGATGGTCCTGCCTTCTGTCCGATGGGCAACAGTGCTGCGTGAGCCGCGAGTATCGAATCTGGGTCGTCGACCGCGTGGGCGGAGGCGACGCTTTCTCGGGTGGGCTGATTTACGGCCTGCTCTCCGGAATGAGTTGCCAGGACGCCGTGGAGTTCGCGGCCGCGGCCTCCTGCCTGAAACACTCCATCCACGGTGACTTCAACCAGGTCAGCCGGGAAGAAGTGATGGCGCTAGTGCGCGGCAGCGGCTCCGGAAGGATTCAGCGTTAATGCCTCTGGCCGGAAGACTCAGCCAGCAACTCTTCCAGATAGGATTTCCAGACGGCGGCCCAGGTGTGCGTGCCGTGGCCGTGGGTCTGGTCGGAAGTGGGTATCAAGACGAACCTACCTTGCTTCACGCGCTTGATCTCCCGTTCGGCAATACCCAATTCCGGAGGATTGATGAAGTCATCGGCCGAGTTAACGAACATGACGGGCGCCTGAATCTTCTCCAGGTTGGGTGAAGGATCGTAATCGCGCGAGGAGTCGAGAGCATACAGCATATCGTTGGCATCAGTCTCAGGTAATCGCGTGCGCACGAAATCATCGAGATACTTGTCCGCCTGCTCGCGGGTGGGAAGGAGCTTTTGCATCTGGAGGGGCGCGCTGGAGGCAATCACCATGATGTAGAGCGCCGCGCGCAAGCCCTGGAGCGGTTCCTCGGTGTACTCGCCATTCTTCCACGCGGGGTCAAGCCGGATGGCGTCCATCGTCTCCTTGCGCCACACGCGATTGCGGCCGGCAATCTGCACGGGCAGGCAAGCCAGGGGCATGAGCGCATCCATAAAGTCAGGGTAAGTTTCTCCCCAGACCCAGGAATGCATGCAGCCCATGGACGTGCCCATCGCCAGGCGCAGGTGATTGACGCCCAGCCCCTGGGTGAGCAATTCGTGCTGGGCGGCCACCATATCGTCGTAATTGTAGTGTGGGAAATGCCCCTTCAGGCCGTCGCTCGGCTTGCTGGAACCGCCGTGGCCAATCGCGTCGGGCAGAACCACAAAAAAGCGCGAGGCGTCGAGGGGTTGGCCGGGGCCAAAGAGTTCGTTGGCAAAGTGCGGCGAAGTGAACTGCTTCCATGACCCGGTAGTGCCGTGCACGATGAGCACCGCATTGGTCACGATTCCCTTTGAGTCACGAACTGGCGTCCCCAGCGTGGCGTAGTGCAGACGCAACTCAGGAAGAGTTTCGCCATCGTGGAAGTGGAAATCGCGGACGGTAAAGGTCCCCTCCCGTGGCGCCGGGTAATCGGCGGCACGAATCGCACCGGGATGACCCATTACTATTAGCAGCACCAGTCCGGGCAGAAATCGGTATCGCGAGAACAGCATCACTCACCTCTCCAACGCCCCAAGGCGTCGCATGGACACAAGTAAATACACACAAGACTGAACATGGATAGACAGAATATACAGGATTCTTGTGTCGAAATCAGCAAATCGCTGCTTTGACCGGGGAATCCATCCTATTTGATTCTATTGGACCAAAAAACGGGCTGGCTGAACTTCTGCCTGTGCCCCTGGATTGTAGTAATCGTAGAGAACGGAGCGTGTGGCAAGCGCCTTCAGGCCGTACCGAAACTTGAAGGCAAAGGAAAACTTCACCCCACCAGCGCGCGGCCACAAATAAACGACGACTCGATCCGGAAGGATATCGTACTGATCGACATCCCAACCCGAAGCGGTCATGGCGTTTTCCAGTGTGGCGCGATCCACCTCGGCGCCGGGTGGCAGTCCAATTTCCGCCAGCATCATTCCGTAGCCCTGGAATCCGATCCGCTCCGCATCCACGCTGCAGGTCACCGATTCACCGGGTTTGGCGGACTCTTTATCAAAATGAACGGTCAGCCGGAGCGCATCCGACGCCCCCGCTACGTGATGGGTGTCGCTCGCCGCGCCCGGGTGTGTCCATGGCACGTAATAGTCCGCCACGATTTGCAGTGAAGTGGGAGAGGAACCCGCCGGCCGCCTGACCTCCACGCGATGCGTTCCAGGAGATAAGTAGGGCGAAAGATCCTCCAGCACCGGGCCGCTGATCTGGTTGTCCGCGGGTAAATCGAGAGACGCGGCAGGCCGGCCGTCGATGAGGATCTCCGCCTTCGTGGCGGCTGCGCCAAGGTTATTCCCCCGCGGAGCAGTGAACGCCCCGATCGCGTCCAGCACATTGACGCTCGCTTGAGTGGAATACCAACAGCCGTAGCGGTCCTGATTCTTGAGCAGGAAGAGCCAGCCGCGGGTAATCAGATCGTCATCTCCTGGGTTGAGATGTTGCCGGGCCTCGCCCTTTTCCAGCGCCTGCAAAACCAGCGCGGTGGTTTCCACTCGCCCGGCAATCCCCCAACCAAAAAAGGGAGTGTTCACTTCCAGCGACCAATAACTGGTATTGCCTTCGCGATGGGCAAGAGTGTGCAACCTCTCCAGGCCTGCCGCCGCGCGCGAGTCCTGGCCGGCATCGAGGGCCGCCAGCGTATACGCGGCGATCAAATAGGGCTCGTCGATGGTGACCGCGCGGGGTTGCACATAATCCAACGCATGGTTTACCGCTCTGAACGCCTCGCCGGCGAGATCTTTGGCCTGGGGAGCATCTCCGCCGGTCGTCAGCTTGGAAGCGGCGATGACCCGGGCAATGTAGGCGGTCAATTCCGCGCTCGCGCGGGTGTTTTCCCTGTCGCCCCAGTAATGGGCTTTCCATCGGCCATCGGGTTGAGCCTCCTTGAACAGCCAGGAAAGCGTCTCCTCCACAACCGAGTCGTCAACCGCCACGTACGCGCGGGCATCGACAAGAAACCTGAGGGCATAAGCCGTGAGCGCCAAATCCCCCTCACCCCGGCCCCAATAGGAGAAGCCACCGTCGGGCGCCTGATAAGAGAGCAGGCGGGTGTATCCGAGTTGTACATACTTAAGCGCGCGGGCGGAGAGTTCCGGGTTTTTCTTATCCCCAGCCTCCGCGTAGCGCAAATAGAGGATGCTGGGATAGGCGGCGGAGATGGTTTGTTCAGCGCAACCGTAGGGCCGCATCATAATCGCCTCAATGCTCTCCAGCACGTGGGCATTGAGGTTGGGATAAATCTTCAGCGTGGTCTGGAGCGACCCGGGAATCATCTGGTCAGGGATGGGCAGGTCCAGCGCCGCCTTTTCGGCGAAAACCTGGCTGAGGGTTTGGATTTTTTCCTGGCCGTCGGGATGCACGGTAACGGTTTTTTCGATCGCATCGGCAACATCGTTGCTCCTCGCCGTCACCCTTTGTTTTCCCTGCTTCACCGGAGCGACCGCCGTAAAGCGGAACACTTGGCCGGCGGAATCATTGGCGGCGATTTCCACTGATTGTGCCGGGCTCGCCAGGGAAAACCAATTCTGCGCGGACATTTCCACATTCGCGCGGAGGGGGTGGTCAAGGTAGTTGCGCAAGACCACGGGCAAATCGATCTGGTCCCCCACGGTGAGGTAGCGCGGGGGATCGTGCTCAATGAAAAACGGCTGGAAGGCTCGAATCTCCTTCTCCGCCGTGCCAATTTCACCATCTAGGCTGGAAGCCACGGCGGCAAGCTTCCAGGTGGTGATGCTGCCGGCGAGGGGGAACTTTACCTGCGCGTGGCCTTTGCCATCGGTCACCAGTTCCGGCTGCCACAGCAGAGTCTCGGGAAAATACTCCCGCAGGCGCGGCGTGGAAACGGCCGGGTGCAAGGCGATGGAAGGAAGGCCGGGCTTGGAATTGGCCACGGCCATCGCGGACTGCGTTTGCAATTGCACGGGAGCAGCCTGCACCTCCACGGTTTGGGTGACCACGCCGACCCTCAGAATTACATCCAGTGGCGTGATATTCGACGACCACACCGGCACGTCGGTAATCGCGTAGGTCTTGAATCCGCGTGAGGAGATGGCAACAGAGTAGAAACCGGGCGGCAGGTTGCGCAGGATAAACTTGCCATCGTTCCCGGACTTCGCGGTGTAAGGCTGATTGGTGGTGAGGTTCCGGGCGGTGGCTTCGGCCCCCGGAATCACTGCCCCCGTTTCATCCGTGACCGTGCCGGAGATCGCGCCCATCGCTCCCGTCAGAATCGACTGATCGCGCGGGGCGACGGGAGTCTTTTCCTGACCGGATTGTTCCAGCAGGGCCCGCGAAAAAACTGCGACGGTGAAGTCGTCGGCAGTCCCCTCGATCCCATCCGGCCCGGCGGAGCGGATATAAACCCAGTTCATCTGTTTCGTCACGGGGACAATTTGGGTGTGCTGGGGGTTCGACTGCCCGAGGTCCTCGTAGGATTCCACCGTAAAGCTGTCGGCGTACATCGCGTCTTGCCGGAAGGTGGCGTAATACCGATGGCCCCACGCGTCCTTCAGGCTTTCCCAGGCGATTCCCGCCGCTTGGAGCGCCTTCTTCAGTTCCTCCTCACTCTGCGGGAATGTTTGACTCTTCTCCCCATACCGCGCAAGAGTCAGGGCTCTTCCCACCTGGTTTTGCAGTTCCAAGGTGTAATCGACCCGCGCGGTGGACAGGGCGAAATCGTCTTCGGAAGGCGCAGCCAGGCTGCTGAACCGCCCGTCGGGGCCGGCGCTGGTAACGGCCACGGTGTACTCCGTCGCGGCCACGCCAAACGTATAGCGGTAAGGGTGGCCCCACGGGTCCTTCCACGAATCAAGGTCCGAGCCCTCGCGCTTCAATTCCGCCTTAAGAGCCGGCAAATCGCGGATGTAACCACCGGTTTGGGTATGAAACGCATCAACAGCTTTCTGGATGGCGTCGGCATGAGGTTTGAAGTAGGGCCAGGCCATGCGCGTCGCCTCAAAATCGTCGTCGGTCCCAAATTTCTTATCCGGCCCCGCGCTGGTAATCGCGAGCACATCGGAAGGGCCGGACACGCTGAACGCCGCCTTATAAGGCTGCCCCCAGGGGTCGCGCAGTTTGTCGAACTCAATCCCCGCCGCGCTGGCGAGGTCGCTTCTCAACGCCTCCAGGGACTTGGGATATTCACCGGTTTGCTCGTAGCGATGTGCCAAGGCTTGGGTGAGCGACAGAATCTGCGGGTCCATCTGCGCGGCAAAAACCTGGCGCAGACTCTCCCGTCCCGAATCACTCTCAAAAGAACTATGGTACATGGCGCCGCCGCGCAGCAGGACCTCGGCCACGAGTTCCAATCCCTCGGGAAGAGGCTGAGAGAGGTCAAGTTTATCCAGGTCCCTCCGCCGAATGCCTTTGAACCCTTCGTCGTCGCCATACAAACGCCGAAAGCCGTAAAAGCCCCAGGCTTGCCCAAAATCTTCATCGCTGCGCTGGCGCTCTTCCAGGGCTTTATCGACTACGACCAATCCCAGGGCGCTCTCCAGGGATTCGCCTTCGGGGCCGGCCACACGGAAATTCACCGTGGCCTCGTCGCCCGGGCGGTAGGTTGACTTCTCCGGGCGCACGTCGAGCTGCAAATCGTGCTTCTTGGGGAAAAGGACGGTGTGGGAGCCGCTGAACGCCGACACGGAGCGGATGTTGCCGGACTCATATCCAAGCCCGTAGGCAAAAATGGTCACGGGATCCTGAAACTTCTCGTTGGGCGGGAGAACCAGACTGGCGCGCCCTCCGCGCATGGGGAGAATTTGCGAGGTGATCACCCGATAGTCGACCAGGGCATCCACGAAGACCGTCATATTGCGTTGGTTCGAAGTCAGCGTGACGTTGATGGGCTCATCGGGGCGGTAGAGGGTCTTGTCCGTGGCCACGCGAATCACCGGATCGTCCGAATACTCCAATCCTTCCGAGTGGTCGCCGGCAACACCCTTGCGGTCAGTGGCGTGAAAGCTCAGGAAGGCATCCGCGGAATCAGGGTCATCGGGAACCTTGAGGCCGCTCACTTTGGCGAGACCATAGCGGTCGGTGTGGACGCGGCGAAGGGGGAGCTCCCACGGGGTGTGCGCGCCCGCCGCGTTTTTCCACGGCTTCGCCACCCAACTGATCAGCACATCGCACGGCGCAGGCGAGCCATCGGCATAGTCTGTGGAAACGAAAAATTCCACCGGGAGACCCGTACTCACCAGACGATAGCTGTCCGTGATGATGTACACGTGGATGGGGTGTTTGGTAAGACGCAGGTCAAAGCGGCGCTGCTCGGTGCGGCGCGTGGAGGAATCGGTGAAATACGCCGCCAGGCTAATGTCGCGAAAGCGTTGGTAATCGTTCCCCGCCAATTCATCGTGATCCTTCGTTAAGTCGAGATGCGCCACAAAGCGGCCGTTGGCGTCCGTGTCGCCTTCGTAAGCGGCCCCTTCCTCGATGTCCCATTTCTGCTCGCGGTAATTCCATTCCCGGCGATCTTCCCGCACCAAGCGAACGTGCCCGTGGCTCACCGGCTTGCCGAAGAGATAGTCGGCGCGAACTTCCACCTCGGCATTGTGGCCGGGGAGATAGTAGGAGTGGTCGGGCTTGGCCGCGACCGTAAACGTGGGAAGCTCGTACCGGCTGATCTTTACCGACGCAAACCCCTGCGCGCTTTGGTACCGGTCGTCGTCAAACCGTCCGCGGATGCGATAATTTCCCAGGCGAAGATTTTCGGGGATTGGCCAGTCGGCGGCGGCAATCCCGAAGCGCGAAGTTCGAAAGTGGGCGGCGTATTGAACGGTGTCGTCGGGGTCCTTGATTTCAATGGTCACGGGCTGATCGGCCAGGGCTTTCTTGTCATCGCCAAACGCCATCAGGCGCATGTGCAGCGTCTGCCCCGGTTGGTAGAGAGGTTTGTCCGTACTGAGAGATCCGAAGGCGGCGCGGTAAACGGGCAAGTTCCCTTCCGCTTGCGCGGAAAGTCCGCCCAAAGTCCCGGTTACCGTCACATCAATTGCATTGTCATCTTCCGCGAGGTCTTTCGGCACAGTCAGTTCGAGCGTGGCGAGGCCATCCCGGCCGGTCACCGCCTTGCGGGTGACCAGGGGCTTGCCGTCGTCGCTCTCAATATCCAGCGAGGCCTGTACCGTGACCCTTGCCACCGGCCTTCCGGTCATGGGATGCGTGGCGCGCACACGCAGGCTGGTGTGGCTGCCCGCCCGCACCAGGCCCGCACCCGCCACGTGCAAATCGAAAAGCTGGGGGGTGATTTCTCCCGCCGAGATAATTCCTTCCAGGGGCTTGGCGGGCGGGGTGGCCGGCGGTAAGGGCGTGAGGGAGTATCGCAACCGGTACCAGAGCAGTCCATTTTCTTCATTTCGCGATTTTCCCGCCGCCAGCGAGGGTAGCGGAATCTTCAGCGTGGTGGGGCCGGGGTGCAGCGAAACGTCCCGATCCGCATGGCTTTGAACCACTCCGCGGGGGTCGACCAATTCCACCACCATGCGGGTTTGTAGCGCCTGGGCGCTGGGATTCTCCACAGGAAGTTCGACTACCAAGGCGAGAACACTACCCTCGGGTTGAATCTGAATTCGAGCGGCCGCTTCGTCGACGCGAATGCCGGCTTGCCCTGACGATGTGTGAGCCAACAACAAGATAATTGCAGCGGTCAAGATGGCGCGGCGCGGAACCTTGTAGAACATACCCCACCTCACTCTTGCGGGTGCGATATTACTACGGGTGATTTAATAAGATGCAGTGCCAAATGAAGAGTTGTCAGGCGCGCGACTTAATGACCGATAAAAGACGACGGTGGTCCATCCGTAGCACGGCCATATCGGCCGTGACTGTGCACGGGCAAGATGCCCGTGCTACGGTTCTGCGCAGGGGCGGGACGCCCATGCCACAGCGGGCGGGACGCCGATGGACTGGGGCAGGCTGCACTTGCCAGAGGGTCGGGCCGCCCGCGCCGCGTCGCGGGGGCCGCCGCGCTACGTTTCGCGGGCCGCCTACGGATCGCAGGCCGACCTCTCGCGGGCCGCCCACACTCCCCCGCTGCGGTTATCGGCAGAACCGGTAGAGAGGATGAACTCAATTGCCGACTGCGAAAGGCGCAATTCACCGCTCGCAAAATTGAAATCGGAAATTTGAAATTGGAAATACGAAGGCGCAGGTCTGAAATCGGAAATCTGAAGGCGCAAATCACCACTCGCAAATTTGAAATCGGAAATTTGAAATTGGAAACCTGAAGCTAGATTCAAGATTCAAAATTCAAGATGCCTGCGTCCACACTTGACAGTAAACCGGCTGGAAACAAAAAGGGCGGGGAAACCGTTCTCCCCGCCCTCGATCTTTCTGCACGGCTGCGGAATCGCAGAGGGCAGATTCAAGATTCAAAATGTTTCTGACTATCCACTAACCACTATCAACTACCCACTGTTCTTAGTACATTCCGCCGCCCATGCCGCCGCCCGGAGGTCCACCGTGGCCGCCGCCGGCATTCTTATCTTCCTTTTCCGGCAATTCGCAGACCAGCGCCTCAGTGGTGAGCATGAGGGAGGCGATGGACGACGCGTTTTGCAGGGCGGTGCGGGTAACCTTGGTCGGGTCGATGACGCCGGCTTCAACCAGGTCGCCGTAGGTTTCAGACTGGGCGTCGAAACCAAAGTGCGTGTTGTTGTTATTGCGGACCTTCTCAACCACCACGGCGCCTTCGTGGCCGGCGTTGGAGGCGATCAGGCGCAGGGGCTCTTCAAGCGCCCGCTTAACGATGTCGATACCAATCTGCTCATCGCCCGTGGCCTTGAGTTTGTCGAGCGCGGGGATGGCACGCACCAGCGCTACACCGCCGCCGGGCACAATGCCTTCCTCGACGGCCGCTTTGGTGGCGTGCATGGCATCTTCGACGCGAGCTTTCTTTTCCTTCATCTCGGTCTCGGTAGCCGCGCCCACCTTGATCTGGGCGACGCCGCCCACCAATTTGGCGAGCCGTTCCTGCAACTTCTCGCGATCGTAGTCGGAAGTGGTCTCCTCAATCTGGGTGCGAATCTGCTTGACGCGCCCTTCGATTGCGGTGTGCTTGCCCTCGCCTTCCACGATCGTGGTGTTATCCTTGTCCACGGTGATCTTCTTGGCGCGGCCCAGGTCCTCAAGCTTCACGTTCTCCAGCTTGATGCCCAGATCTTCCGTGATGGCTTTGCCGCCGGTGAGGATGGAAATGTCCTCGAGCATGGCCTTGCGGCGATCGCCGAAGCCCGGAGCCTTCACCGCGCAGACCTGCAGGGTGCCGCGCAGCTTGTTCACCACCAGGGTCGCCAGGGCTTCGCCCTCGACTTCCTCAGCGATGATCAGCAGGGGTCTGCCACCCTTGGCAATCTGTTCGAGCAGGGGGAGCAGGTCCTTCATGGAGCTGATTTTCTTCTCGTGGATCAGGATCAGCGCGTTTTCCAGCACGCTTTCCATGCGCTCGGGGTCAGTAACGAAGTAGGGTGAAAGATAGCCGCGGTCAAACTGCATGCCTTCCACCACTTCCAGCGCGGTCTCCATGGTCTTCGCTTCCTCGACCGTGATGACGCCGTCCTTGCCGACTTTCTTCATGGCTTCGGCAATGATGGTGCCGATCGTCGAATCGTTGTTGGCGGAAACCGAGCCGACTTGCGCGATCATGGCGCCTTCGACGGGCTTGGAGAGCTTCTCGAGTTCGCCCTTGATGTGCTTCCTCGAGCCGTCCTTCTGCACTTCGTCGTAACCACAAACCGCGCGCACCGCCATCTCAATGCCGCGCTTGATAGCCATGGGATTGGCGCCTGCCGCCACCGTCTTGCAGCCCTCGCGGTAAATCGACTGCGCCAGAACCGTCGCCGTGGTGGTGCCGTCACCGGCCACGTCGGAGGTCTTGGATGCGACTTCCCGCACCATCTGCGCGCCCATGTTTTCCAGGGGATCCTTCAGTTCGATTTCTTTCGCCACGGTCACGCCGTCCTTGGTGATCGTGGGTGAGCCGAATTTCTTGTCCAGAACCACGTTGCGTCCCTTCGGACCCAACGTTACCTTCACAGCGTTCGCCAGCTTATTCACGCCTCGGAGAATCGCCTGGCGGCTATCTTCGCCGTGTATAATCTGCTTTGCGTTAGCCATCGTGCCTCCCTCCAGTTCCTTTTCTCCCCTCCCGATTTACTGCCTTGGGATGGCGGAGTTGATAAGTTCGAATTTGCTTCCGCAGCGAGCCCCCTTGCCGGAGTTATTCGCCGCATGGATTGCACGGCCGCGCTTACTTCTTGCCTGCTGCCGCTTTCGCGCTCTCGAGAACGCCCAGCACTTCGTCTTCGCGCAGGATCAGGTATTCCTGATCGTCAACTTTGATTTCCGTGCCGGAATATTTGCCGAACAGGATGCGATCGCCCGCCTTCACGTCCAGGGGGATGATCTTGCCTTCTTCCGTCTTTTTCCCGTTGCCGGCAGCAATCACCTCGCCCTCCTGCGGCTTCTCTTTCGCCGAGTCGGGGATGATGATCCCGCCCTTAATCGTTTCTTTCTCCTCGATCCGCTTCACTATCAGTCGGTCATGAAGAGGTCTAACCGTCATGATGTAGTCTCCTTTCCTCCTCAAAATGGCTCGAGATGGGAACTACCGAACTTCGGCGGGTTCTGCCTCCGCCCGGAGGCCCCCCTCGGGCTAGTGCAATTAGGCCTATGTGGGTTGTTTTTCGTGCAGCTCCGAGATTAAATCTACGACGCTTGGCACTCACCTATTGCGAGTGCTAGTGTATGTCTTGAGTGCGTGCCTGTCAAGCACAAAATTCGGCCTGGAATCAACAAATTGGCACTCGTCGCCTTCGAGTGCCAATTTACCTGAAAATATTACGATATTTACCTTTGTTCTTGTAACATAATGAATTTATTGTATTTAGTAAATTAATTGGGTAGCCGGTTAGCCCTCACGCCTGCCCCAAATGGATTAATCACAAAACAAAACGGTTAGGAGTGGCTGTATTCCATTTTAATGGCTTATAATACCTTGTCAATATGAAATTCCAACGGTCTCAGCATTGCGCCACGTACGTCCAACTTGTCCGGGCCTGCAGGGTGTGGGGGGCCGTAATGTCCGCCTGCCTCCTGATGCTCGCTGTCACTGCTTCCGCCCAGGAAGAAGGTCAAGAACCTCCCCCGGCTGAGACGCCAGCCACCCAAACATTGCCTGATGCCCAGCTGCCTCAAATTACAGCGACCCTTCAGGGCGTGACCACCCGCGACGTCGCGGCCTTGTCGAAGGCTTTGCACATTGGGGAGAGGATGGACGCCACTGCGCCCGGCGCTCTGCCCAACACCCTTGCGGCGGTCGGCGACTTGGACGGCGACGGCGTGCCGGAAATGCTTTTGAAGTGGGCGATTCCGGATGTCACGGTGGGGGCCGTGGTGGCGCCCGCACCCGACTCGCGGCCCCTTTGGGGCGTTTACCTCCTTTCCTGGGATGGCGCACACTGGAAGGCCTCGCGCCTGCTCACCGGAGTCGAGGACTTCACCCCCGTCGTGATTAATCTGGGCCCGCCCGTGGGGCGGGGCTTGGCCGTGGTGATCCAGGAGGGTGACGCCCCCATCGCTTATCCAGCTATCTTCCAAGTGAAAGACCACGCCGCGGCCCTGCTGTGGGACGGTCAGGCGGACGACAGTCGGTATGAACCACTTCTTCAGGGCCGGGTGAATTTCGAGGATCATGCGAAGACGCCTGCGGAGATGATCGTGACCGGCCGAGCCGACCCCGGGTTCCTCCAGGTCGATCCCAGCGGCCATCGCGGCTTCCAGGCGCGCGCGGTTTACCATTGGGATGGGAAGGCTTTCGTTCCGTCGAAAACAGAATACTCTGCTGACCAGGATTTCACGATCTATCGCTTTATCTCGGCGCTGCATCTGCACGATTACCGCTCCGCCTTTGCGCTGGTGGTTCCAGCAAAACTCCTGAAAGCAGAGTCGCCCACCCTGGATACGTTTCGCGATTTCATTCAGGACAATTGGCCGGAGTTTCTTCGCGACGAAGTGTTTCAGGCGCCGGAGTCGCCCGTCGGCTCGCCGGATGATCACTTGTTTGTTTTGTCCAAGCCGGGAATGCGTTATGTTTATCATCCGGTTTTTTCCAGCGATGGTAAATTCCTGCTGACCGGCTTGACCCGCACGCGGGAGGCGCTGCCGGCGGAACCGTAGGAGCGGGACACGGGACAGGGGATACGGGAATTCGGAATCGGGATTCGGGGAAGGCTCCTGTTTCAGAAGCGGGTGATCCCGCAGGTAAATCGGCAGTAAGTTTGACTGGGGCACGTGCCCCGAATCCCGTGACCCGTGTCCCGAATCCCGAACTGCTTATGACTCTCCCCCACGCCATCCTTCTCTTTACGGCCGCGGTACTGGCCGGCGCCATGAATTCTGTGGCCGGGGGCGGCAGTTTCTTCTCTTTTCCCGCGCTCATTTTTACCGGGGTTCTTCCCATTCCCGCCAACGCTACCAACACCGTGGCCGTCTGGCCGGGCTCGGTGGCGAGTGTTTTCTCCTATTGGAAACGCTTGCCCAGGTCCGCGCGCGTCATGGTCCCACTGATTAGTATCAGCCTTATCGGCGGCGTAGCAGGCGCCGTGGTGCTTCTGCACACGCCGCAGGCTACCTTCATGAGGCTGGTTCCGTACCTATTCGGAATTGCCACCTTGCTCTTTGCGTTTGGCAAGCGGCTGACCCAGAAACTCGGCCAGGTGATCAAGCGGACGGGGCCTCCCTCCTGGCCGACGCTCATCGGCCTCACCCTCGTGCAGTTCTTCATTGCCCTCTATGGGGGCTTCTTTGGCGGCGGCATGGGCATCCTGATGCTGGCGATGCTGGAGATGATCCATATTGAGGATATCCACGCCATGAATGGCCTGAAAGCCCTGCTGGGCACGGCCATCAACGGCGCGGCCGTGGTGACGTTCATCATTGCCAGGCAAGTGGTGTGGCCGCAGGGAATCCTGATGATCGTCGGGGCCGTGGCCGGTGGATACGGGGGCGCCCACTATGCGCAAAAGCTCGACCCCCGGTGGGTGCGCGCCACGGTGATCTGCGTCGGAACCGGAATGACGATCTACTTCCTGTGGCGATACTGACCTTTCGTGCTTCATAATTCCGCATTCATAATTCATAATTGATTCGCATGACTGACGAACGGCAATCACGGCCACTGGAAAATCCGTACATCGAATTTCGCCACGTCTACAAGGCGTTTGATGAACAGCCCGTGCTTGATGATGTGAGCTTTGACGTGCGGCGCGGCGAGATGGTGGGGATACTGGGGCGCAGCGGCGTCGGCAAAAGTGTAACCCTCAAACACATTCTGGGTTTTCTGAAGCCGGACGCGGGGCAGGTGTGGGTGGCGGGCCGCGAGGTATCCGCCCTCAACGAAGAAGAATTGATGGACGTCCGGCGGCGCGTAACCATGGTCTTTCAATCCGGCGCCCTTTTCGATTCCCTGACAGTCGGCGAGAATGTTGCCTACCCTCTGCGCGAGCGGGCCTTACGCGGGCTGGCGGTGAACGAGGACGACATCCAGCAGCGCGTTCACAACCTGCTGGGGGACGTCGAACTGGAAGGCATGTGCGACCAGATGCCTTCTGATCTGAGCACCGGCATGAAACGCGCCGTGGCCATGGCGCGCGCTCTGGCGGCGGAGCCCGAGTGTATCCTCTACGATGAGCCCACCACCATGGTTGATCCGCTGATGGCGCAGACCCTCAGCGACCTGATCCTGAAGGTTAAGCAGAAAACAGGGCTGACCTCGATCGTGGTGACGCACGATGTGAAACTCGCGCGCAAGCTGGCCGACCGCGTAGTGTTCCTGGTGGACGGCCAAGTGGCGTTCTTCGGCACGATTGAGGAAATGGACCAATCCACCGTGCCCATGGTCCAGGAGTTCATCCAACTTGATGAGGTTTCATTTCTCGCGCCTGAACTTTAAAAAACCGTAAGGGCGGTTCGCGAACCGCCCCTACGAACACTATCAGAACTTATGTTACTTCTAAGGCGGAAGGAAGTGGAAAGCCTGCTAGACCTGAATCGCTTAATCGAAGCGTTGGGCCCGGCCATGGCCGAACTGAGTGCGGGACGCGTTTCCATGCCCGCGCGAATCGCCGCGCTGGTGCGCGAGCGCCGGGGGTTGCTGGCCACGATGCCGGTCTATCTGCCCTCGACGCGCACGCTTTCCACGAAACTGGTCAGTGTGTTTCCTGAGAACGAAGCGCGTGGCGTGCCCACCCACCAGGCGGTGATTCTGGTGTTCGACGCGGAGACGGGCTCACCGCACGCCCTGATGGATGGAACATCCGTCACGGCGGCGCGAACCGCAGCGGGCTCAGCTTTGTCCGCGCGACTGCTGGCGCGCCCGGACGCAAGAGTTCTGCTGATCATCGGAACCGGCGTGCAAGCCCGTGCCCATGCCGCGGCCATCCCGCGCGTGCGGCCCATCCGGGAGATTCGCGTGGTGGGCCGTGATCCCCAAAAGGCAATGCGGCTGGCGGCGGAAATCACACAGGAACAGGGCATCCGGACCTTCGCGTGTGAGGCGGCGGAAAAAGACTTTGCCGGCGCCCACATCATTTGTGCGGCGACGCATGCGGCGGAGCCGGTGGTGAAGGGCGCGTGGCTCCAGCCGGGCACGCACGTGACCTCCGTGGGCTTGCATCCCGAGGGACGCGAAGTGGATGCCGAGGCCGTCCGGAAATCATGGGTGGTCGTTGAGACGCGTGAGGCCGCGCTTGCCTCCGGTCCCGGTGGCGCGAACGATCTAAAATGGCCGATTCGCGACGGATTGATAGGAGAGGACCATATCCACGCTGAAATTGGCGAGCTGATTTCCGGCGCCAAACCTGGACGCACGTCCGCCGAGCAAATCACGTTGTACAAATCTGTAGGCGTTGCCGTGCAAGATGCAGTTGCGGCGCGGCTGGTACTCGACGCTGCGGAGAAGCAGGGTGTGGGGCGGGAAGTGGAGGTGAGTTGAAGGTCGAAAGTTGAAAGTTAAAAGTCAAAAGTGAAAAACCGGGAGAGCGAGCGACGGTTTTGCTTTCAACTTTTAACTTTTAACTTTCAACCTCCGATTATTTTCTTATGCCCACCAAACCGACCATGACTCTTGACCGCGTCCTTTCGCGCTTCGGCCTGGCTTCGCGCACCGTGTCGCGTGAGGCAATTCTGGCGGGCCGGATGAAGGTGAACGGCCGCATGGTCCGTGATCCGGACGTTTGGGTCAGCCCGGATCGCGACACGATTCAATTGGACGGTCAACGCCTGAAGCCGGCGCGCAAACGCTACCTGCTTTTCTACAAGCCCAAGGGCGTGATCACCAGTCATGGCGACCCCGCCGGCCGCGAGACGATTTACCAATACCTGGGGGAAGACAACAAATGGGTCGCGCCGGTGGGGCGTCTGGATAAGGACTCTTCCGGGCTGCTACTGCTCACCAACGATACGGCATTCGCCGACTTCATCCTGAAGCCGGAATCCGCAATCCCGAAGACTTACCTGGTGAAGACCAACGATTTACTCAGTGATGAAGTTATCGCTCGCCTGAATGCCGGCGTGGAAATGAAGCGCGGGGATGTGGCGCAACCGCTCAACGTGCGGCGGCGCGAAGATCGCGGCAAGTACACCTGGCTGGATGTGGTTTTGACGGAAGGCAAGAACCGCGAGGTGCGGCGCATGGTGGAGGCAGTCGGATTTAAAGTTCTGAAGCTCGTTCGCACGCGCATCGGGCCGCTGACGCTGGAGGGCCTGCAAGTGGGGAAGTGGCGGGAACTCGCCCCCGCCGAAGTGCGCAGCCTGCGGAATGCGGGCGCAAGGCGATAAGCAGGAGGCAGTACCTCGACGTATATTCCGGCGAGCATCTCGTTCAGGTTGCCGGGCATTCCCGGAATTATTCAGCTAAACTATCAAGGCGGGGTGATTTCCCTGCGATGTAAATACGTGGCTTACGCACGATATGGGCTTACCAACAATTCATCTACTTCTCCTGGCAGTGGCCCAGGGAGTTTTGAGTCCCATCAGCGCCTCGCTGGGGCCCTCGGCGCCCCTGGATCAGGGCTTTCGCCAGATGTACAACCTCGAGTTTAGTGACGCTCACAAGACTTTCCAGAATTACATCAAAGGACATCCCGAGGATCCCTTCGGGCCCACCTCGGATGGCGCTGCCTACCTGTTTGACGAATTCAACCGGCTGGGCGTTTTGCAAACTGAGTTGTTTGTGGATGACGAAAAATTCTTGGGGAGGGAAAAACCCACGCCCGACCCGGCCGTGCGGGAAAAGTTCAATGGAGCCATAACGCAAAGTCAAAAACTCGCGGATGCCGTTCTTCAGCGTTCCCCCCACGACCGCAATGCCCTGTTCGCCACGGTCCTGAATTTAGGCCTCGAATCTGACTACCTGGCGCTGGTGGAGAAGCGCGATCTGGCTTCCCTTGCTTATACCAAACGTGCCGGCTTGGCGGCGGAGAATCTGCTGGCGGTTGACTCCACCTGCTACGACGCCTATCTGGCCATCGGAGTTGAGAATTACATCCTCGGTTTGAAACCCGCTCCGGTGCGCTGGCTGCTGCGGCTTTACGGGGCGGAAACCGATAAGGAAATAGGCGTCCAAAAATTGCAATTGACCGCCACGAAAGGACACTACCTTTTGCCATTTGCGCGTCTACTGCTGGCCGTGGCCGCCCTGCGCGACAAGAATCGACTCCAGGCCAAAGAGCTGCTTCAGAACCTGGCGCTGGAATTTCCCAACAATCAACTTTATAGGAGAGAACTCTCGCGGCTCCAGTAGGGGCGCGCCATGGCGTGCCCCTGCTGTGAACTACGACTGAAATGGCGAACATGAAAATTGTGAGTGTGGGCAGCGCCTTCCCAAAACATTACTACCCGCAGATGGTCTTGAGTGCAGCGTTAAAAAAATACTGGGAAGGCCGCCTCGACAACCCTGATGTGGTGGACCGGATGCACGCGCACGCCGAAATTGACGGCCGCCATCTGTCGTTGCCGGTCGACGCTTATTACGAAATGACCACTTGGGGGCAGGCCAATAATGCCTGGATTGAGTGTGCGCAGGATCTCGGCCAACAGGCGCTCTGCCGGGCTTTGGCGGGCATCGGGCTTACCCCCCAGGATGTCGATGCCTTGTTTGTGGTCACGGTAACGGGCGTCGCGAGTCCCTCGCTCGACGCCCGTCTGGTGAATCTCATGGGGATGTCGCCGCACATCAAGCGCATTCCCATTTTCGGCTTGGGCTGCGTGGCCGGAGCCGCCGGAATCGCGCGAGCGGCGGATTATGTGCGCGCCTTTCCCCATCAAATCGCCGCACTGCTTGCGGTGGAGCTTTGTTCGCTAACCCTTCAGAAAGAAGACGTCTCCATGGCCAACCTGATTTCCTCGGCGTTGTTTGGCGATGGCGCCGCTGCCGCCATCGTGGCGGGCTCGGAAAGAAATTACCCGGGAGCGGAAATTCTGGACACGCGATCCGTCTTCTATCCGCACACAGAACACATCATGGGCTGGGATATTTCCGAAAAAGGTTTTCAGATTGTACTCTCACCCACTTTGCCCCAACTGATTGTTGACCACTTGGGCTATGATGTGGATGCTTTCCTGGCGGACCACGGCCTCGCCCGCAAGGACATCGGCCGGTGGATTCTCCACACGGGCGGCCCCAAGATTCTCGAGGCCACGGGCACAGCGCTGGGATTGCCGAAGGAAGCATTGGATGCGTCATGGGAGAGTCTCCGTAAAGTGGGCAATCTCTCCTCCGCCTCCGTGCTTCTGGTGCTGGAGGAGGTCTTCAAGCGGCGGCGCCCGGAAGCCGGGACGTACTCGCTGCTTGCCGCCATGGGGCCGGGTTTTTGTTCGGAATTAGTTCTTCTCAGATGGAATTAACAGGAAGGCATATGGCTACAAAAGCTAAGCATCCCCGTCTCAGTTTTGTGAAAGCGGGACCCGCGCAATATACGAATCGCGTCGGCGTTCTCCGCAAGGCCGGCGACTGCATCGCCCCCTGGGGCCATCGTGCACTGATCAGCGGAGGTCCGAAAGCCCTGGCGGCGGCGGAAGGACGGCTCATAAAATCGCTCGAGAAAAGTGGCATCACCTGGCGCAAGCACGTGTTCACCGGCGAGTCCAGCCTCTCCAATGCCGCCAAAATTAAAGGAAAAGCCCAGGACCTCAAAGCCGACGTGATCATCGGAGTGGGCGGTGGGAAATCTCTGGATGCCGCCAAGTTGGCGGCCGCGGACCTCGGCCTGCCGATCGTTTGCATCCCCACCGTCGCCGCCACTTGCGCCGCCACCACGGCGCTGTCAATTGTTTACAATGACCGCGGAGTATTCCAAAAAGCCCAAATACACCCCAGGACACCCAGTCTGGTCCTCGTCGATCCGGAAATCATCGCCCATTCTCCGGGCATGTACCTGCGCGCGGGCATCCTGGATTCCTTGGCCAAGTGGTACGAAGGGCGTTCGGTAATGCCCTGCGTTCCGAATCCCGACGTTCAAACCACCGCGGCCATTCACCTGGCGGAAGTGCTCTACAAGGGCCACCGGAAACATGCCCTCGAGGCGGTGCGCCTGAATGCCGAACACCGCGTGGAAGACCCTTTGATTCAAACCCTCGATCTGGTCATTCTGGTGACGGGAATGGTGCAGACGCTCGCCAAGGGAACCCTGTTCACCGCCATCGCCCACTCCCTGCACAACGGCATGACCCTGATGAAGGAGAGCCACGGCGTTCTGCATGGCTTGAAGGTCGGCTATGGAATCATCGTCCAGCTTTGTGTGGAGAAGCGTCCCCGGGAGGAATTTGAGGATGTTCTGGCGTTCTTCCGGCAGTTGGGCTTGGAGCCTTGCTTGAAAGGCCTGGGGCTGCCCTTCGATCGCGAGGTCGTTCTGCGCGTCGCGGACATGGCCGCCACCAACCCGGAGATGGGCCCTCTTAACTACCCTGTAAACAAGTTTGTAATCGCCGCGGCCATGGAAGAGCTGGAAAAAAGATTCGCCTGACCCCCATCATGGACCCTGACCTTCCCGCCACATCCCCGCCCCGCACCGTCAAGATCCGCCATTTACGCTGGTATCTGAGCGGGGTGATTTGCCTGGCGGCGGTGATCAATCTGGTGGATCGCCAGGTCCTCAGCATTCTCGCTCCCGATTTACAGCGGCAGATTGGCTGGACGGAACTGGGATACGCCCGAATCGTCATTGCCTTTCAGATTTCCTACGCCATCATGATGATGGTGTCCGGTTGGATCAGCGACCGGATTGGGACCAAGCTGAGTTATACCCTCGCCATGGTCTGGTGGGCGGTGGCGGAGATCAGTCATGCCTTTGTGCATACGCCGCTGGGGTTTGGGGTGGCGCGTCTCTTCCTGGGCATCGGGGAAGCCGCTTATTTCCCGGCCTCCATGAAGACGATTGCGGAGTGGTTTCCCAAACGAGAGAGCGCCCTGGCGACGGGGATTCTGAACGCCGCGGTCACCGTGGGCGCCATCGTCTCGCCGATCGTCATTCCGCTGATTAATGCCGCCTGTGGCTGGCGGGGAACCTTCATCGTCACGGGCGCGCTGGTGGCGCTGCCGCTGATCGGCTGGTTGACGCTCTACCGGCGTCCGGAGGTCCATCCTCGCCTCACCGCCGAAGAACGTGAGTTGATCCGCGAGGGCAGGGAAGCGGCAAGCGCTCCCAAGGTCTCTTGGATCAAGTTGCTGGGATACCGGCAGACGTGGGCGATCGCCGTACCGAAAATTCTGACCGATCCTGTCTTCTATTTCTGCCTATATTGGCTTCCCAAATTCCTTGCGGAGGATCACAACATTCGGGGGACGGCGATCATCCCTTATCTGAGCACCGTTTGGGCGCTGACTGGCATCGGCTCCATCATCGCCGGCTATATTTCTTCACGGCTCATCCAGCGGGGGTGGACCATAAACTGGTCACGCAAGGCCGCCATGGCGCTGTGCGCCGCGGTTACACCCGTATTGGTCGTCGCCAGCAAGTCGCACTCTGCTTCGGTGGCGGTTCTATTGATCGGGGTGGCCCTGGCCGGCCACCAGGGATTTTCCACCAACCTGTTTACTCTGGCTTCTGACCTTTTCCCCAGCCGCGCCGTCGGCTCAGTGGTGGGTATTGGAGGTTTTCTGGGCAGCATGAGTACAGTGCTGACTTCCGAATTAACCGGACGCGTTCTGGAGCGAAATCCCAGTTTCTATCTGCCCATGTTCATTGTGGCGGGAAGCGTTTATATGCTCGCCTTAATGGCGGTCCACTTGTTCACGCCGAAGATGGAACCCGCGCAAGTGAGCTGAAAATGCTCACCATAAATTGCCATGAGCCCTCGTCTCGCCACTGGGCATGGAAATTTGCGAAGCGCCTTGGACTGCGGCGGCTCGACGCCGCCTTGAAATTAAACCGAGGACGATGCCCAAGGCGGCGTCGAGCCGCCGCAGTCCAAGGCGCCTTTGGCGCCACCATTCTTGCAGCCGTGCGCACGGAGACTGCAAAGAAACGTAATTCGACTTATCCAAGACGGGATTTGTGCTGTAACATTCCATACATGGCAGCGGTTACGCGACACGAGTTTTGGGAACCATGAAGAAAGCCTTGCGCATCACCATCGGAATCGCCGTCGTGGGCCTGGTTTTGCACGCGGCTGACCTGGCCACGCGCGATTGCCGGGTGGCTCCCTACGTGTACGACGATTGCATGTGGATTTGGCTGCGCGCTCACCTGGGCTTGCCCGCCAGCCGCATTTTACGCATGGCGGTTCTGGAGTGCGTGGGGATTGTTCTCGCTCTGATCCTGTACCTCACCTTCCGTTATGTGTTTCCATTTCGACGAGGGACGTCCACCGCACCGGATTCCTCCCCGCCCCTCGTCGCCGAGCCGCCAAGGAATACGGAACATTCATGAGTCAGGATGCCTCAGGGCGAGAGATGAACGGCGGCGGCGGAATTCGGCGCTCGCTTGCCATCGTCACGGTGTTCGAGGTTGTGCTGATCTTCGCCGGAATCCTCGCCTACATCTGGCGCTGGCAACATACCATCCCTTATGCCTGGGTGGGGCTCTGGGCTTTGATTCTGGTAAGTCATGTGTGGCATCACGACACCCTGCGCGGGCTGGGGTTGGGACGGACCGACCTCCGAGCCAGCGCCCAGTGCGTGTTGCCGTTGGCCATCCTCCTGTGCCTCCCCATGCTTGGGTATGGATTTGCGCACCGGAGCTTGATGCTTCTCCATCCGACTTGGCAGTCCCTTATTCCCCTTTTCGGCTATGGTGCTTGGTGCGCATTTCAGCAATACCTGACCCAGTCCTACTTCCATAACCGGTTGATGCTGGTCGTCCGCAATCGCCATGTGAGCTCCACTATCATCGGAATCATGTTCAGCGCCACCCACATTCCCAACCTCATTCTGATGATTGCCACCTTTGTGGCGGGATTTGTCTTTGCAGAAGTGTTCGCCCGCTATCGCAACATTTGGCCCCTGGCGCTGGCGCAGGCGGTGGGCGGCCTCCTGCTCGCCGCCGTCGCCCCGGACACAATGATTCATCACATGCGCGTAGGGCCCGGGTACTTTTTTTATGGAATACGGTAGGGGAGTAGGCAGACGGCAGAAGGCGGAAGGCAGTAAGCAGAAGGCAGTAGGCCTTACGTACTACTTCCTTGCTGCCGCCAGCGCTTCGTCGACCATCTTATAGAATGCGGCGGGCGATGCCATGTCCACAACTACTCTGCCGTTAATCGCAAAGGTTGGTGTGCCGTTTATTCCCAGAGTTTCGGCTTCCGCGCGGGAGGCTTCGATCCGCCCCAGCGATGCATCAGAGTCGAGGCACGAAGTTAGCCTGACCCGGTTAAGCCCGGCGTTTTCTCCCAAACTTAGCAATCGCTCGCGCACGTTGCCGGGGCTGATGGTGTCCTGAGCTCCGAAGATCATCGATCGATATCCCAAGAACATTGATGGATCAATTTGGTACGCGCACTCATTCGCCAGCGCGGCCGTGTTTGCCCACGGGTGAAAGGAAAGTGGGAATTCCTTAAAAACCATCCGAACCCTCGCGCCGTATTTCGGCAGGAATTCGGTTTCGAGGAACTTCTGGACCGCCGCGCAACGCGGGCACTCCAAATCCGCATACTCGACGATGGTCACCGGCGCCTGAGCAACGCCGATGCTGGGTTGGTTCTTGGTCTCGATGAGTTGCTCAACAAAATCGCGCCGAAAAGGCAAAAGCAATCCCAGGATTCCTGCTTGCCCGTCCTGCGTCACGAATAATTCCCCCGTCTCAGCCTTTTTTCCCAACTCGACGGTCACCTTGGACCGCAGGAAGCCCTGTAAGCGGGTCTTGGAGAATGCCCCCACCGTTATCTTGGCCGCCGCAGGAAGGGAAGCGGCCTGGCGAACACAGCGGATGAGGTCGGCTTCTGAAACGCCGTTGAGCGCGAAAACAGCTCCGAGGCCAAAGCAGCGCGCGTCGTCCGTGATGAACGCGTTGAAGGCGCGCGTTTGCTTGCCATCATTCACCGTCACCAGAGTCTGGTAGAAATGGGGCACGGCAGAGTGTTTCACGGGTAGGGCGTTGACCGTAACGGTTTCGGGAATCTGGAGTCGATCATGAACGTACTGCGCGACATTGGCCGGACTGGCCAGCCTGGCGATCTCGCTGCCGCCGACCGACACGGCATGAGCCGTCTCTCCAAATAGTCCTCCGGAGGCCCCAAAACTGAGTAACCCACAAGAGAGCGCCAGAACTTTGCCCCACGCACATCGCTTCATCATCTGCTCCATTTCCGCCCAATGAAGGTATTCGGCGCGAAACCTTCTGCTTACTGCCAATTGCTTTCTGCCTTCTGCCTCTTCCGCAGGCGCGGCAGGTACGGCAGGTCGGCGATCTGGCCTTCGAACTTTTCCGCCCAGCGGCCGGGAATGGCGGCGCCGCATTTTGGGCAGGCGCCTTTCGACGTCAGGCGATAATCCAGAATGTGATAGCCAAACCGTTCAATAAGCAATTCATGACATTGGGGGCAGTGAGTGTTTTCAAGGTCGCCCACCTGGCCGGGCATATTCCCCGCGTATATAAACCGCAGTCCGGCCGCTTCGCCAATTGCCGCCGCCCGCGCCAGGTCGCGCGGCTGAGTGTTGGCCGGGTCGGTCATCTTGTAATCCTTGTGGAAGGCGGAGACGTGCCAGGGAATGTCGGCGGAAACGCCCGCCACAAATTCCGTAAGCCGCTTCAGTTCATCGTCAGAATCGTTGAAGCCCGGAATCAGCAGCGTGACGATTTCAACCCATAACCCCATTTCGTACAGGCTGCGAATTGTCTGCAGAATGGGTTCGATGCGGCCGCCGAGCTGGCGGTAGTGGCGGTCATCAAAACTCTTCAGGTCGACTTTGTAGAGGTCCACCCACGGGCGCAGGTATTCGAGCACTTGCGGCGTGCCGTTGCCGTTGGAGACATAGCCGGTGATGAGCCCTGCGGATTTGGCTTCCTTGAAAATGGCGACGGCCCACTCGCTGGTGATCAGCGGCTCGTTGTAGGTGCTGACCAGAACTTTCGCGCCTTGCTGCATGGCGTCGCGCACCAACTCTTCAGGCGTCGAGTGCATCGGCCGCGAAACCGCGTGCGGGTCGCGCAGGGCCTGTGAGGTGACCCAGTTCTGGCAATATGCGCAATGCAGGTCGCAGCCGAGCATTCCAAAACTGTAAGCGAGCGCGCCCGGATAAGCATGATGGAAGGGCTTCTTCTCGATGGGGTCGCACTGCACTCCCGCGGCGTAACCCCAGGGTACCTGGAGCTTGCCCCCTTCGTTGAAGCGAACTTTGCAAATGCCCAGTTGCCCATCCGGAATGCGGCAGCAATGGCCACACGCGAAGCAACGCACGAAGCCCCGGTCGAGCTTTTCGTAAAGCTCCCCTTCGCGAACGTTGGCGTTAAGAACATCCTGGAGCGTGGCCATGAAACACAACCTTACAACGTCACTGTGGTTTTTGCCAATGCTGGCCGCCATCTTCGCTGACCCATTCAGAGCCGGAAGCTGTGGTGATGGTGAGGTGCTGGGTGCCGCGCAACTGAATGCTGTCGATGGTCTCAGTGACGATGTTTCCTTCGAAGTTGATGCTGGTGCGTGTCCAGGTGGCGCCCCCATCGGCGGAATGAAAGAGGGCTCCGTGGTCGCCGCCCGCCCAAACATCGCTGGCGAAGGCGGCAATCGCCCGGAATTTGATGCCGCGGGCAACATGGACCTGCTCGAGCGTTTTCCCTCCGCGTTGCACTTTCCCATCCGATGAAAGGCTCCAGTGGGCAGCAGGTTGACCTGCATAAGGCTCAGTGCCCTTGCGGTCTGTCCGCAGCGCCGGCATGGGCGATTGGGCCGCTATTCGAGCGCTTGCCGGTGCGGCCGCTGGCGGAGCAGTTTTTGCAGAGGGGCCACTCATCTCCCGAACCGCCTCTCCCGCTCCCGCTGCTGTGACCTCAACGCTTTGGTTTACGGCGTGCATAGCGGGTGGAGCAGCCGGCGGCTCGGCGCTTGCTTTTGTCACGCCTGCGGATGGGGCAGTGATCACGGCAGCAGTGGCGGGAGCAGGGGGAGGCGCGGGTTTGGCCTCCGCGGTGAGCACGTTTTCTCCCTCACTTTCTTTTTGCTCAGCCTTTAGGGCGGGAACATTCTCAGTTCTAATCGTGGCGGGCGGCTGGGTGGAAGCCATGGTTGCAACTTGGTGCCTGGTTTGGGCACGCGCCGCCTGATCGCGCAGGGCCAACGCTTGCTGCTGCTCCGGTGCTTTTTTGATCGCGGCAATTTCACCTGCGGATTCTCGCACTTGCGCCGGCGCCTTGGCTTGTGAAGGTTCAGCAGACGGTTGGGCTATCGGCGGGGCGGGGACGGTTTGCGGAGCGCCTGTGGCATTCCCCGCTGGAGCCGCTGGACGCGTTGCTTGCGAAATTTCCTGCCGCGTGTTCCATACGTCGGGGTGTCGAACCACGACGACGGTAAGAACTCCCAGCACCGCAGCCATGGCGCCCCAGCGGAGAACCAGCCAGGGGCTCCAACGCCGCACTGCCGGCATGCGGGTGGGCTCGGCCACCGCTTCTTCTGCAGACAGTGCGAAGGCTGCCACCTCGCGGCATTCCGCACACTGGGCGAGATGATGCAGCACCCGCATGCGCTCCCTCTCCGTAAGGGCTTTCTCCACGAAGGCCGCGAGCAGGTTGGCGTCGGGATGGTGTGCGCCCGGAATTCCAGCAATCCCCTCAGGATCGCCGGAAGACTTCGGGGCACCGGAGTTTGCCTTCAGCCGTGCAAGCGCGATTTTTGGCAATCCAGCCATAAAGTTATCGTGCAGATGGGCAGTGGTAACATTTCGTGCCACTGCCTACTGACCCCGGACTCCTAACTCCTGACTCCTGTCTCCTGCCTTCTATTATGGAACGTTTCCCTACCCTTTTTCTTGCATTAATCGGCGGCGAACGTCCAGGGAAAGTTCGGTGACCTCGACCTCCATGGATTGTTCCGCCTCTTTCCGGCTCATGCCGCGTTTCATCAGGCCGGAAAGGATGGCCTTGCGCGTCCAGGCTGTGATTTTCTCCACCTTACGACTGATGGTGGATTCGTGCACGCCCAGCATGCGGGCGATTTCCGCCAGCGTGCGTTCATCGAGGTAATAGCTGGCCAGAATGAATTTGTCTTCCGCCGCCAGGAGGACGAGCGCTTGATCCGTGGCCTCGCGCAAGCGCGCGTCGATAGCTTGGGTGGGGTCGGGCGCCTCCGCCTCAAACTGCGCTCCCGCTTCCACTTGTTCTTCCATGCTCACCAGCCGCTGTTGGTGGCGAAAGCGATTCACGTATTCCTGCGCCAGGACGGCCCGCAGCCAGCCCTCCAGAGAGCCGCGGCCCGTAAAGGAGTTCAGCTTGGAGATACGACGGCCATCCGTCGTGCGCGTCCCGTAAAGATCGGCATAGAGGGAATCCGCCAGTTCGCGGGCATTGGCATCGCCTGGCACGATGGTATGTGCCGCGTTGTAAAGTTTCTCCCGATACCGCGTCAGGAAAATCTCCCACGCCGTTTCGTTTCCCAAGGCGCAGGCGCGCGCCAGGGCCAACTCCTCTACGCGCAGGTGGGTGAGGAAATCCGCAACTTCTGAGGCGACGGCCGTGGCAGGGAGATACTTGGCGGCGACTTCCTGCAGGACACCGGCGAAAGCCAGCAGCGTCAAGCCGAGTTTTTCCGCCCCAGCTTCGCGGTGAAGCTGTGCCGCCAGCGATTCCGGAACGTCGATCTTCGTCGGGCGGGCTGCGGTTTCCTGGTCGCCGCTCATGGCATTCGACCTTCGACTTGGATGCAAGAATTATACCCTGAGTCGTTCTTCCCACAGACCGGGACTTGCACTTCCGGCTAAGCACACGGGGAGGAGATGACGATGCGAGGAAAACACATTCTGACTCTGGGTCTGACAATAAGTTTGGCGGCGCTGATGGTCCTGTCGATGGGGCCGGGCCGTGGTGAGGCGGGCCAGGTGGGATCCACCTACAAAGTGCTTGCTCCCATCAGCCGCGGAAATTTGACTATCTTCCCGGTGGTTGCCGACCGCACGCACGACACGCGAAATTTCCTGACACTTGATGAGGGTATACGCTCCGGGGACGTGGTAGTCAGTGAAGCCGGCAGTGTGCGCCCGCTCATTCGCAGGCGCCAGGATTACATTCCCCACGATGGCGCGGAGGTGAACCGCCTGGTTTTGGTGAACAATTCTGACCGCCCCCTGATTCTGCTGGCGGGCGAAATTGTGACCGGCGGCAAGCAGGACCGCGTGGTGGGCAAGGACCGCATTGTTCCACCCAAGAGTGACCCCATCGACCTTGCGGTGTTTTGTGTCGAGCCCGGGCGCTGGGTGGCCACTAAATATGATTTTGGTTCCTTCCATTCGCAGATGGCGCAGCCTAGCGTGCGACGGAGCGCCATGGCCGATCAGGATCAGCAAAAGGTTTGGGCGGAGGTAGGCGCCGCAAAGGAATCCATGGCCGCGGCAGCCAAGCCTGCCGCCGCTGGCGCCATCGGAGGGACCTCCTCGTACGCTCGCGTGATGGACAACGATGACGTGAAGCAGCGAGTGGATGCCGTCGCCGTGCCCATCGAACAATCCTACCTGGGGTTGATGCGTGAATTGCGCGAACGGAATGCCGTGGGCGTGGTGGTGGCGGTGAACGGTCGCATGATCTGGGCCGATCTTTTTGCCAGCACGGCGCTGCTGGAAAAATACTGGCCCAAACTCATCCGCTCCTATGCGGCCGAAGCCCTCACCCAGGGCAGAAACTCTGCGCGCCCTGATCTGAAGGATGCTCAGGCTTTTCTCGACGATTTCAGCGCGCGGCATGAGACGGAGGAAACCGAGCCCGGGGTCTTTCGGCGTACCGAGCTTACGGGTAACGATTTCACCGCCTTCGCACTCACCTCGCTTTTGCCGGGAACGGGGTTTGAGGTGCATATTGCCAAGATGGTGGACTGATCGAGTGGCGAGTCCCAACCCATGGCGCACAGTATTGAGTTGGCCGCGTCGGTTCACGGGTAGGGGCGGTTCGCGAACCGCCCCTACGCATTTCCACGCTCTGCATTCGACATTCTTCCGGCACGATTCACCAATCACTGCTATTCTATTAGTTTGAGCCCATCGATTCGCAATATTGCCATCATCGCGCATGTGGACCACGGCAAGACCACGCTGGTAGACGCCATGCTCCGCCAGAGCGGCATCTTCCGCATCGGAGAGCCCGTGGTGGAGCGGGTCATGGACTCCAACGAACTGGAGCGCGAGCGCGGCATCACCATCCTGGCCAAGAACACCGCCATCACCTATCACGGCACACGCATCAACATTGTAGACACGCCCGGCCACAGCGACTTCGGCGGCGAAGTGGAGCGTGCCCTGAAGCTGGTGGACGGCGTCCTGCTGCTGGTTGACGCGAGCGAGGGCCCGCTGCCGCAGACTCGCTATGTCCTGCGCAAAGCGTTGGAGGCCAAGCTGCCTCCCATCGTGGTGATCAACAAGATCGACCGCAGTGACGCGCGTCCGCAAGAGGTGCTGAACGAAGTCTACGACCTGTTCATCGATCTCGACGCCGCGGAGGATCAGCTCGAATTTCCCGTTCTCTACTGCATCTCCAAGAACGGCATCGCGCGTGAGACTTTGGATGGGCCTTCAGAAAACCTTCAGCCGCTTTTCGAAACCATTCTGCGCGCCATTCCGGCACCGTCGGGAGACCCGGGCGCCCCGCTTCAGCTTCTCGTCGCCAACCTGGATTACAGCGAGTATCACGGACGCCTGGCGCTGGGCCGCATTTTTTCCGGCACGCTGCGGCGCGGCGACGAGGTGGCCATCGCCAAACTGGACCATAGCCTTCAGCAGACGCGCATCACCAAGCTTTACGGCTTCGAGGGGCTGGAGCGCATCGACCTCGAATCCGCCGAGGCCGGCGACATCGTGGCCATCGCCGGGGTGGAGGGCATCACCATCGGCGAGACCGTGACCAGCGCCGTATCCCCCGAGCCGCTGCCGCATATCCCCATTGATGAACCCACCATCTCCATGGTCTTTACCATAAACACCTCGCCCTTTTCCGGGCGCGATGGCGACTATGTGACCTCGCGGCACTTGCGTGAGCGGCTCGACAAGGAACTGCTTACCAACGTATCCATCCGCGTGGAAGACATGGGCACCCACGACTCCTTCAAGGTGATGGGCAGGGGCGAACTTCAGTTGGCCATCCTGATCGAGATGATGCGGCGCGAAGGATACGAACTCGCGGTGGGAAAGCCGGAAATCATCACGCGAACTGTGGACGGCAAGCTCCAGGAGCCTTCCGAGCAACTGATCATCGACGTTCCCCAGGATTTTGTGGGTGTGCTGATGCAGGAAATCGGCATGCGCAAGGGAGTCAATACCAAGATTGTGAGCCACGGGACGGGGCACGCCCAGAGCGGCCGCGTGCGCCTGGAATTCACCATTCCTTCCCGCGGACTCATCGGGCTGCGCGGGGAAATCCTGAAAGCCACACGCGGCACGGCGGTGATGAACACGCTTTTTGATGGCTACGTCGACTGGCAGGGCGACCTGCCGACGCGCCTTACCGGCTCGCTCATTGCCGATCGCGCCGGCCGCACCACCGCCTACGCGCTGTGGAACCTTCAGGAGCGCGGCGAGCTTTTCGTGCAGCCGGGTTTGGAGGTTTATGAAGGCATGGTGGTGGGCCAGAACGCGCGCTGGGACGACATGGACGTGAATGTGGTGAAGGAAAAGAAGCAAACCAACATGCGCGCCTCCGTGGCCGACGAAGCCATTCGCCTGATCCCCTTTCGCCCGCTGACCCTGGAAGAATCCATTGAGTTCATCGCCGAAGATGAGTTCGTGGAGGTCACGCCAAAATCCATCCGCCTGCGCAAGAAGATCCTCGAGTACAACAAACGGCCCAAGAAGCATAAGCACCCGATGCAGGAGTAAGTTTGCTGAAACTGCTCTCACCGCTTCGCTAAGGGTTTTTCTCGAATTCGCTTTCAACGCTTTCCCCCTATCGTTTCAAGTGCATTGTGGATATTCCGCAATTTCCCGCGCCTCCTTGCAACTGCATGGGAGTTCTGATTTCTCCCATCGATTATCCATATTGTTTTCAATGACATAAAGGATATTCCAGTCATTGGAGGTCGCGGGACGGGGCGCCGACGAATTGGGTCAGGCTGCTCGCGCTACGTCCACTCTCTCTTGGACGCCCCAACCAGCACTATCTTTCATCAACTCATCGTGAAAACAAGCTAACTTGTTTGTTTTCAATCAACCATTGGGACCAATTCTTTTGCCCCTTTGTTTTCAACCAACCATTGGGAGCAACCTTCATTTTTGACATCTTTTTGTATCAGCGCCCTTCTCCTGAGCCCATTCAGAATAACCTCCTTATTTTCAATGACTTGATTTTAAGTTCGCGCCACCGAAATTCTCCCCATAATTCGTTAACGTCATTTCTTTTCATAAAGTTATTCGGGTAGCGAGAGGCTCTCCAGACGCCCTCTTCGCTGGTCGTAGGGAACGCATCGCTGCGGAAAAGGCGCCAAGACACCAAGTCGACCGCCTGTGTAGGCATGCCGAGCCGCACTCCGTCGACCGTGACCAGTTTTCCTCTCGGTATTTTGTCCTCTCGGGGAAGGGAGAATCCGAGAGGCGCCAAGCGCCGGCGGGATGCCGGGACTCAAAGCGGTAATAGCCAAATCGTAATCCGATGTCAAGAACTTTTTTGAGCCTGCTTGCTTAGATTCATAGCCCGTCCGCTGCCGGCCGAGCCCACCCACTTCGCGTGCCATCCATCCAAGGCAGTGGTGCAGTTTGACGTAGAGGCGGCTTGACGCCGCCCTGTGGCGAGGTAAACTCGCCGCTACGACCTCAAACTACTCCATTACCCCACCAACATTAACTTGACAGAGGTAAGAGGACGGCGCATATATATAGCCCCATAACCGCTGTGGATGGACACGTAGCACGCAACTCTCGGCCCGCGGCACATTCTTGCGAATGGGTGGCAGCATTGCCCAAAGCATCCAGCAGACAATTGACCTCAGGTCGGCTTGAGACCTCGCGGGAGGCCGCATGAAGCCTCCGATCTTGCCGGTCATGATCTTGGTGATGGCGACGTTGGTGGGCGTCATTCAGTGGAAGGTAAAGCCGGAGCCGACAGAAAAGGATTTCCGTGAATCCGACTGGGGCATGGGCAGCCGCGCCGCCTGGCAGGACAAGTACGCTCCCGACTTCGAGTTGAAGACGACCCAGGGCGAGACCTTCAAGCTGTCTGAAAATATCGGTAGGAAGGTCATCGTCATCAATTTCTTTGCCACCTGGTGTGAGCCCTGCCGCGAGGAGATGCCGGAGCTGAACCAATACTACAACGAGCACAAGAACGATAATTTCATCCTGCTGGCTATTGACGCCGACGAAAAGGCCGCCGCCGTGGAGGGTTTCCGGAAGGAGTTGAAACTGGATTTTCCCGTGGGTATTGACGGAGGCCCAATCGAGAAGCAATACGGCGTAACGGCGTATCCCACCACGGTGTTGGTGGGCGTGGACGGCAAGGTGCAGGACTATGAAGTCGGCGGGATCGCCAATGCCGAGGTCGCCTTCGACAATCTCCTCGAGATGAATGGCCAAATCGCGAAGAGTGGGTCCGTCATTTCGGCGGAAAAATACAAGGCGGAAGTCGCAAAACAACCGCCGCTCCTGGCGCCCGCGGCGGCGCAACCCAGCGAGGATGAGATCAAACTCGACGAGCGTGGCAAGCGCATCGCCGCCCATATGGTTTGTCCCTGTGGGTGTGAAGATCGTGTTGAGGTTTGCAAGTGCAACACGTCGACCAAAATCAAGAAGGCGCTGGCGGCGGAGAAATTTGAAAAGCAGACGGACGCCCAGATCATGATGGCGCTCAACAAACGTTTCTGCATGGGGTCGATGTGATTACCGCGGAAAACGTCCACATGAATTTTCGCCGGGGCATGGTGGGGGCGAAAATTCGCGCTCTCGACGGCATGAGCCTCCAAGTGCGCGAGGGCGATTTCTTCGCGCTGGTGGGGCAGAACGGGGCGGGCAAATCAACGGCGATGTATTGTTTCCTGGGTTTGCTCAAGCCCACTTCCGGCAAGATCGAAGTCATGGGGCGGGCGCCGGAACTGGGCTCGTCGCTTTATTCAACCGTGAGCTACCTGCCAGAAGAGCCCCATTACCACCTTTACCTGACGGTGGAGGAGGCGACGCGGTATTACGCATCGCTTTATGGCGAGCGCCCGCCGCGGAAAGCCATCGACGACATCCTGGAGCGCCTGGGACTGGGCCCCTTCAAAAAACTGTCGCTGGCCAAGTGCTCAAAAGGCATGAAGCAGAAGGTGGGAATTGCCCAGTGCCTGATTCGGGAAACGCGTTTGCTTTTCCTCGACGAGCCGACGCGCGGTCTCGATCCCATCATCGTCCGGGAATTCCGCGAAATCCTGCGCGACCTCCACAAGCGCGGCGCCACCATCGTGATGAACTCGCACGTGCTCTCGGAAATCGAGATGCTGGCCAACCGCGTCGCCATCCTGGAAAAAGGCAAGGTGATCGCCCAGGACGACCTCCACAACCTGATGACGCTTGACCAGGACCTTTACGCCGTGGCGGTGGAGGCGGACGGCAGCGTGCCGGATTACCTTACGGTGACGGAGCGCCAGGGCAACACCGTGCGCGGCCGCATTCCCAAAGCGCAGCTTTATGATTTCATGGATTACGCCCGGCAGAAGGGGCTGCGCGTGCTCGAATGCTCGCTGCAAAGAGCCTCGCTGGAGGACTCTTTTGTGCGCATCCTCAAAGGCGACGCCCCGGGCGAGAAGAAGGAAGTTTGATGGGTGAACTGCTGCGCGCCAACACGCTGACGCATCTCAGGTTCTTTCGCCGCAGCCGGCTGCTGCTGGCCTTTGGGCTGGTCTTTCTGTTGGTGGCCTCGCTGAGTTCGCTGCCGGCGGTTTTCGCCAATTCCAGGGTTGCCAGTTTCGATTCCTTGAAGGATATTTTTCTGACCTTCAATGAGTTTCTCATCTTTTTTGGGGCTGCCCTTGGCCTGCTGGTCATGTCATCCCACCTGAGCAACCGCAGCCTGAAGATGGTGTTCACCAAGCCCTGCCCGCCGCCGCTCTGGCTGGGCTCGGCATTCCTGGCCTCCGCCCTGGTTTTGCTCCTGCTCACAGGATTTGTCCTGCTTTGCGCCATGGCCCTGTCGTTTCTCTGGCACATCCCGGTTCGCGCCGGGCTGGTCTTTATCTCCCTGGACACGTTCCTGGCCGCGGCGGGAATGGCCGCTTACTTTATCTTTCTGGCCGCCATCGTGCACCCGGCCATCGCCGTGGCCTTCGCCCTGGTCTTCAATGCCTCCCTGTTCTACTGGCTGCGGATGTATATGCATGGCGCTCTCCAGGCGGAGGGCAAGAGCATCATCTTGAAATGCCTGGAGCAACTCTTCCACTTTCTCTACCTGATGGCGCCCATGACCCGCGCTTTCGAGTCGAGAACCGGGAGCATTTATTCCAGTTTCCGCGTTCCGGCCCATCACTGGCTCTATATCCTCTACTCCTTCGGCTATACCCTGGCGCTCTGCGCGCTGTTCTATTTCCTCGCCCTCTTCTTCCTGCAAAGGAAACGGTTCACGTGAAATCCAAGCAAGCCCGTAGCGCCTCCGCCTTTGAGGTCCGCGGCTCTTACCAACCCTCGCGCTCCGAACACCGCCACATGCGTCCAGTTTTTGAAATTCGAAGTGAATGTGGATTGCGCAGAGCTGCGCTCTGCGCAATCCGGGAGTAATCCGGCGGCAACCCAGCAATCCAGGGGGGCAAATCCGAAGCCGCAGAGCTGCTCTTCGTCGTGCAGATTAATCAATGAGCGGGCTTTTCCCGCATTCACAACCGCAGAGTAGCGCGCTGCGCGCCCAACCCCGCGCTACCCGCTTTCACCGAAGGTCATCGGCCATCGTCGGGCGCCATGGAGGATGGAGAGGATTTGAACTTCATCCCCGCTTAGGCGATAAACGACGATGTAGGGGGTACGGGAGATAGTGAGTTCACGGGTCGCCCTGACACGGCCAGGGTGGCCTGCGGAGGGGAACTTACCCAACATTTCCACGGCGCGAAAGATGCGGTCCACGAGTCGTGAGGCGGCCCGTGGATTGTCCTGCCGGACGTAATCGAAGGCAGCCTCGAGGTCCTGTTCCGCCAGCGGCATCCAGCGAATCTTCATGGCAGGTATTCGGGGCTCATCGCCGGCGGCGCCACTTGGCGAGCACTTTCTCGTGATTCGTGCCCATCCCCGCGTCGGCTTGCCGCAGACCCTCCTGGATATGCTCAATCTGCCAGCGCTGCACTTCCAAGTAAGCGTCCACGGCTTGACTGAGCAGGAAAGTGCGATCGCGAGTTTGCGCTTTGGCGAGTTTGTCGAGCGCGGCAACTTTCTCCGGCTCCAGCCGGAAGGAGATGGTCCTCTTATTGACGGCTGCGTTCTGCATGATCAAATAATACGGCATATTATGCCGTATTTCAATCGGCAGGAGCGGGAAATGGTCAATTCGTGATGGTTGATTGGCGATTGGCGATTTTCGGATTCCTTCTCCCGTCACTCTTCACTCATTTCTCGTCACTGCTCTTTGACGACGTGCGGTTGCCGCTGGGGTATCGAGCATGAGAGAATCCTACGTTCAGGACAGCACTGACCGTTGCTGCCCGCTGATTGGGAGGGGAACTGATGCGGGTCAGCCTAACAAGAGTTAGACTGTCCTTGACCCGGACCGACAAAGCCGATGCCAAGTCTGGACATCTTGCGCAGGCAGCGAGAGGTACACGATCTGAGAGAGGAAAACCAGATCCTCCGCGAGCAGGTCGCCTTTCTTCAGGGGCATCCCACTCTTGCCAAAGGGCTGAAGGGTGAGTCGATCGTGGCCAAGCTGGTTCATGGGGCGATGATGGCCCGCAACGCTCCGTATGACGTCCTTGCCAGGAGGGGGGGCTTTCGTCTTGAGGTCAAGTATTCAGGGCTCCTGGAAGCAGTCCGTGGTTGTAGAACGAGAAGGTGGGTTTGGACTAAACTATTTGGCGAGTCTGGCAAGAAAGCCTATCATCGGCTTATCTTGGTCGGCCTTGCTGATCAGCGTTTTTCGAGGATGTACAAAGATAGCCGCGCCCCTTTCGTTCTATTCGACGTACCGATTACAGAGGTGGCGGAGCTATCTGTTTCGGCGGGCAAGTATAGGGCCATACATCTCACAACCAACCCGCTCACGGCGCGCTCCGTTCGCTCAAGCAAGCTATTCGGCCATTACCAACTCACAGCCTCAGAGCTTCGTGCGCGTTACGGACTATGAGCGCTGGCTGCCATCGGCGCGCTCATCACCTCGCACGGGGTGGTGTTTTGAGGAACGGGTAGAATCTCAGCTTATCGTTATCGAAAAGCCAGAATCCCCCATTAGGGTGGGGTCCCGCGAACGATAATCCGCCTCCGATTCCTAACAGAGTCCCAGTCAAGTTCGATGCGGCTTAAAGGCTCGGTACATTTCTCGCCGCCACCTTCCACGAAGTGAAACGTCGCGGAGAAGGGCTCGACGCTGAGGACAGTGGCTGTCCCCTCTTTGTGCATGCCCGGCTCCCAGTCTGGATAGTGGTTGCCAAGCTTCTTGTCGGAGGTGCGGATGGTGACGCATTTACCTTTCCACTTCAGCAGCTCGCCTGCCGTGCTGCAATGCGAGGTCAGAAGGTCGCGATACAGGCTGTCCGATGCCTTCACGCTCCGGGAACCTGAACGGATGTAGGCCGGGCCTGCAAAATGCGGTTTGTCTTTGCTGTGGGCGACTTCGACCCCGACAACGCTCTTCCCGTCCACCTCCAACACGCGCATAACCGGCCGGATAGCTGGGTAGCAGTTCTCCCCGGCTTCTGCCACGCGCTTCTGAAGGGCATCGGTGTTATCCACGCCGACAATTTTGCCCGTGCGGTCATCGACCCCAATGAACAGCACGGCTGTTTGCTGCTCTTGAAGCGAATTCGAAAAAGCGACGAGGGTCTTGCGCAACTCGTGAGCTTTGACTGACTCCGGTTTCCGCTCGACGAAGTTGTCCTCCGGGTTCCGCCTCGTCAAGCGCTCAAAAAGATCATGTTCGATGGCGTCCATAAGTTGAAGTCTACCACGGCAGCCACTGGCTGGCGCAGCCCCCGTTCTTGGGGGTCTGTGATTTCCACAAGGGTCGAGAAAGAGAGTCCAAGATCCGGAGTCCGAAGTCCAATCACAAATTGCAAATCCGAAATATAGAATCCAAAATCGCCAATCGAAAATCGGCAATTGGCATCCGCGCCCAAGCCTGGGTTTCTCTCACCAAATCGTAGGAAGCGCTTTCGACCGCCGAATCTCACGGTCGGCCGGTAAGCAGGGGGAGCCCCTCCGCCAAGGCGGTAGCTGCGATCATACGATCGCTTGGTCCTGGGGAGGATCACTTGAGGTTCCCCCAGTCTTCGATCGCCCGCGAAATGACGTCGCCGGTAACCGCACCCTTGCCGCCGAGGAAGTTGTAGATCTCGTCGGTATCTTTGCCGGTGGGGACAAGCTTCGCCACGGGTTTGCCGTGCTTGGTGATCACCACGGTCTCACGTTTGGCCTGAACCTCGTCCATGACCGCAAGGCATTGTGCCTTGAATAAACCGGCTGCCATTGTTTTCATTCCTGCATCCTAATCATAGTCATTATACCGTAGCCAGATTGCAAGAGCAGCCCGTAGCGCGTCCTCCGCCTTTGAGGTCCGCGGCTCTTACCGACCCTCGCGCTCCAAACACCACGACCTGCGTCCATTTTTGAAAATTGGAGTGAACGTGGATTGCGCAGAGCGCAGCTCTGCGTTTCCGCAGCCGCAGAGCTGTGCTCTGCGCAATCCCACCATGGTATGCGTCCGTCTTTGATATTTTTGGATTTTGCCCAGCAAGAACCGCGGACCCCAAAAACGGGGGTGCTACACGCTCCGTTGAGGAGATTGTGGTAGGCGCGTTGTATCGAGTTGGAGGGGGGTGTATAGTCGCCTGACGCCGGCGGTGATCGGCGCGGGAGGATTTATGCAGATGAGAGCGCGGTTCGGCAGAGGCATTGTTCCATTAATACTCTGGCTCGCGGTGACGATCGTTGGGGTGGCGCCGTCAGGGAATGCGCAGACAATCCCTGCGGAATACGAAAAGCCTCCGCAGGCCATCCTGGATGTGCTTAATGCTCCCACGACGCCGCTGCTCAGTCTGAGCCCGGCGCGCGATGTGGCGCTGCTTTACACCCCCATGTTGTACCCTCCGATTGCCGACCTGGCGCAACCGATGTTGCGGCTGGCCGGCGTGCGCATCAACCCCGCCAACAACGGTCCGCACGGCGCCTTCCGATTCGATAGATACCTGCTGAAGCGCATCGCCGACGGCCGCGAGATGCCCGTGACCCTGCCGCCGGACGCTCACTTGAGCGCACCCATGTGGTCTCCGGACGGACGGCGCTTCGCCTTCACCAACCTCAACCACACGCGCGTGGAGTTGTGGGTAGGCAGCGCGCAAACCGGCTCAGCGCAGATGATCCCCGGCGTGCGCTTGAACGCCGCGCTGGGTACACCCTGCAGATGGATGCCGGACAGCTCCTCGCTTTTATGCCTGACAGTCCCTGCCGGGCGGTGGCCACCGCCGCAGGCCAATCCCATACCCACCGGGCCGCATATCGAGGAGAGTTTCGGCAAAGCGGCGCCCCAGCCCACCTTCGAAGACCTGCTCCAGAACGTCTTTGACGAGCAGTTGTTCGATTATTACGCCACCGCGCAGGTGGAGATGGTGCGCCTGCCGGCTCCCATGGCCGGGTCAAAGGCCAGCGCGGGCGCCGAGCAGCCTGTTCCGTTGGGTCAACCTTCCATCTTCCGCAGTGTCGAGCCCGCCCCGAACGGCCAGCACATCCTGGTGGAACGCCTGCACCATCCGTACTCGTACCTGGTGCCTTTTGAGGATTTCCCCTGTGAGGTCGAGGTGTGGAATCGCAGCGGGCGGGTGATTTACAAGGTGGCCAGCTTACCGCTGCACGAAACCACTCCGCTGGGTGGCGTGCCCGTGGGTCCGCGCGACGTTTCCTGGCAGCCGACGGCGCCCGCTACGCTCGATTGGGTGGAAGCGCTCGATGGAGGAAATCCGCGCAAGAAGATCACGCCTCGCGATCGCGTGATGCGTGTGGATGTGGCCGCGCTCAAAGCGGGAGACCAACCCTCGGAATGGTTCAAGACGGAAGAACGCTTTTCGGGGATCGAGTGGGGCGAACGCGGCGACCTGGCCCTGGTGTGGGACTACGTCCGCAATCAGCAGCGCCGTCGCGGCTACTTCTTCGATCCCAAGCAGGCTGACGCAACCATGCGAAAGGTATGGGACTTGAGTGTGCAGGAGCGCTACAAGAATCCCGGCCGGCCGGTGATGCACCCGCTCCCCAACGGCCATGCGGCCATGGTTGAAGACGGCGACGACATTTTTCTCGAGGGCCTGGGCGCTTCTCCCGAGGGCAACCGGCCGTTCCTCGACCGCTTTGATGTGAAGAGCCTGCAATCCACGCGGCTTTTTCACTCGGACGAGAAAAGCCTGGAAAGTGTTGTCGCCCTGCTGGCTCCAGATGGATCAAAGTTCCTCACGCGGCATGAGACGCCCACGGACCCGCCCAACTACTTCATCCGAACCGCGTCGGGGGATGCAACCACCTTCACGCATTTTCCCAATCGCGTGCCGCAACTTGCGGGCATCAAGAAGGAGTTGGTGAAATACCAGCGCCCCGACGGCGTGGGCCTCTCCATGACGCTCTATCTGCCTCCCGATTACAAGCCCGGGGAACGCCGGCCGGCGGTGATGTGGGCGTATCCCTTTGAATTCACCAGCGCCGACCTGGCCTCCCAAGTGACGGGCTCGCCCAACACCTTCACGGAAATTCGCGGTCCCTCCGAGCTCTTTTTCCTGCTCGACGGCTACGTGATTTTGGAGAACGCGGCCATGCCAGTGGTGGGCGATCCGGAAACGGTGAACAACACCTACGTCGAGCAGACCGTAGCGGACGCCAAGGCCGCCATCGATAAGGCCGCCGACATGGGGGTGATCGACCCGAACCGCGTGGGCGTGGGCGGGCACAGTTACGGCGCCTTTATGACCGCCAATCTGCTGGCCCATTCGGACCTGTTCCGGGCCGGCGTCGCGCGCAGCGGCGCTTACAACCGCACGCTGACGCCATTCACTTTTCAGAGCGAGCGGCGCACGCTCTGGGAGGCCCCCGACGTCTATCTGAAGATGTCGCCCTTCATGTACGCCGACAAGATCAAGGCCCCCATCCTGTTGATTCACGGCGAGGCGGACAACAACTCCGGCACCTTTCCCATCCAGTCGGAGCGCATGTATCGCGCCATCAAGGGGAACGGCGGGTCGGTGCGCTACGTCACCCTGCCGGAGGAAGCGCATGGCTATGCGGCCCGCGAGTCCATTGAGCATGTGCTGTGGGAGATGCTGACGTGGTTTGACCGGTACGTGAAGAATGCCGCGCCCCTCGCGCCGACCGGCAGGGATTAGAGGTCTTGATGATTGATCTTAATTCGTCATCCTGCGCCGGTTCTTCCTTTGGAGATGGCGCCCAATGGTGGGCCGGCTGACGTGGAGGGCTTCGGCGATCTGCGTTTGGTTCCAACCGGATTTGAACAGTTTCTTGATGCGCGCAATCTTTTTCTCAGTCAAATAGGGTCTTGGCCGTCCGCCGCGCAGAAGGAAGTTCACCCGTTCCGCACGGGAATACTTCGCCAGCATCGCGGCAATGCCGAGTCGCCCAATCCTGCTCAACTCTTCCGGGGGGCACTTCGCTCCGCGGGCCGTGCCACCCAGTACGGCCATCTCCCGAACCGTCATGTCGCCTTTGCCTTTTCCACGCTTTTTCATGCGACCCAACCTACCGCAACGGGCGTGGCCTGTCAAACCTCCGAGCCTTGCCTCCGCGCCTTGCGGATGGGGACGCTTGATCGCCGCGGGAACGCGGGGGCAGGCGAATTCTGGCAGTGGCCGGTCAAATGAAAAGGGGCACTTCTTCGCCGCTGGTATCGCGCTCGGTTTCCTCGGTGCCCGGTGATTTTGAGAGCGCGAGAACCGAAATTACCAGAGCGCCCAGCAGCACGACTCCGGGGTGCTGCGCGACCCAGTTGAACCAGCCGGTATGCCGTTCAGGTTCGATTGATGCTTCGTCGCTGGATTGTTTGCGCATCGACGTCTCGATGCCTCCATTATTACTATCGACAACTTCGCGCGAAGATATGAGGGAAAAAGAAGGGTTGGCAAGTCCGACCTTATCAGGGGTCATTTGGGATGGGGGATGACATCGCGGATGATATACGTGTCACCCGAAATATTGAAGTAGAAGCGCCAGTCCCGATTAACCCGCGCTTGCCAGAGATCCTTGCCTGCATGGTATTTCTTGGCGTGCAACGAGGGGTGATGGAGACTCTGGAGAAGGAACCGGAGTTTGTTTTCGAAGGCGCGTTGAACGGGCAGCGGAGCATCCTTCAAGGCATCGATGGCCCGGTTGGAATATACGATCTTCATGGGGAAGGTTTTTTGTTTCCGGTGGCTTTTCGCGCCTTGATTTCCTTGCGGAGAAACGTAATGGCGGCGCGGGCGCTATCAAAAGGGCCGTAGGTCCGTCCTTTCTTAACGTCATCGAGCGACTCCGCCAGGCGTGCATCGATGATGCGTCGCTGCTCCGGCGTATACTCGCGGTCGACAACCATTTTGGGCGTGAGGACGATCTTGCCCCTCTCCGCTTTGGCTTCCACCAGGTCGCCATCGACTAAACCCACCTGGATGCGAATCCGCGTGGGAATGGTCACCTGGCCCTTGCGCTGCACTCTGATGAGGCTGCCCATGGATGTAATCTCCGGAAGCCGGAAATCCAGACTTCCCGAAATGAAGAATAGCGGCTGGAGGAAGTGCTGTCAAGCGTACCGCCAGCGTACCGCCGGCGTACCGCCGGCTTCCAGCCGGCACTGGAGCCGCCAAGATGGCGGCGGTACGTTCAAGCGGTACGTTCAAGCGGTACGTTCAAGACAAACGTTTAAAACGTACATTCAAACAAGAGGGCCCGGTCATTTCTCCGGTGAGATGCGGATGATGGCTTTCACCACGCCGTCGCCGCGGGCGCTGACGAGCTCGAAGGCGCGGGCGGTTTCATCCAGATGAAAATGGTGGGTAATCAGGGGACGGACGTCAACGCGCCCGCCGGCGATGAGTTCAATGGCGCGCTCCACGCACTCGTTCTGACGGCGCACGTTCTGGATGCGCAACTCGTTCCGGCGCATGAGATTGATGTTCAAGCTGATGCGATCAAGTTCCGGAATGCCGATAATCAGCAGGGTGCCGCCGGGCTTGAGGAGTTCGAGGCCCTGGTCGAGCGCGTCCTGTTCGCCCGCGCATTCAAACACGGCGTCCATGCCCAGAGGTTCGAGGCGATGGACGGCCGCCACCACATCTTCGCGGCGGGGATTGCCGGTCCAGGCAGCTCCGCAGGCGCGCGCCACCGCCAGGCGCTCATCCAGCAGGTCAGTGACGTAAACCGGGGAGGGCGTCAGGGCTTGAACTGCCAGCATTGTGCACAAACCGATGGGGCCGGATCCCACAATGCCCACGCGCGCGCCAGGCTTCAGTTGGGCCAATTGCGCGGCGTAAACGCCAATGGAAAGCGGTTCCACCAGCGCCGCCTGGTCGTCATTGAGCGAGTCGGGGACCGGGCTGCAACAGGCGTCGGGCATCACCAGGTACTCCACCAGCGCGCCCGGCAACTGTCCGGGATTGCCCAGGAATTGCTGTTTGCGGCAGGTGTGCTTGCGTCCGGCGCGGCACTGGTCACACTCGCCGCAGGCCACCAGCGGGTCAACGGCCACGCGCTGGCCGGGATGGAGGCTCTTCACCTCGGCGCCGACTTCCACAACGGTTCCGGCAAGCTCATGGCCGAGGAGTTGGGGAAATATCGCCTCTCCCGACCCGATCTTTCCCTGCGTGTAGTAGTGGATGTCCGAACCGCACACGCCCAATGTGTCAACCCGCAGCAGCACGTCGTGCGGTCCCGCCGGGCTAGGCGCGGGCGCCTGGCGCAGTTCCATTTTTCTCAAACCCGTAAGGTAAACCGCTTTCATGGTTGTCACCGCTTGCAACTCCCCTCTATAACGAAGCAGCCGGGCTCAGGCCCGGCTGCGGTGGTTGAGTAATCGGATACTGAGAAGCGCAAGGCCCATCATGCTGAGCTTAGGGTGCCGACGAAGTCACCGCCAAGTTCATCGTCGTATATCGGTTGACCGCGGTGTTGGAAAGCAAGGTGCCTTGGACCTGAATGACGTAGTTTCCGGGGGTCGTCCCGGAAATTACCAGGGTCGAGGGGCGGCAAGCCACCAGCGCCAGGTTGAGCGCCAAAATCAGGCTGAGCACCGCCAACCGTACCGCCAGCCAGCCTGACCCCAGCCATCCATGACGGCCACGACGATTGTTGCCCAGCGCCAGGGACGCCAGCCCCGCCAGGCTAAGGAGCCCGAAAATCAAGGGCGGAAGCTTATCGTAGGGGAAGCGAGGCGGAGCATGCGTGGGACCGATATACTTCACGGTGTTGATCGTCAGGGTGACCTTGGTGGGGCTGGTGCCATTGGGAGTGGGCTGGGAATTGTCCCAGGTACAGGAATAAGCGGGTGGCAACCCGGAGTAGCAACTCAGTTGGAGTTGGGAGCTAAAGGTGTACAGAGGATTGACGTAAATGAAGAAGATGGCCGGGGTACCCGCCTCAATCGTGTCCACCGACGGGGAAGCAGTCAGGGTAAAGTCCTCATACTCGAGATTAAGCTGGAGCGTAAAGTTCTGTGAACCACTGGTGCCCGTTACCGTGAAGGCATAAGGATTGGAGGGGGGGTTGGGCTGGAGGTTGCTGATGATCATCTGGGTGTTCTGGCCGATAAAAATGGGGTTGGTGGTGAACGCGCAGGTGCTGCCCGAGGAACAGGCCAGGGAAATGGCTCCGTTGAAATTAACATTGGGCACGGAATTGGCGATGATGGTGAAGGTTGTCTGTGTGGAGCCAACGATCACGGGGTTGTTGTTGCCGGAGCTGGGCGCGGTAAGGGCAAAGGCGGCGGCGCCTATTCCCGTGAGCGACACGACTTGGGGACTGCCGGTGGCGTTGTCAGTGATGCTCAATGAGCCCGCTCGGGTACCGCTGGCCGTGGGGTTGAACGTCACCAGCACGGTGCAACTCTGACCTACGCCGAGCGTGTTGCCCAAGGCGAGGCAGGATTGCACGGAATAAGAGTAGTCGCCGCTGGTGCCCACCGAAAAGCCCGAGATATTCAATGTTGCCGTGCCGGTATTGGTAATGGTGACGCTTTGGGACGGGCTTACGGTTCCCACCGCCTGGCTGGAGAAGGAAAGCGAGGTGGGCGAAACCGTGACCGCCGAAGCCGCCGTCACCCCGGATCCTGTCAGGGCAATGGTCTGCGTCGAGCCCACGACTCCTCCGGCATTGTCCGTAATGGTGATTTGACCGGTGTTGAACGTACCGGTACTGGGCGGCGTAAAGGCCACGTTCATTGTGCAGTAACCGCCGCCTCCGGCGATTGTGCCCACGCAGTTGTCCGTTTCTGTATACACTGTGGTGGAAGTGCCGATCTGCAGGACTTGAATCTGCGTAATCACCAGGGGTGTCGTACTCGGGTTGACGATGGTGACCAGCTGATAGGGAGAGGTGACGCTTACCGTTTCGTTGCCGAAGGCCAGGCTGGAAGGCGATATGGAGATGGAGGGGTAATTGGCGGGATCGAATTTGGCCACAAACGCGTTGCCGGCCGTCCCGTTCAGGCTGGTCTTGTAGGCCGACACATACTGGAGCCCCGTATTGACAGGGGCAGCGGTGGGGAAGTTTGTGGAGGAGGTGCTGCCGGTGATGTAGGGGTCGCCAGCACTATCCACGGCGATGGCTTGGCCGTAGTCGGGGCCATTGCCACCCAGATAAGTGGAGTAGGTGGTATTGTCGAAGTTTCCGGAGGCATTGAGCTTGGTGACGAAAGCGTCGGGGCAGGGAGCTGTCCCGCACAAGTTGTTGATGCTGAGCCCCAGGATGGCTTGCACCGGATTGTGCGTGGGGAAGTCACTGGATTCCGTGAAGCCCGTAACGAAGGCCACACCGGCATTGGTCCCGCTGGGAATTACGGCAATGCCGTTCGCCTGATCGACCCCGCTGCCCCCGAGATACGTTGAGTAGACCAGGGTAGACCCCGCGGGGTTCAATTTGCACACAAAGGCATCGGAAGAGCCCTTAAGCGCCGTCTGGAATGCGCCGGTGGAGGTGGGGAAATTAGTCGAAACTGTCTCACCCGTGATGTAGGCGTTCAAGGTGCTGTCCAAGGCGATCCCAAAAGCGCGGTCATCGCCCGAGCCGCCCAGGAAAGTCGAGTAAGTTAGGGCTGTGCCAGTAGCATTGAGCTTGGCCACAAAGGCATCCGCCCCGCCCCCGATCTTGGTTTGGATGGGAGCCACCAGGGGAAAGTCCGGCGAGAAGGTGTATCCCGCCACATAGGCATTTCCGGAGCTATCCACCTGGATGCCTTGGGCAACGTCGGCTTGCGTGCCTCCCAGATAGGTGGAGTAGACAAGCGCCTCACCGGTGAAGTTCACCTTGGCGACAAAGGCATCCGAAGACCCATTGTTAATTGATTGCAGGACACCGGGAGTGACGGGGAAGTTTGTCGATTGGGTGGCGCCGGTAACGTAGGCATTACCCGAGGAATCGACGGCGATCCCCTGACCGAAGTCGGCGCCGCTGCCGCCCAAATACGAGGAGTAAACCAGGCTGCTGCCGGTGGCATCGAGCTGGGTGACGAAAGCGTCGGTATTGCCCCCGTAATTTAATTGAAAGGGATTCGTGGTGGTGGTGCCGGTGGGCGCATGAGTGGGGAAGTCCGCCGAGTCGGTGTTCCCGGTGATGAAGGCGGCTCCGTTGCTTACGGCAATGGCCGTGGCCGTGTCGGACTCGCTTCCGCCGATATAGGTGGAATAGAGAAGCTGGGTTCCTTCGGAATTGATTTTCGTGACAAAGCAGTCGCCATTTCCTCTGTAGGAGCCACTATACGGGCTCCCCACGGTGGGGAAGTTGGAAGAGTTTGTGACGCCGGTAATGTAAGCGTCCAGCGAGGCGTCAACGGCGATGGCGTAAGCAATGTCGCCTCCCCCGCCGCCAACATAGGTGGCGTAGATTAGAACTGGATCGATAACCAGCGGACGGTTATGGTCATAGGGGCCGAGCTCGAAACGAAGGCGATTTTGCGCGTCCAGGGCGTAATGGCCTTCGACTGATTGCCGATTGCCGATTGCCGATTGTCGATTGCTCGATACTCGAGTGTCGCTTGGAACTGTGGGTTCCGAGCCTTGGGCTCCGGCCATTGTTTCCTGGTAAACCACGGGTTTGTGCAATTGCACATCGCCACCGCGTAGCGGGACGACAAGGTTGCCGTCCGGCATGATCCGGAGCGGGGCAAGTACCTGCGTCTCAATCCCCAGCGCGATGGCATGGGGGTCGGCCCCCGGGGCAACCACAAAGTCATACTCAAGCTCCCCCCCATGGGTGCCGTAGTAGACAAGGTCGACGCCGGGATAAACGTTTTCGTAGTGAACCTTGGCATAGGTGGGAATATTCGTGTGCCATTTGCTGGGGTTATTTCCCAGGAAGTAATTGGCCTTGCCGGGCAATTCATCCTTGCCGGTTACGAGGGGTTGGGCATTGGCGCCCAGCAACTTTAGCCGGAGCGCGGCGCCCGAAGCCGCTGGTTTCTGCCCTGGGGCGGAGGACGAGGGGTTCTTAAGCGTCAACACGGCCTCGCGACCGGTCAGAAACAATGTAAATCCATGCCCCTTCGAGAGGAAATTCACGCTCGGGTCGGTTTGCCCCCGATTCGCCTCGAAACTCAGCGGCAACGCCGCGTAAAGGTGAGCCCATTGGGCATTCGAGCGAGGGTTGGCCGTGGGGAATCCCGCGCCCCCATCCTTTTCCAGAATGGCCGCGCCGAGCAATAGTGCACTCAATAGCAGGCAATACGGGAGGCGCCGGCCTCTCTTCAACGCGCTTTGGTTTGCGCCCAGGGCGCAGGTGGCAGTGCCGCTCCTTCCACTCACGACGGTCCTCCTCGGAAATAATCCAGGTTCTAAGATTCTGTTTCTGCTTCATCAACTCGTCAATCGCCTTACCCCGGCGCGACGAGGCCCAGCAAGCGATGCTGCTAAGTAGTCGGTAGAACCGACAGGTTCACCACGGTTGTCCGCGTAACGCCGCTGCTGTTTCCCAGGGTGCCAGTCAGCTGGATACTCACGGTGCCAGAGGGTGTGCCCGTCACCACGGGATTGATATTGATAGGGTTCACGTAGTTCTCACATCCCACTCCCAAGGCCACCAGGAGGAGCCCGACCAACAAAACTGCCAAACTCAAGCGCGGGCGCACCCACGAGCCGGAGCGGCTGAAGCCTGTGAGGATTGCTCCCAATAATGTCAGCAGCGCGAAGAAAAGAATCCAGCGCCCCCATCCCGGGGGCACGCTTCGCGGTGGGGGCAGGCGCAGCAGCCCCGATTGAGCCGTAGTTGTGATCGTCAGGGTACTCGTGGCGGTTACCGTTCCTGTCCCCGTCGTCCCTGCCATGGTCAAGGCCGGGGGATTCCAGTAGCAGGTGGTGTCCTGAGGAATAGGTCCACAACTCAAGAGCACGACCTGGTCAAATCCATTCGTGGGGGTAACGGTGACCGTATAAGTGGCGTTGTTTCCGGCGGTCACGGTGGTGCCGGAGGGGGTCGCCGTCAGCGAGAAATCGGCAAAAAAGACCGTCAACGCAACCGTAGCGGTCTGTCCACTGGCAGTACCGGTGACGGTGAAGTTCAGAGGATTCGCGGTGGTCGCCGAAAGGCCTGAAACCGTAAGGGTGCTCGATTGTCCGGCGGTAACTCCCGACGGGCTAAAGCTGCACGTGGCGGAACCGCTGCAAGCCAGTCCGATGGAGCCCAGGAACGAACTGGGGGCCGAGGCGGAAATGGTAAAAGTGGCGGTCTTGGAGCCGATCACAACAACATTCGATCGCGCATTCGAGGAGAGCGTGAAAACCGAGGTCCCGGTGCCCGACAGGCCCAGGGACGTGGTCGCATTCGCCGCGTTCGACGTGATGTTGATATTGCCGCTGTCCGTTCCCGTGGTGGTGGGAGTAAAGCTGACGGTGATGGTGCAAGCTTGGCCCACGTTCAACGAGGCGGGGACGGTGGGAAAGTTGGTCCCACAGGTGTTGGTCTCACTGAAACCGCTCGAGGCGAGGATGTTGGTAATGGTGACCGCTTGATTGCCGTTGTTGATCAGAAGAGCCGTTTGGCTGGGGCTGGTGGTGTTGATGGTCTGCGATGGAAACGTCAACTTGCTCGGGGAGAGGAGCAGTGACCCGGCCGTGAGGACACCGTTTCCCGTCACCGTAATAGCCTGCTGCCCCCCGGCATTGTCAGCAACGGTGATTTGATCGATCTGAAGACCTACCGACGTGGGCGCATAAGTAATCTGGATGGTGCACGTGGCTCCCCCCCCGGGTAGGGACGTTCCGCAGGTGTTGGTCTGCTGGAAGTCCCCATGGGCGGTGATGCCGGAGATGCTCAACGCGGCGCTACCCTCATTGCCCACCGTGACAGTTACGGGATTGCTGGGACTCTGCAGCGGTTGGTTCCCGAAGTCAATTTGCTGAGGACTGATCGCCACGGAAGGGGCATCCTGGGGGCTGATTTTGGTAAGGAAAGCATTGCTGAAGGTGTCCGAGCCTGCGTAAAGCCACTGGTAGGTGCCGAAAGTGGCGGGGAAGTTCGGCGAAGTGGTTCCGCCGACCACATACGCTGCACCCAAAGAGTCCACAGCAATGCCCTCACCGATATCTGTGCCGCTTCCCCCCAGAAACGAAGAGTAGGTGGGAATTCCCGAGGGCCCGAACTTCGCTACAAAGGCGTCCGCGCAGAGGTAATTGGGCGGTAGATTAACCAGATTAGTGGACCCGCAGGTTCCGGCGCCGGATATGCCCAGGACATTCTGGAAGGAATCCAGGAGAGGAAAATTGCCCGACTGCGTAAAACCCGTAATGTAAATATTCGCGGCGGAGTCCAACGCCATCGCAGTGGCCTGGTCAGTTCCGCTGCCCCCAAAAAGCGTGGAAAAGACCAAGGTGGAGGCGCCGGGGGCAATTTTGGTAACAAAGATGTTGGCCGTCCCCAGAAGCGTAGCCTGATAGGAGTTGGTCGTCACCGGGAAATTCGCGGACTGGGTGTCGCCGGTTAGATAGATATTCCCGGTAGAATCCACGATCATGGCAAAAGCTCGGTCGGTGGATGATCCGCCCAGATAAGTCGAGAATAACAAGGCGCTGGAGCCCGGCGTAAATTTCGTAATGAAAATATCGGAGCCCCCAGCAAGAGAGCTTTGCAGCGCGTTCTGGGTGGGGAAATCCGTGGAATAAGTGTAGCCGCTGACGTAAACATTGCCGGAGCTGTCCACCGCGACGCCGGTGCCATAATCGCCCAACGAACCGCCCAGGTAAGTGGAGTAGATCAGCCCCCCCGTGGGGTTGACCTCGGTCACAAACGCGTCAGAAAGACCAACATTGCCGAGCTGGAGTGGGTTCTTGGTGGGAAAGTCCGTTGATTGCGTGGAGCCGGTCACATAGGCATTCCCCGCCGAATCAAGGGCCACGGCTGTGCCGAAATCGGCTCCCGTACCCCCGATATAAGTGGAGTAAATCAAGGCGGAACCGTCCGGTTTCATCTCGGTCAGGAAAGCGTCCTGAACGCCGCCGAAGTTTTGTTGAAATGCCTGGGACGTAGTGGGGAAGTTGTTGGAGGTTGTACTCCCCACCAGGAAGATGTCCCCGGCGGCGTCAAGATGAATCTGGGCGGGGGTATCGACTCCTGAGCCCCCGAGGTACGTCGAAAACAAGATCCCGGTGCCGGCGGCATTGAATTTAGTGACAAAAACGTCGCCGTCTCCCCCGTAATTCGACTGATAGGCTGTCGAGGAGATGGGGAAGTTGATCGAGGCGGTGACGCCGGTCACATAGGCATCATTCGCAGAGTTGACGGCAACGCCGTAGGCGGTATCGCCCCCGCTGCCGCCCAGATAAGTCGAGTAGGTAAGCACAGGGTCAATCACCAACTTTTGATGCCGATCGTATTTCCCCAGCGCGAAGCTGATTCTATTGCCATGCACCCGGTAGCGGATGGGGATTTCCCGCTGCTGTCCGCCGTCGGCTTGATAGGCCTGCGGGTGTTGCAGACGTACTTCACTTCCGCCCACGCTCAGGACCAGGTCCCCGGTCGAATCGACACGAACTCCCTCCGCTCCTTCCCATCGCCAGGAAATCACCTTGGGGTTGGTTCCGGGAGCTAATTCGAAGTCATTTTCCAGGCGTCCTTGACGGCCGTAGTAGATCAAATCCACCCCGGGATACACTTCCCGGTAACGGACCCGGGCGAACGTGGGGACATTCTCCCGCCACTTTGCGGGGTCGTTCCCCACAAAATAGTGGTTCTGGCCGGGAAGCTGTTGTTCCCCGGTAATGGCGGGCGCGGTGGCGGCGCCTTGCAGGCCAAGGCGTAGCCATGCGGTGGACTTGCCGGCGCCCTCGCTTCGCAGGCCAAGTACTGCGGCGCCGGGGGTCAGGAACAGCGTGTAACCTGGTCCGCGGGCCAAATATTTTACCTGCTGGTCCACTTGCCCCTGGTTTGCCTCGAAACTCAGCGGCACAACATAGGAACGGATTGTCGAGGGGACATGGGTCTTTTCGGGGGAGGCGGGGTTACCAGCCCACCCGGGGCTGGAATTAACCAGGCAAATTCCAACCACGAAAGGAAGGAGGAATGATCTGAGCCGGCTCACAGTTTTCAAAGGTCCTCTTGTCATTACTTCGGGGTCGCTCGGTTGGTTGGATTGCAGTTTTGCGACGGGCGACCGCCGGAATCCTTCTCTTGATTCTATGCGTCCTCGGGTGCTGGGATAGCTACTCGCCGGTCGTCAAGCTTCGCAAGATACCGGTGAAGTTATAGCGCAACTGGATGAAAGCGGATCCATAATCGTAGTGGACGCTCTTGGTGTAGCCGAGTTGGACGGTCACATTCTTGTACTTGCTGATCTCCAGATACGCACCATAGCCATTGTCACGAGCTATTCTCGATGGTCCTGCACCATAAATATTAATATACATGCCGCCGGTTTCGAAGAACTCATCCCAGAAACGGTTGTGGTGACCCGCCCCCAGAGTGTCACCGAGGAGAGAATCCGGCGATACCAACCGGCTGAAGACCTTCTGCGGTCCGACCGGGGCAAGCCCGTAAGCGGAACCTTCCAACCGGTAATATTTCTTGAGCGTAAATGCCCCCCCGATTTCCCCATTCCCGATATTGCCCAGGGTTTCATAAGGGCGGGCGAGTTCATAAGGCCGGGACATGACCTGCCGGTCGATGGTCCCCGTGCTGGCGCCGAAATTCAGAAAGGGCGTGAAAACGGCGTCATAGTTAAGAATCTGGTAATTGCGGTCGAGGTGGTTAAACCAGTCCGCCGTCATGCGGCCGTCGGAAAACGTCTTGACACTGTTGAATCCGCCCGCCCCGGTCAGGATGGATGTGATGTTCGTCCCGTTGTGCTTGGTGTCGTAGCGGATATCGATGTATGGCGTCCCGATGATCGTGGTAGTTCGCCAGTCATGGGTGGCGACGATGGAGAACGGGGTGCGAACGGTAAACAGCGGCAGTCCGATATCGGCCGAGACATGCGAGTTGAATTTGTATCCGACGTCGAAGTTGTAAGTCACCACCGTGCCCATGTTAAAGTGGTTTCCCTCGACCTGCACAAAGGCAGTGGGTCCGGTGGACTCGGAATCGGTACTGGCGCTGGCGGTCTTATCCGGCGCGGCGGGTTTTTGGTCGGGAGTAGCTTGTGCCATCCCGAATTGTGCCATCAAAAAGGCAATGAGCAGGAACGTGTAAATTGGCCTCACTTCACGTGTCCCTTTCCTAAGCAAATTTCTTCCCACGGCGAACCCCTCAGCCAAGGGAGGGTGAGAGCCGGGGCGTGGAGCGCTTTCTTCTCCGCCCCTCTCCCACTCCAAATCTCGGCCGGCGGGCTCGACTGATTCTCGGATGCAACCTTTAAGAACAGAGCTTGTTGAAACTCGGATCGCACTTCTCGTTGAGCTTCCGGTTGGTGGAAGTCCCCGGAAAGGTCCGCACTTTCAAACCACCGCACGCTGTGATGCGCATTTACCGCATAGAGGTTTGAAGGAGGGCGGTAAATGATTGTAAAAATTCCTTAACATTTCCCGCCACCGCTTCGATTGCTTTAAACCTGAACGCGAAGCACGAACTCACGACGATCTCAACTCGCACAGAGTCGTGCGTCAAGAACGATACATCAAGAATTATATCAGCACAATAGAAGTTTGTGAACCGGCGTTTGAACATTTGCCGACGGGCCCCTCCCCTTGAATCCTCTGGCGCGTGGAATTAGACTCTTGGGGCCAATCTGGTCAACACCGGGAGTTGGTTCTTGTCCGTATCCATCACCACCTTTCGAACCCCGTTGCAAATGACAAGAAGGGACGCCTTGTTGGCGGCCGTGCTGCCCTTCTTGGGTTCGGGGGCCTCATTGAACGCCGGCTCGCGGGAGGTTCGACGGCGCTACCACGTTTGCCTGTCTTCTGATGCCATCGAATCCGATCCCGATTTGTTGGGCGTGGTCCATCACTCAGGCGTATCAGACGTTTGGACGGCGGGATTTCTTTACGGCCATTGGTATTACACGCCCCAGCGCATTCAAGCGAACCTCTATCGAATCCGCCAAGCGGGCATGGCGGCGCACGTCATCAATGTGGCGCTTGGCCATCCGGGAGATTCCCTGGGGGCGCCGTCAACCTCCATGCCCCTGATCCCGCCTGCGCATTGGCGGCCCGGAACCAGGATCGATGGGCGCACGCGCTGGGGTACGTCCTTGCATCCGCCCGCCACGGAAGAGAACGCCGCCGCCCTGCGCCGGCTCGAGCAGATGGGTGTCGACCGGGTCTTCCTTGATGACGACTTTCGAGTAGCCGATTCCCCCGGTATCGTGGGCGGCTGCTTCTGCTCTGAACATTGGGAGGAGTTCCGCCGGCTTCATGGTTATGGGCAGGAGGTGCGAGAAGAGCTGATTCAATCCATCCAGCGTCGCCAACTCACGCCCGTCCTCCGGAACTGGGTGGATTTCTGGTGCGATCACCTCGGCGCCTGCTTTCATGCCCAACAAGCGGCCGCCCCGCACCTTCGGTTGGGAATCATGGTCATGTACCTGGGAGCGGAAAAGGCGGGCATCCGGCTTGCGGATTATTCCCGGTCCCCCTTCCGGGTCGGCGAACTGATGTTTTCCGACGCCCAATTTCGTCCCGTGAAGGGCAAAACCGATGAGCTGTTTAGTGCGCTCTTCCACCGGCGCTTTGTGAGTCCGGAAATGGCCTTCAGTGAAACCACGGCTTACCCCGCCGACCAACTCTCCGCATCCAACATGGCTGCGAAGCTGGCGACTTCGACGATTGCCGACATCCGCAACACCATGTTCATGAGCGGCATTACGCCCTTCCCGCGCTCGCATTGGGCCACGCTCGCCCCGGCGATGAAGAAGCACGCCGCCTTCCATCGCCATGTGGCGGGGCACAGACCTTACGGGCCGTTCAAGCACTATTGGGGTAAGCACAGCCGTTACGTGGGTGACGATCGTCCGTACAGTCTGTTTCTGGCAAGCGGGGTTCCCTTTGAGGTCACCAGTGAACCCTCGAGCGAGGGCTGGACGTTTCTCTCCGATGCCGATGCCGGGGCGCTGACGGGCGCGCAAATCCCCTCGCCCGGAACGGTGTTTCTCAGTCGCTTGAAGGCCGCGGGCGCGCGCCAACTGAACGAGTCGATGGCTGATTTGTTCAAACTGAAAGCGGAGCTACTGCAGAAACTCCGGGAGTTTCCAATTGTGCTGGATGAAAAGCCGGTGGTCTGCGCATGGTATCCCACAGTGCGGTCGTCCCTGCTATGGAATCTCTCCGAACAGCGGGAAGCCTTCACCCTCGAATGCGCCGGCAAACGCCGCCACGTCGAGATCGGCCCACTGGATGTTGAATTGGTGAGAAACCTCGGATCCTCATCAGCATAACGGAAGAGGACTCCCCCAAGTTTAGTGGGGTGTATGCTCTCAGCCTGAAAATCACACGGAAGGAGGGCCCACGGTGCAGACTCGAAGGAACATTTCTCGGAGTGTTGCCCTGCCGTTTCTATACTGCTCACTGGCGGTTGGGCTTTTTGCGGGGTTGGGAACCCAAACGAACCACGCGGCGCAGAGTCCGGTGGCGGAAGGCGCCATCGAAGTGGATGTCAGCCAAGTCGCCGGTAAGGTACCTCGCTATCTTTTCGGGCAGTTCATCGAACACGAGCATAAGACGATTGACGATGGCCTGCTGGCGGAGCTCTTGCACGACCGAAAATTCGATGAAGGTGATCTGGATGGCAACGGCGTCTCCGCGGAGTGGGTGCCGGAAGAGCTCGTGCAAGACCGTTATTGGGAGCTGCGGAACGGCCGCGGGGTGAATGACCGCTACTCCATCGACCATCGCATCTATTACGGCGGCGGGGCCTCACAAGCCATCGAGCTCACGGGGTCGGGCTCAAATCGCGCCAGCGTTTACCAGATCGGCCTGCGGTTTGCCAAGGGTCGAAGTTATGCCTTCTACGTGTACTTGAGGAAACACGGAACCGGCAAGGGTTTCGTCGAAATCGACAGCTTGCGCGGGCCCGTATATTTCCACAAAGACTTTGATGTTGCGAATGATCGCTGGGAGAAACACACGGCGGAGTTCACCGCGCCCGAGGATACCGCGCAGGGCCGCGTGCGCATCGGCTTTGTGGGCAACGGGACCTTTTGGATGGATTCCGCCTCGCTCATGCCGGCCGATAACGTTGATGGACTACGGCACGACGTGATTGAGGCGTTGCGCCCGCTGCATATCCCCGTGCTGCGTTACCCGGGAGGCTGCTACGCGGATTACTACAACTGGAAAGGCGGCATCGGCCCGCGGGATCAGCGGCCCACCGTGTGGTCGAGCGTATGGCATGAGTGGAATTCCAACGATTTCGGTACGGATGAATATATGGAACTCGCCCGCATGCTGGGATACGACGGGCATATCACCGTCAATTACATTTCCGGTACGCCCCAGGATGCCGCGCAATGGGTGCAATACGTCAATGGTTCGGCCGGCACTCCAATGGGACGGCTGCGAGCTCAAAACGGGCATCCGCAGCCTTATGGCATCAAGCTGTGGGCCGTGGGGAATGAAGCTCCCGCTTTCTGCAGCGGACAATATACCGGTGATACGAAACTGAGTGACTATGCCCGGCGCTTTCAGGAATTTGAGAACGCCATGAAGAAGATCGACCCCTCGATCCGGGTGATGGCGTCATCGGTGGGAAGACCCCAATGGGTGCGCGACCTGCTTCAGTCCGTGCCGGTGAAGTTGCTCGCCGTATCCATCTACACCGGCCCTCCGCACAAGGGTGACGAGATCTGCGATCAAAACAACTTTTATCAAGGCGTGGTCGCGGAGCCGGGGCAATTCAAAAGCAAATTGGAGGCGAACATTGAGGCTCCGGGCAGCCTTTTGCCTCGCGATCCTTTTTTTGCCATAACCGAGTTCAACTCCTGGTGGCTGCCGGAGACGAAGGACCCCGATTACCATCTGGCGAACGCACTGTACTTTGCCAGCGTTTTCAATACGCTTCTGCGCCACTCGAATAACATTTTTCTCGCGGAGAACTGCTCGCTCATCAATGTGCAAGGCATTGTGGAAGTGAACCCGGTGGCCATTAAACTGACGCCCCCTTACTTTGCCTACCTGCTTTATGTCAACCACATCGGCAGCGAAGTTTTGAAGACGGAGACGCGCGTTCCCTCCGTGGCTTTTAACCCGCAACTCCCGGCTCTGGACGCCGTCGCCACCCGCGCGCCGGATGGGCGCACGGTCTACCTTGCGGTGGTGAACTCCGCGCAAAATGAGGCGGTTTCCGCGCAGATTCACCTCGCGGGCTGGCAACCTGCGGGCACGCCGGTTCAGGTCTATGAACTTAATGGCAAGAGTTGGGACGCGTTCAATTCATACGGGAGCGCTGACAACGTGAATATCGTGCCTCGCGCACTCGAGGTGGGGCAGGCGGCGTTTGCTTACACCTTCCCGGCGCACTCGGTGACCGTGCTGGAGCTTTCCGGTAGCTCGACCGCACGTTAAACTCAAATGTCACTGATTAGTTTAGCCACGCAATCGCTGCGCCTAGATTCGGAACGACCGCTACTTGTACTCCTCTGTTCCGTGCAACATTTTCGAAAAATTTGTTGAGACCGCCCTCCTGGGCCACGATGGCAATTCTGCACTGAAGTTTCCACACCCGGGAGCAATGTTCGCCGAGCACATGCATATCCATAACGGGAATGGTCCCGGCAACCTCGGTGACGTCAAGAACTACTCCGCGGTCGGCACGCATCTCACTTTCGGCCTTTACCCTGTCGAAAAGGTCACGCAGATCGATAAGGCTGTAAGGGCCCACCGCCTTGATTGACAAGTAGCCATCCGTCTCCTGAACTTGCATTTCCAGATGCATGCTGAACCTTTCTCCTGACCACCTTGCTCCGGGTGGGGTCGGCGCGCGAATAAACGCGTGCCGGCTGCGGCGTGAAGAGGGACGTCACGAAGGACTGGTGGGGGGCTCGAGCGTTGCGAGAAAGAACTGGAGTATCTCCACCTCGCCCTCCAGGCTTGCCAAAGCTATCTGAGTGGCCTGCATATCTCCCTTGCCCGCCACCGTCTGGAGTTGGAGTGCAGACTCATAGGCCCTTCTCGCCGAGACATTTTGTGCCGCGGCTTTGGCGAGGCGCGCCTTCGTCTCGACCGCACGGAGGTCTCCCCGGGCCATACCCTCGCGAATGTCCGCCAACAGGGTTGGCCAGGCCGCTCGAGTGAGACCGACCACCTCGGTGAGAAAATCCCGGTCGTCGCCGACGCTGCTCAACGCCCGACCTACGTCAAAAACTTCGGCGTATTGCTGTGCAGTCTCCATCTTCTTCTTCCACTTCTTAGCAGAACTCAATCACTATCCTCTGGGTATCAGTCCCGGTTCATGCCATAGGTGCAGCCATCAGGCCTCGCAAAACTTCCACGACCTTGTGGAATTCAGCCGACTTGTCGAAAAAAAAGCGCGCCCCACTTTGCAGGCATCTCCGGCGATAGGGCCGATCGCTGTAGTTGCTCAGCATGATCACGATCGGCAGGGGCTTATCGTTCTTCAAACTTTCGAGGACGTCGATGCCGCTTCCTCCGGGCATGCGAATATCCAGGATGACCACGTCGGGTTTGGCCCCACGGATTCCCTGTATCGCGTCCAAAACGTTGCCCGCGTGACCGACGATCTCCACACCCGCTACTTCCCTCAGCCGGGACGTCAGGCGTTGAACGAGGGCTTCCGAGTCATCTACGATTAGGACTCTCATCGCGCCTCGATTCTAATCATGCCGCCCAAAGCGAGCCGGCGTTATCGTTGGGAATCGATTTCTTGTGTAGGACGAATAAGAAGGTGGATGTAGTGTTTTGTACTACAGGTTATTCAACCAGTCGATTGCGCAGCGCGTAGTTCATCAGCTCGGCGGTGGTCGCCAAGCTCATCTTCTCCAAAATGCGCGCGCGATACGTACTAATCGTCGTCACGCTCAAATGCAGGAGCTTGGCAATCTGGGAGACGGTTTTTCCCGTGGCGATCAACCGCAGGACTTCAAGTTCCCGGTCTGACAGTTGCGCGTGGAGGGGTTGGTCCGCTCCCCGGCTCAGGTCCAGGGCAAGCACCTCCGCCAATGCCGGGCTCACATACCGGCCGCCCGCCAGCACTCTGCGGACCGCCTTGATCAATTCTTCCGGGGCGCTGTCCTTGTTCATATAGCCGGCGGCCCCGGCTTTCAGCACGCGCTTGCCGTACTGGTCTTCCGGATGCATGCTCAAGACCAGCACCGGGAGGTTCGGCCGAATCCGTTTAAGGTCCCCGAGGACATCCACGCCGCTTCGTCCCGGCATGGTAACGTCCAGAATCACCAGGTCCCACGCGTGGCCCTGAACTTGGGTAAGGGTCTGCTCGGCACTCTCCGCCTCGCCATAAATGGCGTTCTTGAACTCACGCGTAAGGATTTCGATCAGCCCTCGGCGCAGGATGGCGTGATCGTCCGCGATTAGGATTCTCATCATGGCCTTGTCCCCGTTAGGTGCGACGGTCCTCTGGAATCCGGACGCTTACCGTCGTCCCATTTCCCGGCGTGCCCCCGATGGTAAGCTCTCCTCCCAACAGCATGGCCCGCTCCCGCATTCCCAGGATTCCGAGCGACTTTCCGCTCGCAAGTGTATCCTTGGAGATCCCTTTGCCGTTGTCGTGAACTTCCAAGGTCAGCTCGCCGCCTTCCTTGGCCAGTCGCACCTTGACCTCGCTGGCGTCCGCGTGCCGCGCCACATTGGTCAGCGTCTCCTGAAAGATGCGGAAGATCGCCGTAGCCCGCTCCGGATCGATGGCGATATCCTCCTGCGGCAGGTCCATGCGGCACGTCGTCCCCGTGCGCGCCTGGAAATCCTCCCCCGCCCATTCGATCGTTGCCACCAGACCCAGGTCGTCCAGCATTCCCGGTCGCAATTCAGTGGAGATTCGGCGCACGGTCCGAATCGACTCCTCAACCAGTTTCAGGAGCGAGGAAGCCCTATTCGATTGGGGTCCCTCGCCGGCTGGTAACTCGTGCGCCAAAGAGCTCAAATCAATCTTAATGGCCGTCAAAGCCTGGCCCAGTTGATCATGAATCTCGCGTGCCACCCGCTTTCGTTCCTCTTCCCGGATGCTTTGCAACCGCCCGGCGAGCGCGCGCAACTGTTCGAACGAGCGCTGCAGTTCCTCCTCCGCCTGCTTGAGTTCGGTGATGTCGCGCGTGATACCCCAGACATTCACCAGCATTCCGTTCTCGACAATCGGGATCTCCGTCCTCAGCAAGTGCTTCAAGTTACCTGCCTTGTCGCGACCCCGAAGCTCCACGGTCCGGCTCCCAAATCTACCTCGAACCGACGACCGAAACGACTCCAACCTTTCCTGATCCGAAGAGGAAGTCAGATCGCGAAGGCGTATACCTATCATCTCTTCGGATGAGGAGAAGCCAAAGGTGCGTGCCAGTGCCAAATTACACTCGGCGATGTAACCGTATCGCAAGAGTCTTTCCAACCTCTCCTCTTCTGGCAAGTTGATGGGAATGGGCTCATCCAGATCCACGCGCCACACGCCTTCATGGCTGTGCGAAATGAAGTCCTTGTACCGCTGGTCACTCGCGCGTAGCGCCATCTCCGCCCGCTTGCGCTCGGTGATGTCTTCCACAAACCCGTCGTAATATAAAATCCGATTATCTTTTCCTCGCATGGCGCGGGCGCTTTCCCGCACGAAGATCACTGACCCATCCTGCTTTTTCCAAACGGCCTCCGAACCCTTTACTTCCCCATCCCGCGCCATCCGTTCGTGGAAGCGTTCTCGGGGATGATCGGACTCAAACCCCTGCTCCTCCAGGTTGAGTTGAACCAACTCCTCCAGGCTCTTGTACCCCAACATCTCCACCAGGGCGGGATTCGCCACCAGGATCCGCCCTTCGGGGGTGGTGCGGTAAATACCGACGGTAGCGTTTTCAAAAAGGCTGCGCAAGCGCTCGTCACTTTCCTGGAGTGCGGTTTCCGCCTGCTTGCGCTCGGTGATGTCTTCGACGATGGCTAGAGAAAATCGGGGAATACTCTCCGTGCCGGGAACCAGGGACACGTGCAGGTTAACCCAGATCAGGCTACCATCCTTGCGACGATAACGCTTCTCCATCGCGAATGATTGCCGCCTTCCCTCCATAACCTCAGACAGAAGCTGCCGGTTGGGTTCACGATCGTCTTCGTATGTAATATCCATAAACGTCGACGCGCGGAGTTCGTCTTCCCGGTAACCCACCATTTTCTGAAAGGCCAAATTCACGGCCTGGAATTGGGTGCTGATGCAGTCCGTCAGAGCTATGCCCACAGCGGAATTCTCGAAAACCGCCCGCCAGCGCTCCTCGCTATCCTTCAAGGCCTGCTCGGTGCGCTTGCGCTCGGTAACATCCCTTACCAGAGCGAGGAGATGCACCTCTCCGGCAATCTCCAGGCGGCTTAGCGTAACCTCCGCTTCCACCGGCGTTCCATCCCATCGGCGATGCTGCCACTCAAAGTGCAAAGTCTGGCCTTCCCGGGCAAGCCTTATTTTCTCGAGCGCCGCCTCCTGGGAGTCACGCCCATTCGGCTGCTGGGGTGGAGAGAAGGCATAAGGCGTGTTCCCGATAAGCTGTTCGCGTCCGCAGCCAAACAGCTCCAGAGCTTTCTGATTGCAGTCCACGAATTGATCGCCCCGCATCAGGAAGAGGCCATCCCCGGCCGACTCAAAAAGAACTCTATAACGACGATCTCTATCCCTCAGCGCCTCTTGCTGTCTGACCTTTTCTGCGGAGTCGCGCGCCGCCGCGTGCCGATGCTGGGCCACCATGACCGATCCCAGGAACAAAAGAATGAGAGCCCCCACCAGCCAATCCAAATCCCTATGTCGGTGGTAGGCCGAGAGGGCTTCATCCCGGTTAACCACGCGGGCCAGACTATAGCCCGGCATACCCATTTGGCGCGCCACACCGAATACGGGCTGCCCGCGATAGTTGGTGAATTCGCCAAATGCCACATCGCCAGCATGGGCCACGCGGGACTCAAACGATTCCCGGTTCAGTGGCCGTCGGAAAAACGACTCCACTCCCCGGGCCTTGAAGAGGGGCGAAAAAATAAATGCCTCTCCCGCCTTCTTCCACACCACGAACGTCTCACTGGCCATTTTGGGCACGCTCACCGCTGCGAAAATAGGAACGATATCACGCCAGTTTTCCGTCACCATCACCACGGATCCCACAATACGACGGGTGATTTGAGCCGATGATGAGGCGGGGCCTTCCGCCATCACCGGCGCGGAAAGGCTGAGCCAAACGTGGCCCTGTTCCATGCCGAACGTATCGACTCGGTATCCGCCCGCCTCCTGGACCGCCTGGCAGGCTTCCCGGACGCCTTGAGCCATTTCCGGCCAAAGGCCCGTTTGCGCTACGATTTGACAATCACGATCTGCAACTTCGCCCCCCAGAAATCCGTTATCGGCGGCAATGCGGGCCATTCCATGCTCCACTCCTTGCCGGACTTTCGCCAATTCGCTTCTCTTTCCCCCTGAAGTCAGCAGGCGGAGCGTCCCGCTACTCTCGGCAACGGCCAGCGTGTCGGTCCGTCGCTCGTTTAGCCACAAGCCGCTAATCCTTACCCGATCATCCGCAGTCCCGGACAACTGCACATTCCAGTAGGCGAGAGTATCGAGATACTCCGCGCCCAGGTCGTGCCAGATGAAGCCCACGACGACCGCAGCCAAAAACAAAAAGCTAATGGCATAAATCGAGAAGATTTTCTTCTGGGAACCCTGGACGGCACGATCGTTCGTGTCGTTTCGGGTCCCGGCCGGAACAGCTTTCAATCGCTTTTCGGAATGTTCCATGGGCACACCACGTCAGACTAGGGAGAATGGCAGAAGCTGTCGGTAACCAAAGCCTGTGCAGGCTCCCTCTATGTCTTCACTATCACCGGCATACATAGCGGTCCATTGGCTGCAACGAGGCAGACGGTTGTTGAGCGCGAGGGTTGATGCGGATGGAGACTCCCGAAACCCACACCTCACCACATCCCCCTTCAGGGTGTGTTGCCTCATCCGCGACGGCTATCATTATTGTCCTAATGAAAGCGTTAATCAATGGCGCGTTACGCATTTCCCCGTCGCCAGGCTCGCTCCCTTGCAGGTGCGGAGGATCAAGACCAGACCGCTTGGATACATCAAGGACAACCACCTGCGCATGCGGGGGGAGGTTGGGCCGCCGCGGCGACTCCCCCTACGACGAAAGACGGGCGGTTCGCGGACCGCTTGTACGACGCGCGCGGAAATGGGCGATCCCGCGCTGTGCTGGTTCAATCCACGCTCTGCTCCCCGATTACCGGCTCGATCAGATCGGGGTTTCCGGTCTGCCAAGTCTACGAATCGAACCGTAAGTCGGACCTCATGAGGTAGGAAGGGGGTCAGCGGAGGCAGGAATATCACCCTGCGAAAACCCCAGGAGAGGTGTGCTGCAAATTGACCGC
>Ga0326728_10002409_pt1 | contig 62385 bp, 60 predicted proteins | sample MB3enrmetagenome_FD_207602 | JGI IMG/M metagenome (GOLD analysis project Ga0326728, IMG submission 207602) | Lab enriched peat soil microbial communities from McLean, Ithaca, NY, United States - MB31MN | ecosystem: Environmental > Terrestrial > Soil > Wetlands > Peat | place: USA: New York... | reverse complement strand
CGCCGCCGGCGTCCTAAGGAAGAAACTCGCTTGGATGGAACTCCCGCAAATGGTATGGACTGATTTGATTAAGGCGACTCGAGAAGAAGAGAGAAATAAGATAGCTCGTAATCGGGGCATCGAGCTGACAAAACAGATTCTAATCAACCTCTACGGACACGCCGCCGCCGACACGTTCCTTCAATTTCTACCCGAACTAGGCAGCCTCCTAACCTCGGCGTCGGTAGAAGTCTCAGCCAATCGTGGGGAATACACGATCCTAGTGCTTCACGCGGGAGCGGGAATCGGATTGGCAAGATTCATCTCCACAATGATTCTAGCCTCTGTAGAGTACTTCCTCCACGTGAAAGCCATCACAGAGTACTCGGAGATCGCGTGCTCAATCAAATTCAAGACGAGGCTTGACCCTCATTCTTGCTTAGCCAGCAATCCGCTCGTCTTCTCAAGCTGATCGAGATGCCTGTATCCCGTCATGTGCAAGGTCAATTGGTGCGTGCAACAACAACACCTTTGTCCATTGTTTAGTCTCCTGCCTCGATAAGAGTGGGGTCAAAATCCTCGTCGCAATCGCAACAGTTCACACATCGCCCACAATACTCGCAGAGATAATAGCAACTCTTCTTGCACGCCGGGCATTGCAATAATTGAATCTGCGACGATGATGCATCAGACCCCATCTACTGCCGCTCCCCTACTCCCAACTTTCTGGCAATCATCATGCACAATTCGAGTAAAGAGTCGACCTTCTCTTCGATCGTTTCGATGTCCTCTTTGATTTCCGAATCATAACTCATTCCGAAACACCTCCGTACGAAGCGTTCGTTTACTTGCAAGCCAATTAGGCGATAATCGGGACTTTGTTGAATCTATCCGACTGGCCATGTTAGTTAGCCTCGTTAACGTGCTTGTATATCCTGCTGAATCTCCGTTTGAGCTGCCACAGGCCTAGCGTCAGTGGTCCTACGATAAGTAATAGGAACACGTTGGAGATCAATAGCCATGCGGAGATGATCAAGCTCGAGAGTGACAATAGCCGCCATGCAATCAACAGGCTGAAACCAAGCATGACAAGCAACCAAGAGCGGAGACGCGTGATACGAAAGAGCCTGTATGTGAAGTAAACGCAGACTATAACCAAGGTGAGCAGTACAGCAAATAGATAGGCCTCAACGACTACCAAAGTCTCACCTTTTGATGGGGCTTACAGTTTCGGATGTTAAGCGTACGGTTTGCTTTGTGCCACAAAGCAAACGTCCAATCTAATAGCTCGTTGTGCGATGGATGTTGTCGATGTCAAATGGAAAAGAAATCGGTAACGACTCCAACATGGTCAAGGGCGCTTCTAGTGATCTTCGGTCTTGTAGCGATTGCGGCTTCGATTTTCGTATTAGCCGTGCCTGGTATAGCGCTTCTCACTCTGGTGTTCTTGCTGTCCTTCTCGTTGCTATTTGTGGGACTATCGAGGCTTGCTCGCGGTATCTCTCTTAGTAAATTAAGCAGAGGCCACAGAGTCCTGGACGTGCTAGCGGGATTGCTCGGAATTGCTATCGGGATAATTGTCTTTCTATTTCCTCTACTTGGGATCGGTACGTTGGTTTTCATGCTTGCCTTTGGAACCATGATCTTCGGAATTGTGAGCGTGGCAATTGGTGCGTCGGTGAGGCAGTTGGCTAGAGGGCTCAGGGCGCTTGTTTTGCTATCCGGCCTCTTGGCTATGATCCTTTCCTTCATCGTCTTGGTTAGGCCAGCGGTCGCAATATTGACATTGATATTCCTCTTATCTGTCTCGTTCATGATAAATGGCATTGAGAGCATAGTCTTAGCATTCGAGTAATCACTCAACAGGCGAACGGTGGCACCTCAGCAATGTGGGAGGTTGGAGATAGAGGATGGATATCAATAACCGTTGGTGTGGCCGCCGACGGAGTTACCGGTCAAGGTGCTTCAGGTAAGGATAACGAGCACAAGGGTCTGGCTGGGTGGAACTTCGCGGGACTTGACTGGTATTTTGTTATTGGTTTTATCTTCGGCCTCGACTTTGTCGTGGACAAGTTCGGTGTGTACGCTGCACCATTGATCATGATCGGATCGAACTCTGTCGTACCGGGAATTGGTTTTGGGATTGCGTTGTTCCGACGCGTTGGCCTCGGTGTAATTGTACCCTTCTGGATGTTCGGCATCATCGTACCGGCCATCGTCGCTATTATCGGATCGGCGGCTATCGCAATAGTTCTACTGATCGGCGTTGTGTTAATAATCGCCGGTGCTGCGAGATGGATTAAGAACCGCTCTAACTAAATCACAACTGCCTACATCCTAACTTCCTTTACAGTTGGTATCGCTGGGCTGAATCGACGTCAAGCGTGGAAAGATAAGGACCAGACTCTAAGGAAACAACTACTATCTCTAATGCGAAACCAACCCGATTACAATTGAGGGTTCAGTGTACTTTGTGACACTTTGCAAACGTACCGGTAATTAGCATCGTTCATGATATTCACACCCGGTGGATCAGTGGAGGTGAATGCAATGCCGAAACCTAGCGAGAAAGAAATGGAAAGCGAAATGGAAGCGCTCGAACACGGGCTCCCATTCGAGGATTATGCTAAAGACGAGAAGAGGCTAAGACACCATATTGAGCGACTTGAGAAGGAGTACGACGAAAGGGAGAAAGTCATTGAACGGATCATGGAGTACGGTACGGGCATCGAAACCGAAAAGGCACTACGAATGTACTCATCTCGCGTACTGGAAAAATGGGAAGCTGCCTTGGAGAAGAGTTATCGAGCGAAAGCAAGACAATAGCCCAACCTAATTCACGCTATTTTTTTCTTATTCTTATTTCAAGGAGTAATCGTGGCAACCTATAAGGTCAGGGTAGCAAAATGCTAAGAATTAGGAAAAGTAGAGAAGCATTTTACTCGATCTTTTCGCCGGAAATCGAGTCGCTTCGTCGATTCCTAGATGCCTATCCCTTACTTACTATTGGAATCGTGTTCTTGATTGGTGTCATAGTCGGAGGCCTTCTCAGGGCCTGGCCTTCGCAATTCGTTCTTCTATCTCTACTAGGAGGCTTTGGTTTGGCAATTGCAAATGGATCTGCAATCGGACTTCCAAGCTACGTGTCCGTAGCGCTGGTCGTACCAATTCTTGCTTTTGCCACATATGCAGGTCTTAGGGTCTTGCGCTCGGTCGAGCAATACCCTCGTGCGGCGCCCCACCTAATGCGCCTAAAGAGGAAATATTTCCCCATATCCAATTACTTGCTTGCCCATGCGGGTGTCGTTGGAATAACGGGTGTACTCGCTTTTTCTACGTTCCTTATCGGTTGGTGGGTTACGGTTATGATAGCCTACTTGTTGAACGTGAAAGTTTCTTCGACTATGAAGGGTACTGGAGTTGGCTTGGTTGTGGGAGCATTCGTTTTTTGGGCGTCCTATCAAGGACTGCTGCGATGGGTGCCGAACCCTATCGTTATTACCGCCATCACTCTGATCCTTTTCTCTGCTGTTGGTAGGATAATCATTCATAAGGCTGAACAGTCTTCTCAGACATTTTCCACTTTGTGATCAGGTGAATTTGATTTGCAGAAGAAAATTGGTCTCAAGCGTGACATTCCGGAGGAGCATACTTGGGTGCTGCAGCAGCTCTCAAGCAACGCGCTGACGCTTGCGGGATTTTCATTCGCCTCTTTAGTGTTCATGATTGGTCTTCTGGGACACTCCTTTCCGGTGTCGGCGGAGGTCGGTCTTCTGCTTTGCACAATCACTTTCGCTATTGCAGGAGAAATGGCGAGGACCTCGTATAGTTTAGAGGAGTATATCGTTTCAGAAAGCGTATATTTCATCTCACTGGTTTTGCTCTTTTACAACTTCATAACGCTAACCTATGAGTCACTTCACGGCTGGGGAGTCATTCCTATCATCGCTGCAATTGTTGGTCTGTTCTATGTTATCTGGCGAACGTTCGCTAACTTCAGGCTACTACTGAGAAGAACTTGACATCGGCTACAGTTGTCTAATTATGCTGGGTTTGAAGTCATGGCAACCTCAACCGCTTACCAGGGGAGCACTATCAACCATGGTCTTGCTTTTCTTGGGTTACTCGCGTTCATCGTGAGCTTTAGCGGAGCTCGAATCTTCACAACGCTACATCCGCACACGTGGGTTATCATCGATGGGGTACATGTCCACCATTTCTGGTATGGTCTGACAATGATAACAGTTGCGGGCTGGCTCGGCATAATATCAACCCTCCCTACTCACCGGAGACTCTACGCTCTAGTTTTCGGTCTCGGTGCGGGCTTGATCGGCGACGAGGTGGGCCTCTTGCTCACATTTGGCAATTATTACTCTGAGCTCACGTATGTCTTCGGTGTCGGCTTCATAGTCGTTGCTCTCCTAGGCTTGTTGTTGACGAGTTACAGGGACAGATTGAAAGACGATGTGACGGGGCTCGGGACCAACGAGCGAGTGGTTCACATAGGCGTGATCATTGCGGGTTTATCGGTAGCAGCTTTTTCGGTTAGCGCTTTCCTCGCGGGGTCGGTAATTCTCGTCATTGGAGTCGCCGTTGCGGTTACTGGCGCTCGGGGACTCTTGGCGAGAGAAAGTTCGTCCCCTCACAAATGAGGCTGTTCAATTTGATTACACTTTTGTTTTGTTCTCTTGTCTAGGGGATGTAGAACTGCAAACGCTAACTAGGGTTTGGTGTGATAGATGGCACAAGTCCAATCAACGGTCCAGATAATGCTACTCCTGCCACCACGCAGCGACTAAGCCTGGTCCGATACCCATGAAGAAAAGCAGCATGGTGCGCTTAGGCTGGCTACTGGTAGGTATCCTCGCACTACTGCTTTTCATAGATTACATGGGAGCAAATGGATTACTGCTCATTCTCTCACGAGTTAGTCCAATCGCAATTGTCTTGCTCGTCTTGGTGGAGCTTGTGGGGTTTCTTATGTACGGAACCACATGGTACGTGCTGATTCGAAGCTCGGGTCACCGGATCAAATTCGGCATGTGCCAGACGATTACTTTCGCCAGTGTCTTCGTCAGTTTCCTGACCTCAAGCGGCTTCATTCTAGAATCAATGCGCGTTGTTTTAGGATCGAAGGAGGCCGAGATGCATACTGGGGAGTCTGCTTCAACCGTCATCCTCCACCGAGTAGCCTATGTCATCACGGTATTGGTAAGCACTGTAACCGCGATGCTTGCTTTATCCGTAAGAGGTTGGTTGCCGCATGCTGAAGCTTTTCAGCTCGAACTTGCTTCGGGAGTATTGGTCATTATCATTTTAGTAGGCGTTTTTCTCTCCCTCTCACCTCGCTTCATTCAGCCACTTGAGTCAGTAACAGTCCGAATCATACGTCCAATCACGGATCACGTTCAACGCCTGCAAGAACATGACCCGAGCTGGAGTGTTGAACGATTCTTAACCGATTATGAGAACACGTTTAGGAGACTGCTTTCAAACCGAGTTGATATGCTACTTACTTTCCTCTCGAGTAGTGGGGATTGGAGTTGTTCGATAATCTTGCTCTGGGGTATCCTGGTCGCATTGGGACATGTTTCTTCAGTATGGATAGTTGTCATCGCAATGGCGGTTGGTGAGATGGTTGAAATGTTTCCGATTCCGATTCCTGGGATGCTGGGAATCTACGAAACCAGTCTAACAGCCACTCTCATCACGTTCAGCGTTCCGGGACCTATCTCCGCCTCGGCGGTGCTTCTACTCCGCTTAATAACGTCGGTTTTCGATATTCCAGCTACAGGATACGCCGCATACCGCTACGGCTACGGAGTGCTGATGAAAAGACTTCCCGGGTCCACTTAAACCGTGGATCCTCTTCTACTATGAATTAACTGAGGTCGTAACGAAAAATGAGTCTTGAGGGCGTTCTGGAAGAAATTCGCGCCAGAATGGAAGAGAGGATCAAGCGGCAACTTTCTGGATTACAAGGGTTTGTTGTGAGGCCGGTATACAATTCGATGATGCCGTTGCACGTTGAAATGTCGATAGCTCCTGAAATATTCGAATTTGTATTCCTTAAAGATGGTATAGTCGAGTTGAGGCATGGATACGGCGCGCCTGCGGACGTGCGTATAGAGACGGATGGTCAGACGTTTATGTCTCTCTTTCGAAATTCCAGCGCCGAACTGTTCAACGAACTGGAGAGACAACGTAGGATTAGAATTACTTCGCTTACGAAGAAGGGGAAGGATGCGGAAGGATACATCCGCAGATATTTGGCCAGATAAGCTAGGCTGCTGATCCTGAGACAGTTAGGAGAATTAGCGTTTGGGAAACGCTGCCCCTGAACTATTCTGTTGAACCGCCCTTAAAGTGCGAGCGGGTTCATTTGAATTTCTTGACGCGACATAGGATAACAAAAAATCAGGGGTAGGAGAGGGACGAGTTCTCCGAAGTGCCCGGTAATTCGTTGAGGGGGCATCAAGTTTTTGCTGGTTCTGGTTCTTTACTCTTAGCGGCAACCGTGTAGGCGTGGCCCGTGATACCCATTCCAAGCCTCTCGACGCCGAGGAGGATCAATGCAAACGCTAGAAGGTACACGACAAACAGAAGCCCTAGGGCTGGAAACGCCAGAACGACGAATCCGGCGACAAGAGAGACCAACCCTACTACGACAGCTAGAACTCGCGCCCAACCAGGCATCTTTAGACTTTTAACTTCCATTTCCGACTCACCCCCTCCAAGTAGCCAAACTTTGAATTCGCCTGCAGCCCATATAAGACCTGGCGAACCAGCAGAAGCTTACTGCATATTTACTAAGGTTGAATTTGTCGAGACAACTGGATATATGCTGGCAAGAAACACGGCGACTGAATATCCCCCGATCCGATCACTGTGGGGCGGTTCTGGGAGCAGGATTCGAACTGTTCTTCAAGTAGCCGACTCAGTGGCAAACGCAGCAGACGACAACGTGACGTTACCCTATTTAGCAATGAACTGCCCATAGGCCTGGTGTTACTTTGCTTTTCGCAGCCGGCGTTCTAGATCGGCAACACGTTTCTCCAGCTTAACGATTCTCTGCGCATTTTTCTTCGATTCTAGGCTAATGTCCGTTCTCACTTTTCTAGCGTGCTGATCCAGTTTAGCGTCTAGTTTAGTCGCAAATGCTCTAGCAGCCTTCTCCTGCCTCTGTTCAACTTGGTTGAGCTGATCGCGCAGTTCCTTGAACTTACCCATATCGTTGCTCCTCACGTATACTATGACAATCGAGTGCTAAAAGGTGTTTTAATGCGCTTAAGGTGGGGGGGTTGCCAAACCTTCCAAAGCTTCGACGCTGGGAGCAGCCAGAACCCACGATATTCGAGGGTTCGAATCCCATCGATCCCACGACTGTTCGGCATCAGCCAAATAGTTTAGACTTAGGCTCACATTTAGTGAGATTGTGAGCGAATTGTCCGACGAGAAAAACCCGCCGACCAACAAAAGTCCGGTGTTCATCCAGCCCTGTGCAGATACTACGGGGGGTTCGAATCCCACCCACCGTAAAAGAAACAGCTTCTACATTAGACCAAGCAACCGACTTCGATGAAACCTACCGCAACTTCCACCGCAACTACGCCAAACAACGGGCAAGAATAGCGGTATCTGCCAATTTCGAATCATCCTTCAGATAATTATCATGCAAGAGTTTTGCATATGCCGCGTGCCACCCAGTTTCAGAAAAGGCAATGAGACGAACTAACCCTGGGTGCTCAGCCATGTGGCTTAGGAGCGAATTGACATGTTTGTGGACATGAGAACTCGCTGGGGAGAAAAGACTCTATTGATTGGCGTCGCGACGACAGCTGCACTAGGGAGCAGGGGTCAGCTTGGTGGAGGAGGGCTGCTGCCACGACTACGACGAGGCGTGGGTGTGCAGGCTCTGCGGCTACCAGCTTCCGGGCGCGATTCAGAGTAAGATCAGGCAGGTTGGCAAGGGAGGGAGGAAGTGAGACGCAAGGCGGCCTTGCAGCAGACCATCGAAACCGTGGACAGGTTGGAGGAGGTTCGGCGACGTGTCAAGAAGCTTGAGAAACGCCTCCAAATCTCGCAGATTAGTTTCGGGGGTCCCTCAGCGTGGGTGTGGCATAGCCTAGTCTTGGAACTGTTTTGTAAATTCTAGGTTTTCGTGTCCTAGACTGGCATAGTTCATGTAGCGCTCGAAAACGAACCGCTAAGTGTTCAGAATCTTACTAATTGAGTGGAGTAACCAGGTTTTATCGACGGTTTTCGTGAAGATTTAGTCTCAAATATCGTGGGTTCATTTCATTATCGGTTATGATTGCGCGAGGATCTTGGCCCTTGGCTTGAATTCTCTGAGGTCTTCAGGTTTGGGCCCGATTATCTCGATTCCGAGCAGTTCATTCTTGCTGTTTAAATCTAGAATGATGTTGTCAGCGAGAGGTCTACTTTTGGCTACCTTTCCCTTTTTCATTCTCACGTAGAGGGCCGTGCTGCTGGGGTCATATTCGAGTGAAGCCGTATCTTCTCAACCCGCCTCGTTAATCCATAAGGCTGTGATGACATCTATCAAGTCACCACTGATCTGGTAGACAACGAGCAACCGTCGCCATTAACATTTCCGAAAGAAGCTCGTCTCGAAAAGCGCACTTCTATGGTTTCAACGGGTGAGGTGGGCACTTGTTCAATGTCGCCCTGCTCGATCTGCCGTTCTTTCATCCGAGCTAACGCATGAGGTTTGAAACGTATGTTCAACTTGCGTCGCCAACTCAGTCAAGCGTCATACAACATAAGTTCTCGTGTTACGATTACGAACGGAGCCTCGCCAAACAGCACCATCAGAACCATCAGCACAACTGCATGAACACGTTTGGGGTTTCGCTTAGGATTCTCTTCTCCACGTAATCCATCAGTTTGCTTCCAAACCCTTTGCCTCGCCATCGAGGAGCAACGCAAACTGACTGAAGATAGCCAACAAAGCCACCCTGCATGCTTAAGACCGTGAACCCCGCAATCTCGTCGCCTTCCAGCGCAAGGTATACTTCCTTCGATGGGTCCGTCAAATTCTTGAGCGAGGCATCATAGTCACGTCGTAGGGTTATCCAAGGTTCCGAATTCGCCATCATACGCGCGGATATCTCCGCGTCGGCTCTGCCACCGAGTCTTCGTATCTCTATCTCCTGTTCGCGTGCGTTAGTTGTCATTCCAAATCGCTTTCAATTAAGCCAATGTGCGAGCACTCGAATTTGAACTCAAGTGAAGTGTTAGTCTTTCCGTTTCTTTGATTTCTCCACGATCAAGCGTTCGTCATCTATGCGGATCAGGGGTGAGTCTCCCTCGGTAAATGGGAAATAGAGATCACCGTGATGTTTTTCACTATCGACTTTCCGAATTCAAGGTCGTAGGACCGCGTTCCTTATGTTACAGCGATTTTTCGTGTGTTCCTAGTGGAATGTGGAATAAGCCTTTCTACGCTTCTCTGCCTTTCTCCCCTTTAGAGCAGCTTCCCTTCGTCTGCGTTTCCTGTTCGTTTCGGCTCGTCTGCGCGTAGTCCAAGCTTTCTTCGCAGCTTCACTTCTCCTCTTGTTTACCATGCACTAGTCACCTCTCAGATACAACATAGCACTGACACTCGAATAAGCAACTTCCGATGAGTAAGAGGAAGGGCGAAGATTCGCACGCGCCGCAATGGGCCAAGGTTTTGCGTGATCTTGTGGAACTACGCGACACGACACTAAAGGAGTTGGTCACTCAGGAATGGCAGGACTGATTTCTGCTCGCGGCGAATTCTCGAGTCCGGCTTTTGAACCGTCGTTTGTGTGTGGGTCTAATGGTGCGCGCACCATTGGACCTCCCACCTGGGCGAGGTGGGAGTTTCTTGATAAGTGAGAGAACAGAGTTTGGCCGCGAACTATTATCAGATTTGCAAGATTGGTTTGAGGTCAGACCGATTCAACCAGAAACTCTAAAGAGCAAGAGCAGGAAGCACGAGGTTGCGAGAAATTCTTCTTGTCGACGACTTTCGTGGGCGTAGTCTATCCGCATTACATTGATCATATGGGGCACGTGAACGTCCAATACTACGCTTCCATGTTCGATCAGGCAACCTGGGCGTTCCTTTCGGAGTTTGGAATCACTTCCGAGTACATGAAGGCGAACCGTAGGGGGATGGCTGCAGTAAGCCAGCAGACAAAGTACCTACTGGAACTATTTTCAGGGGATATCGTAGAAATACAAACCGAGCTGCTCGAAGTCACGGAGAAGACGATAAGGTTCGTCCACACGATGCGGCGCAGACCACAAATAGATACGATAGCTACGAGCGAACTCGTCGGAGTGCATTTCGATACTGAGGTTCGCAAATCGTGTCCTTTCCCGCAAGAAATCAAGGAACGCCTATCACAACACGCTTCAGGTTTGGAGTCAGGTAATCAACAAGGGCCCTAGCGCTGGTTACAGCGCGATCGCTTGGGCGTCTTCCTCGTCGGATTCCCTGATCGATTTGAATGAGAAGGACTTGAACTCTATTAGGGCCAGACTCGGAGGGGTTTGAACCTATTTGGGTGCGGGTCATTCTTACTAGTAGCAATGTTGTGACCCCAATTTACCGGCACATATAGACGGTCGAAGGCAAAATGCTCACGCTGCACTTCAAAGTGAAGGAGGCGGTTGTATGCATTCGCGACCAGTGTCGAATGGGGTTAGATTGACGCTGAACGTGAAGCCGCTGAGAAGCGAGACCAAACTGTTCTGCGAGCCGGACGGCACACTTACAATCCATGTCGCTGCGCCCCCTGTGAAAGGTAAAGCGAATCGCGAGATCGTAAGATGGCTGTCCAAGAGGCTCCGAACATCATCCTCGAATGTGCAGCTGGTTGCTGGTTTCTATTCGAACGTGAAAGTCATCGAAGTCACAGGAATGACTGAGGCTGAAATCGCCGCGGTATTAGGCATTAAGCGCAAATCGGATGCGAGGCAATGAAGTCGATCAGCTGCAAGTGCGTCTCCGTCTAACGTCTCACCTATGCGTACGCACCATCTAGATTGACACGAAAAATTAGAGGTCGAAGTTGGAGAGGGGCAAGGGAATTCTGACCCCAATCTACCGGTATGAATACGCTGCGCCACGTGCTTTCTGACTTTCAGTGGACTTTTTGCCCATCAATGTAGTATTACTGATGTTCTAGCGGGCATTTCTGCGGTAGTAGGCTCCATGCGGGGCTGCTGCTTGTTCACACATAATTGCCCTTCGTAGGGTAAGCGTCGCGCACACACTGGGAATAAAATCAATCGAAGCTGAAGTCACAAAACTTTGTAAGGGATTCAATGGCTCGGGTGACAAGAAAATAGTCGCGTGAGATTTTCTCACAGGGTCTTCTTGAAGATCCATCGTTCACTGCCCAGCTTGCATTCCTCGGTGAAGCCCATGGAAGCGAAGAGATCAGGGGTCCCGTTCCAAAGCAGATTCGATGAATGCCTCTTCCTAGGATCTACCGGGTAAGCTTCAACCACTTCCGCGCCGTCATCTTTCATGTAGTGAAGAGCACCTTCCAAAGCCGCTCTCGCCACGCCTTTCCTCCTGTAATCGCGGTCAGTGAAGAAACAAGTTATCCTCCAGAGATTCCCATGATGCGTGGGTCTATAGTCCTTCATGTTCTCGATACGTGGCAATTCCTCGCTTGGACCGAACTGGCACCAACCAACAGGTTTCCCGCCGTGATACACGATTACTCCATGCGCTTTCCCTTGCATCACCAGTGCTTGTTTCTTTGCTTTGTTCTGCGCTCGATCCTTATCCCTCCAACCTTTCGCGACATGATAGAACATGCACCAACAACCACCTTGCACCCCACCATGCTTCTCGAATAACCTCTCAAAATCAACCCAAGTTGAAGGCGACAACTCCCTAGTCTCATAATGAAGACTCATCCTGCGACCCTTCCTACTCTGGATTTGGTCCAACTAAATTCATCTTCTCCGTGTTTCCTTCAGCCCAGCGCAGGCTACGCGTCTGGAATTATTCAGCGTTCTCAATGACTCATCGCCTGATCACTCAATTAACCTCAGAGATGGGGCAGGTGATTCTGACCCCAATTTACCGGTACATATGAGCTCCCCTACCGCGACCAAGAAGATATGCAGCACATGGTTGAGACGATGCAGCAGCACGGCTTCCTTGAGCAGGAAGTTAGATTCGTTCCAGAATAGGTGGTCAAATAACCCGTACTGTTCCATTGCGGCATCATGGGGCAGAGGAAAAAGGAAGAGGACGGCTGCTGCCACGACTACGACGAGGCGTGGGTGTGCAGGCTCTGCAGCTACCAACTTCCGGTTGCGATTGAGAAGAAGATCAGGCGGGTTGGCGAGGGAGGGAGGAAGTGAGACGTAAGGCTGCCTTGCAGCAGGCCATCGAAACCCTCGAAAGCCAAGACCAGGTTAGACGACGTGTCAAGAAGCTTCAGAAACATGAGCCGCCAAGGCTACCACCCCAATCAAAGGCTCTATCAAAACCGTAAAAGCGCTAACGAAACGCTGCAACTTCCTCATCTCGAGCAAACTCAAAGCCTACATAGCCACCGCAGGCTACTCTGAGAATCAAAAGCAAGTAGGCAGAATAACGCATGGGGAGCGTCTCACTAATCGGCGTACCACTTTACACTCTAACCAACAACAGCGGAATGGGTCTAGCCGTCCAGACTCTTCGCGACCTTGGGATCGACCGGGCGCTAAGAGAGCGATCTGTCGAGTTCAGAGACTGTGGGGACGTAGCGTTGCCGCCACTTACGAGGGACAACGGCCCGCCCAAAATTAGAAACAGTGAGTATTTCCTCAAATGCACAGACGCGATCTTCAACGCATCAATTGGAATCCGCGAACAAGGCATGTGCTTCTATCTTGGAGGAGAATGCGGCTTGGTGGTTGGCAGCGCCGCAGCCCTCAAACAACGGCTGCCTGGTAAACCGGGGTTACTGTGGATTGATGCACATGGAGATTTCAACACTCCAGAAACCTCTCCATCGGGATTCGTGGGAGGCATGCCTTTAGCATTCGTGTGCGGCCGAGGCCCCCGATTCAGCCAACAGATCGAGAACCAGCAACCCATCTTTGAAGAGGAGGCTGTTGTGCACTTGGGTGGAAGAGATTTCGACCCGTTGGAGGCAGAGGCGCTAAGATCGAGCAGAGTGAAACTCTATTCGCCCGCAGAATTCCAAGAAAACCCCAACAAGCTAGCCGTAGAAATCGCTGAAACCCTAGCTAAGCAATCTGACTGGATAATCTGCCACTTTGACGTAGACGCCATCGATCCAGCGATCATGCCCGCAGTCAGCTACCCATGCAGAAACGGGCTGACTCCAGAGGACATCAACATGGTGGTGGCAGCGCTAAGTAAGACGGAGAAGTTGCGGGCGTTCAACTTGACCGGATATAATTCTACTCTCGATAAGGATGGAGGATGCGGAAAAACCATACTTGACCTCGTCGCCAAACTCCCACTCTGATCAAAAATCAGTTAAGCAAAATGGTGCGGGGGAGGAGATTCTGACCCTGCGGCTATCAGCTTCCGGGTGCGATTCAAATAAGATCAGGCGGATTGGCGATGGAGGGAGGAAGTGTGACGTAAGGCGCGCCTTGCAGCAAGTCATCGACAGCCTTGACAAGTTGGAGGAGGTTCGGCGACGTGTCAAGAAGCTTGAGAAACGCCTCCAAATCTCGCGGATTAGTTTCGGGTCCCTCAGCGTGGTTGTGGCACAGCCTAGTCTTGGAACTGATTTTGTAGATTCTAGGTTTTCGTGTCCTAGGCGGGCATAGTACATGTAGCGTTCGAAAACAAACCGCTAGGCGTTCAGAATCTTACTGATTGAGTGGGGTAGCCAGGTTTTGCCCGCCCTTTTCGTGAGAGTTTAACGTAGAATTCGAAACATTTCGAACTAGTTAGTTGAATAGCTTCACGTGTTGGAACAAGTTTTGATACTGCCCGGTTCTCAGTATTGTGCTTTTTTTCTCCTGCGAAGCCTCATGTGGGTTCTGAAGAACCTAACACATGAGAATCCCCAACACACGATGCCAGTTCCTCCAACTATTGAGCCAATGAGAGTTGGACTGAAGAACCCATACAGGAGCAGAAATGACGCAAAGTATGTGGCGGTCGCAGTTCGATCAGATCTCAAACCCATGTAAAAACACTCGAAGGTGCCAGAAATAAGGTAATCCAGGGACCGAGTAAACGGAGGGACCGAAGCCCTCGGACCTTCTGTTTTTAGTAGCTTCCAATTATCGAGAAGAACTCGACGAATCACACGTTCCATGATGATGAATGCTGGAATTGGCATAACGACCGGCCACAAACCCTGTAGGTAAGGGGGCTGCGCCGTCCTTGTAGGACTAAGCCAGACCATGGTGTATAACGCGCAGAAGTATGTTGACATGGAGAGGAATACACTTGCACCGACCGTTGCACCCAAGACTCCTAAGTCAGAGTAAGAAGGGCGGAATCCAAGAGCGCTGTCGACCCACCTTGCCGTACGCACAGTCAACCAAGCCCCGACAGCTATCAATGTTAATGCGAGTACAGGCGACCAAAGTCTTGAGGCAGTGGCAAAAAAATAGAACGAAACTCCGGCTGTGAAGGTAACCCATCCTCTGGCCCTCTCCAGTATTACGTCGTCAAATTGAATTGCTCCGCGAATGAAGCCAGTGTAAAATGGGTACACGAGGCCAGAAATTAGAAGAGGCATGAATGAGAGAACAGCCACCGTGCCTCCAAGTGTAGCTTGGAGGATCGCGAATATAATGTTCACAAACCCCAATACGAAGAGGAAAGCGTCGTCAAGCGCCTTTGTTCGTCTCTCTACCATGTTCTTCATAGCTCAACCCCCCTCTTGCTATTCGTTCATTTGCGTAACTTGACTTTGCCCTTCATTGTTCAGTGTGACTTGGAAGCGTGCGTCTGCAGCTGTTAACAGTTCTTGGTGGTGGTCTACGATTATGAGTTGGGGTACGCGTCTGAGGTTTTCGAGAACGTTCACTAGTTCCTTTCTTCGGTTTTCGTCAAGGTGGGTTGTTGGTTCGTCTAGGATTAGGAAGTCCAATTGGCTGAGAACTTCGCTCAGGGCCATTAGGAAGGCCATGCTTGCGAGTACCTGTTGGCCGCCGCTTAGCCTTCGGGCGTGTCTCTTGTATCCCGCCCGTGTTACGATGAACTGGTAGTCCTCGGTTAACTCGAAGTTCTCGAGCTCTGCTCCTGTATAGAGTCGTTGCAGGTAATCGTTAGCGCTCTTACTGGTCTGGGCAACGAATCTGCGCCTCACTACTGGTTGGACGTCCCTGAGTGATCTTCTGATGAGTTCAAGCATAGCCAGTTTCTTTCCATCCAAATCGATTGCTGGCTCTAACAACAGGATTTGACTCTGCGCTTCCTCTGCTTCCTTCACGCGTGCAATCTGGGGGTTCAAGACTTTTTCGTCAAAGGATTTGAGTTCATCTGACAACTCTCTGATCCTTGAGAGCAGCTGCCCGATCTGGTTGGGGAGTGACAGCGCTTGTGTGACTACTTCCTCATCACTCTTGGCGTTACTTATGGAGAGTAGCGTTCTTAGCTCGACAAGCAACTCCTTTCTGGCCTTAATTGGTTCTTGGTCCTGGCTTTGCTCAATTATACGGCGTTGATCCTCAATCTGCTTCACAATTGGAATCGCGTGCTCTAGGTTCGTGACGGTTGTCCGCGCTTCGTCCCAGAACTTGCGACGCGCTTTTACCTCCGTCTCGGCTATCTCTAGGCTCTTCTGAAAGTCCCCAGCCTGCTCACCTAGTTTTCTGATTGTTTCTCGTTGCTCTTTGAGATGTTTCTGCCATCGTGATTTGGATAGTATGCTTCCGCATCTATCACAAACAATCTTCGGTTGTTCGCCTTTTCCAGCCAAATAGTCTTTGACTGCATCCAACTCTTGTTGGATATTCTGAAGATTCTGGTTTGACGTGTCCAGGTTTGCTTGAATCCCGCTCGCCTTCGTTACGCTAGCTGAATGTTCGCTGTCCCGTCGCTTCTCCTCTCCTGTTGCTGTAAGAAGCTCCTTACCAAGCGTGTCGATGAGTTCGCCAATTTCGGGGGAGGGAATCGCCATTAGCTTCTTTCTAGTCGAAGCGGGTAAGAAATCCTCGAGATGCTCGACGAGGGTCCTGATTTGGCCGTGAGCGTTCTCGGCGCCTGCCTGTGCCTTTCGGATGCTATCTTCAACGAGACTCAACCTCTCTAGAGTTTTGGAGTTCTTCTCGGCGACCGCCTTCAGCCTGTCATGCTCTGTTTGTAGGTTTCCTTTGACCTCGTCTTTCTTTTTCCGTTGTTCTCTGAGCTGTTCGAGGTTAGTTCGTTCTTGGTCAAGTTTCTTAGCGATCTCACCTAATCGTTTCTTCTCTGATTCGTTTGCTTGTTTTCTTTGTTTGATTTGTGTGATGGGTGCTTCTTGACGGCCTAATTCTTGATACGTGCTTTCAAGTTGGGAGACTTCGAACAGTCTATCCAAGGAGCTCTTTCTGTCCTGGGTTTCCTCGAGGAGATCTCCGAATTTTCCTTGCGCCACATGTACTACGTATCTCCAAACTGATGAATCGACTCCGAATGATTCTAGGGTTTTCCGTACGGGGTCAGGGCGCTTTACAACCTCATTTGTAGCTAGGTTTGTAATTGAGCACTCGTGATCCGCTTTTTCGCTAGCTTTTTCGCGCGTGAGCGTTCTATGTATTACGTAGGCTTGCCCGGTTCTCGGATCGTCGTATTCTACAATCACTTCGGCTGTTTCGGAGCCGTCTGCTATTAGTTCGGGCAGGTTCACATCTGAAATCTTGTCGCCCATGAACGCGAAGTCGATTGCCTGTAGAATGTTGGTTTTACCCGAACCTGTTGCTCCAATTATGACGTTCTTTCCGTTCACAAAGTCAAGCTGGGTGTCCTCGTGACTTGCGAAATTGTGTAACTCAACGTGTCTAATCATTGCGGGGGCTTCCATTGGTCAACAATTTCGAGTGCTTCTTGGTTTGCCGTCTGGGTTTTCTTCTCGTATACCTTCAGAATGTTCATGGCCAACTTGGCAGTTTCCTGTGCGGAGTTTCCCACGAGAGGTGCGAAGTATTGTTCCAGAATTGTAGACAGTTCAGACGTCTGCGCATATTGGAGTTGATTCAACGGTTGTTCGAAGTTCAGAAGTGGATAGGCTAAGTAGAGCACTTTCTGTTTCAGTGTTAGAATTTCTGTTAGGTCGATGTCGGCTCTGGATGAGGATGGGTTCATTCTTCCGGAGAACACTGGCCGAATTATTGCGCGTTCAGAGAGATTGTTGGAGATAGCCTGCTTGGCGGCACTGGTCACTTGATCACCAGTAGCGTTCTCATAATGGATTTGGATGTTCTTCACATCGCGGGTTTGAAGAGGGATAAATTGGGCATTGATTATCTCACCGTTCACTTCTACCAGATAGTAACCGTGCTCCACTGACTCTCGAGAATCTTCTTCGAGCGTCCCGTCGTGGCTTAGACGGTAGCCGATTGTTGGGGCGTCAGCGAAGCTCGTGATTTCTGGTGACCCTGGGTTGTATACTTCCAGTTGCGGATGCTGCCATCTTCTGTGGTTGTGACCGAGGGCAACGTAGTCTACATATCGGGATGAAAGAAGCTCCTCAATCGTATCTGATTTCACTGTAGGCCCTACGAAGTGGGGCATGTTCGAGACGGAGCCGTGCATGAGAAGGATCTTGAATTCAGATCCCTCATGCATCATCATCTTCAGCTTTTGCAACTCGGTTGCCTGCTCGGCTCCGTGATCGCCTAACCCGTAAACAACCACTCGCTTCCCAGAACTGGTCTCAAACCTGAAGGTTGGTTGGCGCCCGGTGTCGACCCTGTTGACTAAGCCAAGCCTCCTATCCAGAACGTCCAATACGTCGCCTCCAGCCTTGTCGAAGTATGATTCGGGCTCGTCGTGCGAGCCCGGGGTCACGATGAATGGAATGCCTGCCTGCTTTAGTTTCGGAAGCTCCTGCAGTATGCGATTCCAAGCGACAGTCGGCGCCCTAGGGCGATCCACGAAGTCTCCTCCATGAAGGACGAAATCAACATGATGTGCTAGAGCTGCTTCGACTACATTGGCGAAAGCCTGGCCGTAGATTGGAACCTGAATCTGTTCTCTTCGCCCAATAGCAGGCCAATTGGACCCTAGGTGAGTGTCGGCGAAGTGTATGAACTTCAAATCAGGCTTGGGACTAGGCGATGTCAAAATAGTCACCTGGGGGCGCAATTGGGGTGGGAGGTTGCTCATGCTCCGGTTCAGCGACACCGCTCATATCCGGGATGATTCGGGCTTCCTCTCTCCTCTTGTAGGTTGGGAGCTTAATGTCAAGCTCATCTGCGGTTAAGTGCTCAATGCGAGTGTGGGGGAGTGATTGAATTCTGTTAAGAATTTCGTTGAATCTTTCGTGGCCTTGGTACGTCGTCAAGTTTGTTAGTATTACGAGTTTCTCGCGCGCCCTGCTGAGAGAGACGTTCAGTCGGTTCGGTTGGAGTGTGAAGCCAACCTCTTGTTGAGGGTTAGCTCGAACCAGGTCGAGAATGATTAGGTCTCTTTCTTGGCCTTGAAAACTGTCGACCGTTCCGATACTTTCCGTTCTCCCAAGCGCTTTCGCGAGTAGACGTTGTTGCTCCTTGTATGGCGTTATGATTCCAATTTGATTTGAAGTCAGCCCTGCTGTTTCGAGGGCCGCGAGGAGGCGTAAATCAACTTGCAGATTCGCCTGGTTGTAAGTACTCTTCCCACGATACTCTTCCACGCCTTCAATGTCGATCACTCCGATCACCGTTGATGGGTCTAGGATTCTGGCGAGTTGCGGTGGTTCAACCGTTGGCATGCCTCGGTATAGAGGAGGTCTCTCACGAATTTGAGCCGCAGAATCAAGCTTCCCATCATAGAACGTAGCGTTAATGAGGTTGCAGATTTCTTCCCGCATCCTATACTGAAGCCTGAGGTCTCGAATCAGAATCGGCTCGAGATTATTTCTGCGCAATGTCCCCATAGCGATCTCGAGCAGACTGCTGATTGGTTTGTTTAGTTGGGACACAGGCGAGAGCTGTTTATCATCACCGATTATGACCGCCTTGTCGCCTTGCGTTAGTGCTGCGAAAGCATCCTGCATTCGAATTTGGCTAGCTTCCTCGAAGATGATTATGTCGAAATGTCCCGCCTTCACCAAGTCTAATGAAGCGCTGCTGCAGGTGGTCAGGACTGTGGCTGCACTGCGCATCCTATCGACAGCTGCCAGCGCTAGGTCTCCTTCACCAGTCAGAATGTTAATCAGCGCCACCTCCATTGCACGTTCCCTGATCTTGTACCAGTTTCCAAACCTAATGCCGAACCTGTGACCCTGGTCGAGGAGACGTTCCACGATGTTGTCTACGGCGGCGTTCGTGATCGAAACAGCCAGCGCACGCTTCCCTTCTCGTGCAATCTGCACAAGCATCTCAACTATGACGGCCGTCTTACCGGTTCCCGGAGGACCCAAGACTACGGCATAGTCGGGAGCGCTGAGGGCAACTGTGACCGCATCCTGCTGGTTTGCGTTCAGGTTTCCGGTGAATTCGACTTGCCTTAGTTCAATGGTCGTTCTAGGAGGTTCGACGCCCAGCAGTCTTCGTGCGAGTTCGCCGGCCCTCCCCTGAGCTCGATGCACTGCGTCTACAGAGCGGAGTTGGCGACGTGTCAAGTCGACATCGTATAGATCGATTGTCAAGCCGTAATCTGGAAGGCCCATCGGCAAATCGCCGTACGGGACAATTACCACCGAATTCTCGTTCAGTTCGGAAACTTCACCGATGAAACTTGGAGTGGTAAGTGGGTTTCCTCCACTCACTATAACAGTGTCGTCGGGCAGGAGGTTTGGTTGATTATCTTTGACTAGGCGGACTCGCTTAGAATCGAGCTCCGATATCCTATAGCCGCCATCCGTGATACCTAGCTCGATCCTAGCCGCTTCAGGAAGAAGCTTGCGCCTCCACTTCCACTGTTGGTTCAGCCCCTTTTCCTCAAGCGTCTCCATCCTCAACCTCCAAAGATACCTGCGAATGTTGGGAGGCTGAGAATCATTGAAGTAGTGCTGGCAAGCCTGGTTCACACCACAGACAGCGCAAACCTGCGGAATCGGCCTAGCAGGACCTCGAGCATGTTCGTAGATCTCAGTAATTGCTTGAATTCCTTCGTGTAGGTGTCGGCGCCTTGTGTCTGTCATTCGTACGTTGACCACGTCGTCTCTCGAGTACACTTTGACTTTGAATTCTGCGTTTGGGTAGAGTGCTTCTAGGAGAAGCATGTATCCGCAAGCCTGTAGTTTGCTTGTCTCGGTTACTCTGGCGCCGCCGTAGCTCTTGAACTCCCGTATCTCTATGCGTAGAGGATTGTTGTACATTCGATACTCATCTGGGACGCCTTCCAGGGGCAGGTCGAGGTTGATGATGTGATGGCCTGTGATGATCTTGTCTGGTTGACGGTAGCCTTCTTGGATTTCTTCAGCTAGGTGGCGTGAGAAGCCGCGAAGGTTCTCGAGGACAGCTCGTCGTCCGTCTTGCGCACTCATCTGTGCGTCGGCGAAAACCCTCCAGGAGTCGTTGATCTTCTGCTCGGCGGCGTTCACCCATCGCTGATAGACTTGGTTTGTGATCTCGTCGACCGGAGTGTTTCGATCGACTTCCCCGATGACTTTCGATTCAATTCGGCCTAGCTCGGCTAGAGCGGAATGGGTAACGGTTCCGATGGCTAATCCAGCGTTGTATTCGCCAGAAGCCCCATAGACCAGTCTGAGAAGGGAAATACGGGGACATGTGGCGGCTGCAGCCACATCGACGACGTTGGGGACGAATGGCATTCTGGGCATACGTTGCCTTAACTGGGCCATATAATCGACAGCGGTCAAACAGATCTATTCCGGAAACTCATTATTGTCCCAATTAATCAGTTCAGCAACGATTTGAAACACACCCTGTGTTCGCGGAGCCAAGCACAACAGCTACGGGGGGTTCGAATCCCGTCCCTACACTCTACGATGAACCCTGCACAGTCGTTTCCACTGCAAATCAGGATTACGGCCAAAGACTCTTCGCGTCTAATACTTGGGTTTGTTGTACGTAGGTAGTCTTCAAGGGTCCATGTCTTCAAGCAGGTAGACAATTCTCTAAAGTCGGGAGAACGAGTTCTCACCATTTAAGAAAGCCGCCGACAAGAGTACGTGCGCCTGGAGTCACGAACGAAGGCCACGGGATCCATGATGAAGAAGGAATTCATCTCTCTTATCGTACCGCCAAAAGAGAAAGTGGACCCAGCCTGGTGGTTCGCAATCCAGGAGGATAACGTGCTCATTCAGCAAGAGTCATCTGCAGCGACAATTCCGCGGGTTGTGGACTTTGCAGAGTTGGGATTAGAGGTGTTGCGTCAGCATTACCTTGGCCGACTGGATGGGGGTCACTGCTATGCGGTTGAGGTGGCTGAAGAAGCTGCGCCTCCTCACGGGATGAGGTTTGAGGGTCTGCGTCAGATCTATGGACTAATGGATGAGTACCTTTTCGCGTTAGCCGGCCGAGCGCTACAGATCATTGATTGGGACAGGACAAACCAGTTCTGTGGCCGGTGCGGGTCTGAGACTAGAACGCACGCTACGGAACGAGCCAAGGAATGCCCAAAATGTGGTCTTCTCCATTTTCCTCGTCTCGCCCCCGCGATAATTGTCCTCATCCGACGCGACCGGGAAGTGCTGCTGGCCAGAGCACGTCGTTTTACAACAGCCATGTACAGTACGCTGGCTGGCTTCGTGGAACCTGGCGAAACGCTGGAGGAAGCCGTCATGCGCGAGGTGAAAGAAGAGAGCGGGATTACTGTCAAGGACATTCGCTACTTCGGAAGCCAACCATGGCCCTTTCCCCATTCGCTCATGATCGGCTTCACTGCAAACTACGCCAGCGGCCAAATCACGTTGAATGATTCGGAAAACATTGATGTGGGCTGGTTCACGGCCGAGAACTTACCTTCTCAACTGCCCGGCGAAATGAGCATCGCACGAAAGCTGATAGACTCATTCCTAGAAAGCCGTAATTCTCCATGAGGATCTGATGGTCAGTCAGTGAGATTAGCAGCGTACCTCCATCAGAGATCTAACAAGCCTTCGTGATCTGCACCGGAATGTTGAGGCTGCTTTCCAATTCATCGTTGTGCCGCATATAGAATTAAGAGGGCAGCCTGCCAATAGCAGATGTAAGGTATGATGAGGTTGAAAGCGATCAAACTGAATGAGGCTCCCTCCGAAGACACTGAAGGCGGTATCTTTGAGGGCGGAAAGGTCAACGTGAAGACGCTGATTGACAAACAGCTCGGAGCAGAGGAAGTCAAATCTGCTATCGTCACATTCTCCGCGGGCGCCCGGACAAAGATGCATATTCACGACCATGAACAGATCCTCTATATCCTGAGCGGAAAAGGAATAGTGGCCAACGAACATGGGGAACAAATAGCCACCCCAGGCATGATCTTCTTCATTCCGGCAGGAGAGAAACATTGGCACGGCGCAACGCCAGACGGCCCATTCTCACATTTGTACGTCTACAATTCAAAAACAGAGACCAGCTACTAGCAACTTCATAATCGACGGGCGGCATAACGGAACATCGCCCTTCGAAAGTAATGCGCTAACTCAGTGACGAAGATGTCGATTGAGAGTGAGCTGTGACTTAGCCCCCAGCGAAGACCTCTTTGAGGCTTGACGTGAATGGTTCCAAATCCTGCATACGAATAGTCCTCTTATCTGATGCCTCGGCAGCCAATCCTGCAAGGAGGAGGAGGTTGAAGCCGAATCTTATGTCCCCGATTTCGTCCACCGCTTGGGCGGCCGCATGCAACGCTTCTTCCTCCACAGTGCCCGGCCTGAACGCGTGCTTAACCCTCTCCTTCAGGATTAGATAGGCATCCTTAGCGCTGTACGGATAGAAAATTAGAGGGATCGGTTGAAGGCTGCTTTTGGCTCGTGGGGGGAGATTCGTTAGGTCGGAGAACTGGTTGCTGATCAGGATAAGTGAGATGTAGGGTTGACGGTTTAGGTAGTAGATTAATGGTTCCCGTTCCTTGTATAGGAGTGTGTCCACCTCGTCAACTGCAATTATGGTTGGCTTCGCGTCCTTCACCCGTTCAAATTCATATTTCAGACGGCTGAACTGCCACCCATCTCACGGAGAATCTCAAGCATCGTGTAGTAGGGGCTGCGGGTCTGCCCAGCGTTCACGTAAACCACATGCGCCGCAATCTCCTTTCTTCTCAGAAACCTAGTTAGCTCCGACAGTGCGGCGCGGACGCAGAGCGTCTTCCCGGTTCCTGGTTTCCCAAATATGAAAATACAGCTGGCTGCCTGTGAACGAATGTTTTCTAGGATTAGGGAGCGGAGGGCTCTCATGCTCTGCCTGCGGATAGGAACCCTCATGTTCGGTGGGTCTGAGATTGGTCGAAGGAGGGACGGGTCGAGTAGGAGTCGGCGTCTTCGGTCCGCGAGCTTTGCGTATCCCTCCGCAGCCGCGATGCCGATCCTCTCTAAGAGCGCGTTCCTGAGGGCGATTAGGGCTTTCTTCCGTTCCATTTCACGTCTGGATGCCTCTGAGGCTTTGGTTGCCTTCTCGAGTCTCGAGGTGAGCTGTGCCAGTGAAGGCAACGGGTAACGAAGCCTCCTTACTTCTCTCCCGATTCAACCCTGTGACTGAACTTCGAGAGGACGGGGCCTTCCGAGAGCTTGAAGGCTTCCTCCATCATCTCCCATGTGATTTGAAAAGCCCTCGCCTCGTATTCTGGTTGCGCCGCTAATCTCTTCGCGATTTTCGCTAACGGCCGGGTTAATCTTCCAAGCTCATGTAGGGCCTCAGATTGCTGCCGTTCACTCCTTGCTCTCTCGCATTTCCGAATGGCGGCTTTGAAGGCTCGGTGAAGTCCGAGGAGTTCCTCCATATCCGCGGATGCTTCAGCGGATGGCTTGCTCCTTGCCGATCCCTTCTTGGCACGTGCCATCAATCATCAACCTCTAGGATTGTATCCTCGCGTGCTCCCCCCTAGGGGCGGGTTGCTCTGAGGGGGGTGGGGCCGTGTGTCTGTGTCCCAGTGAGGAAGACTCGGTAAAACCTCCTTAGCCTCCAGGTTATTGTCTTCAACAGCCGTCGATATTTTCCGGTTCCACATCCCATCAAGCACCCGTGAGATCAGAAAACTGAGGTTTCAGGTAGCCACGTTCCTGCAGGACGGGGACGATGATCTCACGGAGGGCTTCGGAGAGGGATTCTTGGTACCGCTCAGCCCGGTTTCGTTCCAGCGCCTCCCACAGCGCCCTCGATAAGCTAATGCTACGCCCCACAGCCCTATCGTTCATGTGGCATACCAAGGAACAGTAACGGTTGAGGGTAAGTTAAGCGCACTAGGGACAAAGAACGTCAGAGAGATACCTAGAACAAAATAGGTCCTTGTGAACTATCTGGACTCATAGGAGGTCATCGGGGTAGTTTCGCTTGACTCTCAGCCTCCGGAAACTGCGCATTCCAACCGTGATAAACCAAACACAGTCAAGTTACAAACTGTGAGTTATGATGCAATGTCCAGCATGCGGGATCGGGTCTGCGATCGAATGCTTTGAGCAGGTGCGCAATAATGGGGACTTACAGTGGCGAGTAACTTACTACTGCCATTCCTGCAGCAACCGGTCCAAACCCACAACGCACTCCAACTGATCAAATCAGGTGCCTCCGATTGAATTGCCCAATCTGCGCAGGCCAGTTACAAGCCGAAAGCCAGGAACAGATTTGGAACGGGACTAGCTTCAACATTAGAACCAACTACCAATGCGTCAAATGCGAATTGACATTCGATGACCGTTACCTAAGGGCTCATCAAGGGTACACGGAGGACTAAGTCACAATCAAAGTTCAATTCCAGCCGAGAAAATCAGCTCGAAATCCCGAATCCCAGATATACTGAGCCTTGAGTACAGGAACTCGTAGGCGCTATCCATGAAATGAATCCGTTGCAATCCGCTTACTTATCTCATCTGGTCCTGCAAGTTTCTTCGAACCAACAATCCTCAGAGGTTCAGGTGTGACTAAGCTGTTGGAGGTGAGGATTTGGACAAAGTAATATTCTTCGAAATACCAGCCGACAACCTCGCGCGAGCAAGGAAATTCTACGGTACGGTTTTTGGTTGGAAGATGAACGAGATTCCATCGATGCATTACACACAAGTCGGAACCGTGGAGGCCGATAGGCTCGGAGTACGGGGAAAGCCAAAGGAACCCGGCGCAATAAACGGTGGCATGGTGGAGCGGAATGACTCAGTTAAGTCCCCTGTCATCTACGTCAGCGTGCAGAACATTGACGAGGCAGCGGTAACTATCGAGAAGAATGGAGGCAAAATCATTCAACCAAGAGCGCCCGTCGGAAACTTCGGTTTCGCCGCCTACTTCAGGGACACAGAAGGCAACATAGTCGGGCTCTGGCAATTCACATAACTCGCATCCCAGCAATCGTCTTCCCCTTAGTTTCGGTTCGTGGCGCACATGAAGTTACCCCATCGGTTCTCGTACCAAGTTAAGCCTGTCAGCCCTTACTGTTTCAAGCTCACAGTGAAGAAGCCATCAGGCTGGTCCCTCTTCACTCCATTCGAAGTATACGAGAATGAAACCCTATGGTCAGCCCTACACCTTAACGACGAACTGGTAGGCGTCAAACTTCGATCGCTTGGGAACACCGACCACCCACTCCTGAGAGCAGACGTATTCACCAAGAAGCACGCGACCGAGGCTATCAGAGAGAATCTGAAGGAAGGGTTGAATGACCTATTAGGAGTGAATGAAGACCTCGCTCCATTCTACACGCTTGCAAGAAACGACCCCATACTGAAGTACGTAATCGCAGACCTATACGGAATGCACGACACGTTTTCAAGTTCACTATTCGCCCGGGCAACCCTCGCAATTCTGCTGCAGATGACCGGCATCAAGCGAGGCAACCAAATGATGAACTCAGTAATAACAAATTACGGGCAGACGGCCGAGTTCGACGGAAGACGCATCCGGATCTGGCCAACGTACAGGCGCATAAGCAGACTCACAGCTAAGGAGCTCGCGAAAACCTGTAAGGTAGGCTACCGCGCCAAACGCCTAGTGCAGCTAGCAAAAGTGATGTCAGGGAACTCCGGACCGACAGTTGCTGAACTGAAAGCGCTCACACGAGAAGAAGCAAAACGAGTGCTGATGGAACTGCCGGGGATAGGCGACTACTCTGCCGACATGATCAACCACCCAGCAGGTTTCCCAATCGACGTCTGGTCAGCCACCGTGTTTGGAAAATTGTTCTACGGAAAGGAGCCTGAGAACAGCAGGGAAGCGGTTGAGATCGTGAAAGGGGAAGGGATCCGTCGGTGGGGTAAGTGGTCGTGGATGGCTTTCTTCTATGTCGTCCAAGATCTCGAGAACCTGTCCAGAAAGCTCCATACCTCGCTTAGGCTTGAATGATATCCTCAACACTCAACGGCGCCAACTTTGCCATTGTCATCCAATCCATTGGTTATCGGTACGAGCGTATGGATAGGGGTTGGAATAGTCGAACTCCGATAGCCGGCAGAATGTAAATCCGCCAATGTTGCCCCCATCCCATTCCCATAGCACTTGCCGAAAACCAGTCAAATTTGAAGTTACCACTTAAACAAAGAAGGATTCCCCAAGAGTTGAGTGCTATCCTTATCCCAACGCCACGACGGTTCTTTCCTGAGGTCTGAAGATGGTAAACGAGTTCGAGCGCAAAGTTGGGACGGTGTTTCAGTGTGAGCTCTGCGGCTTCGGATACCAAGACCTTGACACAGCGGAGCGATGTGAGGAATACTGTGACACCCACGGTAGCTGCTTGCCGGAGATTACGAAGAAAGCCATCTACAAGCCAAACATCCGCGTAATGTCCGCCCACGCCTAGAAGACAAACCGGTTCGCTCTCACTTTGCCACTCTCGCCGCTGTCTTAGAATACTTCTTCGCATGCGCCTTCAGCTTCTCCTTCGAAGCACCCTTCTGAGAGCGCTGGCTCTAGCTTGGGGCAGCCGCGAATGTGGTGCTCCGATTATCCTATTATTATGGGATGATCAGTTTCAGTTTCACGAAGATAAATCGAAAGTCTAAGGAGGGTTCTGTGCAATCTTCCTGCCCCTGTTACCTCCCTCTATGTCTCGAAACTATCCTAGCAATTTCCTCTCCAGCATCTTCGAGCCTGTATCGTGTACCGATCTTTCGGTTGGTGAGTTCTTGAGTTCTCGTTGGTGCCGGCTGGGTGGCTGAAGTTGAGGTTGCCAGCGACTGAAATGAAGCCACAAGCATAAATACTTCATTTTTCTAACTGTTAGAAAACCGAAGTGTCTTCGAAGATGATGCAATACGCAGTTGATGAGTGTTCCCGTGAAGTTCTGGAAGTTGTTCCTCTCGTCATGAGAGATATTCGCAATCAGCTTCGAAAGCATGGGGCGACAGAGATTTCGGTTCCACAGTTTCGAGTTCTGAACTTTTTAAGTCGTAACGAGGGAGCCTCATTGTCAAAAGTGGCCGAGTATATCGGTCTCACGTTGCCTTCGATGTCTGCGCTCGTTGATTCGTTGGTGGCTGAGGGTCTAGTTTCGCGGCAGACACATCCAGACGATCGGAGGCGGATGACGTTGACGCTGACGGATGGGGGCCGAGCCAGGCTCAAGTCGGCCCGCGCATCAACCGCTAATTACCTAGGCCAGAAACTGAGGCAGCTCTCTCCTGCAGATAGGATGACCGTAGGAAAATGCATGAAGGTGCTTAGGACGGTCTTCACTCGTGCGGAGGTAGCTTAACGGCAATGCAGAAGGTTCAATCTGCCGCCCAGGAAGTTCAACAAGTCAAGTCGATACTTCAGACCCAGTCGCTAACGAAGCGCTTCGGCAAGCTGACCGCCGTTGATAACCTGTCTATTTCGATTGATTCTGGCGAAATGTTCGGTTTGGTCGGCCCGAACGGCGCAGGAAAGACAACGGTCATCAAAATGTTAACGACACTCTTGCCCCCGACGGCAGGAAACGCTTCGATCGCAGGGTTCGACATCGTCCACCATGCGCCACAAGTAAGGAAGATTATTGGTTATGTTCCACAATTTCTATCAGCCGATGGAGCGCTGACTGGGTACGAGAACCTGCTGATATTCGCGAAACTCTATGATATACCTCGCAGTGAGCGCAAGATTCGCATCAACCAAGCCCTAGAATTCATGGGGCTCTCTGACGTGTCCCGAAAATTGGTTCGCGACTATTCTGGTGGCATGATCAGGAGACTAGAAATCGCCCAATCTATGCTCCACAGACCTCGAGTCCTGTTCCTTGACGAACCAACAATCGGGTTGGATCCCGTGGCTCGCAAGACGGTCTGGAAGCACATGCAGCAGCTGCGGAGCGAATATGGGACAACAATTTTGCTGACCACCCACTACATGGACGAAGCGGACGAACTATGCGACCGCGTCGCAATAATGCATCTTGGGAAAGTGGCTGCGATCGGCACCCCCGCGGAACTTAAGGCATCAGTCGGAGAAGGGGTCACGCTCGATGATGTGTTCGCATATTACTCGGGTTATGAAATCGAAGCGGGTGGCGGTTACCGTGAAGCTTCAAGGACACGTCGCACAATGAGGAGAGTTGGTTAACGTGCAAGTTTCCAGATTCAACGATTACGTGGGTGCCGTTACAAACTTCGTAGGAAAGACTTTGACTATAGCGGAGCTTGAGGCTCGCAAGCTGCATCACGATTACACAGATTTACTCACGCGGGCGGTACAACCGGCGCTCTGGCTTTTGATCTACGGTGAAGTGATGTCAAGCATCAAGGCTATTCCCACAGGCAACTTATCTTACATGGATTTCGTGGCCCCCGGAATACTGGCGCAGAGCGTACTCTTCATCGCAATATTCTACGGTATCGCGATCATCTGGGAGCGTGACTTAGGAATTGTTCACAAGATGTTGGCTAGCCCAACTCCACGGTCAGCGCTCGTGCTTGGAAAAGCCCTCTCGGCGAGTGAGCGAGGATTGAGCCAGGCGGCTATAGTCTACTTGCTCGCATTGGCAGTCGGAATCCACTTGAATGGAAATCCTATAGCGCTTGTTCTTGTGATTATAGTAGTGATTCTCGGGGGGGCTCTGTTCTCGACATTCTCTCTGATCGTAGCCTGCTTGGTTAAGACGCGTGAGAGATTCATGGGGATAGGGCAAATCCTCACGATGCCTTTATTCTTTGCAAGTAGCGCCATCTACCCAATCGCGATGATGCCATCTTGGTTGCAAGCGGCCTCTCGAGTAAACCCGCTAACCTACGAAGTTGATGCGTTGAGAACACTCATGATAGTTGGCGGACCTAGCGCATACGGACTGACCTATGACTTTGCAGCTCTCCTCATTGCGACCGCAATTATGGTCGCCATTGCTGCGAAACTCTATCCAAGAGTGGTTCGCTGACTAAAGGCGTCATACGAGCGTTCGCCTCTTACGCCCTCCTTACGCCGGTGCTCTTAGGGGGGTTGTGATACTTCGTAAGATTAGACGTGATAGGAGTCAATGCTGCGTTACCCGAGAACGCAAGAAGTTTCGGGCATCAAAATCGAAGGGAAAACAAGTGGCTTACCCTCATACAGAACGCAAGCAAAAATAGGGGTAAGAACGATTGACATTGCATGGCACCAAAGTTCCCGTTTTATGTCGGCAGGACGATTGTCTATTCTGGCACAGAGAAATTCAGTGTTAAAGCTGTGGCGCGTGTTGACGAAACTCGCGGTGATTGGATACTTGCGCCTTGTCTCCTATTAGTGCAGGTAGAGGGGAAGGACCCAGAACTCTGTTTCACCTATGCGCAGCGCAAGAAAACGGCGCAGGGATGGCAACAAGGCGCGCCGCGTGGGGGCGGGGAAGCATATGTGAACATGTTTCCTGAAACGCTTGTTGAACTTGTCCTAAAGGCGATCAGTGGTGATTGCGAAGGCAGCTTTGAGCCAGCAAAATCAAGGCTTAAAACGCTTTCATGAATTGGACGCAGCAGACGATTTTTGACGATAACAGCAAACTAAGTGAGCAGTCGTAGACTTGACGTTACCCTCGGTTGGGCATCCTTTGTAGCTACTGCTTGTCTGATTTCTTTTCCTCGAACCAGCGAGAACAATGTAGATACAATAAGCAGGACTGCTGATATTTCGAACGCGTAACTTTGACCTGAGAGATATGCGGAAGCGTAGTTAGGCGCAAGTCTACCTGAGAATGTGCCGATGAAGAGCTGGTAAACGATCTTTGTGGGTATTAATCCCGTGATGGCTGTCAGCGATAACGCGAAACTCATCACCATTCCACTATTCCTAAAAGTATTCATTATCCCTGAACTTACGCCGTAACGGTCAGGCGGCGAGGACGCCATAATCGCGCTCGTATTAGCTGGCCAGAACAACCCGCTTCCTACACCGTAAGCCATCTCTATGATTCCGACCTGAACAAGCGTGGTTGCGGAAGTAAGCCCTCTTAACGTAAACAGGACAGCCACCTGTACTAGCAATCCTAGGGAAGCTATGATTCGAGCTCCAAACCTGTCAGAAAGTCGTCCGGCAAAGGGTCCGACTATGGACGAAGCGAGCGCCATGGGGATTATCAGGTAACTGGCCGTAAGTATGGGTAGCCCCGCTATGCCCTCCAGGTAGAATATGAGAAGGAAATTGACGCTGAACACGGCCAAGGACTGAAGCATGGCAGTCGTGAGCGACAGCGTAAAGACCCTGTTCTTCAGCAGAGCGAAATCGATCACGGGATCCTTGCTATGTTTTGTCTCCCAATACGCGAAGAACGCGAAAATAAACGGAGAAACCGCGATAGAAAGAATCGTAATGGGATCGTTCCAAGAGTAGATGATGCCCCAGGTGACTCCCAACATTAAAGCGAGCAGGCCGAGCGTGAACGAGATGGTCGCGGGGAGGTCGATGTACCTCCCAGTCGCAGCGGTCTTGGTTTCTTTCAGGGTTCGGTATGCCCAGATCGTTCCGAAAGCTCCTATTGGAAGATTGATTAGAAAAATTAGACGCCAGCTCGTGTACGTTATGATTAAGCCCCCCAGTACTATTCCGAGAATGGTGCCAGAGCCCCAGACAATCGAATTAGCACCAAACGCTTTCCCCCGCTCGTTCCTTGGAAAAGCTTCGGAGAGGATGGCGAAAGAGTTCGCAGCCAACAATGCTGCCCCTAGGCCTTGTACGGCTCTGAAACCTACAAGCATTGGGCCAGAAGCGGCAAGACCGCAAAGCGCTGAGCCCGCTATGAAGACAATGAAACCCACATTGTACATCCTCTTGCGCCCGTAAATATCCGCAAGGCGACCGAGGCTCAGGACCAGAGCCGTGTTGGCTAGGATGTAGGCGATTACGACCCAAACCATCGTTACATAGTCTGACTTGAGTTCTTCGGCTATTGGAACAAGCGCCAATAGGACGATCGTGCTATCTACCGCTGACATAAGCGAGCCAACAGAAGTCACCGAGAAAGTCTTCCACTTGTACTCCATCTGATCTCACTCTCCTTGAGCACTATACTTGTTAGAAAGGCAGTCACTGAGCGCTCCATCAACTTGAAAGGAAGTCTGTGCTAGGTCTCGCTTTGAGTTCTTCTTAGCTTTTCCTCGGACTCCTCTCTGACCCCAACCTCATTTGGGGCAAGTCTATGCGTGTTGGACGGTAGGTCTGCCGCGTCCGCGCTTTTTGAAGTCCCCTCCATGAACAAAGCTTGGGTGATGTCTTCGATCCTAGGTTTCAAGGTGTTGACAATGTCTTCAGTCCTGACTTCTATTAGCTTGTGGATGTCTCCTCCGCCGACTATGGCCGTTTCATTCTTGAGGACTTGCGGGTCTAGGAGAACGCGGCTGATGTTGTTGAAGGGTGAGACACCTCCCGCAGGGTAACCGGAATGCTTCAGAACTTCTTCAGGGCTCGCGAGTCGTACATCTTTCACAGCCAGAACGATCTTGATTTTCTTGTGGCTAACCTTGCTCTGTGCGGGAACGATTGCGAGCAATGAATCGCCATTCGAGTCCACCATGACAATGGATTTGGCTATCTTCTCCACGCGGACCTTTCTGGCCGCCTGCTCAACTGTCCTCACCGGTTCGCCGAATTCAATGAAGCGATGCCACATGTTCTTCGATTCGAGAAACAACTCAAGTTTCTCACTGTAGTTCGGCGTGCATTTCACCTCTTCACAGTTCACTGTCAAGTTACTTTAAGTCACTTGACAAACGCGCTACGCTCGTCACCTGCATAATGACTATGCTCAATCTTGAGTGTTAGGCGAACGGACGGCCAATTTCATATAGCTTGGGAACAACATGAGTTGTTAGTGAAGGAGTTTGGAGATTTCATCTTCGATGGTTGTTTTTCCGGGCGGAAATTCGACTAAGAATACTGAGGGTTTCTTGGCGAGGCCTAAGGAAGCGGGGACGTACCCAGGCGTAATCGTGATTCATGAGATATGGGGTCTCGTTGATCATGTCAAGGATGTGGCCAGTAGACTCGCACGTGAAGGCTACGCAGCCTTAGCTGTTGATCTATTTGAGGAGAAGATCGTTTCAAAACTCGAAGAGGGTCGCATGATACGCGAAAAATTTACTGAGGAGAAAATTCTCGCCGACTTGAATGGCGCATTCAACTATCTCAAGACCCTTAGCTACGTGAACCCAAATCGTATAGGTAGTGTAGGATTCTGCATGGGAGGAGGACTATCACTCCTACTTGCCTGTCATAATAGGGAACTGGCAGCCCCCGTCATATTCTACGGCAGGAACCCTTCACCCATCGAGTTGGTGAAAAACCTCCAATGCCCAATCCTTGGAAACTATGCCGGAGCTGACATGGCCATAGCAGAATCAGACATCAACCTTCTGAAACAAACATTAACCAAATACGGAAAGAAGTTTGACATCAAAGTCTACCCAGGAGCCCCACATGCATTCTTCAATGACACAAAAGAGAGCTACAGACCCGAGGCCGCCAAAGACGCATGGGAGAGAACTCTGAAATTCTTCAACAAGCAACTGAAAGCCTAGAGGCACTGGGCCAAAAAACCTCGGAACGATCAACCACCTCTAACGTATGCTGGTTTGATGGGACAAGAACCAGTAACCTGAGAACGCTACATCATCTAAGATACGGCGTATGGCGCATTGATAGCGAGTGAGCTTCAAAGCCGAATCAATCGGGCAACCGAGGAAACCGAAGAGAACTATCGGATAGCCCTAGGACAACTGGGAGAACTGAAAACGAAGATAAACGATCTGGAGCTAGTCATAGCCGATAACGCATACGCCAAAACAAGTAGAGATAAGGACAAACTAGATTCTGCAATGGACAAGCTCATCAAATTTACGGATTTCATGATTGCGGAAAGCGAGAGAGCATGGGAAGAGTACAGGACGTTGGAGCGTGATTGCAGAATAGGCGCACATGAACCCTCGAACGCTCAGATGAACGCCCTGAGAGATCTATGCAAGAAAACCGACGAGTTTGCCACAGACTTACTTTGTTATTCACTAGCGCACTTCAAACGGAAAGATGCATAGAACGACTAAACCGCTTCAAAACCGAAAACCCGAGACGAGATTTACTCAGTCGAGGCTCTTGTTGCCGAAGCGGTTGTGATGCGTGAAATCCTCCACATCACGACGCACTCTAAGGTATTTGCTTGGCGTAGAAATGGGATAGCCTAAACGGCAGGCAAAAGCGATCTTCAGGTGCTCAGGAATACCCAGAATGTGTTTTACCTCCTTCTCCACGGTGTCCGCGCTGAGGGCGCTTAGTACGTGAAAGCCAATGCCTAGGGATTCGGCCATGAGCCACATGTTCTCCATAACGCAACCAAGACTCATGATACCCAAGAAATCCCCCACCGAAGCAGGGGCCCTCTTGTTAGGATCATAAACCGCAATTAGAATTACAGCACTTGTTTGAATAGCTCTCTGCAAAAACGAAACCATTTCACCGCTCCCTTTGTCCAGTTTGCCTCCAGGAGTTCTTAACGCCGGAGGAAACATCGAAGCTAGAACCCCGACTTTCTTTCTGAGCAATTCCTCTTCCGAGAAGGAAAGTTGCTGATAGTTTTCCTGAATGAAGGTGGCGGATATTTGATATTCTATACTTCCTATGGCGTCCAGAAGCTTTCTATCGTCAACGACGATTATTTCGAAGTTCTGCATGTTGTGTGCCGTAGGCGCCCAGCGTCCCGCTTCCAATATTTGCCTCAGATCCTGTTTTGCTACCAAGCGTTTGGGATCGAACGGAGTCCTAACTGATCGCCTCTCTTGGATCAGCTTCAACACTTCTAACATAATGAGCCCTCATTCAAGGAACTATTCAATTTGCAGATCAAGGAACTAAAAACTCTTCTAGGAATCACTTCGCTTCGAGATGCGTAACGGATAGTCATAGTGGTGTCATAGGCTGTTTAGCATCCCAACAAGGCGGCTGTATATCTTAGGTGGACATAAGTTGGAACTCGTTTAAGCTACCAAACGTAAATATTGAGCCCCTCCCTCAATCAACGGAATCCTTGGAGGAGCTCTAGAATTGAAGTTTGGCTTACAGCACCCTAACTTCAGCTTTGACGGCGAAGGTCCACAGGTTGTAGAAAAGCTGAGGAATCTAGTCGGACGTGCTGAAAGTTACGGCTTTGACTCATTTTGGGTTATGGATCACTTTCACCAGATACAGAACGTTGGCGAAGTTCAGGAGCCGATGCTTGAGGGTTGGACGACGCAATCGGTTGTCGCTGGGTTCACGAGCAAGATCAAGCTTGGCACCTTGGTCACTGGGATAGTCTACAGGTATCCGTCCGTGCTCGCAAAGGTCGGAGCAAGCCTCGACGTTCTAAGCAAGGGGCGACTCTTCATGGGCATCGGCGCTGCTTGGAATGTGGACGAGGCCACAGCCTATGGAATCTCATTTCCACCGGTCAAGGAAAGGATGCAACGCCTCGAAGAGGCAGTGCAAATAATCAGGAAAATGTGGACCGAGGATAGCGCAACGTTCAGCGGGAAGTTCTACCAAATACGCAACGCATACTGCAATCCTAAACCGATTCAGAAACCTCATCCCCCGATCATGATTGGTGGGAGCGGAGAGCGGCGGACGCTCAAGATCGTGGCGAAGTATGGCGACGCCTGCAATATCTTCGGCTCTGTGGAGACAGTGAAAAAGAAACTTGGGGTTTTGAGAGAACACTGTCGCTCGGTGGGTAGAGATTATGACTCGATTGTCAAGTCGAAACTTGGCCACATAGTGATCGATAAGGACAAGGAGAAAGTGACGGAAGCGATGAAGGGCATGCCAGAGGATAGGCGCCGGGAGTACGCGATCTACGGGACGCCTGAAGAAGTGCGGCGGCAGGTCGAAGCTTTCAGGGATGCGGGCGTAGAATACCTAATTGTGAACCTCGAACCCGACAGGGAACTTCAGGCATTAGAGCTATTCGCAAACGAAGTCGTAAAAAAGCTCTGATCCGATTTCCAACCGGAGGCCAGGGCTGTTGACTGGGCGGTAGAAATCGCTCTATCCAGAACTGGGCTAGGAGATAAGCAGTCTATATCTAAGGCGTGTTGCAGGGCGTATTAGGTGAAGGTGCTCTTCGTACGATGACTTGGTTGTTTGGGGTTCTCTTGTCATACACGGGTTATCTTTCGCTGTTTTTGCGAGTCTGGGTTGGAGCCAACTTCGTTGCTCATGGGTACCCTAAGCTCGGCAAGGGTAGGCAACAGACGCTTCAGTGGACTAAGAGCCTAGGAGTTCCAACCGTTGCGACTTACCTTGCCATAGTTCTTGAGTTCTTTGGTGGATTATCTTTGATCATTGGATTCATTGTGCCAATAGTCGGATTCTTCACGGCACTAGAGATGATCGGTAACATTTACCTGAAGAAGGTGAAAATGAAAGTGCCCTACATGGGTCAAAATTCGTATGAGATTGACATAACATACCTCATGCTCGCCATTGCGCTCATAGTGCTTGGAGCGGGCCTACTTTCAGTCGACTCTTTCCTCGGACTTTAGGCCAAGAGCTGCGACTTGAGTGGACCGCCAATTGATCATTGACGTATTCAACCACTTCTATCCAAAAGAATACGTAAGGGCGCTTCCGAGGCCCCTGCCCAATGAAGAGAAGAAGATGATCTTGGGTGAGAATGCAAGGAAGCTGCTTAGGATCAAGTGAAATTTCTTCATGATCCCCAAGAAATTCGATTACTACGCGCCCGCATCTCTCAATGAAGCTATACAACTTTTGAGCGAAAACGGGGAGGCAAAGGTGCTGGCTGGGGGTCAAAGCCTCTTAACTCTAATGAAGATGAGGCTAGCCTCACCTAATGTTCTCGTTGACATTTCCAAGATCCCCAACCTTTCCTACATACGAGAGGAGGGGGACCATCTGGCGATTGGAGCCCTCACAACCCACGACACCATCGAACACAGTCCAGCAATCAAAGAAAAGTTTACGATTCTCAACGAGGCCGTCAGCAAGATTGGAGACCAGCAGATCAGGAACCAAGGCACCATCGGCGGAAGCGCGTGTCACGCCGACCCGGCTGCCGACCCACCAACGGCCCTGCGCGTTGTAGACGCAAAATTTGTGGCACAAGGAAAGAAAGGCGAAAGAGTGGTTCCTGCTCAGGATTTCTTTGTAGACATCTTCGCGACTGCTGTTGACCACGACGAGGTTCTGACGGAGATACGACTACCTTACCTTCCGCCAAAGTCTGGTTCCGCTTACGTCAAGCACAGCCTAAGAGAACATGATCCCGCGATCGTGAACGTCGGAACTGTATTGACCGTGGGGGACGGAAATGTGTGCAAAGACTTGAGGATTGGTTTCGGCGCGGCAGGGCCCACTCCTTTGAGGGCCACGTCTGCGGAGCAACATCTCAGGGGCAAAACCTTCGACGACAAGACAATTGCGGAGGCAGCTGAGAAGGCAACTGAGGGTGCTGACCCACCATCAGACGTGCATAGTAGCAGGGAATACCGGCTAGAAATGATCAAGGTACTCACTAGGAGATCGCTCAAGATTGCTTTGAGCAGAGTCAAATGAGGTGTTAAAATCGACGAAATCCGGCGCCGTGAAGGTTGGTATGAGGATAAACGGCAGAGAGTACAGCGGGATGGCTGAACCAAGAACTCTCCTCGTCAATTTCATCAGAGACGATCTAAATCTGACTGGAACTCACATAGGTTGTGATACGGGTCAATGCGGCGCCTGCACAATCATGATGAACGGCAGGACGGTAAAGTCCTGCATGGTCTTGGCGGTTCAAGCTCAGGGAGCAGACATACTCACCGTCGAGGGTCTAGCGGAGGGGGACAAGCTTCATCCGATTCAGAAAGCTTTCCGGCAGAACCACGGTCTGCAGTGCGGGTACTGCACCCCAGGCCTGTTGATGTCCAGTCTCTTCTTGCTGCAGAGGAATCCCAACCCGACTGAGGACGAAATTCGTAGGGGAATCGAAGGCAACCTCTGTAGGTGCACGGGGTATGTCAACGTCGTGATGTCGATCAAGGCCGCCGCGAAAAGCATGCAGGAAAACGTAGGAAAGGGTGCCTGATCGTGACTGCAAATTCTGGTGATGACGAAATACAGGGCAGAGTTGAAGACCTGAGACTCATCACAGGCAGAGGACGTTACGTCGACGACCTCAAACTAGAAAAACAAGCATACCTGGGAATTGTTCGAAGTCCGTACGCTCACGCCAAAATAAAACACATTGACTTTTCGAAGGCGCGCAAATCTCCCGACTTCATCTCTTCACTTACGGGAGAGGACTTACTCAAGGAAGGTGTACTTCCAATTACGCAGGACGAATGGCCGCAGCAGAGGCGCGCGAAGCGCTACCACATAGCGGTCGACAAAGTGAGATTCGCAGGAGAACCCGTTGCGGCGATCCTGAGCAGAAAGAAGAATTCGTTAGAAGATCTGATCGAAGAAGTCGAAGTAGAGTACGAAGCGCTTCCAGTCGTGACGTCGATTGAGGAGTCAAAGCAGGGTAAGGCGATACTCTACGAAGAATGGAAAGATAACATATCGCTAACAGACGAAGCGAAGAAAGGCGACGCAGAGAAGGCGATCTCATCCGCCGCATATGTGATCAACGCACGAGAAGGAATAGCTAGACAAGCCAGCGCACCCATCGAACCGCGTGCCGTCTTGGTCGCATATGACAAGGTAAAGGATGCGTACGAAGTCTGGGCGACTGTGCAGTCTGTACATGGACTCCAAGAACTCTTGGCCTCAGAGCTCCAAGCGCCCAAAGAGAAGTTCCACGTTAGAGCTATGGACGTTGGTGGGGGATTCGGGAGCAAGGGGTCGCAGTCTTACCCTGAACCTCTGCTTGCCTGCTTGTTTGCCAGAAAGACCTTGCTTCCAGTGAAATGGACAGCGACGAGGACAGAGGAGCTGCTGGAGGCCGCATCCGGTAGGGACGAGTACTGCGATATTACGTTAGCATGCGATGAAGACGGAAAAATCGTTGCTCTCAAAGCGAGAGTAGAATGTGATGCTGGCGTTTCTGGTACGCATAACCACATGTCATCGCTGACGATTTGGATGATGCCTGGCCCCTACAAGATACCAAACTTGGACCTAAAGGTGGGCGTTTACGTCACGAACAAGGCGCCGTTGGGGCCTGTCCGAGGAGCAGGGGGACCAGAAGCATGCTACTTCATCGAGCGCGCAGTGGACATAATGGCCAGAATGATGGGATTAGACCCGATCGAATTCAGGCGCAGGAACATTATCCAGCCAAAGGAGTTCCCGTACGACAACGGCATCGGCTCCGTGTACGATGGCGCGAACTATCCGCTACTTCTGGACACTCTTGTCGAATCACCATCCTACAAAGAATTGCTGCAATGGAAGAGCGACACGCACTCAAAATTCAGAGGAGGCAACCCCGTATTAGCAGGCCTCGGGATCGCGCTGAAGCTACAAGGCACCGGGGCAATGCTGACCGAGACTGCGAGAGTGGTTCTGGACGCGGCTGGTAGAATAACAGTCTACACAGGCTCGATGCCACATGGGCAGGGGCTTGAGACAACCCTCGCCCAGCTCGCGGCCGAGGAACTAGGTGTCCCACGTGACAGAGTAACAGTTGTCTGGGGAGACACTGCCATGATTCACGATGGAATTGGAACCTTCGCGAGTAGGTCCGCCGTAACAGGCGGAAGTTCAGTCGTGGACGCGTCGCGAAAACTGAAATCGAAGCTTCTCGCAAGGGCATCAAAGATTCTCAAAGTTGACGAAAAATCCCTTGCTGTAAGAGACGAAGCGATTGTAAATGTTGCAAATCCCAATACAACGCTTTTGACGCTGAAGGAGGCCGCGAAGAAACTCCCGAGCGGAAAAATCTCAGCCAGTTCGAAATTCAAATTGAGGTCGATGACGTATTCAAGTGCCGCGCACCTCTGCGCCCTAACCCTCGATGTGGAAACATGCAAAGTCAACATCACAAAGTATCTGGTGGTTGAGGATTGCGGCCGGATGATAAACAAGGCCATAGTTGAAGGGCAGTTGCACGGAGGCGTAGTGCACGGCATAGGTGGCGCATTAATGGAGAGACTCGTCTACGACAACGAGGGCAACCCACTAGCTTCGACCTTCATGGACTATAACATCCCTTCAGCTCTGGAAACCCCAAACATCGAAATCTTCCATCAAGAGACTCCGTCAACAATAACTCTCAACAGTGCGAAAGGCGTAGGAGAAAGCGGTACGATCGCTTCGTACCCAGCTGTTATAAACGCCTTGAACGACGCGCTCGCACAGATGGGAACGGGAATAGAAGTGAGTGTGGCACCAGCTACCCCAGACGCCATATTTTCCGCCCTCACTGCCAACGGCGTCCCAGCCCGACCATCGGCTTAATCCACGATCCATGATATGCTGATGACGCGGAGTTGGTGATTGATGAAGAAATTACTGGAAGAAACCATGAAGCGCGCCACGAATTATCTCGAGAATTTGAGCGAGAGAGACGTCGCTCCCAATAGGGATGCGGTGGCGCGGCTTGCAAAGTTGAGCGGTCCTTTTCCGGAACAAGGTTTGAAGGCGGATGCTGTGTTGGCGGAGTTGGATGAGTTCTGTTCTCCGGCGACTATGGCTACGGCTGGTCCACGCTTCTTCGGGTTCGTTACTGGAGGGTCGTTGCCCGCAGCATTGGCGGCGAATTGGCTTGCGGGGGCGTGGGATCAGCCCGCTAGCTTCTATGAGGAAACGCCCGCAACAGCCTTTCTAGAGCAACTTGCGCTAGGCTGGCTCATCGACATTTTCGGTCTTCCATCAGAATGTGGCGGGGGGTTTGTGACCGGCGCCACGGTGGCGAATTTCGCGGCTTTGGCTGCTGCACGCCGCGTAGTCCTTGCGCGGGCGGGTTGGGATGTGGAGAGGGATGGTTTGTTCGGTGCGCCGCCGATAACGGTCGTGGTTGGAGCGGAAGTCCACGCTTCATTGATAAAATCTCTTGGACTGTTGGGACTGGGAAGGAGCAGGGTTGTTAGGGTGGCGGCGGATGGGCAAGGGCGAATGCGTGCGGAGGCGTTACCGACCGTCTCGGGTCCCACAATTATTTGCGCTCAGGCAGGGAACGTTAACACGGGTGCCTTCGACCCTTTTCGTGAGATCTGCAAGCGCGCTCACAGCGAAGGAGCTTGGGTTCATGTTGATGGGGCGTTTGGTCTCTGGGCATTGGCCTGTCCCTCACGATTACATCTAGCAGATGGAGTCGGGGAGGCGGACTCGTGGGCTACGGATGCACACAAGTGGCTCAATGTTCCCTATGATTCTGGATTGGCATTTGTGAGGGATGCCGAGGCTCTGCGCGCTGCGATGGCGGTGACCGCCGAGTATTTACCGGCTAGTACTGAGCACCGAAAGCCGTGTGACTATACGCCTGAAATGTCAAGACGGGCACGCGGAGTTGAGGTGTGGGCCGCGTTGCGGTCGCTGGGTCGTTCTGGCTTGTCAGACCTGATTGAACGGAGTTGCAGGTACGCTAAGCGTTTCGCCGAAGTGTTGGAGGCTGCCGGGTACGAGATACTCAACGACGTTGTTCTCAATCAGGTCTTGGTGTCCTTCGGAGATGCTGGCACGACAAGGAAGGTTATTGCTGAAATTCAGGAGGATGGAAGCTGTTGGTGCGGAGGCACGGTCTGGCAGGGGCACACGGCGATGCGCATAAGCGTTTCATCTTGGGCAACGACCGAAGCCGACGTGGACCGAAGCTTGGAAGCGATGCTGCGCATAGCCAGTAAACATGCTCGGCGCTGACACCAAACCAGATATGAACGCTGGCCGATACGATCGCGTGAGTCGGGTATAGTCTTGAAAACCATGAAGATTGTGGCTCTGGGGGACAGTCTGACGGTTGGAGAAACTGGGTTCTTTGATTCTGATGAATCCGTCTCGTACCCGAAATATCTTGAGACCCTTGCCAAACAACATCTGAGCGGCCTCCAATCAGGTGTGGTGGTCAGCGTGCTGAACAGGGGAGTTAACGGTGATTTAACCTCGGGTATGCTTGATAGGTTCTTGAGGGACGTGGTTGGTGAGAAAGCGGATTACGTGATCATACTTGGGGGAGCCAATGACTTAGGTTGGGGTTTTGATCCGGCAATTATCGCCCACAACTTGACTACCATGTACGATGCCGCTCTGAACAAGGGCATTGTGCCCGTGGCATGCTCGGTGCCATCGATTCTTGGGTTCGACGCGCTGATCCCTCCCAGGCTCCGGCTTAACGGAATGATTCGTACGGAGGCAGAGAAGAGAAGCGTACGTTTCGTGGATTTTTTCACGGCAACTGCTGACGCCCAGACCAATAGGCTCTCGGAGGATTACTCTGCTGACGGGCTTCACCTAAACACAAAGGGTTACCAGCAAATGGGCAAATACTTGTTCGACAAATGGTTGAGGGCACTTCTGGACCAACATGCAAAGTAGTTTCGCGTTCCGCGTTGATGATCACGCCTCAGAGCGGGGCAATTTCGTCCAAGTGTAACAATCAATGGTCATTCCGGAGTTGTTGTCCAAACCTTGACAAGGTTCACAATTACTTCTGATGCCTTCTTCATATCTTGAATTGAAATCCATTCAAGCTTCGAGTGAAAGTTGTGTTGGCCGCTCCCTAAGTTAGGTGTTGGAAGTCCCATGTAGCATAGCCTAGCCCCATCTGTTCCTCCACGGATACTATCGAGTCTAGGTTGCAAGCCGGTCATTCTGACGGCGTCCATTGCTTTTTCTACGACTTGTGGATGCCTGTCGAGTACACGTTTCATGTTCCTGTAGGTTTCTTTAACTTCAAAAGTGAAGTTCGACTTGGGGTAGCTTCGCACTGTCTCCTCCGCTAGAGCCCTTAGTGTTTCTTCCTTTTTCTTGAGTTCGTCGTCATCGAAATCTCTGATGATGAATTTGACGGATGTGCTTTCAATTCCACCTTCGATGACGTAAGGGTGAACATAGCCTTCCATTTTCCCCGTCGTTTCTGGAGACATCCTGTCTTTAGGAAGCTTGTTTACGAATGCTGATGCTATCTTGATTGAGTTAACTAATCGACTCTTGGCGTATCCCGGGTGGAAGGATATTCCGCGAAAGGTCACACTGACGGAATCTGCGGAGAAGGTTTCGTTTTCCACTTCACCGGGGGTCTCTCCGTCCATGGTGTATGCATATTGAGCGCCGAACTTTCGTACGTCGAAATGTTCCACTCCCCTACCTACTTCTTCGTCGGGTGTAAAGGCAACTTTGATTGTTCCATGTTGAAGTTCGGGATTGTTCACGAGGTAGTGTACTGCGTCCACAATTTCGGCTGCGCCTGCCTTATCATCTGCCCCTAGGAGGGTCGTTCCGTCCGACGTTATTATCCCATTTCCGATCTTCTTCGATAATTCTGGGTTTTCTGAAGATCGAAGGATCTGTGTATCGTCGCCGGGGAGAACTATGTCATCTCCTGCGTAATTCTCGTGAATTTGAGGCTTAACGTCTTTCCCGGATAACTCGGGCGAAGTATCCATGTGGGCGATGAAGCCGATAACAGGAACAGTCCGCTGAATATTCGCAGGCAATGTTGCCATAACGTAACCGTGTTCATCGATCGACGCATCTTCTAGACCCAGCTCCTTCAGCTCTTCTACAATCTGCCTACCAAGCTCCTTTTGCTTCTCGGTGCTAGGATAGGTATTGGAATTTTCCGCAGACTGAGTATCATACTTCACATACCTTAGAAAACGTTCAACAACGGTTTGACCAATCTCCACTACCAAGATTACTCAGCCGGAAAAGAGTCAATACACATGGAATAAAAGAATGAGCGAATTGCCATTGCAATTTGCAGATTACGGAAAGGTTAGTTCATTGGTCACTGCTTTCCTGCTCGGACATGGGCGTCTGCTTTCTCCTCGAGTTTCCACCACGCTCCCTTCAGGAGTCCCTTATGTTTCCCTTTCAACGCCTTCACACTACCGAGAGGGAAGAAAATTCGATGTGGCGATTGCTTCTTGTTGGGTGTTGTCAAACGATGTTATCTATTTATACTCTAAATGATATAATATTATACGCTAAATAGTATAATTGGTGATCGTCGTGGACGAGGCCACGTTCAGGATACTGGACACGCTTTCAAGGGAACTGGGTAGCACAATCTCCATTCATCAGTTGACGTCGAAGATAAGGGAGTACCACGGGACAGCATATTACGCAGGGACGTATAACAAGCTCAACGACCTTCGCAAGCAAGGTCTCATCACGCTCACGAGCGCTGGGAGGTCATCGATTCCCTCCCTGAACCTTGCAAGTTACTCGTTACTCGATATGCTTTCGGAGATTGAGCTAAGGAAGAAACGCGAATTCCTTGAGAAGTCCAAGACTCTCCAGCTGCTCCTTATGGACATGGAATCCTATGCTCATGCCAACGCCTCCATAGAATCGATTTCAATCATTAACCCTGAACGCAACGCAAGGCTCAACAGGGCTGAATTCCTGATCCTGCTTCATCACGCTAATTCGGGCACCTTCTCACACGAACTGATCTCCTTAGACAAAGCATTGCGCCGTCTCCAGAGCGCCCGCCTCATTAGGATCGACTCTCTCTCACTGACGCCCAACGAGTTCCGTTCACTCCTCATTGCGGATGAAATCAACCCCTTGAAAGAGATGCTCTCGAATAGGATAACGTTCTACAATCCCAGCTCGTTCTGGCTCAACATAGCCTGGCTCATGCGGGCCGCGGGAAAAATCAAATTCGAGAAGGAGGAAACAACTCCAGGCAAGATATCTGACATAGATCTAAACTACAATCTCTTGCGATTCGGATACAGGGAGCTAGGAACCGGAATTAAGGAAGGGAGACGGATCTGCATCGAATACGTTGCATCGGCGCTTTTGATGCAAGGGGGAGCAAGGCAAATCGACGCAGTGCCGATCATCCTCGCGAAAAACAATACCGACTACAATCTGCTGGTGTTCCTTTGTCAGAAATATGGTCAGTCAGGAAAGTTGCTTGGACTGTTGCGAGTGTTGCAGAAGCTCAAGCCCAACAGCGATATTGCGAATTCGATCAAAAGGCTCGAAGCTATGGGCGCGAAGGAAATTAGAGCTGACGGAAAATCCATTGGGGACAAGATGAAGGTGTACGATGTCAATCGATAAGAGCGAGCTCCTCGGGTTCTTGGCAGAAATTGACAGGGAACTGGACAGAAGAATTGTCCTCGTCGCGGTAGGAGGTACTGCGATGACAGTTCTCGGTGTAAAGCCGTCTACCATAGACGTTGATTTCACTCTTTCAGGCGATGACTATGATGTGTTCAAGAGGGTCCTCGTTACAGTACCTCATGGCTTCACGGTTCACTGCTTCCGAGGCGGAGTGATATTCAGCCAGATCCTTCCGGAGGACTATCTTACGAGAAGCTCGATCGTGAAGACCACGACGAAGAATATTGAACTGAGAGCGCTGAATCCTGTGGACATCGTCGTCACGAAGGTCGGGAGGCTGGACGGACGCGACAAGGAGGACATACAGAGGTGCATAGAGAAATTCTCACTGTCTAAGAATCACGTTGCAGAGAGAGGCAAACAGGTCGAGTACGTCGGACGCCAAGAGAACTATGAGATAAACCTGAAGCACGTGCTGGATAATTTCTTCAAATAAATTGCTCAAGTTCAGCGGTGCCCCGAAAACTACCTCGCTCCCTCGGATCAGGCTGGATACAAATTCATTTGTTGACCATAGTTCCTATGGGGTGTGTGGTAGGGTGCTGATCTTGGTGACGACAATTCAGCTTGATGAGAAGACGAGAGATGAGTTGTTCAAAGTAGTGGCGAGCCTTCAGTCCAAGTTAGGGCGCAGAGTGAGCTTCGACGAGGCCATAATGATTCTCATCCAAGACATGCGGGGGACGGCTAGAAAGCGCTTCGAGGCTCTATTTGGAGGTTTGACGGGCGATCGGGAGGCTTGGCATGAACTCGAGTCCTTGAGGGGGAAGGAGACGCCTTGAACAAATCGCGCGTTCTGCCCGGTAGATTATCTATAGACTGAGATCACTATCTTTCTGAAGGGCGTAGACATTTCAGCCAGAGTCAGGCTAGAATGTTGATCGTTTTCCGGCTGCTCTGGTGATCTTGCGTATGAGCTTCAGCCTTGCTGAGCAGTGCAATTCTCTCGTGTATTGCTTACGTCCAAAGTTCATCGACCTTCGCGAGTAATCTCCGCTTCAGCTCCTCGCCTCTCTTCAGGCCCTCGTCTGTCAGTATTACAGACTTGGCCCCATGAGAACCAGAGATGTATCTCTTCCTAGCAAGCCGGTCAAGCACATCGAAATCGTAGCCTTTCCACGACCGGGACACGTAGATGGATTCCGCAATCTTCTCTCTCCATGACTGCATAGAAGCAACAATGTCAGGTCCTCAAGAAGGTCGGACTCTTCCATAGAATCCGAATCATAGCCTAGACTGATATACCTACTTCTCCGAGTAGTCGACAAGAAACTAAACGGACCTTAGCGCTTACCCCAAGAATCATGATTAGTGCGGGACAGGGTCTCTGATCTCTTGTATAGCTGAAAGGAGCTGTCGTTCACATCCTAACCAAATCGCCCTGTCCCCATAAACCTCAGCCCCCTTCGGTGAGCCATAGAAAACTATGCCCCCCAGGGGTCACAGGTAGAAAAAGGCACACTTTAGAAATTAGGTCCAGGCCCAGCTAACGCGTTCGCTTCCTCTTCCCGCCCATAGTCAAAGCGAGAACAGCCATCTTCGTATACATCCCATTCTCCGCCTGCGGGTAGATCACCGAATGGGGGCCATCCATAACCTCGTCCGTAGCCTCCTCCCCCCTCAGCACAGGCAACACATGTGTCACGATCGCTTTCCTATCCATCCTATCGAGAAGGCCCTGCGTTAGAGTCCAATCCCTATACCTCTCATGCAATTCCGCCTCACGTTCCTTCCCAAACTTGCTCGCCCCCACCGAAAGCAGCTCATAGGAGGCCCAGTTTCTTGGAAAGACACCCTGCGCCCCCTCCGCCGCCGAGTCGAGGTCATTCGTGACCTGGAATCCTCCACCTGAGGCTTGGGCGTTCGATTTCGCCTGCTCAACAATCTTCGGGTCAATCTCAAACCCAGGCGGATAAGCGAGAACAACATCCATCCCATACCTTGGCATGAGCAAAGCCTCCTCCTGTATGCTGCATCGGCCTCGGAAGCTTTTCGCGTAAGCCCACATTATGACATACTTCTTCTTCCGAACCTTCCCAAGACTCTCTTGAACCGTCATCAGGTCTGCGAGGCCTTGGGTTGGGTGGTATGTGCAGCAGGCCATGTTTATAACGGGAATCTCCGCATTCCGCGCATACTCTCGCACCACAGACACCCCCGCCCCGTACACGTAATCGATGGCTGAATCTAGAATCCGAATCCCGAGGCCCTGGCCGTACCTCTCATACATCTTAGCAACATCCTTCGCCGCCTCCCCGGAACCTAAACGTGTCGTGGAGACATCGATGTACTGTCCGTGGCCTCCGAGGTAAGTCATTCCCGCCTCAAACGCAGCCCTCGTTCTCGTTGATGGCGCGTAGAAGAGCATGAAGAAAGTCTTGTCTGCAAGAAGGTGCGGAACTCGGCCACGATGGTATCTTACTTTGAGGTCTCTTGCCAGCTTAAGCGTAGCATCTAATTCTTCAAGCGACCAATCTTGGGTAGTGATGAGATCTTTACCTGCCAGATCTACTTTCGGCAACTTCCTCTCCTTCCTTGCAAATACGTTCTGTGTCTCCTAAATAGCCAACTAAATAGAAGTTGCTGCGCGGGAAACGCTGTGAAGATTGATAAAGATATTATGAGGGATGGGATGGTCTTCGTTCGGTGCGAGGTGTTTCGAGTTTGGTTGAGACGCTTATTGTGATTGCCCTTGGGGGCAACGCTCTGTTGCGGCGAGGCCAGAAAGGTTCCTTCGATGATCAATATCAGAATGTCAAAGGGACTGTGGCGAAGGTCGCCGACCTAATCGAGCGGGGTCATAAGATAGTATTAACGCATGGCAACGGGCCACAAGTCGGGGCAACCCTACTGAGGCATGAGGCGGCGAAGAGCATAGTTCCGCCATTTCCACTTGACGCGTGCGGGGCTGAAACGCAGGGGTTCATCGGGTACATGATACAACAGGCACTAAGAAATGAACTCAAGTCACGTGGAATCGACAAGTTCGTCGTGACATTGATAACTAGGGTTATCGTCGATAAACACGACTCGGCCTTTCAGAACCCAACGAAACCAATCGGGCCATTCTACACGAAAGAAGAAGCCGCCAAGGTGCGAGAACAGAAACCTGAGTTGGTTATCAAGGAAGATGCGGGCCGTGGCTATAGGCGGGTAGTGCCTTCGCCTGATCCCAAGATTATAGCCGAACGTCTCGCGATAAGGGCTTTGGTTGACGCAGGCTTCGTCGTTGTTGCATGCGGGGGAGGCGGGATCCCCATAATTGAGGAGGGCGGAAACGCAGTTGGGGTTGAAGCGGTCATCGACAAAGACCTCGCAGGTCAAAGACTTGCAACACTTATTGGCGCGCACATATTTGTGGTCTTGACGGATGTCGATGGTGCCTACGTTAACTATGGTAAACCTGATCAGGAATTAATCAAGGAAATTACAACAGGGAAATTGAGGAACTATGCGAAGGAAGGGCAATTCAAAGAGGGAAGTATGGCACCTAAGATCGAGGCTGCAATTCGGTTCGTTGAAAGCGGAGGCGAGCGTGCGGTAATCGCAGCCCTTGGAGATCTGATCGAAGCTCTAGACGGTAAAGCGGGAACACAGATAACCGTGCCAAAGGTTTAAGGGGAATCGCAGAATCGAGTGAGCTTGAGGTAGTAAGTTTGGTTTCATTCGTAGGGTTATGGAGTGGTAAAAGTTTCCTTGACACGAACGATTTCTCACAAGAGGACGTTAAGAAGATTCTTGACGCGGCCGACGTGCTGAGAAAACTTTTCCGGGCACACAAGAAACATGAGTATCTGCCCGGTAAGACGCTTTTCATGATGTTTTACAATCGATCCCTCAGAACAAGAAACTCATTCGAGGCAGGTATGTATCAACTCGGTGGGAACGCTCACTTCCTCAGCCCACAAGACGTTTACACACCAGCATTACCGGAAGACATGGTAGCCTACCAAACCGAAGCGATCTCCGACGTCGCCAGGGTGCTGAGCAGGTACGGCGACGCAATCGCTATACGAATCTACGGCGACGCTGCAAAGTGGATTATCGGCAGAGGCCACAAGGTTGTTCAAGAATTCGCCAAACACGCCACGATCCCAGTCCTAAACATGGAGGACGACATGTACCATCCATTTCAGGCTCTCGCGGACGTGCAGGCTATGAGAAATGCGCTTCCCAAACTGAAGGGGAAGAAACTAGTCGTATCCTACGCCTATTCGGGAGGTCTGAAACCTCTCGCTGTCCCTCAAAGTGAGGTGCTTATCGGAACACAGATGGGAATGGATGTTGTTCTGGCGCATCCTCCAGGGTTCGAACTTGAAGATGTAGTAACTCAGGCTTGCAAGGCGAATGCCGATCGCTACGGCGGCGGCTTCCGCGTGGTGAACGATATGAAGGAGGCTTTCCAAGGGGCAGATGTTGTCTATCCCAAAGCCTGGTCTCCAAAGAACTACTTCCCACCCCACAACGCCTCACTGGACAAGAATGGTGCCACAACCTACCAAGACAAATTCAAGGACTGGATATGCACCCAAGAGATGATGGACCTCACGAATAAGGGGAAGTATACGCACTGCGGACCAGCAGACCGTGGACAAGAAGTCACCGACGACGTAATTGATAACAAAGACTATTCACTGTACTTCGAACAAGCCGAGAACCGTTTACATGTCCAGAAAGCAGTCATGGCCATGGTGATGGGCGAGCGCCCGTCCAAACGGCGAAAATGACCACCTCCTAACCTAAAACAGGGTTCTGCATGGCTAAGCGTCAAGCAGAACCCCTCATACTGGCGAATTGGAAGACGCTTCATCGCTTGGATCATAGATTACATAATCATCAATGTCATGCTCGCATACTTTCGCCTTGAAGATCTAGAAACCAAACTCTTACCCCCGTTCCTGCTGCCGCAGCTTTGGTCCCCGTTATCGATACTCATTTTCTTTCTGTACTGAACATTCTCGGAATGGCACTTCGGCAAATCAATTGGGCAACTGCTACTGAATCTTCGCCTAACCAATCTTGAAGGGAGAAACGCGAGCCTACGGGCCTCAGCGATTCAGAGCGTCGGGAAATCCCTGCTTCTCCCGCTGGATTGCCTAATCGGATGGGTACACGGGCCATGCCGAAAGGGAAGGCAGAGGTTCTTCAACAAACTGTCTAATACTATTGTCATATACCTAGGCAAACCCATGCGCACACTTAACCAAGGCTATTACGCGCGAGAAGCCTAGTTTCAAATTGCTGGAAATTCCCTCCTAGAATTTTGTTCGACAGGTTAAAGGTTCAACTTATAATTCGTCAGTCGAATTTAGAACTTGAAGCAGCATGGCAGAGTACGATATTATCGTAATCGGTTCAGGTCCTGCAGGTCTCACTGCCGCAATCTATGCTGGCCGTGCTTTGGTGAAGACCCTAGTCGTGGGGGGTAGGTTATCTGGCGGGCAGCTTATGCTAACAAGTGGCGTAGAGAATTTTCCAGGGTTCTCAGAGGCGGTACAAGGCCCTCAACTTATGCAGGAGATGAGAAAGCAGGCTGAGCGATTTGGCGCTCAAATTATCGACGATGACGTTGCATCCGTCGATTTTTCACGCAACCCGTTCAAAGTCACGGTAGGCATTGACGTTCACACTTCGAAAGCGGTCATAATAGCAACCGGGTCTTCCGCGAAATGGCTAGGCTTACCATCCGAAACTAAGTTACGCGGCCGCGGCGTTTCAAGCTGCGCGACTTGTGATGGCTACTTCTTCCGGGGTAAGCGCGTTGTCGTAGTCGGTGGCGGTGATACGGCGATGGAAGAGGCTCTCTTCTTGACGAAGTACGCGACTGAGGTTGTTGTTGTTCATAGACGGGATGAGTTACGGGCTAGCAAGATAATGCAACGCAGGGCCCTGTCTAACGAGAAGATCAGATTCGTTTGGGACTCAGTGGTCGACGAGATCCTGGGGGAGCAGAAGGTCGAGGGTGTGAGAGTAAGGAACGTCAAGACCGGTGCACTATCATTTCTGGCGTCTGACGGTGTATTCGTAGCGATCGGGTTCGAACCTAACACGAGAATATTTGGACCGCAAATCAGATTGGACGAGAAAGGGTACATTCCTTCCGAGCACGGAACGAAAACGTCTGTACATGGGATATTCGTTGCAGGAGACGTCCATGATTACAAGTATCGGCAGGCCGTGACGGCTGCTGGTGAGGGATGCAGGGCCGCTATGGATGCGCTCGCATACCTCGAAGAACAGAAAGAAGTCACAGTAGCTGCGCTAGAAAAATAATTCCGCTGAGGACCGGTGCGGTTTTCAACCCGCGCCCCACAATTAGCTTGGGACTTCGAACTGAAAACTCTGATTCGATGGTCAAACGGCGTAGCGATTCGATACGGCGAAACTAGGTTACTTCTAGATCCGCTGGACAGCGACCCCACGATCCCCAACCTGTTCATTACTCATGCGCATTACGACCATTCGAAAGGTTTCCAATTTCCCCTCCCGAAGAAGTACTCGACCAAAGAAACGAACGAACTCTACGAGGCTGACACAGGCCGGAGGGCAGGTAATTGGGAACCAATCCGGGTTGGCCGACGTGTGAAGTTAGGGGAGGTTGAGGTCGAGGCACACGATGCCGGGCACGTGCTTGGGTCAGTTCAATATGAACTCATAACCCAAGATGAAACTGTAGTTTATGCAAGCCACATCAATTTCACCGACACTTTGGTCTGTAAGGCGGCGGAAGTGGCACCGTGTGATACTCTAATCCTCGAGGCAACATTCCCCGCAGCCTCCCAAACGCTTCCGCCTCGTGAATCAGTTGTCGCTGACATCGTCAAATGGGCATTGGAGTGCGTTGGAGAGCGTAGGGTTCCAACCTTTGCAACAGATCCAATCGGGAACGCGCAAGAGCTGGTCAGGGTTTTCAATACATGGACGGAGCTGCCCGTGATCGTCCACCCGCGAATTGCTCGTATCAACCAAGTTTATGCGAGGAACGGGGTTGGGTTACGCTTTGTGGACGCGGCGACTGAAGAAGCACAGTCTCTGATAGGAGACGCTAAATGCGTGGTGATAATTCCGAAGCGATTCGATGCTAGTCGGTACGGGGAATTCAGGGTTGCCCATGTAACAGGTTGGCCAACCGCAGCTGAGAGGGCCGCAGGAAAAGTATTCACTTTAAGCGAGCAAGCCGACCTAGACCAGTTGCTTCGGTTCGTGAGGGAGGCTCGACCGAAGACAGTTTTCACTTTTCGAGGGGGCAGCAAGCTCCTTGCAGAACTTGTCTCCAAGCGGTTCGGTATGGTGGGACGAGCACTTGTCGCTGACATACAACGCGCCAAGCCCACTGAACCAAAACTTGATGAGGAAAGAGTGGGGGCTTGTGAGGATTTCATCCTGAAAGTGATTCAGGTCCCCGACTTCACGTATGAAAAAGCTGAGCTTGTTGCCCGAGTGTTCAACGAGGGTTTCAAACTGCAAGAAGTGGAAGAAGCGTTGAATAGCTTAACGCGCAAAAGTCTGTTACGTTACTCCGAAGTAACAGGCGGATACTCGCTGTCGAGTGTGCCGCCATAACGCCTAGGAAAATCTAGAGTCCTAGGCCTCGGAACAGGAACTTCTTTTGGCAGTAGGGGCAGTGTGGGCTTTCGCGAGGTATAGTTTGGCTGCAATAACCACATCTAATGTATGCTGAGGAAAGCGGCATTTTTGATCAAGCCGTATGGTGAAGGGTTTTTCTTTTTGGTATTTAACTCCTATACTTGCAAACTTGCTCCCAGACACCAAGCGCATTATTACAAGGTCCAAGCAAGGTAAACTGACTCTCGGAAAACCTGAAATCGTCTCCTGATTGTAAAGGATCCTTGTGCTCTAATAATGGAGGAACTCAGTTCTAAAGAAACTGCATATACTAAGCGGACTCCACTCTCCCGTGCGCTCTTCGCCCGCGCAAAGCGAGTTCAACCTGCAGGGGTCTCATACAGCAACCGGTACTTTGAGCCGTACCCATTTTTCGTCAGGGAAGCTCGCGGAGCCAAACTCATCGATCTTGACGGTAACGAATACACCGACTACTGGTGCACACACTTCGCCATGATCCTTGGGCATGCACATCCAATCGTCATGCAAGCAATCAAGAATCAGGCGGAACTTGGTTGGCATTTCGGACTTGAACACGAACTAGAGGTGACACTTGCTGAAACGATAAGCAAGCACGTGCCAAGCGCGGAAATGGTTCGCTATACCAGCTCAGGAAGCGAGGCCAATTTCTTCGCAATTCGTTTGGCTAGGACATTCACTAGGAGGGACAGAATCGCCAAGTTTGAGGGAGGCTGGCACGGCGCCTATGATCCGCTCCATATCGCGATGAGGCCACCGTTCGACAAACCCCTTTCGGGTGGCATCACAAAGGGTTCCCAGGCCGACACGGTCGTCGTTCCCTACAACGATCTTGAGGGGTTTCTGGAACGGGTTAAACGGGAAAAGTTAGCATGCGTTATCCTTGAACCCGTGCTAGGGGCGGGAGGAATGATTCCGGCGGACGAGGAGTTTGTCAAAGGCGTAAGGGAATACTGCGACGATACGGGCGCGCTGCTGATCTTCGATGAAGTGATTACAGGGTTTAGGGTCGGATTGAGCGGTGCGCAGGGTTATTTCAACGTGAAACCGGATGTTACGGTAATGGGAAAGATAATAGGCGGTGGTCTTCCCATCGGCGCGGTCTGTGGATCGCGCGAGATAATGGAGAGAATGGACCACACGAAATATTCAGGGTTAGAATTGGCATATCACGGCGGCACATTCGCAGGCAATGCACTAACTCTATCCGCAGGGGTCGCGACGATCGACGTACTCGAACACACTCCCGTCTACGAGCACGTGGACAAACTTGGAGAAAAGACGCGGGCGTCGCTCACCAGGATTTTCAAGGAAAACGCATTCCCGGCTCAAGTGACCGGAATTGGCTCGCTATTCAGCATACACACCACCGCCAAGACGCCCATCAAAGACACTAGACGCTACGCGGACTGTGATCACGAAGAGTCGAGAAAACTGTTCAGCCATATGCTTGATGATGGCATACTTATGGTAGTTCCAGAGAGGTTGCACGGCGCAGTCAGCTATGCACATACAGAGTCGGACGTTGGGAACCTAACAGCGTCCGTAGAACGATTCGTGAAGGCTAACTTGTAGGTCCGTGCGCTCCGCTCTGATTAGAATGTTTTGAGCATAACGGATCGATCATCACTTGAGAAATCCAGACGCGGGGTAATTGGGGGTAGCTCAACCATCGTTCTTAATCCCGGCTCGAGCTTCCTCAATTTCGGTATTGCGTTAACTATGATGGCTGGGGTTGCGCTGTCTCCCTCGACACCACCTCGAATCGTCATATCTACGGGCGGCGTACCATCAATGAGAATCGAGTCATGGGGGTTTGGAGCGCCCAAATACATTCGTAAATCAAGTACGACTAATTCTTGGCCGGCGAGAATTCCTTTTGCGACCTGCCGAATTCCCGCCACTCCTCCCGCCTGAACCTTGATGTGGTCGCTTTGAACTTCTCTCTCCGCGATTACGGGTGTAATCTTTTCTTGAATCTCACCCACCTTCCAGCCCATAGCTAATGAAATGAGGCCTACCGACTCGGGGAGGCCCACATGTTTGATTGTTCCCTCGGTAACTTTCTTCTCGAATTCAGCGCGGGACATGCCTGCTCCAATCTTTTTTTGAAGCGGGAGCCTACGTCGAGAGGCGTCTACTACTCGCTCTGCTCGAATGGAGTTCACTTTCTGGCACACCCCGCTCAATGCTACAGCCAAAGTATCTAATAGAAAACCAGGATTGATCCCTGTTCCGAGAACGACGGCGTTTCTCTTTCTTGCGAGTTCATCCAACTCCTTCGCCAACGCAGGGTGTTTAGCGAAGGGGTATGTGAGTTCTTCAGCGGTTGACACAACGCTTGTTCCATGATCGAGGATGTCAAGTAATTGAGGATGAATGGTTTTCATGTAGGATGAGGTTGCATGCGTAACGACATCAACACCCGCGTTTTTCAGGGGCTCCCTTGCCTTGTCGGTTACGAGGATACCCGTATTTCGAGGGTTAGCAAGAAGTTGCCCGACGTCCTTCCCTACTTTAGCTCGGTCAATATCCACGGCGCCTACCAACTGTACCCAAGGTCTCGATAAGAGAACTTCAACGATACCTAACCCAATCGGCCCTAACCCAAACTGAAGCACCTTGACCTTATTCATGGCTATTCCGGCATCGCTCTTAGAGTCCAAGTGTTATGAAGATATGTAAATGGTGTTCATCGGGCGAGCATACAGTAAGCGCGAAACCTCTTTTAGCACAATCCCGACCGCACCAAGGCAGGGCCTCGGTTTGACTGAACCCCATCGTATAACCTACGATCTCCTCCCCCCACTCACCTTCCTGTTCATGTACCTGGTTGTCTCGGGGTTCGCTTTGGTATTCCTATACGGCCTCTATCGACGCCTCCACATTTACTTCAAGGGTTCGCCTCCACCGAAGTTCGACCACGTTCGCGAGAGGGTCTGGAGGACCATCACTAACGTCTTTGCTCAGAGGAAGGTCGTAAAGAGGCCGTATCCCGGATTAATGCATTTACTGATTTACAGTGGCATATTTGTTCTATTCATCGGGACCACCCTTGTCATGATAGATAGTGACCTCTGGGTTCCTCTTTTCCACCATCAAATCCTAGTCGGCTACTTCTACCTCACATTCGAATCTTTCCTAGACGCCTTCGGCCTGGTCGCAATATCGGGTCTCATAATCGCCATCTTTAGGCGCGTTTTTTCCAGACCCTCTAACCTTCCCAACTCGCGGGATGACCTATTCATCTTCTCAATCCTAATCGTCATCATCTGCACAGGCTATTTGCTTGAAGGCATACGGTTAGCAGTTGACCACCCGCCTTGGGCTCCTTGGTCCTTCGTAGGAAACCAGGTTGCCATCTTCCTAACTAGCCGTGGATTAAATGGGCCATGGATAGTAGGCTTCTATCAGTACTTATGGTGGTTCCACGCTCTACTAGCATTCACGGCGGTCGCGAGCATACCCTACACAAAACTCTTTCACATCTTCACCTCCCCACTAAACGCACTCTTCGTCCACCTTCGACCCAAAGGACGGCTTAGTTCGCCCTTCGATCTCAGACAGGTTCTGGCCTCAGGCAGTTTTGACGTGAAAGTTGGGGCTGCATCGATCACAGATTTCTCTTGGCAACAGAGGCTATCATTTGATTCGTGCACGCAATGCGGCCGATGCACCAATGCATGTCCGGCAACCGCCGCTGGAACACTCCTCTCCCCCATGCATTTGATACTCAAACTCAGAAACGTGATGCTAAGTCAAAGCACGCTTGACGGGGGAAGTTTCGCCATATCGAACATCGTCAACCCGGAGGAACTGTGGGCATGCACGACCTGCCGGGCATGTGTCAGCGAATGCCCAGTCCTCATTGACCACGTGGACGCGATCGTAGACATGAGAAGGCACTTGGTAGGTGAGGGCAAGCTCGACCGCCAAAAAAGGGACCTGTTAACCTATCTAGGTAATTCCGGAAATCCGTATGGGTTATCCCAATCGGATCGCATGAAGTGGGCGGAAGGTTTAGGGGTAAAGACGGCGAGGGAACAACCTGAGTTTGAAATCCTCTACTGGGTTGGATGCTTAGGATCATACGACCCCAGAAATCAAGCCGTATCGCGGGCGATCGTGAAGATCCTTCAAGCCGCGAATATTCGTTTCGTCATTCTCGGAACCGAAGAGAAATGCAACTGTGAAGCTGCGAGGAGGTTAGGGGAGGAGGGACGTTTCCAGCAGAGTGCGCTAGAGTTGGCGGAGGTCTTCAAGAGGTATAATGTGAAGACGGTCCTAACACAGTGCCCACACTGCTTCAACACGTTCAAGAATGAATATCACGAATTCGGCACCGACTTCACCGTCCTGCACCACTCACAATTCATCGAACACCTCATCGAGACTCGGAAGTTAAAGCTCAAACCTGGAGCCAAGGGTACAATCACATTCCACGATCCTTGCTACCTAGGCAGGTACAATGGAGTTTTCAATTCCCCAAGGGAAATAATCTCCACATTGGCTCCCGAAGCGACGGTAGAGATGAAACGATCCAGGGAGGGTAGTTTCTGTTGTGGGGCAGGGGGCGCAAACTTCTGGTATAAAGTTGAACAGAAGAAGAAAGTAGGAGCGATCCGTTTCGAGGAAGCAAGAGAAACACAAGCAAATATCCTAGCCACCGCCTGCCCCTTCTGCACGTCTATGCTTGAAGACGCATCAGTTGCGGCAGGGGCCAAGGAATTGCTTACAGTGCGCGACATCGCCGAACTCGTAGCTGAGCAAATCTCAGATACATAACATATTAATTGGATGTGTGTTGAGGCATCTCACCTCTTTGTGATTGGCGATGGTAAACATCTTAGTTCCCATGAAGCAAGTCTTTCAAGCGGCTGACCTGAAAGTCGACCGTAGTTCCAAGACCGTTGTAACCCAAGGGGTGCCCCGAGTCATTAGCGAGGTTGACAAGAATGCCCTCGAAGAGGCAGTGAGGATCAAAGAGAAGCATGGAGGCAAGATCACCGCGATAACCCTAGGCCCACCCGAGGCAAAGGAGGCGCTAAGAGAGGCGTTAGCGATGGGAGCCGACGAAGCCTGCTTGCTCACAGACCCGCTCTTTGAGGGGTCAGATGCTCACGCAACGGCGAATGTCTTAGCAGCGGCCGTAACAAAGATCCTTCAATATGACTTAGTCATCTGCGGCGCATACTCAGAGGACCTTTATGCCTTCCAAGTCGGACCACGACTTGCGGAGATGTGCAATCTGCCTCAGATTACTTACGTGGCGAAATTATCCTTGGAGAACGATCGGGTCATCGTGGAGAGAGACCTAGAGAATGAGCGGCAAGTCGTGGAAGCCAAACTACCCTGCCTCGTAAGTGTAGTTAGAGAGATCAACGAGCCGCGCCTTCCAACCCTGATGGCAATTATGGCCGCGTCGAAGAAACCCACAAACATTTGGACTGCGGCCGACCTTGCTCTCGGACCGGAAGAGCTTGGTTTCAACGGGTCGTTGATCGAAGTCCTAAGAAGTACCGTTACAGTCGGCGAAAGAAAACGGATTTTAGTCCAAGGTGAAATGAAAGAAATAGCGCCGAAAGTTGCAAAATCTCTGGTTCAAGAAGGGGTCCTGAAGGCGGCCTGAATTTGTCAGAAGAAAACAAGGACGTCTGGGTATTCTCTGAATCGCCACAACTAATGCTTGAGTTACTGGGCAAGGCTAGAAGCCTAGCCGATGCCCTTGGAACCAAAACAGTCGCTGTTGCAGTGGATGGGGGAGACGTGCAGAACTTGATTCAACACGGCGCTGACAAAGTTCTAGCAATGTCCGACCAGGCATTGAAGTCGTTTCAAGTCGACACATACACAGATGCCTTCGCGAACCTCGTAACCGAACATAAACCGGACATCCTACTTATCGGGGCAACGCGCAATGGACTAGAGTTTGCGCCTCGTCTTGCCGAACGAATCAAGACTGGGTGCGTAACCGAAGCAACTCGACTCGAACTGGACGCCGAGAAGAAGTATCTACTTATGGAGAGGGTCACGTGGGGCGGCAACTTAGTAGAGACCCACATATCAAAATCAAAGCCACAAATGGCAACTGTCGCCAAAGGGCTCTTCACCCCCAACCAGGCTGATCCGTCTCGAAAAGGCGATGTGGTCAAGGTTGAACCGAAGATCAAACCACCAAGCACGCGGTTAGTTGAGACGAAGCCAAAGCCCATCAAAGGTGTGAAGTTGAGTGACGCCCCTGTAATCGTTTCGTTCGGACGCGGCGTAAGAAAGAAGGAGGACATAGGATTGGTCGAGAAGCTCGCCCAAACTATAGGTGGTGTAGTCGGCTGCTCAAGGCCCATAGCGGAAGATCTCCGTTGGTTGCCAGTAGACCAATACGTAGGTCTTTCAGGTCAGAAGGTAAGTCCGAAGTTGTACCTCGCGTTAGGAATATCAGGGCAAATTCAGCACTTAACGGGAATTAGGAACAGCAGGATCATAGTCGCCGTAAACAACGACCCGAAGGCACCAATTTTTGAGTACAGCGATTACAATGTCGTAGCCGACCTGTATGAATTCATACCAGCTTTGATGGATGCTGTGAAACAGTTAGGGAAGGCCTGAGCAATATCGCGATATTACCGGGGCCTCTCCACCGGGTAGGCACTTTTTCTTCCCGGGGGAATTAACCCGAGGCATGTCCCCGTGGTAGGAAATCATCGAAGCGTTGTGAATTCTGAACTTTCTTTGAATTTCTAGATATGGTGCGCCGTTCATAATCACACTGTCAAGCTGCTTTCATGCCTTAGTTTGCAAAGCTTGCAACTAATCTCTACCACCTGCCCCAGATGATTGCCTCGTTGTGTGTGGAGAGCCGTCTGGGGATAACTTCAGAAACTACAAATCATTAACATTAGCTGCAAATCTCTCCACGTGTCGTGACGATTTGCACTCCACACTACTAGGTCCGTATCAAGGATGGAACCGACAGAATAGACGCAGATAGAAGTGTAATGAACAATCGCGGGTCACGTGCTAGCGACAGTAATGTCCGACCTTGGAAGTCGATGTCGGTCGTCGTATTCAGAATGTCGTCGGCTCCTAATTCTTGGGCTATTTTGAAAATTCGGTCAAGACTGCGATCAGGCAGCCTGTAGAGAAGTCGTCTCAGCCAAGACATCGCCCACAAGTCGAACCCGAACATTCTGCGCCAGAGGATTTCATACTCTTCTAGGCGCGACGCGGAAAACTCTTGGTCAAGTACAGCTTTCGCGGCGGTTTCTCCCGCGATTCGACCGCATGCCAGGCCAAAGACTATTCCGCCGCCAGTTGTTGGTTTGACCTGTGATGCTGCGTCCCCAACCGCGAGGATATTGTCTGTGTAGGTGCGGTTTACTGCTCCTCCCACGGGAATGGGGTGATAGGTTGGTGGGGTGATTTGCTTCGAATGTCTTAGCTTAGCCGCGACTATAGGGTGTTTACCTATGAAACGCTCAAAACATTGCCGAACGTTAGCTCGAGCACCTGCGGCAATGCCAACCTTTGCTGTTCCGTCACGGCGAGGTATTATCCAACCGAAGAAGCCCGGGGCGAATCCTTGACCGAAGTAGATTTCGACAAAGTCTTCATCGATGTCCACTAGATTTTCCACGCTAAATTGTGCTGAGTTCACCACGATCCCCCTCCCAAGTTTCGTAAAGCCAGCATACCTCGAAACAGAGGCTCCACATCCGCTTGCGTCGATTAGCACTTTGCAAGTTAGGTTATGCTCTTTGTCGCCTTTAACTTTCAGCAGGATTTCTCCATTGTCTAAACGTTTGTAGCTATCAACACGGGAGTTCAAATGGAGTGCAGTCCCACTGTTTTTCGCTAAATCGGCTAGGTATTGATCATAGTCAGCCCGGTTGAGAACCCATGTTACTGGTTTCGAACGATGGAGGGTAAGCGGCTTACCTCCAGGCGAGTGCAGGACGGCTCCTTTGATCTCATTCTCGATGATTCGCTCTGGCACCTCTGGGCTAAATTGTTTGAAGGCCGGAATTCCAACGTGCCCTGAGCAGTGGGACGGTGTTCCAACTTGGGAATGTTCCTCGAGTATCGAGACAGATACATTCCTTTTGGCAACTGCTAAGGCGGCAGTGGCACCGCTCACTCCGCATCCAACGATGGCAATGTCGGTTGAGCTATGGGGCAAGGTTTTGTTTTCTCGACTGCCTAGTTTGGAACAAGTAGGGCCTTCGCGACGCTAAGTAAGGCCCAGCGTCTTCTATCTAATGTTTCGTTGTTCGGCAATTTCGACGCGGCGCTTGCCTTTCATCTGACGTGAAACCCTAACTAAGCCGTTGACCTCCAACTTCAAGAGGATCCGGTTCAATTCACGAAAGCTAAGGTCCTCCTTGCCATTTCGAATCTCACGGAGTAGCTCGTCATCTGTTAGTGGCCCCTTTCGCCCTATAACGTCTAGGACGAAGAGGTGAAGGGGACGCGGCCCCCACACTTTCTCCAATCGAGTTGACTCCTTGAATAGGTCACTATGCTACTGGGGTTGGGGGAGCTGCCCGTTCTCTTCTGAGTCGTTTTGAGAATTTTTGATAAAAGGCTTCATCCTCTGGCGCTACGCTTGGGCCTACTCTCTCCATCGCCATGTTGAAGTCGCGTCTTGAGACTTCGGTTGAATTGATGTCTTCCCGCAGGGCTGTTATTGCAGCTTCTCTGCAGACGGCTTCGATGTCGGCGCCCGAATATCCCTGAGCCTTTCGGGCTAAATCCTCCATGTCAATGTCGGCTGAGAGGGGCATTCCAGTTGAGTGTATTTTGAAGATTTCTCTCAATGAGTCCAAGTCTGGGGATGGTACGTAGATTAGCCTGTCAAACCTGCCTGGTCTCAGAACGGCTGGGTCGAGCATATCGGGGCGATTCGTTGCGGCAATCACGAGAACGTTCTGAAGGCTTTCGATTCCATCTATCTCTGTCAAGAGCTGACTGATCACGCGCTCGCTGGCTCCTGAGTCAGCGTAACCCAGCCCTCGTCTTGGTACTATAGCATCGAGTTCATCGAAGAATATTATTGCTGGAGCCGCAGTTCTTCCTTTTCTGAATACCTCGCGAATTGCCTTCTCGGATTCTCCAACCCATTTGGAGAATATTTCCGGTCCCTTTATCGAAATGAAGTTTGCTTCGCTCTCGGTGGCTACCGCTCTGGCAAGGAGTGTCTTTCCGCATCCCGGTGGTCCGTAGAGGAGTACTCCTCGCGGTGGTTTAATGCCCATCTTCTTGAAGACTTCTGGTTTCTTGAGGGGCCATTCGACTGACTCCATGAGTTCCTGCTTTACCTGTTTCAGTCCGCCGACTTCATTCCAATGCACTTGTGGAACTTCAACGTAGACCTCTCGCATTGCGGTCGGAGTGATCTCACGGTAGGCAGAGAGGAAGTCATCCATCTTGACGACCATCTTCTCTAGGATCTCGGGTGGGATTCTTTCTTCCTCGAGGTTAATTTCAGGGATATACCTTCTCAGTGCTTTCATAGCCGCTTCTCGGCAGAGGGAGGCGATGTCGGCGCCCGTGTAACCGTGAGTTACCTCGGACAATCGTTTCAGGTCCACGTCTTCGGCGAGCGGCATGTTTCTGGTATGGATCTGTAGGACTTCGAATCGTCCTGCTTTGTCTGGGACTCCAATCTCTACTTCCCTGTCAAATCTTCCAGGCCTTCGAAGAGCAGGGTCGATTGCGTTTGGTCGGTTTGTGGCTCCGATTACTATGATGTTTCCTCGTGAACCCATTCCGTCCATAAGCGAAAGGAGTTGAGCTACGACGCGGCGTTCGACTTCACCGGTGACCTCTTCGCGTTTGGGCGCGATCGCGTCCATTTCGTCGATAAAGATGATGCTCGGAGAGGTCTCTTGGGCTTTTTGAAAGATCTCACGCAGCCTAGCCTCTGATTCGCCGTAGAATTTGGACATTATT
>Ga0326728_10002408_pt1 | contig 62420 bp, 46 predicted proteins | sample MB3enrmetagenome_FD_207602 | JGI IMG/M metagenome (GOLD analysis project Ga0326728, IMG submission 207602) | Lab enriched peat soil microbial communities from McLean, Ithaca, NY, United States - MB31MN | ecosystem: Environmental > Terrestrial > Soil > Wetlands > Peat | place: USA: New York... | reverse complement strand
TCACCATAGACGATTCCGAGATTCGTGACTCGCTTTCCGAATGCGTGGCGACTATCCTGAATGCCATCCGGGTGGCCCTGGAGCGCACCCCCCCGGAGCTTTCTGCGGATATTTCCGACCGCGGCATCGTGTTGACGGGCGGCGGGGCATTGCTGAAAAACCTCGATAAGAGGATTCGCGAGGAAACTGCTTTGCCTGTCTCCATTGCCGAAGACCCTTTGGCTTCGGTGGTCCAGGGAACCGGCAGAATGCTGACGGATTTCGACCTTCTGCGCCGAGTGGCGATAGAATAGCACGACGTTCAGACAACGGCTTCCTGCCTTGAACGGCCCAAGTATCGAGTGAAGCTTCGCGAGGAACATAGGGATTTCCAAACAGTCATGCAGGACGCAGCCCTTTAGTTTCCACAGGGCTCTATTCGATGACTCACGTTTTGCGGGTAACTGTTTGAGCACCATAGTCTAATCTCAACAAAAAGTGATTTGCGAAGCGAAGAGGCAGAATAAAGCTTCTGCCGGGGCGCCTTCCAGTTATCTTCCGGTGCACCATTACCCACCTTTTGAACACTATCTTTTGGCCCGAGAACGAGTGACCGCGGTTGAAATAAGGAAGGTGTGAAGAAAAGATAAATTTTGTATAAGTTTTGTCGATTTTTCTTGACAGGCTTAAAAGCTCTGTTTTACTTTGCGAATTGGACGCTGGATTTGCGGGGTTTTGAGCGATGCAGCGTCTGGATCCTCGGTAGGCGAGGCGTCCGCGCAACACACAAGCCACTGCCCAGTCAGTGTCCAAAGATGCTGATGGATTCGGGTAGAACAGGCACTCCCGGCTTAAGGGTTTGTCTAAGGTGGCTGATCCCGGGATCGGGGTCTCACGGCGCGCGGTGCTGAAGCTTGGGCGAGTGAGGACAACCATTTCGGCAAAGCCTGCACGTCTAGGCCTAGCGGTCAGCCCTCGGCATTAGCCCCTTCTCCGTCTCCTGGGGAGGGGCGGGCTTATTCCCCCTCCTTGGTCTCACGCCTCACCTCCAGAAAGGTATATGCGAAGCAGCTTTGGCAACGCTTGGGATCAAGGCGCGCACGCCACGGCAGGTTAGAAACAGGTCCGGGTGGGTAAGTCTCGACTCCCTTCCGCCCCATCACACCTTTTCTCTCACTGCCATCGCGCCTCGAATCCCGAACCTGATCTAGTGGCTCACACGACAGCGGCACAGATCCGTTCTTTAGAGCCTGCCTTGAGCGCAGCTAAGGGTCTGGGGCCTTTGTAGTTGACCCACGTGCATTGGCGAGCAGCACTGCACGGAGAGCTTGGAGAGGAAGTGTTCGCGCTCGAGCGTGCTCATATGACCCTGCGGGGCACGGACTCGAACTCGGGTACGGCTGGAGGGGACCTGACATGGAAGAGAAGTTCAGCGCACAACCCGTTGTTGATAGCGGGACCGCACCATTGCCTCGTGTCGATGGCCAAACACGAACCAGCGGACGAGATGCGTCCATGAACTTTCTTCCCAGGCTCTATTACAGGTACAAGAAGATCCTCAAGGTTATCAGGCTGTTCCTCATCATCGCCGGCCCGGGCATCATTGTCATGGTTGCCGACAACGATGCAGGAGGCATCACGACCTATACCGCCACGGGGGCGAAGTACGGTTTCCATCTGATCTGGTTCCTGATCCTGCTGGGGCCGGTCGCTTACTATGTGCAGGAAATGACCGTACGACTCGGCGCGGTGACCAAGCGGGGCCATGCAGAAGCCATCTTTCACGCTTTCGGATCTTTTTGGGGCTGGTTTTCTCTTTTGGACCTTGTCCTGTTGAATTGGCTCACGATGATCACCGAGTTTATCGGCATGACGGCGGCGCTCGGTATTTTCGGTGTGCCGCGCCCCCTCACCGTAATCATTGCTTCGGTCATGATGGGTACCATGGTCATCCAGGGGCGCTACTGGACATGGGAGAAGGCGGCTATGGTCTTTTGTGTGCTCAATCTCATTTATATCCCCGCTGCCTTCATGATCAACCCTCCACTGAAACAGGTTCTTCAGGGTTGCCTGGTTCCACAGCTTCCGCCCGGCGGTTTTACTAATGAGCTGTTCTTCTTCCTCATGGCAAACATCGGCACCACGATTGCGCCCTGGATGATTTTCTTCCAACAGAGCGCGGTCGTGGACAAGAGCCTGCAAGAGAAGGACATCAACGGCGGGAAGGTGGACACTGGGATAGGCGCCTTTTTCACGGTGGTTGTAGCCGCCTTCTGCGTGATCCTTACCGGCACGCTTCTCCCCGGCCAGAACATCTACGATGCCGGCTCGGCTGCCGCTAGATTCATGGGCATCAGCAAGCAACTGGGCACGTTCCTGGCCATCGGCCTGTTCGACGCTGGATTCCTGGGAGCCATCTGCATTTCGCTCGCCAGCTCATGGGCTTTCGGTGAGGTGTTCGGTTGGGCCCACTCTCTGAACAACAAAGTGAAAGAGGCGCCCTGGTTCTATGCTTACTACTTTTTCGGCATCGTGTTGGCAGGTACGGTGGTTCTGATTCCGCGCGCACCTCTGGTACTCATCACCCTATTTGTACAGGTGATCGCGGTAACCTTGCTGCCTGCGGCCTTGGTCTTTCTGATCCTGCTTCTTAACAACGAAGAAACGATGGGCGAGTATAGAAATACTCGCTTCCAAAACATTGCCAACATCACGATTGTGACGCTGATTATCCTCGTTTCCACCTTGTACGGGATCAGCGCCCTCTTTCCAAACATTCTGAAGTGAACGATTGCAGGGGGTTAAAGATGATTCTCGAATTCTTCAAGAACACTGCCAGCACGGTGAAGTCCATCAACCAGAAGTACGCTAAACCGCAGATCAAGATGACCCGAATGGTGAAGTTCTCTCTCTTGTCGCTCCGGCTTTATTTGATTTTCCTCGTCGGGATCTTGGTCTACAGGTTCATTACTTTGCTCCGCTAAGCGGAGGTGACCCATGAGTGAAATGAAAACAGCAAGGAACGGAGTGGAGAAGCGCTATTTTTTGACCGAACTCATCGGAGCACGCGCGTACTGCCAAGGGAAAAAGATCGGCAAGCTGACCGACGTCATCGTAGTGGACCAGGGCAAGCTGGCCGAAGTCACTCATTTCCAGATTAGTCGCCCCTTCGGTGATCCCGCGTTGCTCGTCCCGCAGCAAAAGGCCCAAACGCTTGGCCCTCGGGAGATCATCGTCGACATCGAGGGAGCGCAGAGTTACGTGCGGGGGCTTCTGCCCGGAGAAGTCCCTCTTAGAGACTATCTCTTGGACAAAAAGGTGTTGGACATCGAGGGCCGCGAGGTTGAAGTTGTCTACGACATTCGGCTGGCCTTCACCGGCGATAAGGTTTACGTGAGCGATGTCGACATCAGCCGTTACGGCCTGCTCCGCCAATTAGGACTGCGGGGTCTCGCCAACCGCTTATCCAAACGAAGCGGCGACGGCGAAAAAAACCTCATTCCTTGGTCTTATATCCAGCCCTTGCCGCCCCAACTTGGCGCGCTGAAAGGGGACCTCAAGCTCAGCATTCTGAAAGAACGACTTGCCGAGATTCATCCCGTCGACTTGGCCGATATCTTGGAGGAACTCGACAGCTCCCAGAGAGCCACCATCCTGGAAGGCCTGGACACGGAACATGCCTCCGATACGCTGGAGGAGGTTGAGCCGGCTGTTCAACGTGATATCGTCCGCTCTCTCCGCAAAGATCGCGTGGCCGAACTGATCAGAGAAATGACACCCGGGCAGGCCGCCGATATCCTGTCGGTTCTTCCCTCGGAGGACAAGAAGGCCATCCTAAAACTGCTTGAGCCGTCCCAACTAACAAAGATCGAGGAAATACTCAAGGAACAGGATCTTAGGATTATTAACTTCGCCTCTACCCGCATCTTCAAGTTTCCTCCGGATATCACGGTTGAGGAAGCCCAGTTGAAATGCCGAGAAATGGCCAAACGAGTCGACGTGGTGTGGTACCTCTACATCGTGGATACCACCGACGCGCTCCTAGGCGTGGCGGATATGAAAGACTTGTTCATGGCTGGGGACAATGAACTGCTGAGAGATCTGATGGTTGAAAACGTCATCACCCTCAACCCCGGAAGCACCATGAAAGAGGCACTGGATTTATTCACCCGATATGGTTTTCAGGCTCTCCCGGTAGTCAGCGTGAACAACGTCATTTTGGGGGCTGTGCCTTGCCGTGATGTGATGAACGTTAAACATCGAGTTTTGGAGTAGGAACCCCAAGGCAGGAGCGACCCGCTCCGGCGCGGTGAAGGTGTGGGGAGGCAACCATGGGCACGCTTGCGAAGCTTGTTTGCCTCGGGTTTGGAGCGATCTATGTCTTCGGCTTGCTGTTGTTCCTTTTGGCACCGACCGTCCGCAAACGTCTCAGAGCGGCATTGTCAAACCGGGAGCGAGACAAAGCCAACAGTGAATAAAGGGAGGGAACGACGATGCTCGCAATGAAATGGATAACGGATCACGAGGGACGCCTCAAAGCGCGCTGGTGCGCAGACGCGGGAGCTGGGCACGTGGCTGCACGCCGAGGGGGAGCCTTGCTCAGGAAGCCGTTGAGGGTTGGAGGACCACCCGGTATCAGGCGTGTGGCGCAGCAGGGCGGTCAAGCGCGATCCAATGCCGCCAGGGCGGAGGAGTTCTGCCGAATCCAGTCGCCGGTCCACGTGGGCGTTCCGGTGCGTCTTGAGAAGTCAGGCGTGCCAGGTCAAGCATTACAGCGTGCCCTGCGGCGATTGCATTGGGCAGCAATACTCATGCTTTGTTGACGCACTTTCGGGCTGGGTTTCTGCCTCGCCCTGTCGTCGTACTGTCGCCTGCGACCGCGTCCCCAAGCTGCCGCGGGAATACGCGATTCCAGAAATCAACATCTAAGACATTGTCCTTGACTACTGCGGTCCGAGTGGTATATACGTTACGCAGCGAGGATGGTATTTTACGTAATGTATGAGTCTCCGGCCTCATAGGGTGACTGATGACTCACGGTCGTCAGTTATCTTCTGGTGCCGCCAATTATCCTGAGCATTACGCTGCGATTTCTGTCGGGAATTACAAACTTTCAAGCGATTTAACCGGAACGTTCCAGGACTAAACGGTCCGCTCCCAGCGCATCGGAATCACGAGGTGCGCAATTTGGTGATACCTCATCAAGAAGACTGCAAGAAGTGGTAAATCGCGGCAAATTGATGAGGAGCCATTACTCCTAGCTGGGCGATCGAAAAGGGAGGGGGGTCATGAGCCAATCGGTGGAAAAGCAATCCGAACCAAGTCCAGGCGGTGCGGTTCTCCTTGTGGACGAAGACCTTGAACAACTGGAGTGGGTTGGGAGGGTTATCCAAGGAATTGGGTATAGCGTTCAGGCCTGTGATTCCTACACGGAAGGTATGCGCCAACTGGTATCTGGGGCTTTCGACATTGTTGTTGTGGGTCAGGGAAGTCGTAATTTTGAGGGGCGTTGCGTGCTTGAGAGCGCGTCTGAGTTCAACCGGCACTTGCCTGTTGTCGTGGTGGCACGGCACCTCGAAATGGGGTGCTACCTAGAAGCAATGCAGTTGGGGGCTGTGGATTATCTCGCCGGGCCTTTTGTTGGTACGGAGGTCGCCTGCGTGATGCGAAACTGGGCGCCCCGACGCAAAGGTGGGGTCGAAGCGGAGAGGCTAACCCCGGAAGCGATTTCACAAAAGCTCGCCGCTTGATCCTTTGACCTCTCGAAGTCCGAAAAAATGTTCTGCCCACAATGACTATGGGCGCGAGTTTCTTTCAGCCGGCAGCGCCTTTGAGCCTGAAGAGTGTGCTCCTTGATTCCTCATGATCTCCGTCAGCATAGCTTTCTGAGTACATGTGCACGATCCAAAATCCTAAACTCTAGATGAAACCGGAACACAGGGAAGAGCGATGAGGCTGGGAATCGATTTCGGCACAACCCGTATCGCGGTGGCCTTCGTGGACCGCGGCAACTATCCCGTCGTGGCTTTTGAAAGGCCTGACGGCGTGGTGCGCGACTGGTTCCCGCCGCTGATTGCCATCCGAGGCTCCCGCCACCTATTCGGCTGGGAAGCTTGGGCCGTTCAGGAAGAGCCCGGCTGGACCCTCATTCGTTCGCTTAAGCGCGTGCTGGGGTCAGCGAGTCTTGCGAGCGAGGTCGAAATTGCCGGCCAGCTCATCCCATTGAAGGCCTTGATGGTGGGACTGTGCATCTCGCTTCGCCAGGGCCTGCTGAAACATTCCAACCTGCCTGTCCGGGGATCTGAGCCCTTGGAGGCGATGCTCGGTGTCCCTGCCAATGCCAACAGCAACCAGCGCTTCCTGACCACGGACATGTTTCGCACCGCCGGCTTCGAGGTTCTTGGTCTGCTCAACGAACCCTCCGCGGCGAGCATCGAATATGGCCACTGCCGCCGGGAATCATCCCCCGAAGAGGAAGAGCACATTCTGGTCTACGACCTTGGCGGCGGGACGTTCGACGCCTCACTGGTAAGCCTCTGCGGTCAAGAACATACCGTGCTCGCCTCGGAAGGAATCGACACCCTGGGCGGGGACGATTTCGACGAGTCCCTGGCCGAGCTTGCCCTCGACGCTGCCAGGGTCGTTGCTGCCGAGCGTGATTCGCTCACCCAGGCTGAACTCTTCCGCCTGCATGAGGAATGTCGAGAGAAAAAAGAAGCCCTCCATCCCAACACGCGCTTGATCCATGTGGACCTCGACAAGGTCCGTCCCGAATGGTCCCACACTACCGTTTCTACCGCCGATTTCTACCAATGCTGTCGGCCCGCCGTTCAAGAGACGATTCACGCCGTGGAGAGCTTGATGAAATCGCACGGGCTGGACCCGCCTCCTTCCGGCGGAGACGCGCACATCGACGCGCTCTACGTCACCGGCGGCGCCAGCGAACTGCCGCTCGTCTCTCGCATGCTGCGCGAGGTTTTCGGATCCTCCGTGCGCCGCTCCGCCCAATCGCGCTTTGCCACCGCCATGGGCCTCGCGATTCAGGCCGATTCGGAAGCCGGCTATCAACTCCGCGACCGCTTCACACGCTACTTTGGTGTCTGGCGCGAGGGCGAGGCCGGCCGCACCGCGGTCTTCGACCCGTTATTTACGAAAGGCCTGGTGCTTCCCGGGCCCGATCAACCGCCGCTCCTTCAGGTGCGACACTATTGTCCGGCGCACAACATCGGCCACTTCCGCTACCTCGAGTGCGCACAACTTTCTATTGATGCTCGCCCCGCCGGCGATATCATCACTTGGAGCGATATCCTCTTCCCCTATGATCCAGCCCTCCGCGATGCCTTCGATCTGAGCGATGCACAAGTGGCGCGCACTTCCGCCGCGAGCTCGGAGATCGAGGAGAGTTACTCCTGCGACTCGGTGGGAGCTGTCGTCGCCCGCATCACTAATCTTACTCACGGCTATCACCGCGAGTATCGGCTGGGCCGCTGCAACGTTCCCGGTGGGCACGTCATCCCTGGCCGCTCGCCAAGACGCCGGAAAGCACGCCGTCTCTAGACCGGCACCTTCCTGCTGGATGTCATCTCGGAGCGGCGAGGTGGCGCTGGTATCCTGCCCACGGTGCTTCGCCGCGAACCGAACCACAAGGACCGGTCTAAACGTCTACTCACTGGTAGATTGTTGGCGTGCCACGTTTGCCCTCCCCTACCACGGACACTTGCTGAAGTGCGATCCGCGCAGTTGGCGAGCTAAAGCGGACTTGCCTGAAGGGGAGCAGGTGGGGTAGAAGAGCTTAACCGTTGGGCAGCTCTGTTAGCCGCTTTTCATGTAATCCATGGCCCGCTGAAGCCCGTACAAATTACCCAGCGTCAAGAGATGGTCGGCTCGGCAGTCGGCCAAGTCCCCTGTTGTGGCTAGTAGTGCCCGGTCACCGTCAGCACGCGGCTAAGGAGCTGCTTGCACCGGGAAGGCCTTAGTTGCGGTCCCCTCAAACTCGAATCGCAGGATCCATTCACTCGAGACATGCCGACCACCAGCTTCCGCAGGCCGGAATTCCCACCGCCGCGCGGCCTGCAACGCCAGATTGGCAAAATACTTGCTCGGTCCGGGAGAATCGAGCGTCGCTCCCACCACGCTGCCGGACGGATCAACAGCGACTCTCACGCTGACCCTCACCGTGCCTCGAATGGTGTCTCGCGCCTTCGGGGGCACGTCGGGTAAAACTTCCTGAAGGACTTCACCCTGAACAAGACCGCTGGTGGGCGTCTTCGCGCCCGCCCCAGAAGATCGAAGGGAGGAAGGCGAGGGAGCGGTGGCACTGGACCTCTGCTCTTCCTCGCTGGTCTTCTGCGTGGATGGTCCCGCTTCACGCGTCACGGGCTTCTGCTCTGGTTTTGGCTGGACGCTCGGCTGCTCGGAAACAACGGAAGGCGCAGGGTGAATCTCAGGGTGACGGTTCAATAATCTTGGGCCTGCCAGCAACGCCGCCAGCGTGAGCCCAAATGCGACCGGCGGAAGAATGTACCACCAGTTCGAGAACGCCTTTTGCGGTCTGGCGCTCATCTGCCCCCTCGGCGCGGGCGAGGGTGGCACGGGTGAGGTCGGCTGCAGCCACGCCACGATCTCGGCAACGGTCCAACGGCGCTGAGGGTCCCGACGCAAACAGTGACGTGCGATATCAAAGAACGGCGGTGGCAGTGTCTGGGGCACTAGCGGCTCCACTCCTTCCGTCCTCTCCCAGAGGGGCAGACGCTGCGTCAGGGCCTCGACCAGCGTCATGCCAAGCGACCAAACGTCCCCAGCCGGCGATATCGTTCCGCTTGCCGCCTCGGGTGGGTCGTAGACCCCCGGCGGCCCCAGACCGACACTCGACTCGCCCATCCGGCAGAGCCCGTCGCTCGAGAGTTTTAGTTGATCATCGATGGCCATAATGTTCGCGGGTTTCATGTGACCGTGCACGAAACCTTTGCCGTGAATGTAGGCCAGGGCGTCCAGAGTCGGCTTAAGCATGTCCCGTGCTTCCGCTGGTGTGAGTGGCCGGTATGGAAGAACTTGCGCGAGGTCCTCGTCGGCGTACTCCATCACGAGGTAGAGCAGCTCCCTGTTACTCAGCTGGCAGCGCCCCATCTGGAAGAGCCGGACCAGGTTAGGATGAGACAGTTTCGCGGCCAGCCTCCACCGAGACAGTTGGAGTTCCGCACACCGTGGGTCCGTCGGGATGAGCTTGATCGCGGCTTTTTGGACGCCTTGCTTGCAGTGCTCCGTAAGGAACACAGCGCTGTGTTCCGAAGCACCTATGTACTGGCGCAGGTGGAATTCCCCGTCGAGGACTTGGCCCTCCCAACTTTTCCAGGCCTCGGGCATATTCCTCCTCCCTGTCGGTTCACATGAGTCGGCGCTATCGTATCCGAGCACCCAATCCGAATATCAGCCCAGAATGAACGCGGGGGCAGCTGAAGCAAGGTTTGAACTCGAAGTCTTTTTGGTTCACAGGCACCTCAAGGTTCGGCGCTGGTCTGCATGGCTTCGATGTTCTGGGCCGGGGTTTTGCGGACAGCAAAGCGGTCATTCCCTTTGTCCAACATTCCTCTGGAAAGACCTTCCCCAATATAGTAGTTCTATTCCAGCGGAAAAGTAAAATGTCGCTTGCCCAGCCATGAAGACAACCGCTTGGGCAAACGAGCCGCTCAACGGACGTAAGCCTGTTTCGAGGAATGCAGAATCGTGCCCCGCCATTGGGCAGACCCACGGGCCACATTCCAATCATCTTCTATGCGTGGGTTGCGCCGTTTCGAAGGATCCGGCAAGAACTTCCGAGCAATAGGCAAGCGCCTGAGGTGAATGCAGGCTATACTCCACTCTAAAGGAGAAACAATGCAAAAGCGCAAACTTGGAAATAGCAACTTGGAAGTTTCGGCTCTCGGGTTGGGCTGTATGGGCATGAGCTTTTCCTACGGTCCGCCCAAAGACAAGCAGGAGATGATCTCTCTTATCCGGGCAGCTGTGGAACGCGGCGTCACGTTCTTCGATACTGCTGAAGTGTACGGACCGTACACGAACGAAGAACTTGTGGGCGAAGCCCTCGCTCCCTTTCGTGGACAAGTGGTGATCGCCACCAAGTTCGGGTGGAGAATTGATCCCAAGGCGGAGCGAGGTTTGGCCGGGCTGGACAGCCGGCCAGAGCACATCAAGCAGGTCACCGAGAGCTCGCTCAAACGGCTCAAGGTGGATGCCATCGATCTGTTCTATCAGCATCGCGTTGACCCGGACGTGCCCATCGAAGACGTAGCGGGAGCGGTGAAGGACCTGATTCGGGAAGGCAAGGTGAAGCACTTCGGTCTTTCTGAGGCAGCAGCAAAGACGATTCGCCGCGCGCACGCAGTCCAGCCGGTCACCGCAGTCCAAAGTGAATACTCGCTGTGGTGGAGACGCCCTGAAGAGGAGGTGTTACCCGCGCTCGAGGAACTCGGAATCGGTTTCGTTCCCTACAGCCCTCTGGGCAAGGGCTTCCTGACGGGAAAAATCAACGAAGATACTAAGTTCGACAGCACTGACTTCCGCAATCAAATCCCTCGCTTTACGCCGGAGGCTCGGAAAGCGAATCAGGCCTTGGTTGATTTGCTAGGCAAGATCGGAGAACAGAAGAATGCGACACCTGCTCAGATCGCGCTCGCCTGGCTGCTTGCCCAGAAGCCGTGGATTGTTCCCATCCCGGGCACCACGAAATTGAATCGCCTGGAGGAGAACATCGGAGCAGTCGCAGTCGAACTTACGCCTGACGATCTCCGTGAGATCGAAAGCGCCGCCTCGAAGATCACGGTGCAAGGGGCTCGATATCCCGAGAGCATGGAGCGAATGACCGGCCGCTGAACGGCGAAAAATGTGTTCACTGGCGGACAGAACGAGGCGCTGCGCGCCCGAACGCACGACTCTAGTCACAACCCCACGAGGAGCGTCGATCATGACAAAAAAAGGAATTTCTATTTTTGTGATGACTGCGCTGGTCGCGGCGCTAGCCATCCTTGTCGCCACAGCGACTGCGGACGAACACTCAGGAACATGGAAATTGAATCCGGCCAAGTCGAAGTATAGTCCAGGACCGGCGCCGAAGAATCTGACGGAGACAATTGACCTAGACGAGAACACCTACAAGGTTGAGGGCAACGGAAGGAGCGGAGATGGGAAGCCGATGCATCTAGACTTCGATGCAAAATTCGACGGAAAGGACTACCCGATTCGCGGAATTCCGTGGGCCGACACGCAATCGGCCAGGTGGATTGATGCCCACACGCCGCAACTGATACAAAAGAAGGGCGGCCAGGTCATGATGACCGTAACCTGCAAGGTTTCCGCGGATGGAAAGACACGCACGTGCACGATGAAGGGTCAGGACGAGCAAGGACGCAAGGTGAACAACGTCGTCGTCTTTGACAAGCAGTAGAGCTGATTTCGGAAGCTGAGAAGTGAGCGTCGAGCTCAGTCTTCCCTCCCAGCATTTTCACCGCGCTCCGCGCCGCGTCTATCGCGAGGTAGCTCCAGCGCACAAAGCGAAAGGGGAAAACAATGCCTCATATTGTTGTGAAGCTCTATCCCGGAAGATCAGAAGAACAGAAGAGTCGCCTTGCCGAGCAAATCGTTAAAGACGTCGCCACAATCTTGAAGTGCGGAGAGGGATCGGTTTCGGTAGCGGTTGAAGAAATCAAACCAGACGACTGGGCAGAGAAGGTCTATAAACCCGACATTCAAGACAAGTGGGACAAGCTCTACAAGAAACCGGGATACACGATGTGAACAACGCTGGATCGATGAGCCGGCGCGAACAGATGGAATGAGCCGCGGGGAACCGGCGCGGCGTAACTGATTGCCGGGGCAAACCATCCAATGACGGAAAGGGTAAGGGAGTACCCCCAATGACCACATGGTCGAAAGACGAGTTGCGCAAGATTGCTGAGGACGATGACCTGCACATCTCACCGTTCCGTGAGGACGGGGTAACCTACGGCACGCCGACCTGGATTTGGTCCGTCGCGGTCGCGGACGCTCTCTACGTGCGCGCGTACAACGGGCAGAAGTCTCGCTGGTACCAGGCCGCGGTGCGGCAGAAGGCGGGGCGAATCATTGCGGCGGGCATGACGAAGGAAGTCACCTTCGAGCCGGTCGACGGGCCGATCAACGACCTCATCGACGACGCCTACCGTGGGAAGTACCGAGGCAGCCCGTTTCTCAGCCCGATGATCGGTGCACGCGCCCGCGCCGCGACAGTCAAGGTGATGCCGCGCGCGACCAACGCCCGAACTTCCAGACAAAAAGTGAGGAATAAGAAAAGTGGAGATTAAAAGAGTTGGGACGCAAGCTTCCACCAAGGGGCCGTCCGAGTGGTTCACGGGCACGGTACGGATCGACCCGCTTTTTCAGGCGCCCGATCCGGCACGTGTTCAAGGCGCCAGCGTCACGTTCGAGCCCGGCGCGCGGACAGCATGGCATACCCACCCGCTGGGCCAGACACTGATCGTGACGGCCGGTTGCGGCTTGGTACAGCGCTGGGGAGGCCCGATCGAGCAAATCCGGCCGGGTGACGTGGTCTGGATCCCGCCGGGTGAGAAGCATTGGCATGGCGCCACGGCGACCACGGCCATGACGCACATCGCCATCCAGGAAAAGCTCGATGGGAAGACCGTCGACTGGTTGGAAAAGGTTAGTGACGACCAATACCAGGCCTGGATCGGGACCGAATAAGTAACCAATTATGTGCAAAGCGGATCATTACACCGCGTGCTAGCGCGTTTTGCATGCACGTTGTTTTCTTTACTCAGGAGGGCTACTCCATGTACAACACAAAAGCTTACGCCGCTGCCAGTGCAACATCGCCATTTGCCTCGACCACCATCGCGCGGCGAGATGCAACCAAACACGACGTCCAGATCGAGATCCTTTTCTGCGGTATCTGCCACTCCGATCTTCACCTTGTCCGTGCCGATTGGAGCGAACTCATGCCCACTGTTTACCCCTGCATCCCCGGCCATGAGATCATCGGACGCGTCACCAAGGTCGGCTCCGCCGTCAGCAAGTTCAAGCCCGGCGACCTCGCCGCGGTCGGCTGCATGGTCGACTCAGATGGTACCTGTCCCCAGTGTAAGGCCGGCCTCGAGCAGTTCTGCCCCAACATGACCCTCACCTACAACTCGCCGGACAAGCACCTCGGAGGCGTCACCTACGGTGGCTATTCCGACAGCATCGTCGTTGATGAGCGCTTTGTCCTGCGTGTCCCTTCGAACCTCAATCTTGCCGGAACCGCGCCGCTCCTCTGCGCCGGAATCACCACCTACTCGCCCATGCGGCATTGGGGCGTCACCAAGGGCAAGAAAGTTGGCGTGGTCGGTCTCGGCGGGCTGGGCCACATGGGCGTGAAGTTTGCCCACGCGCTCGGAGCCCACGTCGTGGTCTTCACGACTTCACCCAACAAGAAGGAAGATGCCCTCCGCCTCGGCGCGGACGAAGTCGTTGTTTCCCGCAACGCCGACGAGATGCAGAAGCAGGCCGCGAGCTTCGACTTCATCCTTGACGCCGTCTCCGCCGATCACGACATCAACGCGTACATCATGCTCCTCCGCCGCGACGGCAACATTACCCTCGTTGGCGCGCCGGCGAAGCCTCTTGCCGTCGCTGCCTTCGGCCTTCTGCTCGGACGCCGAAGCCTTTCCGGCTCCCTGATCGGCGGTATCCCCGAGACTCAGGAGATGCTCGACTTTTGCGGCGCGCACAACATCACCTCTGACGTCGAGGTCATCCCCATCCAGAAGGTGGACGAAGCCTATGAGAGACTGCTCAAGTCCGATGTGAAGTACCGCTTCTCCATCGATCTGGCTTCTCTCAAGTCTGAATAAACGAAAGCGGAAAGAGCGGACCACCGCCCTATGGCATAGGATTCCCCCTGGCATGGAAGAGATGCGGACCGCAGGATCGGCCCGTCGCCCTGCCTCCTGCAGTCATACGGCAGGCAGGCCGAAGGCTATGGGCCGCAGGCTGGCGGTCCGCCCTGCTTGCTTATATTGCGTGTAACAATGGGGCGAGGTCGCCTGACCCGAGGGTCAGAACGCACGATGGAAGCAGGAATCGTGACCGCCTTCCACCGGAATCCGCATGTAGGAGGTAGAGATTCAAACTGAGACACTACCTTTCTGGCCTTTACGTTTACTTCTGAAATCCTATGGCGTAGCATCAGGTGTTCCCTAGGTCCTGCTAATGAAGGCTACCTGAGAACTGGGTTGCCAGAAGGGGAGCAGGAAGGGTAAAAGAACCTAGTCCCGGACACCGTCTTTCGGCCGGTCTAGACCCCTCCACCATTGGCCGGTTTTGAGGTGATCACCGAGGGGCAGGTAGCAAATTGCTGGCTCTGCTGCATAGGAGATGCTGCGCTCATGTCGCCCACAAACTGGTTCCTCGCTGTTTTGATTATTGTCGCCATTGCTACTGTGCTCCTGATTCTGTACATTCCACGCGTGGGTGAGCTTTTTCATCAGCATGTCCCCGATCGCCCCAAACGCCGCCTTTTCCTTGCTGCCGTTGGCTTCTTTACTACCTTCGCCCTGGCCCGCTCGCTGGCTTTCTTGGCTTCCCGCAACATCAGCCCCTTTCGTTACATTTACATTCGCGGCACGCATGTCCATCACCTGGTCTGGGGCATTTTCCTTCTGCTGGCTGTGGGGTTTGGCTGGCTGATCGAAGTGGGCACGGGCAGCAAGTCGTCCTCTCTCCTCGCCAGCCGTTTGATGTCCTTGCTCTACGGTGTCGGCGCTGCTCTCACTCTGGACGAGTTCGCTGTCTGGCTGAGCCCCCAGGAAGGCGTTTATTGGACGGAGCGGGACCGAGCCAGCCTGGACGCCGTATTGCTCTTCGGGGCCTTGCTGTTAATCGGCCTTTGGGGAGGCGACTTCCTCAAGGCCATCAGCCGCGAATTTCTCTCCAGGGGCCGCAAGAAATCAAAAGCAGGTAGCGCGCACCACCGCCCGTAGCGCAGACCGCCCGTCGGCTGACGGGTCTGCGGCTCTTCGCTTCGGGAACTGAGGCTCTGCCTATGGCGCGCGTGACCGACCAGAAAAGAATGCGGAAGTTCTGATTTCTCGGTATGATCAATCGCGCAAAGTAGATCCAGGAGGATGAAATGAAACGCAATTATTCTCGTCGCGATTTTCTGGCAGCCAGCCTGGCTCTTCCCGCCGCCGGCCTTCGCACTTCTTCCCAATTGTCTCTTCCCCCTGCCGTGGGCCAAGCCAAGCCCGAATCCACCACGCTGGAATATCGCATGTTGGGCAAAACCGGCTTGAAGGTGACGTCGCTTGCTTTCGGCTGCATGACGACCTCCGATGCGTCCGTGATCGAGCGCGCTGCGGATTTCGGTATCAATCACTTCGACACGGCCCGCGGTTATCAGGGCGGCAACAATGAGCGGATGGTCGGCGCGGCTCTCAAAAAGGTGCGGCCGAAGGTAATCATCTCCAGCAAGAGCCCGGGCAAGACGAAACAAGAAGTTCTTGCCGACCTCGACACAAGCCTGCGCGAACTGGGAACCGACTATCTGGATATCTGGTATCTCCATATGAAAAACGAGCCGGAGCAGGTGACCGAGGACCTGTTGGAGGCGCAGCGTCTTGCCAAGCAGAACGGGAAAATCCGTTTTGCCGGTGTCAGCACGCATTTCAACATGGACAGGATGCTGACGCACCTGGCGAAACTCGGCCAGACAGACGTCGTGCTGACCACCTACAATTTCGCCATGCGGTCGGTGAATGCCGGTGCGAACGCGAATCAGGATGCACCGATGGCCGACATGACGGCAGCTATCCGGCAGGCGCGGAAGGCCGGCCTGGGGATCGTGGTCATGAAGGTCCTCGCGGGCGGCATCGCCCGCGTGCAGCGCGGCGACCGGCTCTACGGAGCCAATCCGCAGGCTTTGAGCAGGCGGCTCGGCCAGGAGGGCGTTGCGGTTGCCGCGATCAAATGGGCCCTCAAGAACCAGTCGGTCGATACCGCCATCGTCTGCATGACGAGTCACGATGAGTTCGAAGAAGACGTGCGCGCCATGGGGGAACCGTACGCCGAGAAGGATGAGAAGCTGCTGACCGCCCGGCTCGTCGACATCGGCCCGATATACTGCCGCATGTGCGGCGCCTGCGGTGGCGTTTGCGAGCGAGGCGTCCCTGTTGCGGACGTGCTTCGATTCCTGACTTACGCCGAAAGCTACGGTCAGTTCGCCCTCGGCCGCGAGAAGTTCTTGCATCTCGGGCCCGAAATCGCAGCGGTGCGCTGCGCCGATTGCGAGCACTGCATGGTGCAGTGTCCCTACGGCGTCCAGGTCGCGGCCCGGCTCCGCCGCGCGCAGGAGTTGTTTGCATGAGGGCTGTCAAAGAACTGCCGCAGAGGATGGCAAAGTGCGCCCACCTCTGCGCTACCTCGCTTCTCATCCTCGCCGCCGCCACTTCCGCCTGGGCGGCAGCAGCAGATTGTCATCTCCTGGCGGGTTGGGAACCGGGCGGACCCGCGCGCACGTTTGGACCTGAGAACCTTTTTGAATACCTGGACGGGGGCGCGGAAGGCTATTGGATTTTTGGCTTCCTGCGCCTGGAGCACCAGACGTGTACGAAGGGTGAGGACTCCCTGGTGCTCGACATCTCAGAGATGAGCGACGCGGAGGCGGCCTACGGTCTCTTCGCCGCCCGGTGCGACCCCCATCAACCGCTCCAACCCATTGGCATGGCAGGGCAGATCCTGCCCACCCGGGCGAGTTTTGCCAAGGGTAACTATTACGTCGAAGTGACCGCGACGCCCGGCGAGGATTATCGCCCAGAACTTCGCGATCTCTTGGCCAAGCTCGAGAAGCGACTCCAGGGGCGAAGCGCCCCGCCCGAAGCGCTGGCTTGGTTTCCAGCCGAGGGTCGCAATTCCGTTCGTCTTATCCCGGAGAGCGTGCTAGGCCTGCGGCCCCTGAAGCGCGGCTACGTCGCAGAATACTCCAATGGGCAGGCCTTTATCGTCACCGAAACCACAGCACAATCCGCAGCCGCCGTCCTCGCCGTGCTTCGGCAACGTTTTGAAGGGGCCACATTCGCCGCGGTTGCCGACGAGGCTTTCCAAGCCAACGACCGGTATCTCGGCGGCGTGTGCATCTTTCGCAAAGGGCATTACCTTGGCGGGTATGCACACGTGCGCGAGATCAGCGAAGCGGTTTCGCTCGCCAGGACTCTCGCATCCCGCTTGCCATAGGGACAGGCCTTGCACCGCCTTCTCGATTAGACTATTGCAGGGCCAAGGAGTAATCAATATGAGTAAAGAGCCTACAGCCGCCGAGAAGATGATTGGTGACTTCGCGCCCAAGCTGGTCGATTTAACTGACCGCGTGCTTTTTGGCGATATCTGGGAACGCAAAGAGCTTTCAAAGCGTGATCGTAGTCTGATAACGGTGGCGGCGCTGATTGCCTTGAATCGTCCAGAGCAGTTGCGGTTTCACCTCAACAAGGCGCTGGACAATGGGCTTAAGAAGGAGGAATTGATAGAGGTAATCACTCATCTGGCGTTTTATTCAGGCTGGCCCAACGCAATGAGCGCCATTTCTATCGCTAAGGAGCTGTTCTCGAAAAAAGAGCCTTCCAAGTGATTACAAGGCCTTTGCACTCACTGGAAGAACTCACCGGAGGCGCCTAAATTGAAATCGGGCAACAACTCGCTTCCATTGCACGCCGAAACTGCTGTGGTGTCGAGCGAGCCGGACCTGGCGAAGCTGGCACGCTTGATTTGCGCCTATGCCCCTCACGACGGTACTTTTGAGCTGCGCATCCCGGGTGTGTACGCCAGTCGCTTTTCACGACCCAATACGGAATGCGCGCATGTCCTCCGGCTGCCATCCTTGTGCATCGTCGCACAAGGAACCAAGACCGTCCTTGTGGGAGAGAAGCTCTATGAGTACGACCCGTCGCGTATGCTCGTGTTCTCCGTTGCCCTACCCATTGCTGCCCAGATTACGCATGCCAGCCGTTCCGAACCTTACCTGGCTCTAAGGCTGGACCTCGACCCGCACAAGATTGCCGAGCTGGTCTTGAAAGTCTATCCGCTCGGCCTGCCTCCAGTTCAAGAAAGGAGGGCCGTCTACGTCACTCCGGTCGACGTGAGCATCATCAATGCCGCCACGAGGTTATTCGAGTGTCTAGGGCAACCCGGGGACACTGAATTGCTCGCCCCACTTGTGGTCGATGAGATTCTGATCCGTCTGCTACGCGGCCCCATTGGTGTTCGCGTGGCGCAAATGGGCTTTGCAGAATCCAGCGTGCACCGCCTTGCGAAGGCCATTTCCTGGCTGCGCGCCAACTTCTCTCAACCCACGAAGGTTGAAGACTTGGCCGGGCTGGTGCACATGAGCGTTTCCTCTTTCCACGAGCACTTTAAGGCAGTCACTTCCATGAGCCCGCTGCACTATCAAAAGGTACTGCGTCTTCAGGAGGCGAGGCGTCTAATGTTGTCGATGATGATGGACGCGGGTACTGCCAGTCAGCGTGTGGGCTACCTAAGCGCTTCGCAGTTCAGCAGGGAATACAGCCGCTTTTTCGGGAGTGCGCCGACCAGGGACATCGCCAGATTGCGTCAAGATACTCGGCTCTGGCCTGACCCAACTCGGACCGTAGATTGATGGTGCTGCTCTTCATCAGCATTCATAATGCCTGGGATAGCCCGCGGCGGAACTCAGGACGGCCCACTATTCCTTGCTACGATAGGCCTCAACGACCATGAATTCGCTCCAGGCCCTCCCGTCCTCAGACTTCTCACCTCGCCACGTGAAGTGCATCTCGGAAATGTTCGTGTAAGTAGCGCGGGTATAAGCGTGGGTGGCCACCGGCTCCTTGAAGGCGTAGATGATTGATTGGCCATCGAACCTGACCCCGCCGAGATCCTCCGGTCCGAGGTCCACCCACGTTCCAGCCAGCGCGTTTAGCCATTTGATGTTCCACATCTGCTTGGTGGCGTCGTAGGTGCGGAAATTCATGCCGAGCACGATCAGCTCTCCTGAGGAGCCTGTCATCCTGTATTCATCTGCGATGGCATAGCCGTCAAGAATGAAGCGACCGAGCCACGTTGCTTCGAACATCTGCCATTCCCCATTGGCCAACTTCACCTTTGCTTCGCAGCGCCATCTGCCAATAAGAAACGCAAATCGAGAAAGCGCTGCCGGCGCATCGGGGTTGGGCTTGCCAAATTCCTGATCTAATTGGTCCATAGGGTTGTCCTTCGCTGTGGCGACTGCCGGCTGTGTCAGGCAGATCAGGTGTAATTCGGATAACGGACGGGTTGCCTACGATCCGTTCAGAATTGTCATGCCTGGACTCCCGCCTTCGACCTCGGTGTCCTTTTCAAGATCATTCGCGTCGTTCTCGCGGCCACACTGCCGACTGGCGCGCCGGCTTCACTCTTCCTTCAACACTGCAACCGGGTCGACCCGCGCGGCGCGCCGCGTGGGCAGCGCACAAGCAGCGAGCGCAATCGCTCCCAATACGACGGTTGCACCACCGATCACCAACGGATCGAGAGGCCGTACCCCGTAGATCTGACTGGCGATTACCTTCTGCAACCCAGCCGCGCCGGCGAATCCCGCCGCCAGCCCGAGGGCTACGATCCCCAAGCCTTGCCTGAGCACCAGCCTTACCACCCCCGCTGGCGTGCTCCCCAGCGCCATACGAATGGCAATCTCGCGCCTCCGCTGCGCCACCAGGTAGGCAATAACTCCATAGATGCCGATCGCGGAAAGGAACAGCGCCAGGCCGCCAAATGCCAGCGCCAGCAGCAGCGACGTGCGGCGGGACGACATCGAAAGCGTGGCGCGCTCCTCCATCGTCTTCACGTCGGACAGCGCCAAATCCGGATCGATCTGGGCCATCGCCGCGCGGAGGGCGGCCACTACGGCCGTGCCCTCGGCGCTGCCCCTGACGGCAAACGTGTAATCTCGAGATGGCGCCTGCGCGTAAGGGAAATAGTACGCCCCGAATGCGGTCCCGGTTCCGGCGAGATCTACCAGCCTCACGTTAGGCACGACCCCCACCACTTGGAAATAATGGGTATTCGCGCCGGGCTTCGAAGGATCCTGCAAATTCGCTGACGTGTACATCCGCTGTCCGATCGGATCGCGATTCGGCCAGAAGTGGCGAGCCAACTGTTGATCGACAATGACCACCGAGGGCGCGTTTTCATTGTCGCGATCATCGAAGTAGCGTCCGCGTATGAGCGCGATCTTCATTGTCTGGAAGTAGCCGGGCGTGACGGTGAGGTAGTGCGGAGAGATGAGGGATTCACCCGGCTTCATCGCGTAGCCCTCGGCCATAATCACGCTGTCGTATTCGTTGTTGCCGAAGGGGATGGCGGTAGTGGCTCCGGCTGCCGCCACGCCCGGCAGCCGCCGAATCGAATCGAGCGCGCGGTTCATGAGATTCCGTAAGTCCCCGTCAGTGCGGTAGCGGGATTGCGGTACATCCGTGGAGGCGGTGACCACACCCTGAGTCGTAAAGCCCGGATCGACCGCCAGCAAGTGGCGAAAGCTGGCCAGCAGCAGTCCCGCCCCAGCCAGCAGCACGAAGGCCAGTCCAACCTCAGCGCCCACCAGGACCTGACGCAAGCGGCCGGCTCGGGCGCCGCTGGTGCCCGTGCGGCCACCCTCGCGCAGCATGCTGTTCAGATTGAGTTTGAAGGTGCCGGCAATCGGCACGAGTCCAACCAGCACGCCCACTGCACCCGCCAGCCCCAGGGCCACCAGAATCACGGTGCCGTCCAGCCGCACTTCCTGCGCGCGGGGAAAACGGTCGAGCCCAATCGCCGTCACCGCGCGCAAGAGAGGTTTAGCGAGCAAGACGCCTACGATGCCCCCCGCCCCGGCAAGCAGCACGTTCTCGACAATCAATTGCCGCGAGAGTTGGGCTCGGCCTGCGCCCAGCGCCAGCCGCGTGGCGATCTCCTTGCCGCGTACGCTCCAGCGCGCCAGCGCCAGGTTGGCGACGTTCAATCCTCCAATCAGCAGCACGAACGCCGCTCCGCCCCACAGCAGAAACAGCGAGCCTTCCACGTCTTTGACCAGCATGTGCTGAAGCGGTTCGACTTTGGTGTAGAAACCCGCGTTGATGAGGAAGGACCTAAATTCAGGCATCCGTTCCAAGTTGGCGGCATTGAGCGCGTTGACCTGCGCCTGGACCTGGGCTACCGTGGCGCCCCGCTTGAGCCGCCCGATGTTGTACCAGCCGTTGTTGTGATACTGCGTTTTTGCCTGAGCGGTGAACGCCAGAGGAATCCAGAAGCGGACCTCCGGGTAGAGGAAGGCAAAGTCCCGCGGCATTATGCCCACGATCTTGAAGGGGATCGAATCCAAACGCAGCTCGCGTGCAATTGCGGAGGGATCGCCGCCAAAGAGTTGCTGCCAGAGCGCGTGGCTGAGAATCACCTCATGGTCGTTGCCGACCTCGCCCTCCTCTTGCGTGAAGGCCCGCCCGCGTACCGGAGCAATTCCGACCAGCTTGAAGAAGGACGGCGTCACCTCCATGCCCGGAACCAGCTCCGCCGCGCCGTTGACCTCCAGCGTCAAGTCGGTCTGGTCGAACATCGCTTGTTCCTGCAAGGCTGTCACCGCGCGAAGACGATCATAGTAATCAGGCACGGCGCTGACGTCCTGATCAGGCGCGCCGGCTTTCGGATACAAGTTGGCCATCAGCACGATCGCATTGGCGTTTGGTACCGGAAGAGGACGCAACAGAACGGAATGCACAATCGCAAAAGTGACGGTATACGCTGCCATGCAAATGGCCAGCGTCAGCATCACCGTCGCGGCAAATCCTTTGTCCCGGAGCAAAGACCTTACGCCGAGCTTGATGTCGTGAATGAGGTTCTCCAACACCCTTGTTTCTCCTCTACCGTCTAATACGTCTGGGCGCGTGCTTTGGTTCAGGAGGATTTCGCCAAGCCGGCTTCGTGAACGCTGGCCTTTAGAACGCTGTCGGCATCATCGCACCCATTGGGTTTTTGGGCACCACTCGCTATAGCGACTCTGAGGCCCCGTGCGGGGCGGCGGGTACCCGCGAAGCTCCCTGCCACGTTGCGCTTTCCTATGCCCTACTCTCTAATCCTAATCCAGTCGTTGACTTAGGATAGGTCACAGCCTATGATGTCGGCACGCGAAGTTCCTGTTCCCAGCATCCGGAGGCTGGCTCGAGATGATCGGCGAGAGCGTTTCCCACTATCGCATCCTCGAGAAATTAGGTGGGGGCGGCATGGGTGTCGTGTACAAAGCCGAAGACACCACTCTGCGCCGCTTCGTCGCGCTCAAATTCCTGCCTGACCAAGTTGTCCAGGATAAGCAAGCCTACGAGCGCTTCCTGCGTGAGGCTCGCGCCGCAGCCGCACTGAATCACCCCAACATCTGCACGGTGCACGAGATTGGCGAGCATGGGGGAAAACCTTTCATCGCCATGGAACTGCTGGAGGGGCAGACCCTGCGCGAGCGTCTTGTAGGGGCAGGCCTCGGGCCTGTTCCGCGGACTCGCGAGCGCCCACAAGGGGCGCCCTTACAGATCGATGAATTACTCGACTTGGCGATTCAGATTGCTGACGCGCTGGACGCGGCTCATGCCAAGGGCATCGTGCACCGTGATATCAAGCCGGCGAATATTTTCATCACTACGCGTGGCCAAGCGAAGATCCTGGACTTTGGTTTGGCGAAGCTGGCAAGGGGCAGGGAGGTGGCGGAAACCGTGGGAGCTTCTGGGCTGCCCACCGCCTCCCTCGAGCCCGAACATCTCACCAGTCCGGGTGTCGCGATGGGCACGGTGGCTTACATGTCGCCCGAGCAGGCGCGGGGCGAGGAACTCGATGCCCGCACTGACCTGTTCAGCTTCGGCGTGGTGTTGTACGAGATGGCGACCGGCCATCCCGCCTTCACCGGAACGACTTCTGTCCTCATCTTTGACTGGATACTCCACAAAGCGCCGACCTCTCCGGTGCGTCTGAATCCGGAGTGCCCTGCCGAGTTGGAACGCATCATCAACAAGGCGCTGGAGAAGGAGCGCGAACTACGCTATCACAGCGCGGGCGATTTGCGCGGGGACTTGAAGCGTCTCAAGCGCGATACGAGCTCGGGCCGGTCCGAAGCAGCGGCGCCTTCGCCACCGACCGCAGCAGGAGTAGGGGTGGTCGCCGCGGCGACCCCTGCGCCCTTACAGGAGCCGACGTCGGATTCCGTCGTCATCGCCGGCCTCGTCAAACGGCACAAGAAAGCTGTGATCGGGACTATAGTCTTGCTGGGACTCATGGTGGGTGGACTGGCGGCGGCCTGGTTCTTCCTGCATCGCCGCCCCAGTCCATCGGCCGAATTAACGCAGAAACGGCTGACGTTCAACTCCAGCGACAACCCTGTCGTGGCCGCCGTGCTTTCTCCCGATGGCAACTACCTCGCTTACTCCGATACGGCCGGGATTCACGTCAAGCTGCTTTCCACCGGCGAAGAGCGTGTGATCCCACGGCCTACTGGTGTCCCCGCCAACGCGTTCTGGGTAGCCGCCTCTTGGTTTCCCGACAGCACGCAACTGGTTGCGGACTCCTTCCAACCGGGCGGGAACGAAAGCCTGTGGACGGTCTCGGTCGTGGGGCAATCGGCCCGCCAGCTTCGCCAGGGCATCAATGGCGGCGGAGTCTCGCCAGACGGAACGCACATTGCCTTCTTCCCTTCCGAGACCCCCGGCAAGATTCACGAAATGTGGGTGATGGGCAGCCAGGGAGACAATCCGCAAAAGATGATCGCGCTGGAGGAAAATGAGTGGTTTGCCGGCGCAACCTGGTCACCCGACGGAAACCGCCGCGCGTTCATCAGGGGGAGGCCCACGCATTCTGGCGAGGCTCAGGGGGTTTCGATCGAAACCTGCGACCTAAAGGGGGCGAACCGCACAGTGGTGGCATTGGCTCCGGATCCCAACGCGTCGCTGGTAGATCTTTGCTGGCTTCCGGATCGGCGGATGGTCTACGTTCAGCAGGATTTGGATGGCCAGACGGGCGACCTGTGGCAAGTCGGAATGGACGGTAGGACAGGAACTCCGACGAATAAGCCCACTCGGATCACCCAATGGACGGGAGCAGAGGTTCAAGGGTTGAGCGCCAGCGCCGATGGGAAGCGGCTGGCTCTGCAAAAAGTCACTTGGCAAACGCAGGTCTTCCTGGGCGAACTCACTGCGGGAGGTATGAGGATGAATCCCCCGCGGCGTTTCACCAATGACGACGCCAACGACCTTCCTAAGGCATGGACAGCTGACAGCAAAGCGGTGTTGTTCCTTTCGGACCGCACCGGCACCCGTGGTCTGTTCCGGCAGGGCATCAGCCAGGAGACGGCTGAGCCGATCGTCACACACACCCAAAGCATTGCCACGTTAGGGGACGTCCTAAGCCCCGATGGAGCCTGGATCCTCTATCATGAGGTTCCGACTAAGTCCACCAGTGAGCGCCGCATGATGCGGGTCCCCGTGAACGGCGGCGTGCCGCAGTTTGTCATGACCGCCAGGGTCATACGGGGCGCGGGTGGATACGGCTGCGCGCGCGCTCCCGCAAGCCTCTGCGTTCTTATGGAGTTGACCCCGGATGAAAAACAGGTGACCTTCACGGCCTTCGATCCCCTCCAGGGCCGGGGCAAGGTGCTCCGCACTATCGACCGTGACCCCACGGTGGATTATTTCTCTTCTAGCTTGTCTCCGGATGGGTCAAGCTATGCCCTGGCGAGAACGGGCGAGGCCGATATCCACATTCGCTTGCTCTCCCTGTCGGGCGGCTCGGACCGCGAAATCACGGTGAAAGGTTGGCCCTACCTTGTGGGTCTTGATTGGTCCCCGGACGGCAAGGGGTTCTACTACGGCGCTTACTCGCCCCAAGGTGGCACCCTGCTCTACGTGGATCTGAACGGGAATGCCCGGACGATGTGGCGGACCAAGGGAGTTGCAGGGCGGCTCTCGGGAGTCCCGTCGCCGGACGGCCGCTACCTCGCCATCCTGGGCACCCTCACCAATAGCAACGTGTGGATGCTGGAAGGCTTTTAGGAGCAGTGATGCCTGCGGCCCAAAACCTTCGGCCTGCCTGCCATACGACTCCAGGAGGCAGGGCATCGTGCCGGAGCGCAGTGGCTCGCAGCCACCCCCTACTCTGGTCCTGCCGAATCGCCATAAACGATTCCGCGTCCGTGCGTGCCGACATAGACGCGGCCGTACAGCTTGGGATCGCCGGTGATGTGCAGCAGCAAACCCCATTGGTGCTGATCGTCATTGATGCGAACCCAAGTCCGGGCCGTATCGTCAGAACGGAAAATGCCGCGCACGCCGTCGACCACGCCGATTAGATAGAGTGCGGGGTAATCGGCTCCTGGCGCCGCCTTCCCGAAGCCAAAGGCGTGAATCTCCTGCACAGCGTCGAGACGAAGGAATGCCTTGCCTGTATCCGTGGAGTGATAGAGGCCGTCGAAGGCAGCAAGCCATAGTTCTCCCTCCCTGCCCGGAGTCGCATAGAGGCGATCCTGTCCGCCGCGCTCGTCGCCGCGGTCGCCATTGCGTTGCGGCAGCCCCGCCGGCAGCGCGAGTGGCTGCGCTGTAAAGGTCGCCGCGCCGTCGGTACTGACAAACAGCTTCCCATCGAACAGGGCGAGCGCATAGAACTTCTGCGGATTGACGCGGTCGGCAATGACCCGCGTATTCAGGGGAAGACCTTGGGACTGAGTCCACGTTGCGCCGCGGTCTCTAGTGAAGTAGGCGGGGCTCCGTTCCGGCACCCACACCCAGGTGCTTCCATCCGAGGAGACCGCGATATGCCCGAGACTATTACTGGGCTGCGGCGTCGATGCCGCAGGCTGCCACGACTTGCCGCCGTCCAGCGAGTAACCGATGTTGCGGCCGGGGTGATGGAGAGAAGCTCGACCCACGCGGACAATCACATCAGGGTTCTTCTCGGCACAGGCCACGCCAGTGGTATTGCCGAACAGCGGCGGTTGAGAACTGCGCTCCGGCGCAGGTTTATCGAGGTCCCAGTGGACGAACCCGCCGTAGTCGCCGATGGCCGATATCAGGTGCGCGCCTTTGGGTGGGCTGAGCAGGTCCAGCGCCACCGTCTCTTCGATCCCCGTGCTCATCACACTCCATCGAGTCGGTTGGCCGGCGTCCAGGGCGGTGAGGTTGAAGGTTTCCCAGCCACCATAGCCGGTGGTAAAGATGGCATGATCGGGATTGAAGGGATCAATCTCGACGTCGAAGAGCCAGTGGATCGGAGTGCCGGCGACGTAGGGCGCAAGGGAGTAATCGAACGTGCCCCCGTTCCCGAAAACCGCTTTCCAGGTTTTGCCGCCATTCGTGCTGCGGAAGACGTCGTCGTTCCCTCTGTGGCTGTGCCAGCGATCGAACGAACTGGCGATCACCGTCTCAGGATGGTGAGCGTCAACCGAGACTCCAACGTAGCCGAAGCCCGCGTCTCCAGGCACAGGCTTGTCGGGTGTGATTTCGGTCCACAGGTTTTTTTTGATGTCGAACTTCCAGACCCCGCCATCCGTCATTCGCCAAGGGCCCGGCAGTGTGCCGTAGGCCACGTAGAGAACGCCGTTCGAAGCCAGTACCGCGCGGTGCGGGCGGTATTGAGTTGGCTGGCCAGGGATGGGTTGCCAGCTCTTGCCTCCGTCGTTCGAGCGGAAGAGGTTGTCCCTCCCCAGGAGCGAGACGCCAACGTAAATCGTCGTGCAAGCCTTCGCCTTCGATCCGCTGCCGGGGTCGAAGATCACAAAGACGATCCCCGCGCCGCGCCGGGCCGCCGCTATCCACGGATTCGGGTCAGGCGAAGCGTCAGGCGGCTCGGTGATGTCGGGAAAACTCTCTACTCGAGTCCAATTCGCTCCCGAATTGGTGCTCTTCCACAGTCCGTCGTGGCGTGTGCCCAGGAAGAGAATCTTTCCATCATGGGGATCAACCGCCAGGCGTTCCCCGTTGCCGCGGCCATTCTCGTTGCCGCCGAACTTGAATGGGACCTCGACACGCTGGAAGGTCTTGCCACGGTCGTGGGAACGTAAGATCGCTCCGTTGGGTGTGGCCGGGTCGGTGTAAGTTCCGCAGGCCAGATACACCCGACCGGGGTCGGAAGGATCGACCGCAATGCTTTCGACGCCCATCAAGTTCCGGTCGGGGTAGGAAACCCAGTCCAGCAGCGGCTCCCAATGTTGGGCCGCGTCGTTCCAGCGATAAGCGCCGCCAATATCCGTGCGCGCGTAGCGCAGGCCCTTTTCGCTGGGATGAAAAATGATCCCATCGACGAAACCGCCCCCCACGATTTGCACGTTTTTCCACACGTACGGCACGGACGCAAGCTTGCCCTGCGGAGCTTGTGCGGCGGACTCGACTACCAAAGCAAGCCCCGCCAGGACGAAGGCCAGAATCACTCCTGAATGTCGCTTCACCTTTGAGCCTTGACTCGCCTTCCTCATCTGCCTTGGACCACCTTTCCGTCGTCAGCGCCACCTCACTTGCGTGCCAACAAGCCTAGTACGGGAATGGCCATCAGGAGAACGAACACTATGCTCATCGTCCAGTTGAGCCACTTCTTGTCCGGCCGATTCACCCAGTAGCACAGGAGAGCACAAAGCAACAGTGCCTGTGGCACGACTTCGATCCATCCTTTGAGCTGACCCACCGGAGGAATGAGGGTATAGATCATGCCTTCGATGGAGCCGGGTGCGGGGCCAAAAGTGGAAAGGATGCCAAGGGCTACCAGAAGCCACCAAAGCACGAGCCAGCCACCCTTTCGCCCGAAAAGGACTTCGCGAAGTGGGTAGAACGCCAAGGCAAAAACCAAGCCCCGAATGGGCTGGAAGAGTGGGCCGGCCATGACCCACGGATCGTTGAATTTCCGCATCCAGCAAGCCATCTCGGGACGGGCGAAGGCTTCTTTGTAGTTGAGAAAAGTGGCGGCCAGAACTCCCATGAAGAAATACGTGATGGTGTGAACGACGGCTGTTCTACTGCACAAACCAAGGAGGCTCGTTTGATGATCGTTCATTTTTGTGCTCCTTTCGTTTCAGTGGACAAGCACTACTTCAGCGCAGATTCCATGATCCTTCGGCTCATCACCTGAAGATGAAAATGCTTTCGGGTCCCCCTTCCTTTTCGATCTGTTGAATTCACTTTAACTTTCCACGAATCACCGTGATCGACCCGATCGGCAGGGTATACATGCCGTCGAGGCTCGGGGTCATCGACGTGTTCTTGTTCTCGCTGGGGGTATTGCAGTATTGCACGAGGGCGACAGGCCCCGCGAACGAATGCTGGACGTGATTTGCGTCGTCGATGACAAGGTGAATCTGGTGAGCCGCATGCAGGTCGTGATTGACCAGCATTAACGACCAGTTTCCGTCCGGGCGACGGACCGCGTAAGAGGTAATCACCTTGCGACCGGCGGCGTCCAGAAGGTCGGTCGTGGCGGGGAAAATCTGATTTGCCCCCCCGCCGTGCTCGAGCCACTCGAAATTGATCATGTGCGCGGAAGTGAACGGAGTGTATTCCGGCGTGCCGTAGGCCCCGCCGCCGTTAGGCCCGCCCTCGCTGCCGTAGGGGCCTCCGGTACCGTTATTGATCGCCGGCCGGTAGAACGCCGCGCCTCCCTGTTCAAAGAACGTGCCGAACGCGTCGCATTCCCAGATGGCACGGCCCGTCACGCCCAGGTAACCCCTCGCGCTTCGGCCGGCCGTGATTCCGCTCTCCGAGATAATCAGCGGCACGCTTTTGGGGACGCCGTCCTCTCGCCACATATGCAGGACGTGCTTCATGATCCCCGGTTCCATGTAAAGCGTGTCCCAGTCGTCCGGTGGAGTGAAGCCGTTGACCATGAACGGATAGTGTTCGAATGACATGAACGAGAGGTCCTGAAGATGTCCGTGGGTCTTCAGATAATCGATGAAGCGTCCCATCCAGGAAGTCCGGCCCTGGTTGTCCGCCCAGAGGGTGATGTCTTTATCGACGCCTTCGAAAATCGGACCGCCCAGCTTAGCGCCGGGAGTCAGCTTGTGGATGGCCTCTGCCCATTGACAGTAGAGGGCGCCGTAGTCTTCCGGCATGGTGTGCTTACCATCGCACTCCTCTCCAATCTCAATTCCCACCACCGGATAACCGCGCTTGTGGATGTACGCAACCTCATTGGCGCAATCCTCGGGCGTGCCATAAATCACCGTGCAGGGGACCAGCGCCGCGTGCCCCATTGTTAATCCACTGGTAAAGAAATTGTCCATGCCGTTGTATTCCTCCTGGCCGCCCGTGATCAGAGTATCGGCTTCGTGCCACGGGTCGATGGAAGAAGCGCAGAACGACCCAGCGGCATCTTCCGCCGACCCGGGAAAGGCCCCGCCCGCTCCACCACCCTCCCGGTGCCGGCGTCCCATCGAAGGTCCCGGTTCCACACCATTCGCCGGATAGACGATCGAGTAGGTCCCTGCCGCATCCATCGTCCCCATTGACAGCGTCTGGAGTGCATAACCCACGCAGTTGCGAATGTCCTGCGCACCATGCGTGTCAGGAGTATTGGAGGATTTTGACATCAAAACGCGGACGAATCGGACGGTAATCGGCTTATCGCAAAGTTTAAGGTGCGCGTCCCCACCTGTGCCGTTGTGCACCGTGCCCGATGGGAATGCTTTCCACACGCCATTCGGACCCATGTCCCAGTCGAGCGCGTTGTTATCGCCGGTCCAATATTGCACCACGTAACTGACGGCATAGGGATTGACCCATTGGATGTGGATAGCATCGACGGGCCGGGCGATGCCCATATCGATCACGACCCATTGCGGGTGCAGTGCGTCGCTTTCGCCTGTGAAATGGTGGGTCAGGTAAGGATTGCTCTTCCAATAGCTTTGAAAACCCGCCACCAAAGGCGAATCGCCGCTGGTCATGAAATCGCGATGGGGCAGCGAGTAGGAATAGCCGTAGTGGATCGGTTCGCCCGGTTCAGCGCTGCCTGTGAAATATCCGCTCTTGCTGGGCGGGTCGCTCCACGCACCGTTTTCATTCCAGTGCCATGCGCCCAGGCGCAACTCGCTATTGTTACGCATAGTGATGGAACCCCAGCCCAGGTTTTTGATCGCCTGAATCGTCTGGGGCTTGCTGAGGTTGTCCACCTGCGCCTTTGTCAAGACATCCATCCAGGCGCCGGTGGCCGTGTCGGGATAGACCGTATTCAGGATGTGCTCCGGGGTCACGTCAACATGGACCGTGGCTCCCTGAGCGACTGAGGCCGCCTGCGGAGCCGTCTGCGCCTGAACCTGGAAAGGAGTGCCGCCGGACACCAGGACAAAGCCGAGCGCGGCGGCGAGAGCCGTACATAGAAACATGCGAGGCGAAATTCGTTTGAACGAACGCGTAATCATGATGCGTGCTCCTTAATGAAGGTAAAGGGATCAAGCCCGGAATTCTGAATTGTCTTCATTATTTAGAGGGGTCGGCTCGCTCGCATACCCGCTCTTGAATCTGCCTTCTCAATCTTGCCAGACCAGGTCTTGAACTGCACGGATTCGAGCGCTACAGTATACAGCCAGAGCGTTTTCCCATTAGATCGATTCTAGAATATGTCCAGTCAGACATAACGGGTTACTTGGGGATTTATGGCCAGCAATGCTCCTCGAGAAGCAGCATGGTGATTTGCCCCGGCGTCACCGCCCATTGTGTCCGGACCTTTCTTCGCTCAACTTACTCTGGAGGTTGACTGTAGCATCGCGGGAATGCCCTGGGTGAATAGTAGCTGACCTCTCGAAATCTGCTAACCCACCTGGTTTTGGAGGTTGCTATAAGGAGTCTCAGTTATTGTCCGCACCATAGCCCAGAAATTCTCCAAGGGGGTGTCCAACTGGACGTGATGCGTGGGACCCAGAATAAGCCCTCCATTCCGGCCGAGCGTCTTCAAACGGGTGATCACTTCCCGCCGGACATCGGCGGGTGTCCCGAAAGGCAGCGTATACTGCTCGTCCATCGATCCCCAAAAGCAGAGCTTATCTCCGAACTCACGTTTGAGTTTTGCCGGATCCATACAAGCCGGTTGAATGGGATTGAGAACATCGACTCCGATTTCGATCAGCTCCGGAATGATAGGGTAAATCTCACCATCGGAATGGTAGGCGACCTTAACTGCTGGATTGACGGCCTTGAGAGCGGAAATAAAGCTGGCCATGCGGGGCTTCAGAAACGTCCGCCAGCAGCTCGGAGAAATCAGCATTGCCCGCTGTGTTCCTACGTCGTCCCCAATCCAGACCATATCCACGCCCATTTGCACAAGCCTTTTGGCCGCAGTCAGATGGTATTGACAGGGAATATCGAGAATCCTTCCAGCTAACTCGGGGTTGAGCGCAAAGTCCATCAAGAGCTGCTCGAGCCCCCTCAAGGCCCAAGCGGTCTCAAAAATCGTGGTCACCACGACGCCCACAATCCAGTAATCTTGCTGAAAGTCCCGTATGGTCCGAGCGGCATCTCGATAGAGTTCTGGGCGGTCAGGATCAGGTGCACGGTAGCTTTCCAAAGTCCCATCGCCGGCCAGCGGGTGGCTGATTATCTCTGTATAACAGCCTTTGCCGAAACGGGTGGTGTACTCGCTTTGCTTCCACCCAATGCCCCATTCATCTGTGTAGTCTCCCGCTTCTTGGTAATAACAATTGGCCCAGCCCACGGAGGTCAGGAGCATATCTTCGCCGAGAGCGCGTTCGAGCTCATAGGCGTTCCCACCACCGTGCGGGTTGTGGGCCGCACCATCCTTCATAAGCAGGTCCAGACGCAGGCGGGAAGCAAACTCTGGCGTGAAACTGATCTGCATCGGACACCGGTCCGGATGCTCGTGATTGAGCGCCATCAGAACTCTGTCCCTGTGCTTCATTAAGGCCCTTTCCGGTCGCCTTCGTTGAGCGATCCTTTCTTCCGCAGAATGCTGGCAATTGACGGTGTCCTCATGCCGACCCTTCCGCCTCCTGAGTTACTCCAGCCACATAACTTGGAAGGCGTCGAGACTGGTGCTTCCACTTCGCGGGATTCCGGAGAGCCGGTCATTGGCCCGACGTGCCAGCTCCACGGTCATTTCCTGTCGCGTGGTGTTGACAATGAACAGGCTATTGTCCACGTGTGGAACCCCCAACACACCTGCCGGCAGGGGTCCGGCCAGAAAGGCGGGGCTGTCCAGGAGGAGGGCTCGAATGAGGTGCAAGAGACTGTCGTCACCCGGCCAAAAGCCGAGCTTGACCACCCTTCCCCGGCCTGGCTTTTTCACCGTCGCCGCCGGCCGGCCATGCAGTATCGCTTGACGGCTTCGGAAGCTGGCGATGACCTCGGCCTCCGCTTCGACTTCCAGAAACTCGCAGTACCCTTCCAAACCCACCGGAGATGTCCCCGCCATCCCTCCCCCTTTCCAGTCCACCTCCGGGTCTTTCCTCTCGCCATTTGGCTCGAGTCCCATCCACCGAATTGTGCGCACCAGGCCGCCCGTGAGCTCGCGCAAGTTTGCAGCGAAGCCATCACCTCGGAAGATTCCGTTCTCGTCCGTATACGCGGTAAAAGGCGTGACCACCACAACCCCCCCCGCTCTGGGCAAAGTTGCGAAGGGCAGCAATCACCCGGTCATCATTCAAAGCAGTTGCCGCGGGCACCACCACCAGCGAGTATTTCGCTAGATTCGAAGCGCTAGACGCCTTGGTGAGGTTCATGCTATCAACGCCGATCCCCAGCCGGTGCAGAGCGGCGAAGCTTTGTGGCAAGAGCGCCGGGCTGAGTTTAATGTGGGGATAAATCTCCAGGGCCGCACGTTGCTCAAAGTCTGTAAGGACCACGGCGGTGGCTTTTACCGGGTTGTCGATAAGGTGCTTCCCCCATTTCTGGAAGACCTCCTCCAACTCTACCGCCCAACCGAAGTCCGCCTCCGGTAGGCCTGACCAATCGAGCAGCCCGCCCCAATGCGGCCAGTGGCCCCCTCGCCAACGGTTCCCACTCCAGTAGAACAATCCGCAGGTTCCGAAAGCTGCCGCCTCCAGTCCGTACATGCGGAACTGCTCGCGAGAAGGAAACGGGTCCGAAATGGAAGTCCCGCCCATCACGCCGAAGCGGTTTTCCGTCGTGATGAAATGTTGCCGTCCATATGTGGACCGGTGCATGTCCTGGTGCCAAGCAAGTTCCTCCCAGAACTGCGGGGCATCCGCCCAAGGCTGGTAATAGTTCAAACCTGCGATATCCATGATTTCACCAGCCTGGGGATCATCGGCTACCGCATCCCACCCAGTGTTCCAATCGGTGATGATCCACTGTTTCACGCCGGCTTGCCGGAGCGCCTCGGCTTGCATGGCGAGAAATCCCAAGAGGACGTCGCGACGGAAATGGCGGTGCGCCAGGGTAAGCGCGGCGATTTCCGCTCCGCTCTCCTCGACTCCTTCACCCGGTTGAGACACTCGCTCGAGGGCCTGTATTTTCATTCCCCAACTGACCAGATTCAGCCGGCGATTAAACTCCTCTGGAGTGTGGTAAGTCTTCTTCAACCACTCCGTCCAGGCTTTCTGGCAGGCGGGGTTGTAGCAAATTCGGGTCACACTACCTTCCATCTCATTCCCCAACTGCCACGCAATGACCGTGGGGTGGTCTTTGAACTCCTTGCCCAAAGCTAGGATGTACTCGCGCAAGGCCTTGCGGTACAGCGGATGACTCAAACATGGCGCGTGCCGCGCCATTGGATGCGCCTTCACGCCGGGGTGAAGTTGCACCAGGATTTCCGGATTGCCGGCAGCAAGCCACTGTGGGGGAACATAGGAACCCGTCCCCAAAATGGCCTTCATTTTTCGCTTCTCCAGATCGTCCAGAAAACTCCGAGCCCAGGCAAAATCGTATTGCCCCGAAGCCGTCTCGATATTTCCCCAGGACGACTCCGTAACCCGCACAGCATTCATGTGGGCCCGCTGGAAGTGATCCAGCATCTGATTCCACTCCGCGCGGCTCTGTAGTTCCGGGTAAACGTCGGCGCCGAAAAAGAATTCACGGACTTGAAGCTGGGACTTCGGCGAGGTCAACGGCGTGACAGGCGCAGGCTCCTGTGCCTTTGCTCCCGCTGGCGTCGTGGCGAGCGTCGCCAATGCTCCCCCCATGACAAGCTTTCCGCTGTTGCTTAGAAATTCTCGACGCGAAGGGTCCGGGGCTCTTACCATCGGATAGAATCTCCATTCTTGGATTATTGGATCGATCCATCGTTGGGGACAATTTCGAAAGGAACTTCCAGACTGAGTTGCGCTTCGCTCTTCTTACTGTCGGCAAGATCGAGTTGTGAGATGATTGCTGCCTCTTTGTCCCCTTCGGCTCTTTCCTCTTGCCGGTAGTAGTCCCTTTTCTCCTCTCAGCATACTCTCCGGTCTGAGGCTCGCACAGAAAAAATTCAGATGTAATTCAGGTTTCCTACAGGACTTGGGTGCACCGTTTCTCTTAGTCTAGTAGCAATACGGCCAGGAATGACTGCGCGCAGGAAAACACCAAAATGGAGGAGAAGATGAAGAATCGTCATCAAGCTTGGGAGGCTGACGGACGATGCAAAGCCCGCGAGGTCGTTAGGGCGCGGTCCAACCCATGGAAACAATTTCTTGAGTGCCGGCGTCTTTGAGCACGAGTGGCGAGTCATCCGGCATGAGGCCAAGCCAAAAATTATAGACGCCTGTTAGTCGGAGTGCCCTCAGGCTTGCAACCTGCTCGATTTTTCCGCCGGGGATGGCCAGACGCTCCACTCCTCGATTCCCAGAGAGGCGTAAGACATAGAGATACCTGCCGTCGCGCGACCAGCAAGGGTAGCCCACTAGCTCTTTGGCCAGCACTGACCACTTTTGGGTTTTGAAATCGAAAAGCTCGAGAGCACTCGAATCCATGGGCATAGCGGCGAGATATCGTCCGTCAGGCGACCAGCGGGGAGAAAACAGTCCCTGCGAGTCTGGCAGCTTCGTGATCTGATGTGTCTTGATGTCCAGGATCTGAATCGCGCCTGGCCCTGTATTCGCCACTTCGGCAAAGGCCAGTGATTCGCCGTCCGGCGACCATGAGGGGTCGGCTTGCTGGCCGCTCTGGTTGGGCATCAATTGTTGCGGCGCGCCTCCGACGGCCGGGACCTGATAAATGCGGGCGGGTTTGCCCTGCACCTGACCGTAAAAAACGATCTGTTTCCCGTCCGGGGACCACCTGGGCAGCATGGCGTAAACCGGCGGAGAGCTAAGCTGAAGCTTAAGTGTTCCGTCCAGTTTGCTTCGCCAGAGTGTGCCGTCGGGATAAGAAACATAAGCAACCCATTGCCCATCTCTTGAGAAGGAGAGGTCCTGCGCCGAAATGCCGCCAAGAAAAGGCTCGAACGTTTTTGCTTTGGGGTCGTAGCGTTCCAGTTCGCCGCGCGTAAATCCGGCGACGGCGAAGATCGTTTTGCCATCCTTGCCGGGCACGGGGTCCCCATAGGAGACTGCTCCAGCGGTCAATTCCACCGGCTTCCGGCTTACTTTGTGCAGAAAGCTGCCTGCCTCCCGCGCCGCCCAGAGCTGCCCTTGCGATTCGAAGACGAAGTATTTGCCGTCCGGCATCCAGGAGCCGCAGCACTCGTTCGCCTGCTCGTGCCAGCCGGGGAACATTTCATGAAGATTCCCGCCATCCGCCGAAACCTTCCAGAGATGATTGATTTGCGTCTTGGGATCGGTAAGGGTCAGTGCAATCTCCTGGCCGCTCGGCGACCATGCGGGCGAGGTACTCAGACCAGGACCGCCTGCAAGCTGACCCGGGAGATGGACCAGTTCCCGGGAGCCCGTGCCGTCCGCGTTCGCAAGGAAGAGCGAAGTATCGTTCGCGTAAACCAGTTTCTCCCCGTCGGGCGACCACGTGCCGGCATCGCCCTGGATATCCGCCAGCCGAACGGGCGAGCCCCCTAGCGTCGGCACGGCCCAAAGCGGCACGGCAGCGCCGCTCAAGCCCCGAATCTCAGCAGCGAGGAGTTTGGACCCGTCCGGCGAGACGCCTAGGATTCCGAACTCGACGCCTTGGGCGCTGACGGAAACCGGCGCTACGTTTCCTCCGTTGACCGACATCTGTGCGGCCCCGACCCCGCTTTCGTCCAGATACAGCCGCGAGCCGTCCGTGCCTAACAAGCTCTTCGGAGCCGCGTCGTTGGTGAGTTGCGCGTAGCCGGAGAGTGTTGGCGGGGGCAGCGCTGGGCGGAACACGTAGGCGAGCCCCGCAACCACAATGACCGCCGCTCCGACTGCGGCGAACAGAGCTTTCTTGTGCCTTCTCGCCAGTGTGGCAACCACCTGCGAGTCCGAGTTGTCCCTTTGCGCTGCCATGGCGCCGCTCGCTTGCTGAAGCGGCGTCACCGCAGCCGTTCCGGTCGGTGTTGATGCGAGCGCCGCTAAATTAGCGGATCGGCCGGAGGGTGTGTCGCGCTTCAGGCGCTTCAAATCGCCGCGAAGCTCGGAGGCGACCTGATAGCGCAGGTCGCGATCCTTCTCCAGCGCCTTGCTGATGATTTCTTCGAGCCTGCGCGGCAAGTCAGGATTCAAGCGCGACGGAGCGTTGGGTATCTCGTGCAGGATGGCCCCGAAAATCGCTGCTGACGTGGCCCCGTCGAAGGGAAGCTTGCCCGTCGCCATTTCGTAAAGTACCGCGCCGAAGCTGAATAAATCCGTGCGAGCGTCAAGTTCCTCACCTCGTGCCTGCTCCGGCGACATATAGGCCACAGTGCCCATCGCCACGCCGGGACTGGTAAGGGCTTCCGGTTCGATAGTAGCCGTGGGCGTGTCGTGTAGAGGCACTCCTTGTCGGCGGCCGTCTCGGGCAGGCACGAGGCCCGCCCCTACGTTCAATTTGGCCAGCCCGAAATCCAGAATCTTCACCTGCCCACGCGTCGTGACGAAGATGTTTGCCGGCTTGATGTCGCGGTGAATGATCCCCTTGCCGTGCGCAGCGTCCAGGGCATCGGCAATCTGGATGGCGAGGTCGAGCAGCATCTCGACGGGTAGAGCCCGCGCCGGGGAGGAGAAACTAGAAACTGGAAGCTGGGAACTCGCCGCCGCGCTGTTTTTCCTGTTTCCGGTTTCTAATTTCCGATTTTCCAGCAGGTCTCGCAGCGTCCCGCCTTCCAGGAGTTCCATGGCGATGAAGGGCCGACCTTCGAACTCGTCGATGGCGTAAATGGTGCAGATGTTGGGATGATTGAGGGCGGAGGCGGCACGCGCTTCGCGCTGGAAGCGCTCGAGCGCCGGACGGTCGGGGGAAAGACCTTCGGGCAGGAACTTCAGGGCAACGAACCGGCCGAGCTTGAGGTCCTCGGCCTTGTAGACCACACCCATCCCGCCGCCACCCAGCTTTTCGAAAATCCGATAATGAGATACGATCTGGCCTGACATGATTGTCGCCCTGGCTTAGCCCCAATTACATCTAGCTTAACAGAGTTGCAAGGAGATTTACAGCGTCGCGTCCCTCGTCCCTCGCCACGCGATCGCAATTCCCCCAATCATCAGCTCGCGCGTCGGTGCTGGACCTCAGAGAAGCCCTGCCGGATAACTTTCGGAAGAAGTCTTACCACCCAATCAACATTAGCGAGTTACTTGGGGATTTCCCACCAATAATCGCTCCCAGATGAGATCAGTAGAAACCTCGCCCTTGATCGCGGGCAGTCGTCCGTGACAGATCCTTTGGTGAAGTCCAGGGGCGGGGTGCGGCACATCCGCGGCAAACCGGCCGCTGAGGCGGGCTGGTACCCTTCCCGCATTTTGCGCGGGAGCCTTTATGAGTTCATTACCTAAGTGGAATGGGGAGGCAATGCGTCGGTTGCTACAAAATCTTCCTCTATCGCACGTTGAGCCTGTGGAGAAATATCCACAAACTCCAGCCCGATGCCGACCCCCGGCAAGCAGTACCGAACCTCGCCTCGGGCGGTGACTTCATATCGTGAGCGAGTTAGTCGAAACCGAACTTTAATAACCGAACCTTCGGGGAAGTAGCGTGAGGTATTGATGAACATACCTTGCGGGCTTACATCAGGGACCCGGATAGGAATATCTTCGCTCCATCCCTCAAAAATGATAGACAAGTCGCGGTAAGCCGCGTGGCGACTCTGCAAACGAGTGTTCTCACGCCTCTTGGCACCTGAGGGGTAACTCATGCCTCCGCCGCTCCTTCCCGCACTGGCTGGCGGTCCGCGGGCGTCCGTCCGTCGATCCCCGCTTGGCGGGCTCCAGTTCCGCAATAGGGACAGAAAAGAAACGAGTGCGCGAGAGCCCTGCCGCAACTGCGGCATCGCTGCTTCAAGGTACCCTCGAAGGGCACGACCCGCAGGACTTCCTCCAGGGTGGTCATGCCGGAAGTGACTTTGCTCATGGCATCGTCCTGCATGGCGCGCATCCCGGCGCCCCGTGCCAGAGCGCGCACTTCATCATCGCGGAGCCCGGCACGGATCGCGGCCCGTATTTGATCATCCACCAAGAGCACCTCATAAATCCCGATACGGCCCTTATAGCCGGTGTTGTCGCAGTCCGGGCAGCCTACGGGTATCCACGTCTTGCTGCCAGTATCCACGATGCCGGAGGCCCTCAAGACCGAGGCGTGCTCGGAGGTCATAGCTACTTCGTTCCGGCAGGAGCACAGCTTGCGGACCAGCCGCTGCGCTACAATCCCGGTCACCGAAGAGGCCACCAAATAGGCCGGCATGTTCAAGTCGAGCAGGCGCGTGACCGCAGAGATTGCGTCATTCGTGTGCAGTGTAGACAGGACCAAGTGCCCCGTTTGCGCCGCCTGCATGGCTATCTCCGCCGTTTCTCCGTCCCGGATTTCTCCCACCATGATGATGTTGGGGTCCTGCCGCAACATCGAGCGCAGGCTGTTGGCGAAGGTCAGCCCTGCCTTGGGGTTCACCTGCACTTGGTTGACTTCTTCGATCTTGTATTCGATCGGATCCTCGATGGTGATGATGTTGACCATGGGAGAACGCACCACATTGAGAGCAGCGTAGAGCGTGGTGGTCTTGCCGCTGCCGGTGGGCCCCGTGACCAGGAGCATTCCCTGCGGCCGGGAGAGGGCGTCTTGGAGCGCGCTGGAATCCTCCTCTGAAAACCCCAGATCCGTGAAGCTGATGCTCGCGGCCGCTGCGTCGAGCAACCGCATGACAACTTTTTCACCATATTGTGTCGGGAGGGTGGAAACGCGGAAGTCCAAGCTGCGCTGCGCAATCTGAACGAGGAAACGCCCGTCTTGCGGCACTCGCCGCTCGGCGATGTCCATATCGGCAAGAATCTTGACGCGAGAGACCAGGCTTGTTTGCAACTCGCTGGGAACGTGCATGAGCTCCCGTAGAACCCCGTCCACCCGAATGCGCACGGTGGTGCTTTGCGCCTGGGGTTCGATGTGAATGTCGCTGGCGCGTTTTCTGCTGGCGGCGTAAATAATGGACGACGCGAGCCGGACCGCGGGCGTCTGCTCGTTTCGGAGCTCCGCCTCGAACTCCGCAATAGCTTGTTTGGCCTTCTCACTCGAACTGGGCGTGAAAAACTGCATCTGCGAGACGTCAAACTGCTCGATGAACGGAAGCTTTTGAGAAGCTGATCCCGCGGCGTTACGAAATTGCGCGTAGCACTTCTCAATAGCCGCGCTGATCTCCCCACGAAAACCCAGGCGCGGAGAAATCTCCATCCCGGTCATGAACCCCAGCTCGTCAAGAGTCTCCAGGTTCTGGGGTTCCGCCATGACGCTGATGAGTCTTTTGCCCTCGCGGATCAGGGGCAAGGCACAGTAACGGACCGCGGCGCTCCGTGGAACAAGTTCCAGAACTGCCGTCTCTACGGCCGCAAAACGAGCATCCACGTACCGAAAACGAGTGACCTCTTCGAGCGCGGCGACGAGGTCATCCTTTGAAACGAGGTTACGCTCAAGAAGTAGTTCACCCAGAAGGCCAGCGCCCCTTTGTTGATCGCGAACTGCCTTCTCAAGATCCTCGGAGGAAATCTGCCGACGATCAATCAGTGCTTCTCCGAGTCTCTTCCTTCTTTTCAAGCTAATCTTCCCCACGCATGTAGGCTAACACCGAATCGGACCGCTGGCAAGACGATAGCGGATGGTATGATAAAGAAAGAAGGGAGGGCAATCACCTCATAGCTACAGCCCCCCGTACTTCTTCAGCCACTTCAGCTCCTCCCGGACCTTGATTTTGCCATGCCAGGGGTTTTTGTCGAGCTCGTGGCCTTCGCCCGGGAAGACTAGCAGCCTGGTGGGGATGCCGCGCGTATGCAGTGCGCGCTCGAGCAAGTAGTCCTCGCCCACATAGACGCGGATATCCTCCGCACCGGCCACGATATGCGTCGGCGTCGTGACTTTGCTGATCTGCCACAGGGCGGCTTCGGTGTTGTAGTTGGATTCCGACTCCCAGGGCAGGCCCCCGAGAAAGTAGGCGTCGTCATAGGTGGTGTCGTCGTTGCCCCAGTTGGCCACGTGCTCGACCGCTCCGGCCCCGCTCACGGCTGCCTTGAAGCGGGTGGTCTGGGTGATGAGCCAGTTGGTCATGTAGCCGCCGTAGCTGTAGCCGCCGATGGCGAGGCGGTCAGGGTCGGCGATGCCGTTCTTCAGCAGTGCCTCAACGCCCTCCAGGATGTCCTTGCCGGGACGGGAGACGATGTGGGGAATGATGCCCAGCGCGAAAGCGTCGCCGTAACCGACAGAGCCGCGATAGTTGGGCTCAAACACCAGCCAGCCTTGGGTGGCGGCAAGCGTGGCCCACTGGTACCAGTCGGCTTCGAAGTGATTGCCGTCCGCGTCATTGGGTCCGCCATGGATCAGCACGAACATCGGCAAATGCAGGGCCTCGAATTTGCCGGGCGGGTAGAGGAGCATGCCCTCAACGTTTGAGCCGTCGTCGGCCTTCCAGCGGTAAGGCTTGCCTTGGGGCAGCTCGCACTCCGTGAAGAGCCTGTTGAAAGCGGTAACGGGATGCGCTTGGTCGAGACGGTCCGGCCCGTCAGCAAGGTAAACCTCCGCTGGGCGCTGGAGCGACGAGTAGACGAAGGCTACGCGAGTCGAATGCCGTGCCGCCGAGAGGAGCTCGTACGTCCCCGGCCAGCCCGGTTCATTCACCAACTCCGCCTCGGCGCTCGACTCGAGGTAAGGCTGCACCTCAGTTCCAACCCGTGCCGCGGCGAGAACCGCACCATCCTCCATCACCGTATAGCTGTTCAAGGAACCTGTAAACCGCGACGCCCAGCGCGTTGCCGTTACATTGCTCGCTCCACCCATCGTCCCGCGGGCAGCAGAGTCCACGCAGTAGAGCCGCGTCTGTGGGTCTTCGTAGGGCCCTTCCGGCTTTCCATGGCTGTAACTGAAGAAGATATGCCGGCTATCGGGTGACCAGCGGATTTCGTCGGCGGTGTCCTGGGTGTGAATGGCAAGATGCAGCATGCCGCCCGGCAAGTCCACCACATAGATGCCGTAGGGCTCGCGACCCTCTTCTCGCTCGGAGCGCGAGTTGGTGGCGAGGGCGAGCTGACGCCCATCGGGTGACGCAGCCATCTGGCTGACGCGGTAAGGCGTGGACGCCAGCTTGGTCGGCTCCGGCGGCTTGGCGGACGAGCCTGCCCCCGCCGTACTCTGGGCTACTATAGAGGCAACATCTGTGCTGAAGATGGTGTCGCCGCGCTCGGCTTCGCGGAACCGGTTGATGTCGTTCCACTCTTTCTTGTCGGCATCCTTCTGCTCCTTGGTCCACGGATCGCGGGTGGCAAAGTAGATGCGATCCGCGTCCTGGGACCAGGCAAAGGCGTGAACCTCCTCGTCGCCGAAGGTCACGGGGAAGGCCTCGCCGGCGGCGGCGGAGATCACATAGACCTGGGCAACGGCCTTCTCGCTCTTCTCTTCCTCCCCGTCCTCTCGGCCTTTGGCTTCGGCGCCGGTCCCTTTGCGATCCGAGAGGAAGGCAATCCACAGCCCGTCGGGCGACCACTCGGGCGCGCTGTCGTGGCCCGATTGCGTGAGCTGGACCAACCGGGCCACCCGCCCGCTGTCGGCATCGCGGTAAAGCCACAGGTCGCTGCGGTAGCGGTTGGCGACCCAATCCGGGCGGGTGGTCTGGACGACAACGGCGTGGCCGTCCGGTGAGATCTTGACGGCATGCAGGTCAACAGAGTTGAAAAACTCGTCCAGGGTGAGGGGTGGTTTGGCCCCCTGAGAGACAGCCGCCGCCAGGAGGGCAAGTAGACACACGCGGGCGAGCCCGGCGGTCAACGAGCTTGCTTTTTGCATACTCTTCAAACCTCAGCTTCCATACCTCATTTTTTCCTCAGAATTCGTAGCGAAGCGCGAACTGCATGACCCTGGGGCTTGTCAGCAACCCCGTGTAATTGCCAAACGTGGATGAGATATCGATCTCCGGCTCATTGGATGCCACGTCGAAGCGATTCCAGTTGGGGGCGTTGAATACTTCCCAGCGGAACTGCAACGAATGGTGCTCATTCCAGGGCATCGTCCAACGTTTTGCCAGCCCTGTATCGAGCCCAATCGTCCCATCCCCGCGCACAGGGTTGCGGATGCCGGAGGCGCCAGGAAGAGTGAACATGAAGTCGTTTATCGCAGCTTGGGGGTTAGCGAACATGTTCACCGTGCCGTTGCCCTGTTTGTTTCTTTGCATCGCGGGCAACTGACCGAGCGAGGTGGCTTGGCCGCCTTCCTGCCAGTTGGTGGGAAACTCGTATCCGTCAAAGATGCTAACCGGAAAACCGCTAGTGATGCGGAATAGACCGGACAACTGCCAGCCGCCGATGAGCGCTTGCGTTAGCCCGTGGGCACGATTGCCCCAGGCGCGCCCGCGGCCGAAGGGTAGCAGCCAGATCCAGTTGGCGTTGATTTGGTGCCTGGCGTCGAAGTCAGAAACAGCGCGGAGCTGTTTATAGTCCCAGGCATTGATGATCTGCCCTCCCAGCCCTCCCCAGGGCACGATGCGCCCCGCGTCCGAGGAAAGATCAATGGACTTGGAAAGCGTGTAGTTGAAGTCGAACTGCAGCCCTTGACCCATTCGCCGGCGCAGGCTCACCTCCAGGGCGTGATAGTCAGAATTCCCAATCGTCCGCCAGGCATAGAGTGAAGAATATTGAGCGTTGTAAAAGGCGTAAGGTCCGAAGTTGCTACACCCATTCGGGCACTGTCCGTACGGCTGAGGCAGATCGAGGATAAAGAGAGCTGAGGTCTCGTTGTGAAGGAAGCTCTGCCAAATGTCGTAAGCGGCCTGGAGGGGTGTGCAATTGGCCAAAGCTCCAGACCCGCAAACGTTCCAGCTTGTGCCCGCGAGTGCGGGGAACATGTCCGTCCAGTAAGCCGCCGTCTTGCCCACCATCTGCGGGGTGATGGCGGTCACCGGCACCCCCGCATCGCCGAGGCGAGAGAGTTGCGCCGCAGCAGAGTAGTAATCAATGCCCGACTGCTTGTCAACGAGATTCAGCGGCTGGGCGAGATCCTCCTGGCTCAGGAGGCGGTGCGCCAAGTGGCCTACGTACGACGCCTGTAACGTCATGTTGGGGGTAAGCTCGCGTGTTATGGAGAAGTTGAGCATATAGGTATAGGGTGTCTTCAGTGTATCGTCCATGCCCCAAGCAATGGCAAACCCACCTTGATCATTACTGCTTGGTGGGGTCTGGGGGAAGGTCCCAGGCGGAGGAGGAATCAATATGGTTCCCCCGGGGACGTTCGAAGAGAGGCAACCCATAGTGGGGATTACATTAAGGTTCGTGAGGCGCGCCGCGCAGTCCTCCGTTTGGACGGAAGCAGGGTTGGTGAGCGTGGTGGACAGTCCAAACGAGCCGTTCTGGTCAAAAGTGTTGAGGATGTTCATGCCAAATTGGTCGTAGGCCATCCCAAAGCCCGCCCGGATGGAGGTCTTGTCGCCTTCGCCAAATACCTTCTTCAGGAACCCGGAGCTGGGACGTGGTGAGTACGCGAAAGACAGGCGTGGAGCAAAGTTGTGGTAGTCCCATTGGTACAACCCAGCTCGGTGGTTGGCCGGGCCACCCAGATTGAACTGCATGCTGGGCAACTGATTGTCCGGGACGCCGGAGGCCCCGGCGATACCACGATCCTGGAACCACTTCCCCAAACTAATGCTCGGCGCCACCTGGAGGCCGTTGATTTCCCAGGGTGGTGAGGCAAGTTGCCAGCGCAACCCATAATTCAGGGTGAAGTTGGGTTTCAGGCGGAAGGAATCCTGGCCGTAAAACTCGTACTGGCGATCGTCAAAGTGCCGCTGGATGGGCGCCCCCTGGGGCAGCACCTGACCATTCTTGTTGTAGTTGTAACAGGCGTCAACTTCCGTCACCATCCCCAGCAGAGCGATCAGGGGAAAGTCGTAAGCATTGTCAAAGCTGGAATCAACCGCCGGGTAGCCGTTTGCCGCGGGATCGAAGTATGTCCCGGAATTGGCAATTCCGGAAGGATTCAGCCAGGAAGCGTTTGTAAGGCCGTCGCTGAATGAGTCTTCCAGACTGTGCCGCGGATTGCTAATGAGCCGCGCCACCCCCCCGAGTTGTAGCGAGTGCCGGCTGTGGCTCCAAGAAAGATCGTCGCCAATGTCGTACACCGGCAAGGTAAAGCCGTGGCTGCGGGTAACGCCCTGGTCGAGAGAGCGGAAGAGAATCCAGGGCTGGGTGGAGTCCCCGAGGAAATTCAGACTTTCGCGCGTCAGCCCCCAATGCAGAGTGTTGACCTTGTTGGCCCCGAGATTTGAAACCCAGCCCAGCACGAAACCTTTGCTGTAGTTCTCCTCGCTCAGCTCCGGCGGACGCCCGGGTAGGAAGGCGGGAGTTTGCACCTCGAAGTCATTCATCAGGTTGCCGCGCCAAAAGAGATTTTGCGTGCCGCTGGAGTTGAGGTGATAATCGAAGCGGGCGATGTAGGTGTCGAAGTTATTGTTGACGGGAGCGGGAAAGCGGTAGCCGCTGAAATTGTATCCGTCACCCACGGAATGATCGTTGGGTTCAGGGTAGGAATTGAAATAGCTGAGCACTACCGGGTCAGGGCCCAGGTGCAGCGGGTCCATGGCGGTGAGCTGCTGCAGGGTCAGTTGATCGATGTTGCCGTTGACGTCCAGGTACTGGACGATGCCCTGCCTGAGCGTCGCTGAGGGGATCTCGCGCACGACGCTCTGGCCCTCGCGGTCGCGACGAAAATCGACATTAGCGAAGAAGAAAGCACGGTCTTTCTTGATCGGCCCACCCAATGACCCCCCGAAGATGTTGCGGATGAGTTTGGGGGCCTGATTCGGCTTGCCGGTCGAGATTTCAGATTGCTTGATGAACCAGTCGTTGGCGGAGGTGGCAGTATTGCGATTGTACTCATAGAGAGAGCCGTGGTAGTCATTCCCGCCACCCTTCGTCATCAGGACCACTTCGGCGCCCGAGGAGCGTCCGGTGTCGGAATTCTCGTTGGTGGTGGTGACGCGGAACTCCTCCAGCGAGTCGGGTGTCATGCGCAAGACAGAGGTAAAGGCGTAGCCGTTCACCTCGTCGTTCACATCCACACCGTCCAGGGTAACGTTCGATTGATCGCTGCGCGCGCCGTTCACCGCCCCGCTGCGCGTATCATAATCCAGGTCAATGTCCGGACGGTTGCTGGTGAAGACCACTCCGGCCTGCAAGCTAAGCAAGTCCACGACATTGCGCGACTCGATGGGGAGTTGCAGGACCTGCTTCTCGTCGAAAGTATTGCCCAGGGTCGCGTCCGTGGTGTTCAGGAGCGGGGCTTCCCCGCCCACGGAGACAACCTCTGTGGCATGGCCTACCTCCAGCGGCACGTTGACAGTCGTAGGCGTATTCACCAGCAATTCGATACTTTCCCGCACGTACTTTCTGAACCCAGGGGCCTCAACGCTTAAGCGGTATCTGGATGGCAAGACTTGCAATAACTCATAGACGCCGTCCGAGCCGCTGCTAGTGACGCGCGAGATGCCCGTGTCGATGTTGGTAAGCGTGACCTTCGCACTGGGAACGACTCCGCCGCTCTGGTCTGAGACGGTGCCCCTTAAGGAAGTCAGCGCCTGGCTCCAGGCCAAAGGTGCCATCCCCCCCAACAACCCTACCAACCCTATGCACAATAATAGCCGTTTCATGTTCTCCACCTCCCCAGCCCGCATTGCCCGAAGCAGGGCCTGCAAGCATCGTAATGGTCAGCGCTAAGACATTGATCCGCCTCCCCGGCGTGTCTCGAACGGACACCACCAAAGAGTGAGGCGTGCGTATAAAGAAAAGGACGGACACTTCCTTCAACTCTACTGACTGATGGCAGTATATTGTCCACGGAGAAAGTAGAATGTCAACTGGAGTCTGCTTTTTATTATCCTGAGCGACAGCAGTATGGCCCCGCCGGCTCGGGCGCAACCAACGTCTTTCAGTCCAGACAAATGCGGCTGGCCGTTGCATTCGGCGGCGGTCAGGAGTATGTTACCGCCCGACCCGAAAGGGAAAACGGGAATTCAGGAGGTAACAGGCGAGAGGCAGCGGCACGACCTCAAGGCGAAGCGGCCTCCGCAAGCCGTTCCATACACGGGGGTGCATATGGCAGAAATCGACAAGACCAAGTCGTTATTAGAGTCGCTGCGTGCTGAGCCCTGCGCGGTTTGCATCGAGAAGGTGGGCACGGTCAGCCCTGATTCCGATGAGCGCTGCGCACTGTGTGGCAAGTCGTTCAAGCAGCGGCTTGCTTCGTTTTCTCCCAAGAGGTAACAGACATCGAGCAGTTCCGGCTAACTCGAGCCTTCGAGATTCCACTCAGGCCCACTGGGGAAACTATCGAGAAAACCCCGCAGTTCGAGGGAGACGGTTAGGGTGCTCAGGTCCACGCTATCCGCGTATTGCTCGTTTGGGCTATCGCACAAGGATTACCCTTCACACAGTCTCTAATTGGCTGCCGGTTCCATCGAGACGAACCGTTGGTCGATAGCTCGCTCGATTACCTTGGTAAATATATCCCAAGAGCAGCCGGAAGTCACAGTCGCAGATTCGCAACCCGGAATCGACACGTCTTCCTCTGCCGGCGGGGCGGCCAGAGTGAGTGTAGTAGTGCATCGCGCCTGTTCGAGGGTCTGCGCAAGGTACTGCGCGCGCACGAAGTATTCCGCGGCGCCGGGCCCCTGCCAAATTGAAAAAATGAGTGCGCCCCCTGGCGGCGTGTCGTCGGGCTGATTTCCCGGCAAGCGCCAGGAGAGCCCCAGCATGCCGGATAGGTTCGACAGGTTGGTGTCGTGGCCAGACACAATCAGGACAGCATTTCCCGGATTGTCCAGCGCCCCTGTCATTGCTTTCCCGGTTGCTGCCTGCTTCATCGACTGCATAACATGATAGAGCAAGTTGGAACCCCTGGCACGGGCAAGATAGGAAGTTCGCCGCATCAGGTCAGCGTACACCGCGTGCAGCTCGATAATCCGGAACAATCCATTCGCGTCGAGGCGGCCCCAGCCCAGATCCTTACCTTGCATCCCTTCCGTGTATTCGAGAAGTAGATTCTCGCCGAGCGTTGACGCGACGCTCCAAGGCTCGTTGAGCTGAATGCCCCTGGCGGTTACAGAAACCCTAATCTCATCCGCAGGTTCAATCCGTTTTTGCGGCGCGTTTCCTCCTCCCGCGAGCACGGACTCGAGGGTTTCGAAGGCGGCGCGATGCAAATCCCGGAAACGGCCGGAAGGGTCTGCCAGACGCTCGCGCACAGCTTGGGCGGCGATTTCCCAATCCGGCTTGGCGAGACCGGCGTCTAGCGGGTGGAAAAGCGGGTCTTTGCTGCCAGGCGGCTGCGAATGGAGGGCGACGGCGCAGCCGGGGAGCAAAGTCTCCGCCAAAGCCCTGCCGGTCTCGAGGGTTCGCTGCTCGGTGTCCGCATAAATATAGACTCGGCTGACGTCAGCGCATCCTTGTTGATGCAGCAACCCCTGCCCGGAAAGCCACTCACGGTAGTAGGTCCCCATGACCAGCATGAGGGCTCGACCGTGGGAGGTGAGGTTGCCCGGTGGAACGCCCCAGGCCGGCCAGGGCTCGGTTGAGTACTGGTTCAGGCGGTCGGTGTTCCAGATGGGTGAGCGCACTCCGTGGCGGGTGATGATGACAACGTAGCGCAGTTGGGAAGGCGGGCCGGCGCCGGCGACTAATAGGCCAGCGCCGGCCATCGACATCGCCGCGAACAGAAGTAATGTTCGGAGGCGCGTGAAGTCGACGTGGAGATTCCATTTAGACATCCAGCCGTTTTGCTTTTCCTGCAGGGCGCAGAGCCGCGACCGTAACGCTCAGTCGCGCCCGCGGCTCTGTCGCAAGGACGCAGCTTCACCGCTCAGAACTCCAGGCGCAGCATGAACTGAAGGCGCCGCGACGAGCCGATGCCAGTGGCGCCGGTGTTCAGTTGGGTGGTGATGACCCCGAAGCTGGCATCCGAGATATCGTCATCCGGATCGCCGTAGATCGGATGGTTCAGCAGATTAAACGCCTCGGCGCGGAACTCCAATTTCAGCCGTTCAGTAACGGGCATCTCCTTCTCGAGCGCCGTGTCGATTTCATAATACCCGGGGCCACGTCCAATGTTGCGTCCCAGGTTCCCCCATGTGCCAGCGGCCGGTACCGCGAAGGCCGCTGGATTGAACCAGTTGTTGATCGTTTGCGGGGCCGAGTAAAGGGATTCGCCGGGGACCAGGTCTGGCCGCTGATCTCTACTGTTGCCGTCGGGCAGGTCCGACGCGCTCCGGTCTACTACGATGTTATTCGGGCGGCCGCTCGAGGCTGACGCAATCCCACTCAGTTGCCAGCCGCCCAGCACCCTTCCGGCTACGCCTCCCCCGCTTAAGAAATGCTTGCCGTGTCCAAACGGAAGCTCGTAGACCGAGTTGACGGATAGAGATTGGCGAACGTCAATGTCTGTGCTGCTATAGTCACATTTGAGGCACGACATGTTTTCATTGGTTGTAGAGTCGCCCGCTCCGAATCCCTGGTCCGCCATGCCGTGCGACCACATGTACTGCGTCCCCCACAGCCATCCACTGGTGAGATGACGCTGCAAGGATACCTGAAGCGAGTGGAAGTTGCTGTTGCCGATGTTATCTTTCTCGCCGTACTGGCCAAATGTGGGTATGGGGCGCAGGCCCGTTAAGGGATTGATGAGATTGGCCTGTAATCGGCCGAACAATCTATGCCCCGCGCTGCCGTCGTAAGCAATCTGGCCTATAAAGTTACCCGGAAGCATCCGCTCGACCGTGAAATCCCAGTTTTCGAAGTATCCGTCCCGGCGGTTCGGATCCCACGCCTTCGGCGAGTATAATGGGGCAGGAAGCAGGGATGGAAGAACTGGCCACGCGAGGGTTGGCACATCCACTGACGAAACGTTGAACCGTTCGTCGGTACTCTCGTGCCCGTCGGTGAAGTCGTCCATCTGGTTCGGCGAAAAGTACATCCCGAACCCGGCGCGGATGACCGTTTTTCCTGCATTTCCCCCGGGGGCCCATGCCAAGCCCAGGCGAGGCCCGAAATCCTTGTAGTAGGGCGAATACAGCGGCGTGCCCTTAGGGCAAAAGCCTCCGCACGAAACTTTCACCACGGCCTGGCGGCCAAACGCCTCCTTCAAGACCGAGTAATGCTCGTAGCGCAATCCGTAATTGAGGGTGAGATTAGGCCGCACTTTGAACGTATCCTGCACGTAGGGCATGATGTAAGTGCGCCGCTCGCCGCCGAGGGTTAACGGCCCGACGTAGGAATAGTTGTCCACAACGTTGTTCAGGAAATCGTCGGAGCTGTCGTAGGTGAGGTCGCCATTCGCGACACTTTCGTCCGAATTGTTCAGCCGGTGACGCTCCACGCCGATCCCCATCTTAATGGTGTGCCGGCCTCTGACGATGGTCAGGTCGTCGTAGCCATCAATCGTTGTGCCGACTTCCGTGTCAAGTTGGCTATCGCTAGGACCATCGAAGGGGGGCACAGCCGCGCAGATGGTGCCGGGCAGACCGTTGGCGGCGGCCGAGAGGGGACACGTGCCATTCTGGTAGTGGTGTAAGGCGGAGCGGTTGATTCCCCCTCGGAGCTCGTTAATGATGGTGGGCGAGAAAGTGTGCGTCAACTGGACAACATAATTGGAGGGGCGGATGAGAGGGTTATCGAGGCCGCCCAGAGTGTCGAGCGGTGAGCTGGTGTTGGCGTCGTCGATGTTTAGCCGGGCGAAGATGGAGGTTCGATCGGTGAAGATGTGATCCAAACGGAACATCCCGCCGTCTTCGCGATTGTTGTTACTCTGCGGTGATATCCATTCGTTGGTTAGGGAATCGACGGGGACCGTCCCAACCGGCCACTGGACGAGGAATGGTTGGAGAGCGGGATTGGTCACGCTGGCCCGAAACGCGGCGTTCGGCACAAACCCGATTATAGTGGTGTCTAGGCGCTGCCGGAGGCCCTCGTAATCGGCGAAGAAGAAAGTGCGGTCCTTCTGGATGGGCCCGCCCACGCTGCCGCCGAACTGGTTCAAACGGAACGGCGGGATACTCGGAAAATCGAAGGGCGAGCGTGAGTCCAAGACGTTGTTGCGCAGGAACTCAAACACCCCGCCGTGAAACGCGTTCGTCCCCGTCTTCGATACAATGCTGACGATGGCCCCGGCCGACCCGCCCTGATCTGCGGTATAGACCGAGGAACTCACGCGGAACTCCGCGATCGATTCCAGTGAAATAGCCAGGCGCACGCCCACCTTCTGGCTCTGCTCCTGGACGCCCGTGGCGTCGACTCCATCGTAAGTGTAATTGCTGTCGTCGATGCCCCGACCCACGAATCGCAGGTCCCGCTGGCCGCCGGCGCCGAGGTTGACCGCGCCAGGGGCGAGCGTCATCAGGAGGGACCAGTCGCGCCCGTTAAGGGGGATGTTCTCCACTTGATGTGATTGAACGACGGAGGCGATCTCGGCGTCGTTCGAATCGAGCGCCGCAACTGTACTCTGCACCTCGACCTTCGTTTTGGGTGCGCCCACAACGAGCTGCACGTTGATGGTGCGGGTCTGACCAACGAAAAGCTCGATCCCCGTCGTCGCGGAGGTCCTGAATCCGGTGGCAGAGATCGTGAGATCGTAAGTTCCTGTTGGCAGGCTGCTGATGCTGTAAACTCCACTACTCCCCGTAGTCGTCTGCCTTTTGAAACCCGTGTCGAGCGCAACGACCTCGACTTCCGCGTTGGGAACGCTCGCACCACTCGGGTCCGTCACGGTTCCATTGAGGTTGGCGTTGTTGATTTGGCTAAAAGCAACGCCAACAAACAAGCCGACGCCAAATAAAGCGAGAAAAACAACCCAGGGCCATTTAAGTTTCACGGAAAATTCCTCCTGTTCGTATGAATTGCTATAGAGAGGGACATAAAGTACAGCCGTGCTCTCTGACCACCTTTTGGCGCCCGGAGAGCGCCCCTACGATGAAGAACCGCATTAAGCCGAGCTAGTGTGCCTGAGATGAGATGTGAACCAGAGGTTATGGCACGTGAGCAACAAGATTGCGGCCACGTGATGAACTGTGTGTGAAGCGCCGGTAAACAGAGTGTTAAATCGGAAGCGGAAGGCGTCCTCAGGAAGCAAGAATGTCTTTCATTCTTAATCGTAGTGTAATATATTTGTCACATTGCTGTAACGTGGAGTTCGCGCTGTGTGGCGTCGTGCAGCGGCAGCGTTTCTGGTAACTTGGTTGACCGTCGGCGGCCTCCGAGCGAGTGAGGCCAGCTCGACACCTAGCCCAGATGCACGTCCCGAGCTCGTAAGCCCCTATTTGCAATACGAATTAAGGCTGCGGCCCTTCTATCCGGTCCCTAGCCGCCCTGCCGGTGTTCTCCTGCATGGACGCATCAATGGTGGGCCTCCTCTGCGATTGGTTCTGGACAGCGGTGCCGGTTTCATCGTGATTGGAGCTAAGCCTGCGCGTTCCGCAGGCATTTCCGCCAGATCCGAAATGGAGCTGGTAGGCTTGGGAAGTAGACCCGCAAGGGTGGGGTGGGCCGAGACTGTTGAGATCGGTCCCGTCCGCTTCCGAAACTGCCGCGTCGCGGTGGTGGAAGGCAATGTAATCGAAGGGGCCGACGGAGTGATTCCTTTAAGTCTCTTCTCCGACTTCCTGCTGCGCCTCAATCTGCCCGAGAAGACGCTCGGACTGATTCCCTATCCGCGCGAGCAAGACCCGGCGAGCCCGTCCAGCCGCGGGGTCACACAACGAGACCTGCTGTTAGTCGCGGCCGTCTTGAACGGAAAGCAAAGCGGGCACGTGGTTTTGGATACCGCCGCCTTTTGCAGTGCCATCTCTCGTGAGGTTGCAGGCTCGCCGCGTGGCCATCTTGCTCCAGAGATACGGATCGGGGCAGGGACTGGCGCTGCGACGGGACAGCTCGTGTCATTCGCCGTGCATTTCCAAATTGCAGGGCAGGAACTCATTCCGAATGAGGTTGTGGCGTTAGATCTTTCGAACCTGAGCCGCCACTATGGCATGCACGTAGTTGGTGTCCTCGGGTTCCCGGCATTGAGGCCCTACGTTCTCACAATTAGCTATCGCAACGCGTTGGTCAAGATCGAATCGCCGCAGCGTCTCTCCATGCGTGAGGAGGATGGCAGTCACAACGCCAAATCTCCTGCGCCGCTCGCACTCCGCTAGGTGCTCCTCAAAACGAATCCGTTTGCCGAAAAGACCTCCAGGCTCCATCGCACGCCTCAGTCATAATCTCTCTCGAATAGGTGTGTTCGAAAGCTAGCCGCCGAGCCGGATTAATCGGCCGGTCAGGATTCTGCCTGAAAAACGATGCTGACTCTCCAAGGGTGACCGGGGTCGAGGCTGAAGTTCGAGTGTTCGTCGGAAGCTTCATGCTGCCTGGAGTGTGCCCCAGCAGCATGCCGTTCACAATGGCTGTATCGTGGTTTTGGCAATCGGACCGATTTTGTTATACTAGCGGCCTCGCGGAGGTGTGCCTCTGTCATGACTACCGCGTTCGACACATCGCAGGGCAATTTCACGCGCCGCCTCTTGGGAAGAACCGGCCTGGAGGTGGGGCGCCTCGGCGTAGCCGCCGGCTATGGAGTTTCGGGAGCAGCGCTCGAGTGGGCTTTCGAGCGCGGCGTGGACTATATCTATTGGGGGAGCAAGCGGCAGGATTCGTTCGGCGCGTCGCTCAAGAAGCTGCGGACGCAACGTCAGCGATTCGTGCTTGTCATCCAGTCCTACACAAGGCTCGCGAGCTTGCTGAGCTGGAGCCTGGAGCGCGCCCTGCGGGCTTTGAGCTTCGACTACACGGACGTCCTGCTCTTGGGGATGTGGTACAAGCCTCTACCTTCCAGGATTCTCGACGCGGCGCGTAGACTTCAAGCTCGGGGGTTGGTGCGATTCCTCGGGATCTCGACCCACAAACGAATGTTGGTGCCTCAGATTGCGGCAGGGCAGGATTTTGATGTGGTGCATTTCCGCTACAATGCCGCCCATCCGGGCGCTGAAAAAGACATCTTTCCGCACCTGCCTGGCGCCAATCGGCCTGGTATGGTTTCATTCACTGCCACCAGTTGGGGACAACTGCTGGGCAAGGGGTTCCTGCAAGGAGTTCTCCCAGGCACGCATCGGCTTCCGAAATCGGAGCGTGTCCCAACAGCCGCCGACTGCTATCGCTATGTCCTGACTCGGCCAGAGGTAGATGTGTGTTTAACTGGCCCTGCGAATGCCGCCCAGATGGAAGAGGCGCTGGGAGCGCTGCGACTGGGTCCGATGAGTGCGGATGAGTTGGCGTGGATGCGGCGCGTCGGCCGGGCAGTGAGAGGGAAATGAGCCCAATCGGAGCTGCGAAGGCATCCTTCTTGAATGCAATTTCTATTTCTGCTCGGTAATTCCCGTTTGCGCTTTCGTGATTCAATTCCCTGGAGGGGGCAGCACAAGTGTTCTCTTCAAAGCTTGCCCCTCGACAACCTCATAGATCGCGTCTCCGGAAACGTTGTGGAACTCCTGCTCTAGTCCGCTGGGCCATTGGACTTTGACTTTGCTCATCACGGCGTCGCCGCCCAAGCCGAAATGGAGGCGCGTGTCATTCGTTGAGTTGTAACTTCCTCCCCCGCGAACTTCATCGATTTGAGTCATTCGGGACGTGTAAACGGTGACGCGCGCGCCGACCGCACCACGGTTGCTCTTGGTGCCGATGAGACGAAACAAAACGCGATGGTTGGCGTTGCGCGTTTCATTGAGAAACAAAGAAGGAGGCGCGGCAGCATTGAAGACCACGAGGTCGAGATTGCCATCGTTGTTGACGTCGCCGAAAGCCGTGCCACGGCGCGACTGGAGGGGGCCATCGTTAAGCCCGGCGCGATCCGCAATTTCCTCGAAAGTCCCGTTTCCAAGGTTACGGAACAACTGTATCGGCTCACGATACTTGGCTTCATTTTCCAGCTTATCCATCAGGGATGAAAAGTTGCCGTTGGCAATGAGGATGTCGGGCCAGCCATCGTTGTCGAAATCGCCGAAGCCCACGCCCCACTTAATCGGAGTGTAGGTCAGCGGGGCAATTTTGGCTTCCGTGGCTACGTCCGTGAAGAGGCCGGCGCCGTCATTTCGATAGAGGCTCGCAGGCTGTTTGTTGTAGCGGCTCACCACCAAGTCGAGCTTCCCATCGCGATCGAAGTCGCCGAAATCCGCCGCCATGTTGCCGAAGTTCTCTGCGTTGGGGCCCAGACCGGTGCCCGAGACAAGTCCGATTTCTTCAAATGTGCCGTCGCGCTTGTTGTGATAGAGGAAATTCTGGCCGTCATCGTTCGTGACGAAAAGGTCAGGCCAACCATCGTTGTCGTAATCGCCCCAAACTACCCCCATGCCATGAAGCCTGTGGGGATCGTTGACGCCCGCTTTTTCGGACACATCCTCGAAAGTGCCGTCGCCACGATTGCGAAACAGATAGTCGGATTCCCCGGGCATTTCGCCGGGCAGCTCGAGGATGACGGACCGGTAACCGGTGGCAGAGGGATCCGGCGGCGGCAAGTGGTGGAGATCGGTGTGAACGTAGCGAGCTACAAACAGGTCGAGATATCCGTCTCGATCGTAGTCAGCCCAGGCCGCGCCGGTGCTGAATCCGCTGACTTGGACGCCGGCCTTTTCGGTTACGTCCTCGAATTTGCAGCCGCCGAGATTGTGGTACAGCACGTTGTGGCCATAGCCGGTGACATACAGGTCCGGCAAGCCATCGTTATCGAAGTCTCCCACCGCGATGGCATTTCCCCAACCGCGCGTGGTGAGGCCGGCCGACTGGGTCACATCGGTGAAGTGGATCTTCCCGGAATGGGAATCCTGATGGTAGAGAGTGATCATGGGGTCGCCGCCGCGAAGATACTGCTCGATGGTGGAGTCGTTCACGACCGCGATGTCGAGCTGGCCGTCATTGTCGCAATCGAAGAGGGCGATGCCGCCCCCACCCATGGTTTCCACCAGATAGTGGCGCTCCGACGACGAGCGCGGAATGGTCGTGAGTCCTGCCTGGGCTGCAATGTCGCGAAAGCGCATGGGAGCCTTGGAGGACGTGCTGGGGATTGCTTGGCCAGGACTGCGTCCGGCGCGGGACGCCGGCAGTGTCGAGGGCGGGAACTGACCAAGACAGAGGGAGGCCACGAGAGTGCCGAAGATGACGATCAAGTGTTTTCGCATGGGCAATCGCCGGCGCGCCGGCCAAGAGCCAGTATATCCCCCCTCGCCTCCGTTGGGCCGTTTTTCAAGCTTGAACTGCACAGACGCCTCGCTGCCTTCCGTCGAAAGTCCCGTCATTCCCGCGAAGGCGGGAATCCACCGGGGCGAGATGGCCCCGCGCCTGCGCGGGGACGTTGACTCACATGGTGGAATCGTCGGCCACAGAGCGGGTTTAGGAGGATTTGCGGAATTTCATGCTTTATAATGACAACCGCCAAACCTATGCGTACGAGAAGGGCGACTGCCAGATCACCGGCCTGCACTGGGCCGATGCCGCCCAAGAGTTGACACAGACTGGCCCGAAGGCGTACAGCGGAGAGGCAAGTGTGGTTCGGGGGCGTTGAAGTGCCCGCCATGCTTTACCATGGAGAGCGTTCGACCAGGGCGGTGGGAGTTTGAATTATTCCAGCGCCGCGAAGGTGTGGAAAAGAGGGAGCAGACTACAATGATTGATCATAGCCAGGAGATGGAGAGAGCAACAATTCGAGGAGAACAGCAGGCGCTTTCATCCCTTGCACGCGCTCGCGAAATTACCGCGCGGAGGGGCGCGCGCGCGCAGGGAGCGGCGGATGATTTCTTCCTGCGGGTTGGTTTGGCCTTCGTGTTGGCCGCAGCCGTAATGCTGCAAAGCAGCGGCGCAACGGCGCAGGAACCGCAAATGGTTGTGGAGCGAGACGGCACCGCTATCGCGCTCGAACCCTATGCCCCAAATATCATCCGCATCAGCCTAAGCCTCCTCAAGGACCAGGCCAGGGCGCGGCCTGGGTACGGCTTCATCGCCACGCCATCGGCGCAGGGTTGGACGCGCCAGCAGAGCGATCGAGGAGAGATCTATCGGTCCTCGCGGCTGGTCGTTACCATCGTGAAAGATCGTCCTCACCAGCCGATGGCGTCTGAGTTAGACATTGCCAAGTTTTTCGTCGGTTCCGTTCCACCGGCGCACATCACGGTGAGCACACCCCAGGGCACGGTCCTCTCGGAATTGACAGGTTGGGAAATGTCCGTGCCCAATGTTGACGGAGGCAATGCTGGTATTGTGAATGACAAGCGGCCTTCGGATGCGCCCTTCTATCGGGTTGGCGCAACCTTCGTTTCGCCCGCCGATGAGCACTACTACGGTTTGGGCCAGCATCAAGAGGGATACCTCGATCTTCGCGGCCACAAAGTCGATTGCTGGCACAACTACAGCGCCACCGGTGTCGGAGGCGAGAGTGTTGGTGTGCCCTTCCTGGTTACGAACCGTGGCTACGGATTAATCTGGGACAACCCCTCGAAAACCACCATCGAGCCGGGCTTTAACGAACAGACGTGGTGGGTGTCCGAAGTCGGTGAACGTGTTTCCTATTTCATCATCGCCGGCGCCAATACGGACGAGATCTATTCGGGCTACCGCCTGTTGACCGGGGTTACGCCGATGCTGCCCAAAGCGGCTTATGGGTTCATTCAATGCAAGCAACACTACCGAACGCAGGATGAACTCCTCACGGCTGCCAAGGGCTACCGCGAGCGGCATCTGCCGGTGGATGTTATCGTGGTCGACTTTCTCCATTACACCAAAATGGGCCAAATGGACATGGACCCCGCAATGTGGCCTGATCCGGTCGCAATGAACCGCCAGCTTCATGAGATGGGCTTCGAGAGCATGATTAGCGTCTGGCCTCGCTTCGAGCCCGGCTCGCGCTTCTACGACTTCCTCGTTCAGAAAGGTTGGCTCGAGCACTTGGCGGACGGCACACCCACCAACGGTTTGCCCTACGATCGTGCAGGATCCGACATCGACACGACCAACCCCGAAGCGGCGCGCTGGTATTGGGACGGCATCCGCGACCATGAGATCAAATGGGGCTTCGACGCTATTTGGGCGGATGAAACCGAACCCGACCTGCCGCCTAACGACAGCTACTTCCATATCGGGCCCGGCACCCGCTATTACAATGTTTATCCCCTGTTTCACACCGCGGCCATCTACGACGGGTTCCGACGCGACGTGCATCATCGCGCTCTCATCCTGGCGCGGGCCGCCTACCTTGGCGCCCAGCGCAACGCGACGATCTTTTGGTCCTCGGACATCTTCCCTACTTGGGACACGCTGAAGCGCCAAATCCCCACCGGACTGAACTTCACTGCTTCCGGCCTGCCTTACTGGTGTAACGACGTTGGGGGATTCCAGTATTTGCCCGACGAGCATCATCCCGCCCGCCCGCCCTTGCTCGACCCCTCGGACGCCCGAGACAACGTGGGCGGATACGACGACTACCCGGAGCTATACACACGATGGTTCGAGTACGGCGCGTTCTTGCCCATCTTTCGGACCCACGGCAGCCGCCGGTACAACGAGGTCTGGACTTACGGCAAGCAGGCCGAGCCGATCCTGATTAAGTACCTCAAGCTGCGCTATCAGTTGCTGCCCTATATTTACTCGCTGGGTTACAACGTCAACCAGATCGGCGCGCCGTACATGCGCGCGCTCTTCATGGATTTTCCCCAGGACTCCCAAGTTGCCGACCTCCGGGACGAGTACATGTTCGGCCCGGCCTTCCTCGTGGCCCCAGTCACGGAGCAAGGTGCAACCAGTCGCATGGTATACCTGCCGGCCGGCGTGGATTGGTACAACTACTGGACAAATGAACGTGTTCACGGCGGGCAGAGCATTAAGGTCGATGCGCCTATCGAGACGTTGCCGCTCTTTGTTCGCGCGGGTTCCATCGTGCCGCTCGGAGAAGCGATCGAAAACACCCACCAAGTCCAGAAGATCGCCAAGGTGCGCATTTATGCTGGCGCGGCTGGCGACTTCACACTTTACCAGGACGACGGAACCTCCTATGCCTACGAAAAGGGGGACCTCAGTATCACCCATCTGCGCTGGGATGACCTTGCCCATAAGCTCAGCCACGAGGGGGCTCCTGCATGGACGGGCCCTGACGAGGAGATCATTGAGGTCATAGGGGATTAGGGGCACCTGCGATTGGGGCGCCGACATCCTCTTCCGTGGGCGGATTAGCTTCTGTTGGCCTTGAAGGGTGGGATGTACTGTCCCTGCACAGTCGCGCCGGAGTTTTGTGTTGACATCGCGCCGTAACGGTGTGAGCATTTCCCCGAGTGGCCATGCGCAGTAGGAGACCAAGAGCGGGACGTAATGTCACTCGGCATCTTCTCCCTCCTGTGATGCACATAATCCCCAACCCCTGGAAATGGACTGCTGATGTGCCGGCTGAAGAGCTTGGCCGGAGGGAGGAAGTAGGGTACTAACATGTCCGAACCTTCGAAGCTCATCGTGGATCCCCTCGTCGGCCCGGACAACGCCGCGGCGCATTGCGACCTCGGCGCCGAGCTCAAGGCCAAGGGCGATCTGGAGGGGGCCATCGCCGAATACCGCGCCGCGCTTCGCCTCCAGCCGGACAACGCCGCGGCGCACTACGATCTCGGCCGTGTGCTCTGGATGAAGGGCGATCGCGAGGCGGCTTTTGAGGAATTCCACACGGCCTATAGGCTTGCCCCGAACGAACCCACAATCCGCCAGATTTACTACGATCTGATGCTCGAATTGGAACGCTAGCCACGGTCACAGATCTCGTGAAAGAGGTGATGGCGCTATGAAAGACCCCCATATCGCGGCGCCGGAGAGGGAGACGGATGCGACCTCTCTGACGGGCACTGCGCAGCAGCCAATCGTGGAGCTGGTAAACGGAGACGAAGCGGTCGCGCGGGCGGCATTCGACGCCGGAGTGTCACTGGGGACGGGTTACCCTGGCACGCCCTCCACGGAGATCCTCGAGACCTTTGACGCTCTGGGTGGTGTAGCCCAATGGGCACCCAATGAGAAGGTAGGTCTGGAAGTGGCCCTCGGTGTTTCACTGGCAGGGGCTCGCTCCATCGTGACCATGAAGCACGTAGGCTTGAACGTGGCCGCCGACCCGCTTTTTACGGCGGCCTACCTGGATGTTCCCGGGGCCCTGGTGGTGGTTTCTGCCGACGAACCCGGAATGTCGTCGAGTCAAAACGAACAGGACAACCGCCGCTACGCCGTGGCGGCCGGGGTGGCGATGTTGGAGCCGTCGGACTCGCAGGAAGCGTACGAGTTCACGCTACGCGCCATCGAGATCGCCGAGCGCTGGCAGAAGCCCGTGATGTTGCGCATGACCACACGAATATGCCACTCAAAAACGGTGCTCCGGCGGGGCGAAGCGCTGTCGATTCCGCCCCCGCGGCCGGCGGATTTCAAACGGAATATTCCCGGCCGGGTGATGATTCCCGCCTACGCCCGGCCGGCGCACAAGCGGCTGCGCGCCGCACTGGCGCAAATCGCCGCGTGGAACGAAACCGCGGACGTGAATCGGATCATCCAGGGATCGCCGGCCCTTGGCATCGTCACGTCCGGCATCTCCTATCAGCACGTTCGCGAGGCCGCCCCGGAAGCCAGTGTGCTCAAGTTGGGCATGACCTATCCACTGCCGCTCGAGCTCATCCGAAGGTTCGTTTCGACGGTGGAGCGCGCGATAGTCATTGAGGAGGGCGACCCTTACTTGGCGGAAGCGCTGCGCGCGGCGGGCATTCCCGTCGAAGGCAAGGCCGAGATGTTTCGCCTTGGCGAACTGAATGTGACCCGGGTGCGCCGTATCCTGGCCGGCGATGTCTCTCCCGAACCCGAGCTGCCGCCCGGCAAGCCACCCACGCTCTGCCCGGGATGCGGGCATCGAAGCGTCTTCTCCGCCTTGAGGAACCTGGGCTGCATTGTGTCCGGGGACATCGGGTGTTATACCCTTGCGGTGCTTCCGCCTTTTGAAGCCATTGATTCCTGTGTTTGCATGGGCGCCTCGATTGGAGTGGGATTGGGCTTACGGCACGCCCTTCCACCCGAACAGGCCAAACGGGTGGTCAGCGTCATCGGCGACAGCACATTCTTTCACAGCGGGATCACTGGACTCGTCGAGATGGCTTACAATCCGCCGCCCACCGGCCATGTGGTATTGGTGCTGGATAACAGCACCACCGCCATGACTGGCTTCCAGGAGAATCCCGGTACGGGGAGAACGCTGGACCACTCCGCGACCGCCAAGGCGAGCATCGAAGGGCTGGCCCGGGCCGCCGGCATCCGGAATGTGCATGTGATCGATCCGACTGTCGATCCCGCGGCTTTCGAGCGTCTGGTGAAGGAGTGCCTGGAAAAGCCCGAACTCTCGGTCATCGTAGCCAGACGCGATTGCCTGCTGGCGGCTAGGACCATTCGCGAATATGAGAGGATGAATGCGCGCTGTAACTAACATCGTCATCGCCGGTCTTGGCGGGCAGGGCGTGCTCACGGCTTCCGACATCGTGGCGGATGTGGCGCTGCACGCGGGCTTGGACGTGAAGAAGAGCGAGCTGCATGGAATGAGCCAGCGCGGCGGCTCCATCGCCAGCGATGTGCGGTTCGGGCGCGAAGTTTTCAGCCCCATGGTTGCAGCAGGGGAAGCGGACTTTCTGGTGGTGGTCGAGCCGGACCAGCTTTCTGTGAATGCCGCGGCCTTGAGCCCCAGCGGCATAATCATCGAGCCCTCGCAATTCCACGCGGAAAAGCTGCGCAACAAGAAATGCCTGAACGTCGCATTGCTGGGCGCGCTAAGCCGCCATCTGGAATTTTCCCCAGAGGACTGGATTGCCGCCATCAGGCGCCGGCTGCCAGAAAAGCTGGTGGAAGTCAATCTGGAAGCGTTTGCGTTGGGAAGAGGCTAGCGCCATCTATCTCCGTGCTCCTTCACGTATTTTGCCAGGACATAGGGCCAAGGAATAACGATCAGATCCAAAACAACCCCCATAATCATTCCGCCGGTAAGGTCCGTTGATCGGCCGGCCGACCAAAGCGGGAGCGCAAATGCTATCAACCATACGGACTTGTAGAACAGTTGCATGAAAAGCAAAGGCAACATCTTTAGCGGATATCGAAGTCCCAAACCCGACAAAGTGAACAATGCCGCCCAGAAGCTGATGGCAACGGCTCGCAATGGGTCCGACAGTCCTTCGTGCCTAATGAGCCCCGGCCATAGACACATCAATCCGAGCACGAAGTTAAGCAAGTAAAGGGCCCTCATTAGATACAGACGGAACGTTGATATTTCTTCAGACATTGTGCGACTCCCTCTCTTCAAGCAATGCTGACTTCCTCTTCCTCTGGGAACTCACTCTACCAAGCCTTCCTGCCGCGACAGACCAGGGGAGCCTGGCCTACGTGGCCCCGTATTCCCGCACCGGCTCTTCTCCGTACAGTACACGCAGCACACCCTCGGCGAGCGCCTGCAACTCGTGTTCGCCCGGGTACACGACCACCGGCGCAATCCACCCGACGGCGGCCTGCACCGCCGCGACCAGCCGAGCCGAGTGCGCCATGCCGCCCGTGATCAGCAGCGCATCCACACGGCCCAGCAGCACCGTGGCCATAGCGCCGATCTCCTTCGCGATCTGATACGCCATGGCATCGAACACCAGCGAAGCACGCGCGTCGCCGCTGTCGATCCGCCGTTCCACCTCCGCCAAGTCCTTAGTGCCGAGGTAGGAGTAGAATCCGCTCCCTCTCCACAGCAGGGTTTCCATCTCCCGATGCGTATACCTGCCGCTAAAACAGAGGTGCATCAGCTCAATGGCGGGCAGTTTGCCAGGTCGTTCCGCCGAAAACGGTCCTTCATTGACGCCGTCGGCGACATCGATCATCC
>Ga0326728_10002407_pt1 | contig 62430 bp, 54 predicted proteins | sample MB3enrmetagenome_FD_207602 | JGI IMG/M metagenome (GOLD analysis project Ga0326728, IMG submission 207602) | Lab enriched peat soil microbial communities from McLean, Ithaca, NY, United States - MB31MN | ecosystem: Environmental > Terrestrial > Soil > Wetlands > Peat | place: USA: New York... | reverse complement strand
CGGGAACCAACTACTACTACACGGATCAGTCCGGTGTGATTCGTCAGAACTCGACGACAACGGCCGGTTCCACGGACTCGCCAATTGCTGGCTAAGTCTGTTGGGCCACGGGAACGATTCAAAAGGGGAGTCGCAGGACTCCCCTTTTTTTTTCACGCATCGCGTCCTTCCGGTGTCCAATCTGTTTTGGGTATAATCACTTCCGCGGTTTGCGATCTGGGCAAGGGTCCGGGTGGTGGGAATCTCGTGTCGGGGCAGAATGTATAATCCACAGCTCTGTGGGCCATTGAAACCTTAAGATTGACGAAACACTACAACCGTATCGGATACCTTCCCGAGAATCCCTATTTCTCTCAATCCTGTGAAAATGTCGTTGGAAGATTATTTTTTGGCGCAGGTATCGCCGAGCGAAGGGTAGGGGCGGGGAGCGGCGGAAAGAACTCACGAATAGTGGCCTTATGGGACAAAGTGTCACTATCGCCCTCGGGACCTTCAAGGAATCGGTGCGCGAGCGGTTTTTTTACAATCTGGTAGTCTTTGCCTTCTTGATGATCGGGGCCACTCCTTGCCCATTGACCCTTCCGGCGAACCGTATATCATGGGGCCTGATGGCCGGGCGCACTTGGGACCGAAGAGCAAAGTCGACGTACGGCTCTCGCAGTAAGGCATAAGGGGTCGCTTAATGCCCGAACGAAGTAACCCCTTATCCGGCCTCCTTCGTCAGCCACCTTCTTCCCCCGGGGAGAAGGTTATTATCCTGTCGCGGCGCTGACGGGGAGAAGATTGCTAGCTATGGCAGTGTCGAGAGGTGGATTTAAATGATGGAAATTCTTCGTTACGTCTTTTGGGAAGCGGTCAAAATTTTGGGGTTGATATTCCTGGGGCTTCTCTCCGCCAAGACCGTAGCCAGCCTATCGATGCGGCGCGCCTGGGTCAAGCCTACGCTCTATGCCCTGATTCTGGCCTTGGCCGCCCTTGGAGCGTGGATTCTCGGCAACGACATGGCCGCAGAAGTCTACATGTGGAGTTCCGACAGCAACCTGCGCGACGGGGATCTGGCCAAAGGGTATTCCAATGCGCTCCAGGCTGTGACTCTGCGCCCCGCGAACGTGCATTACTGGCGAACCTTGGTCGAGAGTAAGATCCGGTTGGAGCAGTTACAATCCGCGCTGGATGACGAGCCGGCAATGCGGGCCCTCGGTGACGGTAAGCTGGACGAGGTGGACGATTACCAATTCGCCCTTTGCTCATTTTTTCTCGGAAAATACGACCCGGTCATCGCCACGACCCAGCGCCTGATTCGGCAGAACCCTTCCTATGCCGCGCCTTACGTCCTGCAAGGGCTGACTTACACCGCGGAGAGAAATTATCCCGAGGCGGAGCAGAGCTTTACAACCATCCTTCAGAATTTCCCCACGCATCAAGCTGCCGTGGAGGGCCTGGCACGCGCGTATTATCTTTCTGGGGACCGAAAGCATGCCCTCGCGGTGCTTGACGAGACCACGAACTATCCCTTTCCGGCAGACGTCCGGCAAAGATTTGAGGCGCTGAAGGGATTTTATGGCCAGTAGTCAACGCCTCATCCTAAGACTCCGGCTGGAAGACCTTGTCGCCCTTACATTTTTACTGATCAACTTGCTCTTGAGGATTTGTTTTCGGACCACCCAGCGGCAGAACTTGAACCCCTCCGATGTCCTCATCATTATTCCCGCCGTGACCTTGCTGCTGGGGAAGGAAGTCGTCCACTACTTCCTGGCGGGGAAATCCCCGAAAGCTGGTTCGGCCGAGGGGCCCTGGGATTTTGTGCGGCCCTACTGGGAGATCATCCGCGACTGGTTTCCGTTTCTGGCTATCCTCCTTATGTATTACTCCCTTTGGGGAGATGCGACACTCATGCTGGTGACCACGGACCGTGACCAGGCGCTGATGGCGATCGACCAGCGTCTTTTTGGGTGTCAACCCAGTCTGGTTCTGCAACACATTATTTCCCCATGGCTTACGAGTTGGATGGACTTTGCCTATTTCTTTCATGTTGTAAACATTCCGCTTGTCGCTCTCTTTATCTATAGTTTCCGGGACCGAACCCGCTTCCGCGAAATGATGAGTGGCCTTATGGTGGTTTCCTTCTTAGGATTAGTGGGGTATCTGCTGGTCCCTGCCATCGGGCCGATCTACACCTTGCGCAGTCAATATACGGTTCCCTTAAGGGGATCCATGGGGGTCTTCAATCGGGAGATGGATTTCATGGACTTCGCCCGCATTCGGCGTGATGTTTTTCCCAGCCTGCACGTTGGGATCTCCTTCGTGGTGTGGCTTTACGCCTATCGGAATTCCAAAAAGCTGTTTTGGATCCTTTCGCCACTTATTCTCAGCTTGTGGTTTTCCACCGTTTACCTTCGCTACCATTATTTGATCGACGTGGTCGCGGGTTTGATCCTTGCCCCGCTTTCTTTCTGGCTGGCCAATTGGATGTTTCGCCGCTTTGGGGATGTGCCCATTGCCATTCCTGAGAGCTGCGCTGCGCGGCTTCCCTGGCTGGCGAAACCACGCGACGTGGCCCTCCCGGATAAAGCAGCGCAGGATTGATTTCGGCCTGGCGGAGGAATTTATCCAAACCCGCAAGGGCGCAGGCGTGGCAGGGCTTCATGCGGCGGGGGAGAGGTGAAACCAGAATCAGAATCCTCCTTGAATAGATGTATAGACGGTGTATATTGTTAAATTATGGGAAACATGGTACGAACTCAAATCTTCCTCACCGAAGAGCAACGGCGTCATCTGCGAACGTGGTCCAGGCTCGAGAAGAAAACGGCCAGCGCCTTGATCCGGACCGCAATCGAGGAGCGATACGTCCACCGCCCTGCCCCCGCGGACTTTCGCGCGGCGCTGGACAAGGCATTTGGGTCGTGGAAGGGACGGAAAAAGTCGAGCTTGGCGATGGTTCGCGCCTTGCGCCGCGGACAACGTCTCAAGGGCCTCTCGGGTTGACAATCTCGTGGCCGTTCATCTCCTGGACACCGACATTCTCATCGACTTCCTGCGCGGTCGTGCGGAGGCGCGCACCTTCCTGCGCCGATACCAAGCGGCTGCCGAGCCACCCGTCATTTCCGTCGTGTCGGTGACTGAATTATGGGCGGGCATGAGGCAGGGTGAGGAGCGCGGCCCAAAAAGGAATTCACCACAGAGCGCACGGAGGTCACGGAGAGTCGGGGGAGAAATAACTGTGGATCAATAAATTAGGGACGATCTCTAGACGCGCCAAGCGGAGCAATTTTCTCTGTGCTCTCTGCGGCCTTTGTGGTGAAATTTTCCTTAGGTTGGCCTCTGCCGCACGATGCTCGCTTATTTTCGGTATAATCACCCCATCGATTTCTCTCAACCCACGCGAGCCGCGCGAGGTGGCAATGCGATTCCGCATAGCGCCGACATTCCTCATCGTGACGATGGCGCTGGTATTTGCCCCGCCTACCTGGGCGCAACAGAAGCCCTTTACCCAGAAGCAGGTCCTAAGCATGGTGCGGGACGGATTCGGAGACGAGTCGGGCGCCAAGCTGATCGATCAGCGCGGGATTGATTTCGCCCCGTCTGAGGACTTTCTCCAAACCCTCAAGGCCGCAGGCGCGAGCGAGGCATTTCTTAAAGCCCTGCGCGCCGCCGTAGCGCCGGGCTCAAGCCCGGCGCGGAACGTAGCGCCGACCTTCAGGTCGGCACATGCTGACCTGAAGGTCAGCGCCACAACAGCCGCACCCGAGCCCGAAAGCCCCAAGAAGCCGCTGAACCAGGTGCAGGTTTTCGCCCTGCTGGTGGGCCAAGTGCCGAGCCACCGCGTCACCATGCTGGTCGAGGAACGCGGAATCGATTTTAAGCCCACGGATGACTACCTTCAGGAAGTCCGCTTGGCCGGCGGCGAGGACGAACTGATTAGCGCCCTCAAGAACGCCAAGATAACGAGGCCCGCGACCGTTGACCCGGCTGCGCAGGCGCGGCAGGCAGAAGCCGGTCGACATGCGGCGCGGGGAACCCAACTGTTCCAGGCCAAGCGATATGCTGATGCCGAGGTCGAGTATCGGGCCGCAGTTGGATTGTATCCCGGAAGCGCAGACTTGCATGCTGCCCACGCCGTGGCGCTTCAGCGAGAAGGCAGTCTGGATGAAGCCATCGTGGAATACCGCACAGCGATTCGCCTTAATCCTGGGGACGCTAACCTCCATGTGCTGCTGGGCGAGGTGGTGGCGGAAAAAGGAGACTCGGTTGGCGCCATCGCCGAGGAGCGGGAGGCCCTACACCTCGATCCCGGTAACGATACAGCGCACTACGATCTGGGCGTGTCATTTCAGCGGAATGGCGATCTGGACAGTGCAATCGGGGAATACCGCGCGACGCTGCGGCTCGACCCGAAGTACGAGGAAGCACACCTCAATCTTGGCGCAGCGCTCTCAGGCAAAGGGGACATAGATGGCGCGATTCAGGAATATCGGGAGGCATTACGGCTTAGCCCCAATAACGCCCTCACGCACTCTAACCTCGGGGTGGCGCTTGGGCAGAAAGGGAATTGGGAGGGCGACGCTGCCGAACAGCGCGAAGCGTCGCGCCTTAATCCTCGGGACGGTACAGCGCACCTGCTGCTGGGCGTGGCCCTACTTGAGATGAGGGACTTAGATGGCGCAATCGCTGAGCAACGCGAGGCGGTACGCCTCAATCCGAATGACAGCCGTGCGCATTTTTTCCTCGGCGTGGGCCTGGAGATGAAGGGCGACCGCCATGGAGCTCTCCAAGAATATCGTGCCGCGTTTGAACTCGACCCTAAGAACCCCGATTTTCGGCAAGCTTACGGGCGCGTCTTGCAGGAGGTTAACCGCTGAGGGCGTCGGTTCCTATTGAAATGACCAAAGTATGGGCAGGACATCGGGGACGGTGCCGGAAGTCGCCGCTTTGACGTTCCCTGTCTTGGGCCCGCGGAGGAATGGAGATGATTGACAACTTACACAAGTCTGACCAAAGGCTCGGAAATCATGGAGGGGCCACGGGGGGCACCTCAACTCTGGAGGACCTTTCCAAAAGGCTGGCTCGAGAGCTTAATGACCTGCCAGACCACCCTGCGGTCGCAGATGTATTCGACTATCTCGCAGGCGCAATCTTTTCGCTAAAGCATTGCGCGGCTTTGCCGTTTTTGAATCGCAAAGGCGGACAAGTCGCGGGCTACAAGAAAATTCTCTCTCGGTACTTGTCTGCGATACCGGAGGGCAGGTCGCCAAATCCATACTGGGTCTGTGGATTTTACTTCAACTCCGCTATGGTCAGGATTGCCGCCTGCTACGACCGTATTCCGAAAATGATTTTGAAAAGGAAAAAGGGAAAAGCACACAAATTGATGGAATCTGTTTGGGGTGATTCGTCGAGCTATCCAAAATGGAAGGCAGTTTACAAAGAGGTGAACAAGCTGAAGCACGCGGCTGTGGGCCTCGGTCTGGGGCGAGGCGTGTCCATGGGCGATGTAATGGCGGCGCTCCTGGAGATTGTGTCGCTGCTTGAGGCAAAGAAGATCGACATAATTAGTGCTTACCATACCACATAGCTCACCCCTGTGCGGGACGCCAGCGACGTGGTTGTCAGCGCGTGGCAATCGAACAAGAAGAGGAGGGTTTACCCGTGCCAATGCACCTTGCGAATGCGGAAGTGACCGTTTGGGAAGCTCAGGGGAAGAAATACATAACTGTCGCTTGCCGGTCCCATAAGGATAAGTCTGTTTTCGGGCTGACGTCCGATGGCCAAGAAGAAAAAGGTGTCAGGTACCCTTTCCACAAGGTCAATTCCCAAGACGAATTGACCGTAGCTACCTCCGGGTCACACAACTTCAGGCGCCGATCAAACGGGTGAATGCAATCACGAAATGTAGGGGTAGGGCTTGCCCTACCCGCTTGCCCTACCCGGCGTTCCGCAGGGTGAATGCGGAACGAGGGGGCGGCGAGCCGTCCCCCTACACCTTGCGCAACTCGGGAGAAAGGGTGTCAGGAGAAAGGGTGTCAGGTACCCTTTTCTTTTCAGGAGAGAAAGGGTGTCAGGAGAGAAAGGGTGTCAGGTACCCTTTTGTTTTCAGGAAAGATGGGGGGGCACGGGTCGAGTGCGGCGAGTGGATGTGGGGGCAATGGTTTACCACGCAAAAAGGGTACCTGACACCCTTTCTCCCCTGCTAGCTTGTCTTGATGAGAGGGTCATTTCCCCCGCGGAGTTGAAACTGAAACGGCAGACCGGGAGCGGGTAGCCGCGGTCGCTAATTTCCCAACAGAGAAGTCACGGTGACTGCTTTTACGTCCGTGGGCTTTTCCTTCGATGACGAACCCCTGGTCAATTCCCAAGACGCATTGGCCGTGGCCACCTCCAGACGCTTGACGTACTGCGTCAATTCTGCCAAACTGGTATGTGATCCGAAGCTACCGGGACAGGAAAACCCAGCGGTTTTCCGAGGGCGAAAGGGTTCCTCGGTTCGAGGGTTTCCGCCATCAGGCCGAAAAGCGGCTGCGGATTCTGGAAGCGGCAATCAGCCTGCGGGACTTGGCCCGGCTGCCCGGCAACCGGCTGGAGGCCCTGGCCGGAGACCGGCAAGGCCAGTACAGCATTCGAGTCAACCAGCAGTGGCGGATCTGTTTCGAGTGGCCGCAAGGAGCTGACGGGCCTGAAAACGTCGAGATCGTCGATTACCATTAAGGAGTCTTGATTTATGGCGCGCACTCCCATCCACCCGGGTGAAATTCTCGCCGACGAACTGGAGGAAATCGGCATTTCCGCAGCGGAACTGGCGCGCACGCTGGAGGTGCCGGCCAACCGCATTTCGCAGATCATCGCACGGAAGCGGGCTATCTCTGCCGACACGGCGTTACGCCTGGCCCGGTACTTTGGGACCTCCCCGGATTTCTGGATGAATTTGCAGAAAACCTACGAGCTCGATCTTGCCCGGCAGCAGATCGGGAAAGCCATCAGCAACATCCCACAAAGATCAGCCGCGGTTGCTGCCCCGGCGGCTGCGCGGTAAGTAGGCCGCAGCGCGTAGCCACGGTCGCTGCCCCCGCGACCGTGGGCATTCCCTTCGCTGACGAAGCCCCGGTCAATTCCCAAGACGAATTGGCCGGGGCTACCTCCGGGTCACACAACCTCAGGCGCCGTTCGAACGGGTGAAGGCAATAACGAGATGCCGAGCTTGCCCTACCCGGTGTTCCGCATGGTGAATGCGGAACCAGCGGACGTAGGGGTAGGGCTCGCCCTACCCGGCGTTCCGCAGGGTGAATGCGGAACCAGGGGGCGGCAAGCCGTCCCCCTACGACGGAAGGCCTTGCGGACGGGGGCCCAGAACAGGGAGGAATGCCCTTGACATCTTCTGACAATCAGATAATCTGAAGGCATGGCAGTGAAAACATCAACCCCTGAGGAGAGGATCGGACGTGTAGGTCAGCGCCGGCAGGTAGTGATTCCGCGCGAGATGCTGGAAACGCTCAATATCCGCGAAGGCGATTTTGTGGCGTTTCGGAAGCAAGCGAATGGCGTGCTCATCAAGCCGAAGCGGGTGGTTGATCCCGACGACGTTCTCAGCCCGGAAGAAAGCGCCCAGATTGCGAAAGCCCGCCGTGAGATGCGAGCGGGAAGGGGTATCACCCTGGCCCAACTCGAGGATGCCCTGGCTCATAAACGTTCACCGCGACGCCGCAAAACAGCTTGAGGCGATCCCACCCGACCGGCGCAACCGAATCTTGAACGATATTCGGGAGCTTGCCCATGATCCCTTTCGCGGTCCGGTAAAGCCACTAAAGGGTAAGAGCCACGAAGGTCTTTTCCGGAAAGTCTCGGGCCGCTACCGCATTATCTTTGAGCCCTTCCATTCGACCCGTACGGTTCATGTCCTCGGCGTATTGCTGCGTAATGAGGCGACGTATAGATAGAGAGAGCCACGGTCACCGTTCTCGTAACAGTGAGCTTTTCCTTCGATGACGAACGCAATTCCCAAGACGAATTGAGAAGGGCAGGGGCGAGTGACAAGTGGCGAGTGACGAGTCCAACCGCAAAGATTCTTGTAGGAGGCGCGGTTCGAACGGGTGAAGGCAATCCCGAGATGCCGGGCTTGCCCTACCCGGCGTCCCGCAGGGTGAATGCGGCACCCAACAAGTCCGCGTTACGCTCGCCCGGCCACCCCTGACCCCCTCCTGAACCCGGAAGGGAATTAGCAGGCGCAACCGGTCCGCGCTACATTTGCTTGCACGCAGAAGCAATTTCGGACAAGTAGCTAGGAGTGGTTGCGGACAAAAATCCCAGATTGCCCGCCGAAAGTCGCCGACCCGTTAACTGGCGCGGTGCGGTGCGCCTAGCTGGATTCGGGCGTGGGAAGGGCGCTTTCATTCCCAATCCGGGTTAAGTGGCGGGTCCCGCACCTCAAAAACTGGGCAGCGATGCTGCCCTTTTTCACCTGCGACCCTTTCATCAGGGCGGATTCGTCCTCCCCGACCACGCCGTCAATGAATTCGCTGAGCACTCGAATCCAGGCTGAGGTGGGGCACTCTGATTGACAGATCCATTGGCTCCGTCTGGACCCAATAGGCCTGTAGGCGAACGTTTTGTTGCACCCCGGTATCCTTTACGCGGCGCAGATTTTTCGCTTGACATGCCATTGGTTGAGGGTGTATTGGCAAACAAGCTTCTGTCCACGCATATGCTAGGGGAGAGGGTTGGACCGGCTTCTGGCGAGGGAGGTGTTCCACGCCCACTCGGCTGCTTCCCACTCCTTTTCTGATAACGTCTTCGTCCCTGCAAGCGCTGAAGGGCAGTGCGCTGGTACCAGTCGGACAAAATGGAGGATGTTATGTTGGTCTTTATTAGCGATCTGCATTTTACTGACGGAACAAGCGGGGAGACAGTTCGTTCGGGAGCGTTCAAGCTCTTTCGCGACGCCCTGAGTGATCTTGCCTACGGCGCTTCTTGGCGGGCCAATGGCAAATACAAGCCTGTTGACGATCTGCATCTCATCTTGTTGGGCGATGTCCTGGACGTGATTCGTTCGACTCAGTGGCTTCAGGTGAAGGGGATTCCGAACGATGTAAGACCCTGGCACGATCCGCAGAACCCCAACTTTATCGACAAAGTTGGGGCGATCACTGCGGCCATTCTGCAAAATAACCTCGAGTCACTGGCCACCCTGAAGAATCTTAACGGAACAGTGACGATCCCACAGGCGACTATGGCAGGCGTGCCTGCGGATGCTGACTGGAAGCCGGACGGCAAGGGCCGCCAGCCAGTCAAGGTGCACATCCACTACTTAGTGGGCAATCACGATTGGTTTTTCCACCTACCTGGCGAGCCGTACAATCAAATCCGCCAGACCATCGTGGACGCTATGGGTCTAGCGACCCCGGCAAACGCGCCTTTTCCTCACGACCCCTCCGAATCGGTGCCGATCCAACAGATTTACAGTGATCACCGGGTATTCGCTCGCCACGGCGACATCTATGATGCTTTTAACTATGACGGCGACCGCAATAGGTCGTCTCTGGGTGATGCCATCGTGGTCGAACTGGTCGACAGGTTCGCCATGGAAGTGAGTCAGAAGGTAGACTTACCGGCGCCATGCGCGGCGGGCCTGAGAGAAATAGACAACCTTCGTCCAACGTTTGTAGTCCCGGTGTGGGTTGACAGTCTCCTAAAGAGAACCTGTCCGGACACCGGATTGCAGATGAAAGCGAAAAAAGTCTGGGACGGATTGGTGGACAACCTTCTGGGGCTGGACTTCGTCCACAAACATCATTCTTTTTTCCACCTTTTTGATAGCGTCGACCAATTAGAATGGGCCCTGAAGTTCTCCAAGGGCGTATCTAAGGCTAACCTCAGTCGTCTGTATGCCTGGATCACAGAGAAGTTTACCACTCGCGACAGTTCCTATTACCCTCACGCGACCGCTGAAGATACGTTCAAGAGTCGAGCGGCACGGTCCGTCGTCTATGGGCACACGCACGTGTACGAAATGGTTCCCCTTGATTCCGTAGTGGTCAGCAACGCGTTCCTCGACCAGGTCTACTTTAACTCAGGGACCTGGCGTCCCTACCACCAGTTGTCTCGGGTCCATCCCGAGCAGGAAGGCTTCGTCAAATTCCAATTGATGACTTATCTCGCCTTCTTCAACGACGATGAACGAGGCGGACGACCTTTCGAGACCTGGTCAGGCGTTCTCGGCGCCCGGCCATCTTGACGAGCTGATCTGAGGGCCCATGGGAATTCCGTTGGACAACCCGAGTGCAAGTGTTCCGCCGCGCGGTGTGAGTCAAGCCGGCATCCTGGATCGGCTGAGCCTCGAGTTCAGAGAATCCATGGCAGGCTTCCTGGCCGTGGGCGAAACGGATCCGCAAAAGGGTGCGGAGCGAGGGCGGAGTGAGAACGCCGCCCTGCGGTTTGACGTCCGGATCGAAATCGACAATCTGGGCAAATTCCTTGGGGTCTACGAACACGCGGCGGATCTGAGCGGCACGATCACGTTTGCCGCGCTGGGTGGGACCTTCGCTATCCGGGATGGCCGATTCAACTTGTTTACGGTGGACCCGCAGACTGGCGTACGCCAGATGACCTATGCCTTCCGCTTCACAGCCAGTGACGGCCAGACGTACTATCTGCAAGGCCATAAGGAGATTCACGACGATCCGAGCACCTTCTCGCCGGTAAAGGACATGACGACGTTATTTACCATTGTCTATCGCGGCGAGGACGAACATGGCCGGGTGTACGGCGCCGGCGAACTTTACTTCCGACTTGTCGACGCGCCAGCACTTATCGCGTCCATGAAGGTAGAGGGGGCGGCCTCGTGGTGGCAGAAGTCTGCCGCGCTCACGGCTTTCACCTCTTTCGCTTATGGAGTGCTCAGGGATGAGTACTTAAAGAACGTCCGGCTGTTTTACGACACCCAGTACGAAAACCTTGTCCTGACTGGCAGCCTCCAGACGGGTGGTGCCACCGAGGCCCCGTTCTTTTTCGTCTCCGGCGTACATGAAAGAGGTTTCCCGTGGGGCGATACCGGAATCTTCTGGGACGTTCTATTAGCGGTCGGGGACGAACAGGGAGGGTACGATCGGTACTGCATTACGGACCTGGTACTGGAGGGGCTGGAGCTCGACGTTTCCGAAGGAACATACCGCTATCGCGGGCCACTCTTCAAGCTGACTGAAGGCTATTCAGCATCATTCTCCCAGATGCGCAAGAAGGGGCCGCCGCTTTCCGAATTCGAAGCGGATTTCCGGATGGAATTCGACGCCCAGCCCTACGACGCGGTCGCGGTCTCGTTTCCGCTGGTTCCAAAGCTCGTGAGGAAGCTCTCCTCAAAAATGGCCAAGGAACTTCGCGACAACCTCCCCGGCGAGCATCCGCTGGGAATCTACATCACGCCCCACACGGCGAGGGTTCGCTCGGGCAGGCTCAAGCTCCGCGAGATTGCGGGAACCGGGACATCTGGCGAAATGGAGTGGAGCATCGTGCCAACCCGCAGTTTCGGGGAAGCCGAACTGGGTACTTTTTGGAACTTGCGGGAACCCAAGGTACTCTACGGCTATCTCTGTGCCATTCGGGCGCAGGAGCAGGCCGCACGCGTCCAAATCCACTCGCGAACCCTCCGTGATGAGAAAGAGCACTGGGGGAAAGATCGTTTGGAGGCTTTCCTTGGCACCGTGGTCGCACGCACGAGTTCGTCGGAAATGCTAATGGAGAACGGCCAGCTGACCGTCCGCCCCCTGGCTCCGGCAGGGCTCTCCGCGCAGCGTGCGCCGCTGCTAGAGAAGCTCGGTGAACCGATCCTCGAAGTGAACAATGACCAGTTTCCCACCGGCATCTTCCAGCGCCGCATCGTCGAGGTGCTTGATCCCTCGGGCGTGCGCTGCCTGGCGCTGGAAGAAGACATGTCACTGATGAGGCTTGAGGCCATCGACTCTGACAAGAAAGTGACCGTGGCCAGTATCCGCGACAACGACAAATTCCAGGCGCTTGACCACGTCCTGGACATCACCGGGTTTGACGCCCTCGTCGAAAGGGGACAAGCGGCTTCGGGTAAGCCCCGGGACAAGTTCCAGATTGCCGTTAAGCCGAATTTCATGTTCTCCTACGACAAGCGGGACCACAGCACGTACACGGATCCCGAGCTTGTTCATCATTTAGTGAAGCGCCTGCGTGGCCGCGAATTCGCGAACATCAAAGTGGTTGAGGCCCAGTCCACTTACGGTGAGTTCTTCGACCAGCGAAGCGTAAAGGAGGTCGCCGATTATCTAGGCTACGACGGAAGCGCCGGGTACGAAGTGGTTGATATGACCTTGGATGCGCATGCGATGCAGTATCTCGGTCCACATCTGGGGATCCATCCCGTCTCGAGGGTATGGCGCGAATCAGACTTCCGCATCTCGTTCGCCAAAAACAAAACACACGCCTATGCTTACTATACCCTGACGCTCAAAAATATTTATGGCGCATTGCCTTTGGCGAACAAGTTCAAGGAATACCACTGTAACCGGGGCATCTATGACACCACGATCGAATATCTCACTGCCTTCCCGGTGGACTTTGGACTGGTCGATGGTTACTTGAGTGCGGACGGGCCCTTCGGCGTCTTTGCGGACCCACGGCCAAATGAGACTCACACGGTTCTGGGAGGCCCAGACCTCGTAGCGGTCGACTGGGTTGCCGCCAGTAAGATGGGCATCAATCCCATGATCGGTAAGCATATGAGGTTGGCCGTGAACGCCTTCGGCAAACCAGAAATCAAAGTCATCGGCGATGCAAATCCCTACAGGCCTTGGCTCAACGTACCGGTAGCGCTCACCCTTTTCACAAATGAAGGCGTCGATGCCGATTACCACTTTGGGAATCTCATGTATTCGGCCATTGCTCAGATGGACGAAACCCATTTTCATCGCAAGAACAAGGCATTATATATGCGCATCCTGCGCAAGTTTACTCTGCCCCTCCGGCGCGCATTCTTTGTGCGAACGGGCGAGAATCCATCGCTCAGTAATCGATTCTTTAGTTGGTTGTTCTATCGAATGGGATTCTAGTCGCGACGTCCTGGGGGTGGCGATGTAAAGTGTCGTCGCCTTACCCTCACTTGCAATCTGCTGCCTTGGTACTCGCCAACTGCCTTATTTTTGCATCGTAGGCCACCCTCGCAGCTTCCTGCAACAGCGGGCACGCCTTTGACGATTCCTGCTGGGTCACAGCTAGCACCATGGCATAGGTCAGAAGGCTCCTTGCCAAATCGTCGCCGTGCGCCACCGGGTTGAGATTCCACAGGTGTCTCTTAATCGTTACGGCTTCTTCCATTTCGCCCTGCGCTTTTGTCGGGCTCTTGAGCTCCGCGTGCAGGAGACCCAAGTTGCTTAAGGTGTCGGCCAAGTCAGCCTGATAGGCCTCAGGATTGATCGTGGCCAGTTGGCGATTAATCGCCAGCGCTTCCTGAAAGGCCGCCTCGGCTTCCTCCAGCCTCTGCGTGTCGCGGTAAAGGATCGCCACACCGTTCAGCGCCTTCGCTACGTCAAGCTGATACGCAGCAGGATTGGTCTTGGCTAGCCGGCGATAAATCTCCAGCGCTTCCTGGCAGGCCGCCTCGGCTTCCTCCAGCCTCTGCGTGTCCCGGTAGATGGGCGTTAGAGTGATTAGCGTCCTCGCCAAGTCTGGCTCATAGGCAGCGGGGTTGGTCTTGGCAAGTTGGCGATAAATCTCCAGCGTTTCCCGATAGTCGGCCTCCGCTTCCTTCATCCGCTGGCTACTGCTGTAGAGGTCCGCCAGGCTGCTCAGGGTCTGCGCCAGATCCGGCTGGTAGGCCGGATTGGTTTTCGCCAGTTGCCGACGGATATCCAGAGCTTCCTGGTAGTCGGCCTCCGCTTCCTTCATCCGCTGGGTGTCGCGGCAGAGGTTCGCCAGACCGTTCAGCGTGGTGGCCAGCGCCCCCTGGTAGGTGGCCGGATTGGTTTTCGCCAGTTGGCGATAAATGTCTAGCGCTTCCTGGAAGGGGGCCTCCGCTTCCTTCATCCGCCGCGTATTGTGGTAAAAGGCTGCCAGGTTATACAGCGTCGTGGCCACAGCCGGCTGGAAGGCAGCCGGATTGGTTTTCGCCAGCAGGCGATTAATTTCCAGCCCTTCCTGGTAGGCGGCCTCCGCTTCCTTCATGCGCTGGGTATCGAAGTAGAGGCTCGCCAGGTTGTTCAGCGTATCCGCCAGGCCCGGCTGGTAGGCGGCCGGATTGGTTTTCGCCAGTTGCCGACGGATATCCAGCGCTTCCTGGTAAGCGGCCTCCGCTTCCTTCATCCGGTGGGTTTCGCTGTAGAGGAGCGCCAGGTTGTTCAGCGTCCGCGCCACCATCGGCTGGTAGGTAGCCGGATTGGTTTCCGTCAGTTGGCGATAAATGGCCAGCCCTTCCTGGAAGGCGGCTTCACTTGTCCCCATCCGCTGGGTTTCCATGTAAAGGACCGCCAGGTTATTGAGCATCGTGGCCAGATCCGGCTGGTAGGCCGGATTGGTTCTCGCCAGTTGGCGACGGATATCCAGCGCTTCCTGGAAGGTGGTCTCCGCTTCCTTCATCCGCTGCGTATTGTGGTAGAGGACCGCCAGCTCGTTCAGCATCGTGGCCAGATCCGGCTGGTAGGCGGCCGGATTGGTTTTCGCCAGTTGGCGAGCGGTGCCGAGAGTTGCCACCATTACAGGTTCCGCGCCAGCGAAATCGTTCTGGCCAAGCAACACCCACGCATACTCCCCGCCGTATTTCACCTCGTTCGGACGATACTGGTAGGCTTTCTGCAAGTGGGGCAGTGCCTCCAGAGGAAGAAACTGAAGCTCAAAGACCAACGCCCGGTTGTAGTGGTTAGCCGCCGTGCGATCGATCTGTTTCTCTTCGGCGCTGAGTATCTGATCGAGAATGGCGCCAGCCTTCTCCAACTCGCCCTCGTGCAGGTACTCCTCGGCTTGTTGCGACAGGGCGCTGTCATCGCGAGCTTCACTTAGCCGTTTTTCGAGTTCTTTGTACCTGGCCGTCCATTCATCCGCCTCTTTGATCTTGTCCGCCAACTGCAGGTTCTTGTGAGCGAGTTCCGCATTCAATCTATTGAGGGCCCGCGGGTCCACGCCGATGCAGTTCACCGTCACATTGCCCACGACGTTGGCAATGGCGGGGCTGCACCAGCCACTCGTGGTCTGTCGAATGATGACAGGGTTTTGCTGCGCGGCGGCCAGTAGAACGAGTGACAGGAACGTGGAGCCAGTCATTGCGTTTTCTTTTCTTGAGGCTTGTTTTGCTGGACCTTTTGCGTTTCGGTTTTGCCCGAGCTTTGATCGACAGTGATGTTGACGTCACCGTTCACGCCGTTGACCGTTGGGCTGCCTTGGCCAGTGGTAACCTGGATGCTCGTTGGTTGAGAGGGAGCCGCAGGTGACTTGGTTTGGACCGGCACCGGCTGAGCCGATCTCCGGACCTGCACATAGGCAAGACTCAGGCCGCCGACTAGAGCAATCACCGCCATGATCATCGCCAGCGGAGCCAGCCAGCGTCGCAAGTCACGACGCTTCAGCTTGGCCAGAAAGCCGAAGACGAGAAATAGCGCAAACCCAGCCAACCCCAGAGGGTCGGTAACTACCTTTGTCCAGTCCGACATGTCACCTGCCTCCCCTCTCACGGAATAAGGGAAAAGAATCAAATATTACCCGCCTCCACACCACACCGGATGCCGTAGGTGTAGGTCCCGACAGTTGGATTGTGCCTGAGGCGGGAGGACGCGCGAACAGTCATAGGAAATATGACCCAGGCCCCACCCCGCAGAACGCGCAGTTGCCCGCCCGCGGGCCCTTGCGGATCTTGGGACGGGCTGCTCCGGTAATAGTTCTGATCGTACCAGTCGTGCACCCACTCCCAAACATTCCCCAAGACGTCATACAGGCCGAAGGCGTTGGGCCGCTTCAACCCCACCTCGTGAATTGCGTTGCCATTATCCTTGAGTCGCTGGAGGTAATTCTTCGGGTCTCCGTTAAAAATTCGCCAGCTATCCAGGGGTTGTGCTCCGCTGTTGTTCGCGTACCAAGCAACCTCATCGAGGGGCCCGTAGCGCGCCTCCGTGCTCCCTCCTCGCGCCGCGTACTCCCACTCCGCTTCCGTGGGCAGCCGCCCCCCAGCCCAACCGCAGTAGGCTTGCGCATCGCCCCAGTTTACGTCCACAATCGGCATCGCGTCGTTACCCCACGCCGGATTAAGCGCGCGCCCCAATATATCCGGTTCAGGCGGCATCGATCGTCCCGTCGCCACTGCGAACCGCTTGTATGCGCGCACCGTCACGAGCGTCTGGCCGATCCAGAAACCCCGGCTAATCGTCACTTGGTGTGCTGGCTTTTCGTCGTCTACGCATTCGTTGTCCCCCGTCGAGCAACCCATCATGAAGGTACCTGGTGGTATCCACACATACTTCAGACCATCCTTGGGGTTCTCACCTGTTTGACCCGGGGTCGGGCCGAGGTTCTCCGGACGAGCTCCGATACTACTTGTTAGCCCCGCCACGACCGTTATCGGGTGCTCGTAGCCCTTCTTGCCCGCGAGGCTGACCTGCAGCGAGTGATCGCCGGGTTTGGGGTTTTCGATGACCACGCGGCGCTGCGGACACGCCTGGCTTTTGAGTGTCTCGTCGAGATAGATCGGCGCGTCGGGCGGGACCGCAATCGCAAAATCGCTCTTCGTCAGAACGTCTCCTGACCGCAATAGCGCCGCGGTTGGGCCGAAGTGGAGGGAACAATTGCTAGACTGATGAAGTTCAGGGGAATTCGGATAGTCAAGCCCGCGCGTTCCCGCGAAGCCGGTTTCGTTTAATTTACCGGCAGAGATGATGCGCTCGGCGTCATTGAAAGCTTCAATGGAACTCAAGCCAGACCCGGACAGAGGCGAAGCGGCTCGGAAAACACATTTGCCTTGAGAATCGGAGCTTGCCGGAACCGAAAGGCTAATTAGCGTATGGGCATTTGTCGTATTCGTCGCTGCGCCAGAAAGTGAAAGCAGATCGCGTGCGTTGGCGAAAATGTTCACAAAGAAAAGAAATCCCAAAAGAACTACCGAACGCGGGCGCATTCTCCCCTCCTCGGCAGCCTGCGGATTGCGCAAGTAGGTCGCTACGGTTTCCGTGCCGCGTTACCGGCAGATCGCCGGAGCCCCAATCTCCGGAAAGCCGAACGCCCCTTTGCCATTCTGTTGCCCTCCCAGACCCGTCTCGCAGGCGCACAGCACCCAAACTCCGTCCCCTGCAGGTCAGCTCAAATTCGTCGGCAAGTTCCGTTCTACTGTTCAAATTGATGCGCATGTCAGGTAATCTTTAATTGACTAAGGGTTGCCTGCAGGAATTTGGCTAAGTCTTCTGATGCCTGCAGTAGCGCCTGATCGCCGCCCGAGGCTTGCCGCAGGATGCTTTGCAGATTTCCGCTGGTCTTGCCCGCAAACGAAATCTCGGTTGTCTCGGTCGGGATGTTGCTGACATCGCCAATCTGTGTAAGCAGGGAAAGCAAGCTTTTTGTATCAATGCTTCCGGCAGGAAACTCCTGGCTCTCCACCAGGGCGTGCGTCTTAAAACTAATCTCTGCCGTAGCGCTGCCGTCCTTTTGTATCACCACCTTGTAGGCAAAAGCATTGGTGGAGCCCGATATAGTAGCCAGATCTCCTTCACCGCCCGGCATCGTTTCCTGGCCCGCCGTCGCCGTTGTTAAGCCCATAACCGTAACCTCCTTCAACTAATCCAGTACGGCTATTGAGTGACCGTGATTTCCTATGGTGTGAAGTTCTTTCGCCTCGGCAACGAACTTAGCGAATTGCCCGGTAGCCCTCCCCCCGATGTATCCATAAATGCAGCAAATCCCCGGGTGAAAACTCTCCCCCGGATGTCCGAACCGGATGAACCGGCGCGGCGTCGAAGAACGTCACCACGCACACCGCCCCTCCAGGTAGGGGTTGGGTAGAGTCGCGAACCCCTTAACCGCAACTGCTGTGATGCGGCTAGGGCAGGTACTTCCACACGGCTTAAGCGGCCGCTGCCCCTGCTTTTTGAACTACCTGGACGGCATGCCGTCCAGTCTTGTCTGCTATTATTACTTCCTTTACGGTTCCTTCCGCATGGAATTGGGTCGTCACAGAGAAATGCGTTACGATCTGACCCGTCACTCCAACCGGTGCGATGTGGTAGAGGGTCCACTGTGGCGGAAAGCTGAGAATTGGATCGTGGTCCAGTTCAACCTTGTACCCTGTTGTCGGGTGCGTGCCCTCAGCGGTAATCGTTACGGCATTGTCAGTCTGCTGAGCGGAATACGTGCCTTGACATAGCTCCTTCTGATTCATGCGGCCCTCCTCATGCCTTCCTCGTCGCCCAAATCGGGATCGCCCCCCGCTTGCGCACACTGACTAACATAGAGTCTACCGGCGAGCATGACCGCAGCCGCACCTCCGGCAGAGGTGTATGATCGGGAATTAGCTAAGATATTTGGTGTGCGAACCAGGCGGGCCTCGCCCCCCGTCAAAGTCTTTCGGTTCCTTGGTTATCTTTTGCTGACATCGCTATCGCCGTCAGCCGATCCCAATTAGAAGGTTGACTACTAACACCTGAGAGAATTCATACCATACTGTTTAGGAATTTGTCAATAGTTTAGTTGCGCCTGTTTTCTTATAGTTAGGCGAGGTGTGATTGAGCATTTTCATGCGTTTCAAACGTCGAGCTATGAACTTCGATTTTCAATCTGGCAATCGACGATCATCAATGGTGGCTCAGTTGTCGGGTATGCTGCACGACAGGCCAACGGAAAACGAACGCCCCTGCGCGAACGAAGATGGGGATCGAAGCAAGCGATACCGGAATCCGGATCGTCACACCGCCGTCGTACGATTTACCTGACCAGAAATCGTACCAGACCCCGGCCGGCAGATAGAACGAACGCACACTGAGGCCTTCCCTCAATTATTTAAGGCTTCGTAACTGGAGCGATAAGACCAGGGTTCTTGGTCCGGGTGCGCCCGGAGAGTGAGATGATGCTACGACAACCCGACCCGCGGGCAGCATTTCGATCGAGTGCGCGTTGAACACGGTCGCGTAGAATACGACTTTTCCCGTCCTCCGCTCGATCAGCCCTTCTCGTGCGACCGACAGCACTAAATGCGCGGATAGCCAGCTTGTATGAGTATTCTTTTCTGTGACCTGATGGATCGTATTCAGGGCTCACAGCCCTAATCATCCACTTGGTCGTAAACGCCCCACCCGTACAAGTGCCCCATGCCCGCGCGCTGGGCGGGAGCGGGACGCTCCCGAGACAGCGGGCAAGATGCCCGCGCCACGCAGGTAATTGTCACTAGATTTTGCAAATCCCAGTAGTTCTGATCCCACCCGATACAAACGTCCGGATGTCGCCCGCTACGCGGGCTGGCCAGGGTCGTATGCCGTCTGGATCCCACGGCTGGCGCCGTGGGCTACATGACGACGCCCACGACGCGGGCTTGGAGGGCACCCTGCCGGCGCAGGCAACATCTCTTCACCGCGACCTATCCGTGGCCGGCTCTGGTTTTTTGACGAGCACCGACATAGAATGTCCGCCGCGGCGGATCGGCGCCACCCGCGTGACATCCAAGGAACCAATATGATGAAACGTACAAGGAAATCCAAAAAAGACAAGGGACAGGTGGGGACTGAGGCTTCGCAGCACGGCGACCGCGCTTTGGGTATGAATGCGCGCATCTGTCGCCGCGATTTTCTGAACTCGACGCTGCTGGCTTCCGGAAGTGCGCTGCTCGAATCGCTGACTCCCCTCGAACTCCTGGGGCAGCAGCGGGACTGGGGCGGGTACACCGGGGAAGGTGATTACGCGGGCGCGAACGGCCAAACGCAAGAGGTGATGCTTGCCGCGCATGCCGTGCGCGATGGGGTGTTCGACTCTCCCTCGACACCGGCGGTGGACACGGATGAGGTCTTCGACTTGGTGATCGTGGGGGGAGGGATCAGCGGTCTGGCTTCCGCGCTCTACTTCCAAGACCAGGCGAAGCCCAACCAGACATGTTTGGTGCTCGAAAACCATCCTATATTCGGGGGTCAGGCACGGCGCAACGAATTTATTGTTGACGGTCACCGGCTGATGGCGCCACAAGGTTCGAACATGTGTGGGCTTCCGGGACCTGGCCTGGTGGGAGAGTTGTACACGCGCATTGGTGCGAAGACCCATGAGTTCAAATACCAGGAGTGGGGCGGCCCTCCCCCGGCGATGCCCTTGGGCCGGACCAGCTATGACCACTTCCGGAAATTTCCTTCGGTCGCGAGTTTCGGCTTCTGGTTTGGGCCGAAGTTTGGCCAGCAACCGGGAAGGTGGGTCGTTGATCCCTGGAATAATCTGGATCAACTTCCGTTGTCGCCGGAATTGCGGTCGGATTTCGCCAAGTTTCTGAAGCTGGTCAACGAATGGAACCAATCTCCCCGGCATGAGACGCAAGAGGAGTTGCGCCGCTACGACAACGTCACGATTGAGTCGATCGTCACCGAGCGCTACGGCCTGAGCCGCGAGTTTGCGCGTCTGTTTATAGCTTCCAATATCGCCGCCGGCTATGGAGTTGGACCCGATGCCCTTACCGGTTACTGGTACCGGTTGATCTTTGGCCTCGGCCCCGACACCACACCGGGGTATAGTTTTCCCGGCGGCAACACGGGCGTGGCGCGGCACATCGTGAAGACCCTCATCCCGGACGTGATCCCGGGCCCTCGCACGACCGAGGCGGTTTGCCGGAACCGCATCAACTTTGGCACGCTGGATCGCCTTCGGAATCAGGTGCGCATCCGCCTGCGCTCGACGGTCGTGCGGGTCGAGCATGAAGGGGAGCCGGAAAAATCCTCCTATGTCCGCGTCATGTACACGCGCGACGGCAAGGTCTATCGCCTGAAGGCCCGCGCGGTGATCATGGCGGGAGGCGGCTGGATCACCAAGCATCTGGTGCGGGACCTGCCTTCCACCCATCGCCAGGCCTATGACCAATTCAACTATAATGCCACCCTGGTGGCCAACGTGGCGGTGCGCAACTGGCGGTTTCTCCACAAGCTGGGCCTTTCCGGAGGACGCTGGTTCGAAGGCTTCGGCTATTGGACGGAAGTGCGAGCCATCGCCACGATTGGCGCCGACTCCCCCACCATCGGGCCAGACTCCCCCACCGTCCTCTCCCTCATCGTGCCGTTCTTTTACCCCGGCTTGCCGCTGGCTGAGCAGTGCAGCAAAGGCCGCGCGGAACTGCTCTCCACTCCCTTTCGCGAGTATGAGCGGAAGATACGAGAGCAGTTCACTGACATGTTCTCAGGGTCGGGATTTGACGCGCGGCGGGATATTGCCGGCATCATCCTGAACCGTTGGGGGCATCATTACGTCGTTGCCCAGCCGGGATTTACATGGGGCGAGGAGGGTAAACCCGCTCCGCGTGATATCCTGCGCCGAGCTCCCTTTGGCAGGATTGCCTTTGCTAACACGGACCTGGGCGCGGTTTCGGGTCACGTCATGGCAATCGAGGAGGCGCACCGTGCCGTCGGGCAGCTCCTGCCTGTCTTGTAGCCGGTATGGTAATTGAAAGGCAGAAAAGATCAGGACGATGACGACCTCCAGGATCGTCGTAGGCTCGAGTTTATTCTTCCTTCTGCAAAAACATTCCAAATGATGAAGCGGGACTCACCGCGCGATTACGGCGCTCACCGTGGCCCGGATCCCTTGCGCTGATCATCCACTTCTGCGAAGCATTTATCCAAGATATCGAGGGCCTTGTCCATTTCGGCCTTGGTGATGGTCAAGGGGCGTAAGAGTTTTGAGATTGCCCTTAACTTAACATTTGCCGGTAACACGCTTGTAACATTGGGCGTCTAGGATGCCGGTGCTTTTGGCGCGCAAGCCCAAGGGCATAACCGACCAAACGTATTTTTAGGACCAGGGCGCTTGCCGTTCGACACGAACAGCGCTCAACTGTCAGGCACGTGAAAATGGGCCTTGTTTTTGGTGTGACCGGACAGACGGGGGTCAGTAGAACCGACTAGGACGCAAAGGAGACATCGACATGTACCACCAACGCCAGCTCTTCACAGTGGGTCTTTTGGCGGCTGGGCTTTTTGGACTGTTGTTTACGTTTGGCTGTTCAAAGTCCGCCGGAGGCTCCAGCACATCCGGAGCGGAGCCCACGGCCGTGCTGGGCGCCGCCGGCAGCACCTTCATTGCCCCGCTTATGACGAAGTGGGTCAGCGTTTACCAGCAGGCCCACCCTACCGTCCAGGTCAACTATCGACCCATCGGCAGCGGAGGGGGTATAGAGGAGCTCAAAAAAGGATACCTCAGTTTCGGTGCAAGTGATGCACCGTTGAATGATGATCAAGTGAAGGATATGTCCCCCGTTATCCAAGTTCCTGACATTGCCGGGCCCGTGTGCATTGTTTACAACCTGTCCCATCTGAGTGCTCCACTCAAACTCAGCGCCAAGACTTTAAGTGACATTTATCTTGGGAACATTTTTAGTTGGCAGGATCCAGCGATTGCGAGGGACAACCCAGGAGTGGCCCTACCCAAAGGTGCGGTCATCGTCGTTCATCGGTCGGACGGCAGCGGCACGACTTATATCTTCACTTCGTACCTCTCCAAGGTCAGTCACGATTGGTCATGGAAGTCGGGTCACGGCATGTCGGTTACGTGGCCCATCGGCCTGGGCGCCGAGGGCAGCAAAGGGGTACTGGCCATTGTCAAACAAACGCCGGGAACAATCGGTTATATGGAGCTGAATTATGCCAAGCAGAATGGCGTCCCGGTGGCTTCGATTCAGAACCAGGCTGGCCACTTCGTGCAACCCAGCCCGAGTAGCGCCGCCGCCGCAATCACCGCTTTCAGTGATGCCTTGGCGAAAGACGTCCGTGCGCCCATCGTCGATCCTCCCGCTTCTGCTCCCGACGCTTACCCGATTTCCGGATTGAGCTTCATTCTGATCCCCAAGGATCGCCCCGATGCGGACCAGCAGGCGGCAGTCAGAGACTTTATTGCCTTCGCGATTTCAACGGGCCAGAACTCGGCGGAAGAACTCTCGTACACCAAGCTCCCGGACGCTATCCAAAAACAAGGACAAACGCTGCTAAGTCAATTGACGGCCAACGGTCAGCCACTGAAATAGAAGCAGGGGTTATATGCATTTGAATGTGGCAAGCGACGGTGGTATATAGATACTATGTGTGCGATAGGTGAACTCGGCCGCAAAGGTCTGCCGCGCGCGATTCCAGCGGAAGAACTCGAGACAATGCTGGGTACCAGCGGGGCGTTCTGCTCATGGGATGCCTCGAATTCGACGGTCAGCGAGTTAATGGCGCGCTGGCCGTTTTTGTTTTCCCAGCCACTCATGGGCACCAACAAAAAGCCCACGCCATAGACACCCCGAACACTCCTTAATTCAATAGCTGGGTTCTTCCCGATTGTCGGGGCTCCGACAGCGGGTCTCTTTTTTGGCATGCCCCCAAGGTTTCAAGGAGCGGTTGCTGTTTCAAGCGGGGCGAGAATCCAATGACCCCACTTCCTCTTCGCGGCCCTCCTTGACAGCCAGCTACAAGTCGCGTTAGACACCGATTTTGCTGAAGGCCCAGAAGAGCGAGGAAGACAAAATAATAGAAGCGGGTAGAGTCAGCACCCACGCCATCGCGAGATTTCGTACGGTGCTCAATTGCAGTCCGGTGCGGTTGGCGGCCATGGTTCCCGCCACGCCCGAGGAAAGCACGTGGGTGGTGCTCACCGGCATCCCGAACCAATCCGCCAGGCCGATCGTAAACATCGCCGTGATTTCCGCGGCGGCGCCCTGCCCGTAAGTCAGATGATCCTTTCCGATTTTCTCTCCCACTGTGACCACAATCCGCTTCCACCCGATCATGGTGCCTAGTCCCAGCGCCAGCGCCACGGCCACCTTCACCCAAGTGGGAATGAATTTGGTGGCGTTGTCGATGTGCGTCTTGTAGTTCTTCAGCACGGCCGCATCCGACGCGGCAAACTTCGGGTTGCCCGTCTTCTGCATCAAGCGCAGTGCTTCGCTGACCACATACATGTCATTGCGGAAGTTGCGAACCTTATCCTGCGGCACCGCCCTCAGCTCTCCGTAAATCCCCATTTCCGTGCCGATTCCGCTCACCAGGTCCCGCATCGCCAGCATCGTTTCGGGCGTGAATTTCTTGGTGCGAACGTATTCCGTCACTTCATCGCGCGGCTCACCCACGACTGCTCCGGGCGACACGTAGCGCCCCAGCATCCCCGCCGTTTGCTCCGACACGGCTACGAAATCCTGAGTTTCCTTTGCCCGCATGGCATGATTCAGCGCGTAGGCAGTCGGTACCGTGCCGACGAGAATCAGCATGATCAGCCCCATGCCCTTCTGCCCGTCGTTCGAGCCATGCGCGAAGCTGACGCCCGTGCAAGTCAGAACCAACAGGGCGCGAATCCAGAAGGGAGGCGGCTCGGCTCCTTTGGGTGCTTCGTACAATGCCTTGTTGGGGATCAAGGCTTTGCACAGGATCAACAGAAGGGCGGCGCCGGCGAATCCCACCAAGGGCGACAGCAACAGGGACTTGCCAATATTTAATGCTTGACCCCAGTCCACGCCACTCGTTCCGGATTTTATCGACATCAACTGGTTGGCAATGCCCACTCCGATAATCGAGCCCACCATCGTGTGCGAACTCGAGGCGGGCAACCCCAACCACCAGGTCCCGATATTCCAGATGATGGCGGCGATCAGCAGGGCAAAGACCATCGCAAACCCCGCATGGCCGCCGACTTGCAGGATGAGTTCGACGGGCAGCAAGGACACGATTCCGAAAGCCACGGCGCCACTCGAAATGAGCACGCCAACGAAGTTCCAGGCGCCCGACCATACCACGGCGACATGGGGCTCCATCGAATGCGTATAGATCACGGTGGCAACGGCGTTCGCCGTGTCATGAAAGCCATTAACGAACTCAAAGCCCAGGGCGGTTAGGAGCGCGATCCCCAGCAACACGAAGGGCAGCACGCTGGTGGTATGAACGTGCGAGAGGTCGGAGGCGAGACGCACACCCGCATAGATGAATCCGATTATCAGGGCCAGGCCAAAGACCCGCACCCCGATCTTGGCGCCCATTCCCGCCCCACCCGTCATCTTTGCATCTAAGACCGATACTCCTGTCGCCATATGGCGTTCTCCCCTTTTAGTGAGCCAAATATGCGTGGCGGGTCCCTTCGTTAAGAAGTCGCCCCTCTAAACCTTGGTGAGTGTGCCTGCGGGGCTAGACACTAAGTCCCGTGTGTTACGGGAATGTGAGCAGCAGATGAAGCTTCAAGCATTGCAGAGGCGGCCCTGAAGGTAACTGAGGAATGCACAGCTTGAAACAGGTTACGTGCGCCTGGCGGTCTTGTCACCTCTAAATCATGGCGGGTTCATATTGGCCTTGTTGCCGGCAGCCGTGTTGGCTTCCCGGCTTCGCGCTACTTCCGAGCGCCTGCTCCAAGCGGGTGCGCACTTTGTGATTCCGGAAGTCGCGCAGTTGCCCCCCGTCATTACCGAAATCAATGAACGCCTGGGGTGTGGCGAAAGACCCTGAGGTCCTTTTCAAACACCATGCTATTCCATGGAAGGGTTTCGAAGCCCTTTTCCGCCCATGATTAGGTTATAAGGCTGCGGCAGAACGATTTCGGCAAAACGCAACGGCCGACGGCAAATGCCGTCGGCCGCGAGAGTTTCGAGTTAGTGGCGGAATCTACCTGTGCCCACCACCATGTCCGCCACCACCATGTCCTCCTCCACTATGTCCGCCTCCAAAGTGGCCGCCTCCACCGTGCCCGCCGAAGGCATGTCCGCCGCCACTGAAGCTGCGTCGGCCGCCACTGAAGGAACGACCGCCCCCGCTGAAGCTACGTCCGCCACCACTGTAGGCACGACCTCCACCACCAAAACTACGACCGCCACCACTGTAGCTGCGTCCGCCCCAACTGTAGCTACGTCCAGCGCCACTGTAGCTACGTCCACCGCCACCGGCGTAACCGCTCCCGGCCCCGCCTAGATATCCTCCGCGCCCAGGAGAGGGTTGCCCGCCTCGGGAGTAGCCCCCGCTGCCATAGCCACTTCCGCCGCCGTAGCCGCGCCCCCCTCCATAGCCACTTCCGCCACCGAAGCCACGTCCGCCGCCGAAGCCGCGTCCACCGCCAAAGCCCCGTCCACCGCCAAAGCCCCGTCCACCCCAGGCCCACGGCCCGGCGCCAAGAAAGATTCCACCCGCGAACCAACCCGGTCCGTAGAAGCCGTAGGGTGCGCATGCGTAGGGATAAAAGGCGTAATAGCCATACGGGCACACCGGAGGCGGCCCGGGATCGACGTAAACTTGATTCCCATAGCCCGGATTCGGATAGCCCTGATCCGGCGGGTAGCCCTGCTGTGGGTAGCCCTGTGGCGGATAGCCTTGCTGCGGATAGCCCTGATCGGGCGGGTAGCCTGGATCCTCGTAACCCGGATTCCCGTAGCCTGGATAAACAGAGCCTCCACCTTGAGCACGGGCATACGGTGCAACCATCAAGCCTATTCCCAACACGGTTAAAAGTTTCAAGTGGCGCATTTGGTGCCTCCCCGAACCCCGTCCTTGCCGAACCACCAACCTCCTTAGGGCAATTGCGCTGCCAAAATCAAAATAGCTCGAAAGGTCATTAATTCATGCGGTTAGCGATAGAGGATGGCAAACGCCACGAAGGCCCGGTCCGTGTGTGGTGGTGGTTTCTGTGCAGGGGTGGTGGTTTTCGGCTAACGGCCACGGGCGGCCAACATAGACGGCCAATTTTCCTTTGAGGGGTTCGCCAACCTTATAGATGGGCTCGCTCCTGGTCCTTACTTCGTGGTTACTTCTCCCTCGTAGTGTTCTTTCCAGGCATGGCCGTCCTTATCCAGGTAATCCGTATCGATATTGAATTTGATCATCTCGCTGGAATCCTTGGCAATCCAGACCGTCCCCTTGGAGTCCTTAATCGCGGTGATCATGGCGCGCGCCACATCGAGCCCTACCTTTTGGGTCGGATTCGCCAGGGTCGTGTCGTAAGTGTATTTATCGGCCATCCTCGTTCCCACCAGCTCATTGCTCGGTGAGGAGGCGACCGAGGCGCCCAGCGCAATGTTGAGATTCACGTTGGTCATGACCCCGATAAGAGAAAGGTTCGCCATGGCCAAATTCATGGCATCACCCTTTTTGGCCTTGGTCTCAGTCTTGGTTTGGCCGCGAGTCTCGACGATGTCACTTTCGTCCGGAGAGAAGTCCGCCTCCATAGTCACGGGGCCGACTTGGGGGGCCTGGGTTTTATCCTGCGGGTATTTGTCGTTGATATTCTGCTGCCCTTTAAAGGAAAGGTGGAGGGACTGCGTGGGCTTGGTCATCGCCTCCAGGAGCTTGTTCGCGCCGTTGCTCAGTCGCCTCGAATCAGTCATGTTGGAGGTCGCGGCTCGAGGCCTTGTCGCGTTGCCGGAATTTTCGACGGACGCCGGTTTGCTCCTGCATCCCACCAAAGCGATCGCCACTGCCAGCCCCGCCAAGGCCATGCACAACTTTTCAGAAATGTTCGCGCTTGTTTTCATAGGATGCCTCCTTTGCTGGGAAATTCGGCCACCCCACCCCGTTCATCTGAAAGGGATCACTCTCGAGAAGCAGACATCCAAAGGGTTGTGGCCATGGGAACTTGCGGTCATTCTAAAGGAAGGCTGGGCGGCGCGCAACCGGTATTAATATCGGTCGATCCGCTGATCGGGTGATCGGGTGAGTGAATCGCTCGCTCGTCACTCGCCACTGCTCTTGAGACGCGGGTGGCGCATACGTTGCGCGCTTTGCGATGGATGCGATGACCGACACGAGGCCCCCACCCCTGGACGGCCAGAGCGTGGCCCCCCCTCCCCAACCGGAGACATGGGGAAGGAATTTGGTAGCGCAGTGCGGCGGAGCCGCAACCAAACATGTCTTGTAAGGGCTGGGCTTGCCCTGCCCAAGGGCACCCCAAGGGGTGCCCCCACAGAAGGCGCAAAATGTTTGCTGAAAAAACAACAAATTACGGTATTGCATTACAGAGATCACGGAGAAAGATACATTTTGACGAGGCTGTTAGGAATCACGATTCCTAAGTTTGTCGAGCCACAGTTTTTATCTGCGTCCGTACTCCGTGACCTCTGTGCCTCTGTGGTGAATCCTTCTTGGGTTGCGGCACCGCGGCGCTGCTATACCTGCCTGTTTTAGGTTCGTCATCCAGAATTCAAAATTCACCTTTCCTCAATCACTCTTCACAATCCTCTCCCCCCATTGCGAATATTCCCCTCCAACCGCCATTACCGAGGTTCAACCCCTGGCCGACCCGGCGGCGGCTTCTCCTGCAAAACCACTTCCCTTTCCTGGCCAAAGGCGCTATTTTTTGCTGGGGCAGTTTTGTCCCTCCGCCGATTGGGTCGGAATAATTGAATCCTAACGGTATAGAACGGAATACCGGTTTGCGAATTCAGCCCGAGACGCTGTGGGCGGTGAAGCAGTAGCCCCTGTTCGAAATTCTGAACGACCTCTCAGCCTTGGAGCGATGCCGTGCGACTAAAGAATCGAGTGGCGTTGGTTTCGGGATGTGCCATGGGCATCGGAAAGGGAATCGCCGAGTTGTTCGCATCCGAAGGGGCGGCGGTTATCGGCGTGGATATCAATGAGCAGGAGGGCCGAGTGACCGCTGATGGGATCGAGGGGAAGGGTGGACGCTGCCTCTTCCTGCCGACCGATGTCGCGATAGAAAGGGATGTCCAGGCGGCGGTTGAAGCCGGGATCAAGAAGTATGGCAAGATCGATATCCTGGCGAATGTGGTCGGGGTCGCTGCCGAGGGGGCTCTGCATGAGCTGCAACTGAATGACTGGGACCGGATTCTACAGGTTAACTTGACCAGCATGTTTCTGACTTCGAAGTACGTCTTGCCGAATATGCTGGCGGGCAAGAAGGGGTCGATTGTACACATTACCTCCGTGCAAGCCCTCATGGGATTCCGAGGATATCCGCATTACGCCGCCAGCAAGGGAGCGATCATCAGCTTGACGCGACAGATGGCCAGGGAATATGCCTCCCAGGGCGTGCGGGTCAACTGTATTGCCCCCGGGACGGTTGAAACTCCGCTCAATGTGCAGGTGCTGGCGCGTTCCTCGAACCCGCAGGCCCTGCGAGCAGGCTGGGAACGGATGCATCCCATTGGGCGTCTTGGCCAGCCCCTGGACATCGCCTATGGGGCGCTCTATCTGGTGGGTGATGAAAGCTCTTGGGTGACGGGACAGTGCCTCGTAATCGATGGAGGGCTGTCATGTTCTGGGCCACTCTGATTTACATTTACCGGGTTCGGAAGAATTTTGTTCAAGACGCCCGAGCGTTGGCCGTGGACAAGAAAAGAGCCCACGGTTAGGAAAGCACTGAGCTACCCGCTGGCGGAGAAGGCCAGGAAGTGACCCCTTACCCCCACGACAAGCAGAACGTGGGCCCCCCCACTCGCCCCGGCTGGTAAAAGCGCCGGCGGCGAGCCACCCTCTCCCCGCGGAGAGGGAAATGCTTCTCTGGGCGCGTGAGTGCCCCGCGACGGGCATACTCATCAGCCGTCGCGGGCCGGATGAGGGGTTGCTTCCGCGCCCTCGATGTGCTGGTCTCGCTGCCGTAGGTGGACACGAAGCGCATCGGCGCGGTCGGCCTGTCCCTCGGCGGCCACAATGCGCTGTTCCTGGCGGTCTTCGAGCCGCGCGTCCGCGCCGTCGTCACTAGCGCCGGATTTAACAGCTTCCGGAAGTATTATGGCGGGAATCTGCAGGGCTGGACCAGCAACCGCTACATGCCGCGCATTGCTACCGAGTACGGAAATCAGCCGGAGCGCATGCCTTTTGACTTCACCGAGGTGCTCGGTGCGCTGGCGCCCCGTCCGGTGTTCGTCAATGCGCCACTCGGGGACGACAACTTCGAGGTGTCCGGCGTGCGCGACTGCGTGCAGGCGGCCATGCCCGTTTACAGTAAGGTGTTCGGCGCCGGCGACAGGCTGGTGGCGCAGTATCCGCCGGGCGGCCACGGCTTCGCTCCAGACACCCGCCGCGCCGCCTATGCATTTTTGGACCAGTGGCTAAGATAGACTGGTTCCCGCGAGTCGACCAGTTTTTCAGAACGGTCCATGTCAGCAGGTAGCCCGGAGGTAGCGGTAGCCCGTCTACACGCTTCGCCACAATTGACAGTGGACAATGAACTGTCAAGGCGCGGCTGGCGCAGAGGGAGCGTATCTCCGCGAAGCACATTATCAATCGCAGCAGAATCGCAGGGCTGCGCTCGCCCTGCGCAGCCTGCCCCTCCCTTCGACAGGCGCAGGGCAGGCTCTGAATCAGGAGGGGAGTTTTTTTAAAGAACTCCCCTCCTCAGATGAGGAGGGGTGGCGCTCCTAGCGCCGGGGTGGTGCTGACATGGGGATAATGGGGTGGTGTTGATAATGACAGCGCCAACGAGTCTTTCCGCAGCCTGTGAAGCCCCGCCCTTCCGACCCATGGTGAGAAATCGGGGGCTAGTCGGGTCTGGCCCGTGCAATCACCAGGGTAATATCATCCGCTTGTTCGCTGGGGCTGAAGTCGTGCACTGCCGCCACCAAGGTTTCAAGCAGGGAAGTGACGGGCATGGGGTGGCGGGCTTGCAGAAACTCCACCAGGCGGGATTCGCCAAACTCTTCTCCCGCGGCGTTCGCAGCTTCGGTGATGCCATCGGTGTAGAGGACCAAGGTATCGCCCGGGGCAAGCCGGGTTTCCGCCACCGTGCACTCCCATTGATCGAACAAACCCACGACGGTAGCGGTGGGCCCCAGACGTTCCACCTGAAGCGGGGCGGGATTTTGGCCACTTCCCGCTCGCAGGAGGAGTGGCGACAGGTGCCCGCAGTTCACGTAGCGCAAGCGGCGGGTGGAATCGTCGTAGTCCGCGAAAAACAGCGTGGCGTAACTGTTCTCAGTGGTGTTCTCAAAAAACAAGTGGTTGACGGAGCGGAGAAGCCGCGGCAGGTCTTCCAGCGCCAGGGCGTACTGGCTGCGCAAGTTGGCCTGGAGATTCGCCATCAGGAGAGCACCGGAAATGCCCTTGCCGGCAATGTCCGCCAGCACCAGCGCCACGCGGCCGGGGCGCAACTCGAGGAAGTCGTAGTAGTCTCCGCCCACCTGCCGGGTGGGGATGCAGGCGCCCGTGTAGTCGAGCGTCTGGAGCGCCGGCAACTTCTGAGGGAAGAGCCGGGACTGGACCTGGCGCGCGAACTCCATTTCCTGCACAGAGCGGCGCTCCGCCTCGATGCGCTCGGCGATATCCTCCCCCAGGCGGATGGTTTCCAGGGTGACCGCCGCTTGGCTAGCCGCCGAGGCCAGTAGGCGCCGGTCCTCGCGCGAGTAGGGTTCTTCAGAAAGCCGGGAACCCAGCACGATGACCCCCGTCAACTTACCTTCGGGGCCGAAGAGCGGCACCAGGCACTCCGGTTGGACGGGCCCAAGATGGGACAACTCTTCACCGTTCTCCGCCGGCTCCCAAGCGACTTCCCACGGCTCACCTCGACGCTCGAGTTCCTCAAGCCAGGGCAGGTCGGGCGCAAGAACCGGTTTACAATTCGCCTTGGCCGTGGCGCTCACCAGCTTCAACCGGCCATCGCTTGCTTCCAGGTAGACGGCCACCGACGTCGGATGCAGGGCCTGGTTGATTTCGCCCTCCAGGAGCGCGGCCAGTTGCTCCCGCCGTTTCGCCGTGCGGGTATTGTGCGCCAGGTTCTCGAGCACTTGGCGCGCGTCGTAGGCGCTGCGAAAGAAAGCTCGGTCGATGCGCTGACCGGCACGCCGGTGGACCTCCGCTCCAGTCCAAAGCATGAGCCCCCCGAAGCACGTGCCCAGTAGGATTCCGCCGGGCAAGGCGGCTTCCATGAGGGGGCCCAGGTAATGAGCGAAGGAGCGGGCGAAAGCGAACGCCACGCCGACGCTCAGCAAGGAGAGGAGAATCGTAAAGCCCCTCTGCACCGCCAGGTATCGAGCGCTGCGTTTGAGCAGGACGGGGATTTCGAGCACCCGGTGCTTGACCACCGCGTAGGCAAAGGATAAGGGGAAGAGGAATAAGAGGAGGACCAGGGCGAAGCTCAAAAGCATGGGAAGATGGAATCCAAAGAAATCGACTGCCCCTGCCTGCGCCGCGGCGGGCACCACTCCCACCAGCGTGCCCAAAAGAATCACGCGAAGCTTGCGGCGTGCCTCCGGGGTGGAGGCTCCGGCGGCATTACTGAGGAGTGAGACAATGCCCAAGGCCAGAAAGTCATAGTTGAAAGTGAGCCACAGGATGTTGGCCCCTCGTGCCCCCATGATCCTGACCACTGCCAGGGGAGCGTGTGGTCCGCCCACACCCAACCCGGGGATGGCCAGGAAAGCCCCCAGACCCAACCCTAGCCATTTTAACCAAGGCACCCGCCGGTCCAGTGGCGAGCGCACCGGGAATACCGCGAAAAAGAAATAGAAGAGCGCTCCCAGCAAACTGTTGAAGATGGCCCGATAGGCTAAGGCGAAGGGCCGCAAAGGTGTGGTGATCCCTCGAAACATACTGGGAAGACTGGGGGCGGCGATGAAGCTGGCAAACATCAGAGCCAGCAGCCAGGCGTTCGGATTTTCCACGCGAAGAAACAAAACCGTCAAGCCCACAAGCAGGAAGGCGATGGGGAAGGTTTTCCCGATGCCCTCTCCCAAAAGGTCCGCCAACTCGCCTTCCGTGGACAGCGGATGGCGCGCACGAAATACCCCCGTCATGACCACGCGGGCATTCGCCGCGGCGCAATCGACGGTCATTTGCACGCTATCGCCAGGGTGGTATCGGGCATAGACCTTGGGAAGCGAATCCGCGCTCTTGAGGTCCTCTCCGGCGATGCTGAGGATTTTATCCCCCGGTCGCAGCCCGGCTTTTTCCGCGGGACTGTCCGGCTGAACTTTCGTTACATATTGGCAATGTTCCTTGGGAACGTAGTCGGTTTCATAGCCCAGTTCCACCGACGGCACCCAGTTGTTGTTGTAAATCCACAGGGCACTGTAAAGGAAAGCTGCCCCACCCAAGACCACCGCCAGGGCGGTCAGCCCCAGTTTGCGGGAACTTGAGGACTTTGGATTGTCGCTACGGGTCAGCCCCGAGGAAGTCATACTTGCCATACCTTTAGCCATCCAGCGCTGCTTCGAGCAATGCCCGGGTGAAACCCACGTTGTAGGCGTATCCGGTGTAGGCGCCTCCCCCGGGGTAGCCAGACTTGAAGGTGGGGTCCGCGGTGTCGGCGTCGAGCGCGCGCGGGTGCTCGGGAAAGATCATGCGCGGGTATTTCTGCCGCACGAGCTCTTTCATCACGCGAAACATATCGACCTGGCCTTCGTCCAGGAAAACTTCCGTGTATTTCTCGCGTGGTTTCTCGACCCGCACGTTGCGAAAATGCATGTGGTTGATGCGGTCGCGGGATCCGAAATAACGGCACACCTCCACCGGATCTTCTCCCAACTCGCGGGTTACGCCGCAGTCGAAGGTGATCCCATTCGACTTGCTGGCAACGATGTCGATGAGGCGCTTCCACCCTGCGAGGTTTCCCATGATCTGCTCCGACCCACGGCTGACCGGGGCCGGAGGGTCGTTCGGATGTAAGGCGAGCCGTACTCCCGATTGCTCCGCCACCGGCACGACGGCTTTCAGGAAATAGGTAATATTGCTCCACATTTCTTCAAGGTTGTGGGCGCCCTCGGCGGGGAGCGGGGGCAGGTTTTTGACCCGCTCGTAATCAAACGCAGTTAGCCCCGCGCCGGCTCTGCCGGTTTCCCGGTAGTAGCCCTCCACCAGGCGGTGGGCATAGAAGTTGTATTCCACCACCGGCAAGCCCGCTGCTCCGGCCGCGCGGATCGACTGCTGGACCTGTTGAATCTCTTCGTCGCGCCCCGGCTTACCATAGATGGTTTTGGGGAACCCCGCAATCATGAGGTTTCCCAGCGTCAGGCCGCCGGATTTGAGGCGATCCATGAGGGCGCGGATCTGGCTTTCTTCCCAAGGAATCCGCGGCCCTTCCATGAGCACGTGGTTCACCCCGAGTTGCTTCACCCTGCGCATAGTCGCCTCATTGCGGTTGTCCGCCGAGAGCTGGATTTCCAGGCAGATCTTGGGTGTCTCGGGACCCTCGTCATGCAGCTCCGGTGGGACCGCCGCGGAAGTCAGTGGGCTTAATAAGGCAGTTGCACCCACGGTTTTAATCATCTCTCGACGGGATAGTTGGACCGCCATGAAGATCCTCCGATGGGACGGGAATTCAGCTTTGGTCAGCGTCCAGCGTCCGTAGCGCATCAGACCTGTTCTGGAGGTCTGCGGTTCGTTCCCAATTGACAACAAAAAGCCGCGGGGAATTACAGGGACAGGTCTCGCTACGCTCGCTGCTTAGCCCCAAGGCCCTTGTCTCTGGCGAATCATACCAAACAGAATCCCCTCGATGACCCTGAATTTTCCTCGCCGGCGCTAGGGTAGTCGGCGGCTGGCGCAGACCCCTGGACTTTGGGGTCTGCGATGTCCTGAAGGGACAGGTAAAAACTGGTGGCTCATCCCAGCCGGTCCACATGGAGGATCGACGCATCTTCAGCCCCTTCAGGATCAGAGGAGTGGTTTCGGCGGGCTTCGTCAGAAGAAGCAAATGGAAGTGATCGGGCATCAGCACCCAACCAAGGAGCAGGAATTTCAACTCCTGCCGCACCTCCTCGAGCCTTTGGACGAAACAACGACGAAAGCGCTCAGAAAGAAAAAGCGGTGCCCGCCGATAAGTGCGCATGTAGACCGGCATGCTGGCGGAGAGTATACCTGCGATATTGCCTTGCCGGAAGAGTGTCCCTGCGGGACATCGCAGACCCCAAAGTGCAGGGGTCTGCGCCATCCGTTTGCAACTTTGCACTTTGCGTTTTGACTTTCTTTTGCGACCGGGCCGCCCTCCGCTAACTGCTCCTCAGTTTGTTCCTGCGTGACCCCCTTACCCCCACAACGTGCAAAACGTGGGCCCCCCTTCCCGCCCCGGCTATGAAAACGCCGGCGGCGGTCCTCTCCCCCAAAGGGGCGAGGCTGTAAATCCTCAGCAGGGGCCAGTCGGCCCAACGGCGGTCATAGACCGCCACCACGGCAAAGTGCTCCACCGCCCGCGCTTGACTCGGCTTGACCCCCAACGACATACTGATGATCTGACAACTTCATCGCGGAGCGGGATGGAGACAAATACCCGATTGGCCTGGTGCTCGGCAATGAGGTGCGACTGATGTCCGGAGCTGAGATGGATTCTGATCGTGCATTGCTGGTAGACCTTTACGAGCTGACCATGGCGGCGGCGTATTTCGAGCACCGCATGGACTGCCGCGCCACGTTTGAGCTGTTCGTGCGCCACCTGCCTGCCGAGCGCTCCTACCTGGTGGCGGCGGGACTCGAGTCGGCGCTCGCCTATCTTGAGGACCTGCGCTTCACCGACGCCGCGGTGCGCTTCCTCAAAGCCCAGCCTGCCTTTCGGACAGTCACACCAGAGTTCTTCGACTATTTGCGGGAATTTCGTTTTCATGGAGATGTGCAGGCGGTCGAAGAAGGCACCTTGATCTTTGCGGAGGAACCACTGCTGCAAGTGACCGCCCCCATCCTGGAAGCGCAGATTGCCGAAACCTATTTGCTCGCTGTCATGCACTTTGAAACCCTGGTAGCGTCGAAAGCGGCGCGCGTCGTGCACGCGGCGGGAGGCCGCGGCGTGCTGGAGTTCGGCACGCGCCGGGCGCACGGGCCGGAAGCCGGGGTGCGCGCCGCGCGCGCCGCCTGCCTGGGGGGCTGCGTGGCCACGTCCAATGTGTTGGCGGGCGCGCTTTATGACCTGCCCCTGGCCGGCACCGCGGCGCACTCCTGGACGCAGGTGTTTCCCAGCGAGCGGCGCAGCTTCGAAGCCCTGCTCGAAACTTTTCCTGATTCCGCCATCCTGCTGATCGATACCTACGACCCCTTGGCGGGGGCGGAAATCGCCGCGTCGCTGGGGAAAAAGGTTCCGGGGGTGCGGCTCGACAGCGGCGATTTACTCGAAAAAAGCCGGCGGGTGCGCGATATCCTCGACCGGCACGGCCGGCGCGACACGAAGATTGTGGCGAGCGGCGATTTGAACGAGCACAAGATCGAAGCGCTGGTCGCGGCAGGCGCGCCGATTGATTCTTTCGGCGTGGGCACGGATTTAGTCACCTCGCGCGACGTGCCCGCACTCAGCGTGGTTTATAAGTTGGTAGAGATCGAAACGGACGGCGTGACGCAGCCCAAAACCAAGTTCAGCGAGGAAAAGGTTTACTGGCCGGGCCGCAAGCAGATCTTTCGATTCTCCGAGGCCGGACGATATCATCAAGACCTCCTGGCGCGCGCCGAAGAACATTACCCGCAGGCCTTGCCGCTGCTTCAACCCGTCATGCGCGAGGGTCATCGCCTGGCACCTGCCCGGCCGGTGGTGGAAATCCGCGAGCGCACGCTCGCCCATCTCGCCTGCCTGCCGGAGCCGTATCAGGCTTTGCGCCAGGCCGCCGCGTATCCCATCAAGAAAAGCGTGGCGCTCGAGGAGTTGCTGGAAGAGATTCGCATGCAGCACTTTGGCGAGACGAAAGCATCTCATCAGCAAGGGGGGTAAGAGCGGGATACGGGACTCGGGATACGGGATACGGGACACGGGATACGGGATTTGTGATTCACCCCCCGATTAACTGCTCGGGCGAACGGGCAATCCGACTCCAGAACATCGCGGGGGTTTAAGTTTGGCTAAGCCGAGGTTGTCGCACGGGGCCACCCCGCACTCGCAAAGCTGCATGAACCCCATTTCCCCAAGCCCTTATCCCTTGTCCCGTATCCCATATCCCGCGTTTTCGGAGAGTAGTGATGAACGAGCTTCTCGTTTTCTTCGACGTCGATACACAGGTGGATTTCATGCTGCCTCGCGGGAGGCTTTACGTGCAGGGCGCCGAGCAGCTCGTGCCTCGTTTGGTGCGGCTGATGAGCTGGGCGCGCGCCCACCAGATTGCCGTCATCTCCTCGGCGGATGCGCACACCCCCGACGATCCCGAGTTCAAAATCTGGCCGCCCCATTGCGTCATCGGCAGCCCCGGGCAGCGGCGGATTCCGGAAACGCAATGGGCCGGAGCGGTCGTCATTCCCAACCGCCCGGGCGCTTTCACGCCCCCAGCGCGTTGGGCCGGCCAGTTCATTCTCGAAAAATCCACTTACAGCTCCGAAGGCAATCCCAACTTTCTAGGTGTGCTGCACGCGCTCGGCCCGCGACGCGCCGTGGTGTTCGGCGTAGCCACGGAGTACTGTGTACGCGCGGACGCCCTGGCGCTGCGTGCCCACGGCTACCCGGTCGATCTGGTCACTGACGCGATCAAGCCCATCACTGAGGAAGGCGGCCGCAAAGCGCTCAAGGAAATGACCGCCGCAGGAGTCCGCCTGGTCACGACCGAGGAAGTCTGCCCACCCGTCACCGTTCAAGCCTCCGAAGCGGAGACCCCTAAGGAGCCCGCGCAAAACGCTCCAGATTCAAATCCCTAATGATCGCCGGAAAGGAATCTGTGCGGGTGGGATTCCTGCCGGAGGCTAGAGGGGCTACAGGGCGGCGAGAGGAGAATTAGGGCAATACCGCGTGGCCCCCCATCCAAAAACCATCGGGAAGTGCCCTGCCGGAGCAGATTGCTTGCTTGTCCGCTAAGTTATTTCGATACAATAAGATAAAAACAACTTCCCGAACGCCTTTCGCCAGCCCGCCCAATTCCCATTCAAAAAAATAGGCTACATGTGAGAAAAATTTTGACAGAAGTCAGAGTGCCATGGCGACCGCTAAGGCTAGACGCCGAAACCAGCTTTGTGGCCAAATAAACAGGCTACCCCAGATTTGGTGGCTGTCCGTAATTCTAGCCCGGTGCTTGTTGTCTGTTGCTCCCGGCGATGCTGAAAATATCAATGAGCGAGGAGGGCTAGACAGATTAGGTGGGAAAGGTGATGCTAGAAGGGCTAGGCAATGAGTTCATTTATGGTGTAATATGCCTAGCCGCGGGGACGCTTAAACCCCGAATCGAGGTCCCCGAGGGAATGGCATCGAGCCTCGATTAGGGAAATGCTAAGCGGGGTTGATATCTCCCTACCTTATTGATACTAAGTATATTACTTCATGCGTGTGATCTGTGGATTCCCCTTTGCTAGGGGGGCTTGCAGCGAAGGAGAGTGGTGACTCCACGTGGCTAGGGAGGCTGAAATTGACGGCTAGAATATAGGGGCTAGGCGTATACTAAGTAGTACGCTTAAAATTTTCTGCAAGCGAGGCCGAGGCATCCCACCCGTGGACAAACGCGGTAATGGTGGGCGAGCGGTCCACCCTTGCTCACGAATTCTCGAGCACACTCCGGTAGAGGTCCTCATAGAGGGGAATGATGGTGGTGCTACAGAAGTTGCCCTGAGCGCGTTCGCGGGCGGCGCGCGACATCTGCGCTTGACGTTGGGGATTGGAAAGGATCTCGAGGACGCGCGCCGCCATATGCGGGACGTCACCGACTTCCACCAGAAAACCCTCCACGCCATCACGCAGAACTTCCGGAACGCCCCCCACGCGGGAGCATACGGCCGGCACGCCACAGGCCATCCCCTCCAGCGCCGCCAGTCCGAACGATTCCATCTCGCTGGGCAGCAATAAGACATCGCCGCAGTTCAGCAGGTCCTGCACCTGGTTCTGCTTGCCCAGGAAGATCACGTCCTGGCCGATTTTCTTTTCGCGGACCATCCACTCAGCCACGGTGCGGTCGGGGCCGTCGCCGATCATCAAGAGCTTGGTGGGAATCGCCTGGCGGACACGCGCGAAAATTTCGACGACGTCGGGCACGCGCTTCACCGGCCGGAAGTTGGAAAGATGGACCAGGATTTTCTCGCCACCCGGGGCGAACTCTTCGCGGCGGCATTGACCGTCGGCAGGACGGAAGACGTCACAGTTAACGAAGTTGGGAATGACCTCGACGGTCCGGTGGATATCAAATTCGCGCAGGGTGACATCCCGCAGGTATTCCGAGATGGCCGTGACCCCGTCGCTTTCCTCGATGGAAAAACGGGTAATGGGGAGATAAGAGCGATCCAAGCCCACCAGCGTGATGTCGGTGCCGTGCAGCGTGGTGACGAAGGGCAGGCGGCGGGGTTTCAACATGGCGCGCGCCAGATAGGCGCTGACCGAGTGGGGGATGGCGTAGTGAACATGCAGCAGATCGAGCGATTCATTGAGCGCCACGTTGGTCATGGCCGTCGCCAGCGCCAGCGTGTAAGGCGGGTGATCGAAGAGCGGGTAGTTGAGCATCTCGACTTCGTGGAAGTGGATGCGTCCGGAGGCTTCGGTGATGCGCACGGGCATGGCGTAGCTGATGAAGTGCACGTCGTGCCCGCGCGCCGCCAGCTCGATGCCAAGCTCGGTAGCGACCACGCCGCTTCCGCCGTAAGTGGGATAGCAAGTGATGCCGATGCGCATACAAGCCCTCTGGAGATCACCGGGCGAACCGTGTCGCTACAACTACGAGCGTGGCGCTTGCTTCTTGGATTCGCCGTGGAGAATTTCGATGCGCTTTACCGTGCGATGTTCGGCGTGGAGCTCAAAGTAGACGATCACGTTGGTTCCGGGGGTAAGATCGGCGGGTTTGAGCCGGTCGCCGCCAGGGGTGAGGACCAGCGTACTCTTCTTGACCGGGAAAACTTCCGTGGCGCCGCCCTCTACCGAGTTGACGTTCAGGATGTTGTGCTTCTCGTCCAGCGATTGCACGATGCCGCTGAAGGCCTGGTGAGAGGCTTCGCTGGTGAGCTTGTCGATGATCGGAAGCTTCTCCTTGGACGATTCTTGCGCGGGGGCCAGGACGGCGGTCAGCAGCAGCACAATGGTTAGGACGGCCAGCGGGCGGCCCAGGCGCCGGAGTGTCTTCAAACTCGGTGCCGGGCTCTGGAAGTGTCTTGCAGCATAAGAAGAAAAGCGAATACGTTTCAAGGTTGAACCCTGCACTCCATTATTCCTCCAAATCTGTTTCCTGCGGATGATGCCCGTCCCCCTCATGGTTTCCCCCGTTCCTGGATTCGCCATCTTTGTACATATATCTGATGCAGGATTTCATGATGAGGAGGTTGGGTTCGTTCAGGCGATGAACCTTGATGCAGTTGCGGTCATACCACTCGATCACGCCGCGAATCACTTCACCTTGGTCCAATAGGACCACCATCGGCGTGCGCCCCTGCATTTGTTTCACGTAATAAAAATTCTCGGCGTTGGTCTGTTCCGGCGGAGCGGGCTTCTTGCGCTGCATGCGCGAGCCAAGCTGGTCCTGCACGTCAGATAGGGAGGGACGAATGAGTCGTCGATTCATGCTGATTTACTCCTGAAGCCCAAACGGATGGGCCGGATTATTAGCTTCTCGCAATGAAAGCCGCCGCGGGCTCCTCCTTTGATAGATGTTCAGCCCTATGCCGTGGTTTCCTTACGGCCAAAACAAAAACCCATACAAAGGAGATAGCCGCGAATGCCTTGCATACTAGCACAGACTCTGATGGGCCGCAAATCCTTTTGGCCCTGTGTTTTGACCCTAACGGAGAGCGTTGTGCTCCAAGCCAGTCCTCGTACGGATGATGCTGAGCGCAAGGAATCCGTAGATTGGATGGTCGTGCGTGGCTCACCGTTGCCTGTCGAGCCGAGATCGCGCGGAGAAGTTGAGCTTTCTAAACCGGGTCGCCGACAAGCCCCTCACTTCGAAAGGAGGACGGTGGGAAAGTCCGTAAGCTAAAAGGACCTGCGGCCCGAGATCAATTCGATGCCGAGCGTTTCAAACCCCAGTTGGGGGTTCACATTGCGAATCTGCAAGCGGTAGGCCTGATCGAGGCCGGCCTTGAGCATTTCGATTCCGGTAAGACCGAGCCTCTCGGCCCAGCCCCGGAGGCGCGGCTGCAAATCCACGTTCATCACCGCTCCGGCGGAGGGTTCCAATAAGGCGTGCAGCAAATCGGCGAGCAGGGAATATCCGATTCGCAGGGTGCCCTCGAAGTCGTCTCGCATCTCGCTGAGTCCGCGGGCCGAGTCGAACACCAAACGCCAATCCGGCGCCGCTCCCGGGGCTGCGCGGCCCGCTGCGGCTTCGAGAAAATCCAGCCAGGGCTTGCGATGACGCTCGTATTCCGCCGGGTCGAAGGCGCGTGCGCGCGCCAAGCTGCCCGCCGCCACACGTGCGGCAAGCGCCTGCTGCGGCTTCGTGAAATTCTTCTCACGGGCGAGCAGGTCCTGAATCAGCGGTTCCTCCACGGGCTGGAAGGGAACGCGCGGGCAACGCGAGCGGATGGTGGAACGCAGCTCATTGGCGTTCGGGCAGATGAGGATAATGCGGGTGGTCTCCGGCGGCTCCTCCAGCACTTTGAGCAGCAGGTCCACGGCCTGCCAATGGATGGTCTGCGCATCGTCGAGAATGAAAAGGCGGGAGGGGAACTCGAATGGGCACGTGTAGGCGACGGCCCGCATCTGGCGGATCTGCTCGGTGAGAATGAATTTGGTGAGCGGTTCGATGAGCTGAAAATCGAAGTAGACCAGGCCCTCGACGCGCCGCCCGGCCTCCTTGATTTCACGGCGCCGCGCCAGATCTTCCCGGGCGGCGGCGAACATCTGTTGGGCTTTGTGGCAGCGCGCGCAGTGGTCGCAGAAATCTCGAGGGCCGGTCTTCTCGCAGACCAGCGCCTTGGCCAGCATCAGGGCCAGGGTTTTCTTGCCCACTCCGTCCGGTCCGGCAAATAGCATGGCCCCGGGCACACGATGACCCGCAAGCATTTCGCGAACCGCCTCGACCGCTGCCGGATTACCGAGAAAAGAATCGAAGCCCATATCTTAGGTGTGGAAATCTAACCCGCTGTCGCAATCCGCAACTTGTCACGATTTTCGCGTTGCGATTTTCGAGCTCTCTGCCCAAGAAGCGGATCGATCAGGGCGCGAATTTCGCGCTGCAGTTCCTCGATGGGCTGCTGGGCGCGCACCACCTTGATGCGTCCTGTTGCGCTCCGCGCGATGGCAAGATAGCCGGCGCGCACGCGTTGGTGGAACTCCAACCCTTGCGCTTCGAAGCGTCCGTGGGGCGATCGGCGCCGCCTATCCCGACCCCGGGCGCGGTCGAGCGCCAGTTCAGGATCAAGATCGAGGATAATGGTAAGGTCGGGTTGGGTTGTGCCGCAAATGATACGATCGAAGGCGCGCACGGTGCGCGTGCCCAATCCGCGCCCATAACCTTGGTAGGCGAATGACGCGGTGTTGTAGCGATCGCTCACCACCACTTCGCCGCGTTCGAGCGCCGGGCGGATCACCTCCTCCAGAAGTTGGGCGCGCGCCGCATACATCAGGGCGAGTTCGGCGAGCGGTACGAGCTTTCCGGTTTTGGAGGCCAGCAGGATGTCGCGAATGCGCTCGCCAGTGCGTGTGCCACCCGGTTCGCGCGTGACCAGAACGCGATGACCGTACTTGCGCAGGTACTGGACAGCCCGGTGAAGCTGCGTGCTCTTCCCCGCGCCGTCAATCCCTTCGAAAGTGATGAAGAGGCCGCGTTTCATGGTGCGCTTGTCCTCTGTCCGTTGTCCGTAGTCAGTTGTCCGAGGTTCGTCTGACTGCAAGGATCATCGAAATCCGAAAAAAACAGCGAGTTTCGGCTTTTGATTTTCGTCTTGTGGCGACCCATGCGCACGGGCACCGGACCACGGACCACGGACGACTAACCCACCCTGCATCCTAACACTCGTGGCGCGGCTGTAACAAGGCGCGAACACTGGAAGCAACGAATGATAAAATGGCCCGGCTTTGATCCGTCATCAGTTGCAGGGAACGTGCGCCCCGCTCGGCGGAGGTGGAGTCTTCCCGTGGAGAAGGTCATCAGCATTCCAGAAAACGTTGCGCGCGTCGAGGCGGGCATCACGGCTGCCTGCCGGCGCAGCGGTCGCCGGCGCGAAGACGTGCGCCTGGTAGCCATATCGAAAACCCACTCGCCGGAGTCAATCCGCGCGGCCTTTGTTGCGGGCTTGCGTGACTTTGGCGAAAACCGGGTGCAGGAAGCCAACGCCAAGCGTCCGGCGCTCGCCGATTTGGCGATTACCTGGCACTTGGTGGGGCATCTCCAAACCAACAAGGCGGGGATGGCGGGCAGGCTGTTCCATTGGGTGCATTCGCTGGATTCGCTACGCCTGGCGGAGAAACTTGCGCAGGCCGCAGTCCCCGGGGACGCGCGGCTGCCCGTGCTGATCGAAGTGAATCTGGGCGGGGAGTCCTCGAAAGCGGGCGTGCGCGCGGCGGAGGTGCTGGATCTCGCGGCGCAGATGGGTCAGCTTGCGACGCTTGATTTGCGCGGCTTGATGGTGATTCCACCGTTCTTTGACGACCCCGAGCGGGCGCGGCCGTACTTCCGGCAGTTACGCGAACTGGCAGGGGAGATTGCGGCCCACGACTTGCCCAACGTTTCGATGCGAGAACTGTCCATGGGCATGAGCCACGATTTCGAAGTCGCCATCGAAGAAGGGGCAACGATGGTACGAGTAGGCACGGCGATCTTTGGCGAGAGGACATGAGGTGAATCAAGCATCCCGCGGTCCAGGGTCCGTGGTCCGTCGTCAGTGGCCAACTCACCAAGAACCATGATCCCGTTCACATGCGTGCGTTTTGAAAACACAGAACTGGCAGCGGATAACTTTCAACGGACAACGGGCCACGGACAACTGGCGCTTTTTTCCCATGCCGGAATTCAAGGTTGAGCGCGAAAACGTGAGTTTCTGGTTGCGCGTCAAGCCGCGTGCGGCGCGGGAGCGGCTGACCGTGGATACCTCCGGTGAGCTGCGCCTGGAGCTTAACGCGCCTCCTACCGAGGGTCGCGCCAACGAAGCCTGCGTGCTATTTTTCGCGCGCGCCTTGCGCCTGCCGCAAGCGTGCATCGTCATTCTCTCGGGAAAGAAAGCGCGCCGCAAGTTGCTGCGGGTGACGGGGCGCTCCGCGGAAGAGACCATCGCGCAGATCACCAAGGCAGTGACGGGTGACAAGTGACGAGCCAGCACGGACCGAAATTCGAAGATCGAAGCTCGAAAATCGCGGCGACTTTCGACTTTCGAATTTCGTCATTCGCTTGCTCTTCACTCGTCACTGCTTTTGAGGAGCGGGAACGTTGAATTTCACTGAGCGCCTGACAGAAATTCGCACGGGATTCAAACCCGCCTTTTGGGTGGCGAATTTCACAGAATTGTTTGAGCGCCTCGCGTATTACGGCACGAGTGCGGTGCTGGCCATTTACCTGACCGAGCAATTGCACTTTTCCAAAGAACTCACCGGCTGGATGATGGGGACATTCGGATTCGTGGTCTGGTTTTTGCCGGTACTGGGCGGGACGCTGGCGGACCGGTTCGGTTTTCGCCGCGCGCTGATGTTCGCGTATCTGGTGATGACGGTCGGATATTTTCTTCTAGGCTCACTTTCCGCGCCTTGGATGCAGGCGGCGCGTCAGGCGCTCGGCGATAAGTGGCTGGTGTTCGCCATCCTCATGGTTCCGGCGCTGGGGCCCGCGGTGGTCAAGCCCTGCGTGGCGGGAACCACGGCGCGCGCTTCGGCGGAGAACGTCCGCTCCATCGGTTATTCCATTTATTACACGATCGTCAATATCGGGGGCACGCTCGGCCCGGTGATGGCCTGGCTGGTGCGCAAGCAACTGGGTTGGGGCATGGAGAATGTCTTTCGTGTCTCCGCCCTCAGCGTTTTCCTGATGTTCCTGGCCACCCTGGCCTTCTTTCACGATCCGGATCATTCCGGCGAACCGAAGGTGGCGAGCGTTGCGGTCGCCATCCGCAACATGTTCGTAGTTCTTGGCAATTTTCGCTTTGTACTGTTCCTGCTCATCTTCTCGAGCTTTTATATTGTCTTCTGGCAGGAATTCATTTCCGCGCCGTTGTTCTTGCGGGGCTACGTGGACCCGAATGCCAATGCCGATCTGCTGCTTTCGATCGACGCGCTCACGGTGATCTGTTTTCAGATACTGGTGAGCTATTTGACCCGCAAGATTCCAGCCTTTCCGGCAATGACGCTGGGCCTGGTGATTTCGAGCCTGTCCTGGTTGATTCTGGCCATTCATCCGTCAATCCTGGGCTTTGCGGCGGCGCTTGTAGTGTTGGCGCTTGGTGAGATCACCCAATCGGCGCGCTACTACGAATACATTTCGCGCCTTGCGCCCTCGGGCCAGCAAGGGCTCTATATGGGCTATGCTTTTCTGCCCATTGCCATCGGCTATTTTATTGCCGGACCGCTGGGCGGTTATCTCCTGCGCGAGTTCGGCGACGTCGTGCACCGGCCGCAGGAAATGTGGTGGGTGGTAACGGGCGTGGGTATTTTGGGCGCCATGCTGATGCTGATTTACGATAGGCTTTTCAAACCAAGTGAGACTCAGTCCAGAACGGAGCCATCATGAGGTTGAGGTAGACTGGAGTCGTGTGAGGCGGCGGAAGGAATGGACCATATGAGAAATAGGGGGAGACGACAATGAACCTCGGCGCAATTCAAGCTGCGCTGCACGAAGCCAACCTGGACGGCTGGCTGTTCTACGACCACCACCATCGCGATCCCATTGCCTATCGGGTGCTGAAGATCAATCCCCCGATGTGCACGCGCCGTTGGTATTACCTGATACCACAACAGGGTGCGCCCGCGAAGCTGGTGCATCGTATTGAGGCGCAAAACCTCGCAAGTCTGCCCGGCGCGGAGGAGCGGTATTCTTCCTGGCGCGAGCAGCGGGAGGGCCTGGCGAAATTGCTCGAGGGAAAACCTCGCATTGCCATGCAGTATTCGCCGCTCAATAACATCCCTTACGTGGGCTTGGTGGACGCGGGGACGGTGGAGCTGGTGAAAAGTTGCGGCGTGGAACTGGTCTCTTCCGCGGACCTCGTGCAGCAGTTCGAAGCGCGCTGGACGGCGGAGCAGCTTCAATCGCACCTCGCGGCAGGCGCCGGGGTGCAAGAGGCGGTGCGCGTGGCGTTTGCGGCGATTCGCAGCGCGGTGCGCGAGGGCAAGGCGATTGGCGAATACGACGTGCAGCAGGAAATGATGCGGTTGCTCGAGGCGCGGGGGCTGGTCACGGACGAAGCTCCCAACGTGTCGGTGAATGCCCACACCGGCGACCCGCACTATTCCCCGTCGCAGGAGAGCTCGCAGCCGATCGCCGCCCGGGACTTCGTGCTGATCGACGTTTGGGCCAAGCAGAACAAACCGGGCGCGGTGTACTTCGACATTACCTGGACGGGCTACGTCGGAGAAACCGTGCCTCACCCATATGCGAAGATTTTTGAATTCGTCCGCGAGGCGCGCGATGCGGCCATCACCCGGGTGCAGGATTCCCTGCGCGCCGGGCGTCCCTTGCGCGGTTACGAAGTCGATGATGTGGCGCGTCAGGCCATCAACGGGCGTGGCTATGGGGCTTTCTTCGTACACCGCACGGGCCACTCGATTGGCGAAGACGTGCACGGCAACGGCGCCAATATGGACAACTTTGAAACGCACGACGACCGCCGGATTATTCCCGGGACCTGCTTTTCGATCGAACCGGGCATCTACCTGCATGATTTCGGTGTGCGCAGCGAAGTGAACGTGTTCGTGGAAGAGCGTGACGCGCGCGTGACCGGAGAAATCCAGCAGGCGATCGTGCCCATTCTTGCCGTGCCAGCATAAGGTATGTTAGGTTGATGGGTCCGGCGGCGCGGCGATGCCGCCGTGGCGCGCCGTCCGAGGGCGGTGGCCGAGCCCGGGTGATTCATCACGACGCGATATTTTGAGGTGAGGACCGCAGAGCTGCTCCCGGGAGTTCGTGTGCATGGCGAATAAAGCTGATCAGGAAGCCGTTGCCGCCAAGGCCCAGCCCAAGCTGAGCCACCAGGTGCGAGTGTGCGTGGCGGCCTGGCTGGTGCCGGGATTGGGTCATTTGATGCTGGGCCGCAAATGGCGGGCGCTGATCTTATTCGCGTCGATTGTAGTGATGTTCCTGATGGGGATTGCCATGCGCGGAGAATTCTTCACCACCGGCTCGGGATCATATTTGCAGACGCTGGGATACTTTGGCGAGCTGTGCGTGGGCGTCGCCATGCCGGCGGCGCGCTTTTTCGGCTATGCGGGTGGCGACCCGCTCTTCGTGAGCGCGGATTATGGGACCGCTTACCTGGTCTCGGCAGGAATGCTGAACGCGTTGGCGATTTTCGACGCCTACGACATCGCCATGGGGAGAAAGCCCTGAGGGGAGTGAAGAGTGACGAGTAACAAGTGACGAGCAACCGAAAGACGAAAAGCGAAACTCGAAATTCGAAACTCGCCACGATTTTCGAGCTTCGATTGTCGAGTTTCGATGCAGGCCGGCTCGTCACTCGTCACTCGCCACTTGTCACTAGGTTCTAAAATGGCCGTTCCACATATTGTCGCGATGGTTCTGTTCTCCTTCCTGGTCTCCGTGGTGTTTGGAGTCCTCAGCAAGAATACGCCCCGCGAGCGGGTGGTGTACGGAGCCAAAGTCTTTGCCGCTTTTGTGGGCATCGCGCTGGTGCTGGGCTGGCTAATGTACTTTGTGCCCTGAACGCCGAAGCCCCACGGTCTCGTCGCGCCTCTCCCTGCCTTGACTTCCCCGCGGCCTGGCTATAGAGTACCCTCACTCGCAAGCAAAATCGTCCGCACAGCGACGGTCCCTCCCGAGGTGGAGCGTATTTTTCTGATGCGGAGGTCACCGACATGATTCTCCTGGCAGACACTTCAGCGTTCGTCACCTTCCTGGCCATTGCCGCCTTCGGTTTTGTCTTCCTGGTCTTCAGCTCGATCATGGGTGACTTGTTCGATCACGGTGACTTCAGCCACGAAGCGGACGGGCATGGCGGGGGGCCCAGCCTCCTGAGCAGCCGTATTCTGAGCGTGTTCGTGACCGCGTTTGGCAGTTTTGGGGCCATCGGGATTCACCTGGGTTATGGGGTGGGTGTGAGCACGGCGATGGGTTTTGGAGGCGGGGTGCTGTTTGCCGGCGCCATCTACATTTTCGCCAGTTTTCTTTACAGCCAACAAGCCACGAGCCATGTCCGGACAGGAGACCTGGTGGGGCATAGCGCGCAGGTGAGCGTGGCGATTCCCAAAGGTGGAATGGGCCAGGTGCGTTGCACACTGGGCGACACGGTGGTGGAGAAGGTCGCCCGCGCCGCCAACAACGAGGAGATCCCTGTTAATACCCTGGTCAGAATCAACGTCATCGTCGGGGAAGTCGTGTTGGTGGAGCGGACGGAGTAGAGGAACCGTGAACGGTGACGAGTGAAAAGTGCGAGGGGGGAATTTCCTTTCTTGCGGGTCACTCTTCAGTCGTCACTCGCCACTTTCCTTCGGGAGGACTCTAATGGAGCATTTCTCGCCCTTTGTTATTATTGTGGCGGCCTTTGCCGCTCTTGCGTTGCTTATCGCGATTTCCCGCTTCGCCAAGAATTACATCAAAGTGCCTCCTAATGCGGTGGCGATTTTCAGCGGGCGCAAACACAAGCTGCCCGACGGCCGCGTGGTGGGCTATCGCATGGTGCGGGGTGGCGCGGCTTTCCGCTTCCCGCTGCTGGAGCAGGTGGATTACCTGTCTCTCAACGTCTTTACGATTCCACTGGAAATCAAGCGCGCTTACACCGGGAGGGGTGTGCCGATATCCGTGAAGGCCGTAGCCAACGTGAAGATCAAGGGCGACGACATCTCGCTCTCGGCGGCCGCGGAGCGCTTCCTCGGCATGTCGCATGACACCATCCAGCAGGTGATTTTCCAAACGCTGGAAGGCCACCTGCGCTCGATTCTCGGCACGCTGACCGTGGAAGAGGTGAACAGCGATCGCGCCAGCTTCGCCCAAAAGCTGACCTCGGAAGCGGCGCTGGACCTGGAGCGCATGGGCATTGGCGTGGACGTCCTGACCATCCAGGATATCAGCGATGAGGAAGGCTATCTCGATGCGCTGGGAAAGAAGCGCACCGCGGAAGTCAAACGCGATGGGATGATTGGTGAGGCGGAGGCTACCCGCGACGCCAAGATCAAGTCTGCGCTCGCCATGCAGGAGGGCGAAAAGGCGAAGTTTGACGCCGATGCAAACATTTCCAACGCGTCGCGTGACTTCGCGGTAAGACAGGCGCAGTACCAGGCCGAAATTGAAATGGAAAAGGCCAAGTCCGCGCAGGCCGGACCTTTGGCGGAGGCGAAAGCAAAGCAGGCGGTGGTGGCGGAAGAAGTGCGCGTGGAGAAGACTCGCACGCAGGAACAGATCGCCGTGCAGGAGCAGGAAGTCCTGCGCAAGCAGCAAGAGCTCGAGGCGACGGTCATCAAGCCGGCGGAGGCCGAGCGGCAGGCGGCCATTGTGCGCGCGGAGGCCAAAAAGCAGGCGGCCATCCTGGAAGCCGAAGGCCAGAAGTCAGCGCAGATCGCCCTGGCGGAGGCGCAGCAGGAAAAGTTAAAGCAGGAAGGTCTGGGCCGCGCGGCGGCGGTGGAAGCGGAAGGCCGGGCGGAAGCGGCCAAGGTCGAGGCTATAGGCTTGGCACAAGCGCGCGCTATTGAAGCACAAGGGGTGGCGGAAGCCCAGGCCATTTTGAAGAAAGCGGAAGCGTGGCGCCAGTTCAACGACGCGGCCAAATTGCAAACGCTGCTCGAGAAGCTGCCCAGCGTGCTGCAAGCCTCGGCAGGGATTTTTGGCGCCGTGGCGGCGCCGCTTGGCAACATTGATAAGGTCGTCGTCATCGAGCAGGGCAACGGCGCCGCGGGCAACGGCCCCGGCGGAATCGGGCGCATCGCGCAAACCGGGCCGGCATTGGTCTTCGGCTTGCTCCAGCAACTCCAGGCCCTGGGCCTGGATCTTCCCACGGTGCTGAGGCAGCTTGGGGTCGAAGGCGAGAAGTTGACGGCGGCGGCGCCGCCGGCGACGAAAAGTGTGGAAGAGACCGGTACTAAAACGTAGCCACTGCCGGTATTCGGTGGTGCTTGTAGGAACAGTCCATGCCGACCTTTCAACTTTCCTCCACGGTGCACGAGACGCGTGTCGAAGTGCTGGCCATCCATTGCAGCGACCATCGGTTCCAAGCGGGGTTTTACGAGTTCCTGAATCTCCAGTTGAACCTCGATGAGAATTACGATCTGCTCGTACTGCCCGGCGGGCCGCAATGCCTGACGTTGGTGGAATACTTGCCGAAGTTTTCCTGGGTAGGATGGAAGTGGTTCCGGTTCTTGGTGGAGGCGCACGGCCTGAGGCGGCTGATCCTGATTCAGCATCAGGACTGCGGCTGGTACAAGGATCTCCCTTTCCACCTGCATTCTTCCACGGAGCCGCGCAAGCGCCAGGAGGAAGACCTGCGGCGCGCGCGGGCGGCGCTGCTCAAAGAACGGCCGGAGCTGAGTGTGGATCTCTATTACGCCGGCTGGGACGCGAACGAGCACATCACCATCGACGCGGTTTCCGGCTAATGCCCACTTACCTCCAGATTGCCTGGCACGGCGCCTCCATCGCCTGGCAAAGTTGGACGCTGCTAGTGGATTCCGGTATACTGGCCCCGAGAGTTTTAAATGACCACTGAAGAAAGGCTCAGGAAACTCGAGGACGCTCTTACCGTCGAAGCTCAATTGCTCGACCGGCACGAGCGGTTGGACGAAGAGCGCCACGCGCGAATCGACGCCCAGCTCGAGGCCCTGGCCGGGATCGTAGGCAAGCTCGGCGACCGTCAACTCCTGACCCAGGCTGCCTTGGACCGGCTCACCGAGCAAATAGACCGTTTCCTGCGCGGCCAGCCCGGCAACGGCGGACAGAAGCAGGATTAAAGCCAGAAAAACCTCGCCCTACGCGATTATTGCCGTCACACGGGATCCTCTCCACCCACAGATTGTGTTAGGATGCACCCCATGCGCAAACTCTTCCTCATTGCTATCCTGGCGTTTCTAAGTGCGCCGCTGCGGGCGGCAGGCACGCTGGACGTGTACTTTATTGACGTGGAGGGCGGGCAATCCACCCTCTTCGTCTCCCCATCCGGCCAATCGATGCTGGTGGATACGGGCTGGCCGGACTTCGATGGCCGCGACGCGGAGCGGATTACCACCGTCGCCAAGGCGGCAGGCGTCACGCGCATCGACTACCTGGTGATCACCCATTTCCATTCCGATCACGTCGGAGGCGTGCCGCAACTCGCCGAACGCATGGCGGTCGGCACGTACGTGGATCATGGGAAAAGCGTCGAGACAGGGAAAGAGGCCGACGAGCTTTACCAAGCCTACGTGCAGGTGAGGGACCATGCTTCCCACTTGATTGCCAGGGCGGGGGAGCGAATCCCCATCGAGGGTATCGAGGTGCAGGTTGTGGAGTCAACCGGGCAGGGAATTCTCCGGCCGGTCGCGGGAGCGGGTGCAGCCAATCCCTTCTGTGCGGACACCAAACCGCGGCCTATCGACCATTCTGAAAATGCCCAGTCAGTTGGGATGTTGATCACCTACGGCAAGTTTCGCATGGTTGACCTTGGCGATCTGACCTGGAACAAGGAACTGGGTCTCGTTTGCCCCATCAATAAGCTGGGAACGGTGGACGTCTACCTGAGCACCCACCACGGGTTGAACGAATCGAACTCGCCGCCCATCGTGCATGCGCTGCGGCCTCGCGTGGCCATTGTCAACAACGGCTCGACAAAAGGCGGTTCCCCGGAAGCCCTGAAGACGATCCGGACCTCGCCGGGCATCGAGGACGTGTGGCAGTTGCATTACGCCCAGAATGCCGGCAAAGAAAACAACGCCCCCGAGCCATTCATCGTAAATGTGGATCAGGACGCAAAGGTGAGCTGGATCAAGGTCGAGGCCCAAGCCGACGGGCAATTCACGGTGACCAACAGCCGCAATGGGAAGACCAAGGTTTACCCACCCCGCCCGTAATCGGAGACTCCCGCGGTGATAAGTAGATTTAGTCCGGCACTCAGTACACCTGCACCCAGAGAGGCCATCAAGGCAGCGCGAACGCCACATAGGCGTCTCCCGAGCGGGTACGAGGCTTGCCGCCTCCGCCCGCCGCAATGACCACGTACTGTTTACCGTTCGCTTCGTAGGTGCAGGGGGTGGCGTAGCCGCCGGCGGGGAGTTGCGCTTCCCACAGAACTTTGCCATTGGTCTTGTCGAAGGCGCGAAACATCTCGTCCTGGGTCGAACCGATAAAGACCAATCCGCCGGCAGTGACGATCGAGCCGCCGATGTTCTGCGTGCCGGTGGGCGGAATGCCGCGCGCGGTAAGTTCCTTGAATTCGCCGAGCACCCTCTGCCAGGCGATTTCTCCCTTGTTCAAATCGAAGGCGGTGAGCTGCCCCCAGGGTGGCTTGATGGCGGCGTAACCTTCCGGGTCAAGGAAGTGGTTATAGCCCGTATGCCCGTAAGGGTAGGTGACGTCGGCGTGCGTGGGCACGAGCGTCATAATCCAGGGCTCGTCGTGAGAGTTGATGTAATACCAGCCCGTCGTAGGATCGAACGAGCCGCCGCCCCAATTCGAGCCCCCATCGAAGCCGGGAAAGATGATCGTCCCCTCGAGGCTGGGAGGTTGCCAGGTGCCACTGCGCGATTTCTTGAAGGTCTCCATCACGGCGGCGTGCGATTCGGGTGAGATATTTGTGACGTCATCTTCCGTAAAAAGTTGCCGCGTGTAGGGCGGCGGCTTCAGCACTTGGGGCTGGGTGGGCCAGGCTTTCTCACCCGGCACGTCGGAGGGTGGCACAGGCCGCTCTTCGATGGGGAAAAGCGGCTGGCCGGTTTCCCGATCGAGCACAAAGAGCTGGCCGATTTTGGTGGGCTGAATCACCGCGTCAAGGCGTTTGCCGTTATGGTTAATGGCGCCGAGCGCCGGCGCACAGGGAAGATCACGATCCCACAAATCGTGATGCACGACCTGATAGTGCCAGATGCGCTTGCCGGTGGCGGCGTCGAGCGCCAACACGCAATTGGCAAACAGGTTTTGCCCCAGCCGCTGGCCGCCATAGAAGTCGAACGCCGCGGAGCCCGTAGAGACAAAAACCCAACCGCGTTTTTCATCCAGGGTCATGCCGCCCCAGTCGTTGGCGCCGCCGGCGGTGGTCCAGGAATCGCCTTCCCAGGTCTCGTGGCCAACCTCCCCCGGACGGGGGATAGTGTGGAAGATCCAGGCCATGACGCCAGTGTGCACATCGAAGGCACGCACGTGGCCGGGCGCCGCGGGCGAGGGACCTTCGCCGCACAACGATCCCATGATGATCAGATTTTTATAAATGATGCCGGGCGAGGTGACATCGTATTCGAGCCCGCTGATATCGCGGCCCAGGCCCTTGGTCAGGTCCACGCTGCCCCCTTGACCGAAAGTGCGAATCAATTTGCCGGTGGTGGTGTCGAACGCCATCAGTTGCGCGCGCGCCACGAAGAAAATGCGCCGGTCGTCCCCGTTCTCCCAGTAGGCCACGCCGCGATTGACTCCGCGTGGTTTGTCTTCATCCGCTCCTTCGAAGGGGTCGAACTGCCAGAGGAGTTTTCCCGTGGCGGCTTCGAGCGCGCAGAGCTTCAGTTGGGCGGTGGTGAGGTACATCACGCCGTTCACCACCAGAGGGTTGCACTCGATGGTGGTGGAAGGCTTCCGGCGGCTGTCGCCGGTGTGATACGTCCAGGCGGCTTCGAGCCGGCGCACGTTCGAGCGATTGATCTGATCGAGCGGCGAGTAGTGCCAGCCCGCGAAATTGCCCCCGTAGACGCGCCACTCGCGCTCCGCCGGGGAGGCGGATTTTGGGGCGGCAGCCGGCGTCATAGGCCATGCTGACGAGGCGAACAGCGTGGCGGCACTCTGCTTGATAAATTTGCGGCGATTCACGCGCTTGTGCATAAATCCAAACCCCCGGAGTGGTAATTGGCGGTACAATGCCGGCGACGTATCCACGAACTTTTATTTCGAAGGCTGCGGCATCTTACGACGAGCCGTAGGGTGAATGCAATCGATCCGGTTTCGCGGTATTGACGCATTTTGACGTGCCACGGGCGTCCCGCCCGTGAACGGGCACGGCCAAGATGGCCGTGGCACATCAAAATGAGTTACTACCGTTTTCGCGTGAAACCGGGAGCAAGCCCGAAACCTCATTCCCGGCCGGTTGAGGAGACAATGTGACTATGGCGCCGACAGCGCTGACCTCGAAATGGTTCTGGTATTCGATTCTGTGTGTCGTCTGCTGGGGAGGCTGGACGATCCTTGCCAAGCTCGGGTCGAACCAGATCTCCGCGGAGGCCGCGCAGTTTCTGTTTGCCTGGGGAATGTTGCCGGTCGCCGCCGTGCTGCTGGCAGGGCGGCGCTTCCGGCTGGAGAAAAATGCCAAAGGGATTTTCTATTCCGTCTCGAACGGGGTGCTCGCCGCCATTGGGGGCTGGGCGCTGTTCGCGGCCTATCGCACGGGCGGCAACACTTCGGTCATTACCGTGGTGACGGGGATGTATCCTTTATTCACTGTCGTATTGGCCGTGCTGGTATTACGCGAGCGGCCGACCAAGCTTCACCTGATAGGACTGGCCTTTGCCGCCGCGGCATTCGTGATTTTCTCGCTTTAGGTCTGCATGCCATGCATTTGCCACCGTGGTTCTGGTTTTCGTTGATTGTGCTGGTGACTTGGGGCATCGTCGGGCTGCTGCAAAAACTCTCGACCAACGAAATCTCCGCAGAGTCCGCGCTGATCTGGCTGGTGGTGGGATTCTTCGTCGTGGCCCCGGTCTTCTATCCCGGCAAAGTTTTGTTCACCTACTCCGCGCGCAGCTTGCTGTACATCCTGGCGAGCGCGGTGCTGAACGCGGTGGGAGCGTGGGCGTTGCTGGCGGCGATGAAAAGCGGCGGCAAGGCGTCGATTGTCGTCCCCTTGACGGCCCTCTATCCGCTGGTTATGGTCCTGACGGCTCCCCTCATCCTGCGGGAATCCATCACCTTACTGCAAGGAGCGGGCGTGGCGTGCGCGCTGGTCGCCATCGCGCTGCTTTCGACTTAATCTGGTTGGACCAGGGTCTTGTTGGGGTTGACGGTCAGCCAGAGCACGGCTCCCAGGGCGCAGAGGCCGGCGGCGGTCAGGAACGCCGTAGTCCATCCGAAACGTTCAGCGAGCACAGGGGTAAGGGCCGCGGTTACCGCCCCGCCGATCTGGGCTCCCATATTCATGAAGCCGGAAAGTGAGCCCGAAGAGTTTCCACCCAGGTCCGCCGAGAGCGCCCAGAAGGCGCTCTGCGAGAGATACAGTGAGCCCGCGCCCCCCGCCAGGATCACACTGGCCGCGGCGGCACTCTTGGCGTCGGCGCCTGCGGCCACGAACACCGCAGCGCCCGCCATACCCATTGCCGCCACCCCGCACCGTCCCCACCAGCGGCCATAGCGCCGGCTCACCGCGTCCGCCACCCAGCCGCCCAGCGCTGAGCCCAGGGACATGGCGATGAAAGGCAACATGCCGTAATAGCTGCCGGTCTTGAGGTTCAGGCCCCGCACCTTAGTGAGGTAAATGTAAAACCAGGTGAAGAAGATAACGGCCACGTACCCATAACAGAAATAGCTGAGGGTGATGGCCCAAACTTCCCGGCAGGAGAGAATCGTGCCCCAGGAAAGTCTTGGTCCCTCGATTTGGTCGCGCTGCGGGAGGCCCTCGCGAATCCAATTTCGTTCCGGGTCATTCACCCAGGGATGGTGGTCGGGATGATCGCGCGCCATGGCATACCACCCTGCGCCCACCAGCAATCCCAACCCCGCGCAGACCCAGAAGGCCATGCGCCATCCGAAGTGAATCATGATGGCCGCGATGATGGGGGGCGTGAAGGCGGACCCTGCTCCCACGCCGGCAAAGATCAGGCCGTTGGCAAGCCCGCGCTCGGCTGTGGGCACCCAGTTGGCCACCCACAGATTGGAACTCGGGTACATGACGGCTTCGCCCATGCCCAGCAGGAAGCGGACGCTCCAAAAAATCAAGAAGGCGCGCGGGAGACCGGTGGGGATGCTGGCGGTGAGCGCCGTGAAGACAGCCCACCATGTGGCGCCGAACGCCAGTACGTGTCGTGGACCAAAGCGGTCCGCCGCCCAGCCGCCGGCAATTTGGAAGAGCGCATAACCCACGAAGAAGGCGCTGAAGACCCGGCCGAGCTGTGCATCCGTGAATTGAAATTGCTGCGCGAGCGAATGGCCGGCGATGGAAATGTTAACGCGGTCAAGAAAGCTGGTCCCCCCCATCAAAGCGATCCAAACAACCAGCAGCCAGCGTATGCGAGTTGGCTTTGCGGATTCCATCCGTCAGTTTGAAGCGTCGAGGCCGCCCAGACGAAGAGCCCAAGAGATTGGCACGAATCGCTGGAAATGGCAACCGGCGCTCCACGCTAAGTCAGCTCCCGGAAGCGTGCATGCCATCTTCATTTACCTTCGTGTGCCTGACGTAGCAACTCCACCTTGCCGTAATAATCCTTGTCGAATTGCGCCAAGGCGGCTTTCGATGCGCCCTGGCTCCATTGCTGGCCTTCGCGCCAGATGAAGACTTTATTTCTAAGCGCCGCATCGATCGCCTGGGAAGTCGGCACCGTATCGAAATACTCGCCCGACTTCGGCGTGCCCGCGCCATAACCTTGCTGCCGGTTCGAGCCGTAGTAACACCAATATCCCACCGCGTTGCTGATGTTGTAACCGCTCAAGGTCCAACGCAGGAAGTCGTCCAACTTCAGACCCCAAACTCCCGCTTCGCCGCGCAAAATGTAGTCCGCGTACGTGTCGATGAACGGACAGTAGATGCGTCCATCATCAAGGGGATCGCTGCTGCAATGCACGTAGAGAATTCGATTGTCCCCCAGGATCTCGCGCGTTCGGCGGATCACCGCGTAGGACTTGCGGAAGTCCATGGAAATGCCATCGAAATACAGGCCATCCACTTGGTACTCGTCCAGGACCCGCTGCATTTCGGCAAAAAGATCCGGAGCCGCAGAGTAGAAGGGACTCAGATAAACCACCAGCTTCATTCCATTTTTATGGACCTCATCGCGCACGCGGATGAATTCCCGCATGTTAAGAGGCACATGTCGAGGTGTCAGCCAGGGCTGGGGATGGCCGGCATACTTTTCGGTATGCAGGATCGGCGTCAACCTCGCTTTGACGTCTTCAGGAGCATCCTGCCATATGTACGCATGCAGGTTATAAACCTTGCAGTACTTCGCCGCCGCTCGAATGAGATCATTGCTTGGGTAAGCGCCTGCGCCTTCGAGTTGTGCAGTGGAAAATTCCGCGGGCAGGCCGTCGTGCTCAATAGCTTGAAAGGCCCGGCGCCAGTTATACGGTCGCGGAGGGAAAACCGACACCCAGGCCTCGTCACCCCCGGCAAATTCATACGCAATGTCCCACGGGGGCTTGGTGAGAACCGGTACCGACGCGTGCTTTTTCGCCACCGGGTAAATTCCAAATCCTCCCTCGGCATCCATAAGTATCCATTTGCCCTCTTTTTCGAAGTGATAGGCGGGCTCAAAAAAACCCTTGAAACTGGTTTTGGTGTTCTCGCCAGTCCTTAGAATGACCACGCTATCGCCCTGGAAAGTCAGAGTGCCCGCCCGGCAAGAGACCGTGCAGGAGAATCCGTCTTGCTTCTGGATGTGGAAAGGTCCCACGGCCGGGGCGAAGCTGATCTGGAGCACGCGTCGTTCCCGGGGAATGCGCTGCCGGCACTGGATGGCGCCCTGGTCATCGAACTCGAACCGGGCGCCCGTGGTTACCACCTCAATCCTGCCGCCTCTCTCGGTCGCCGATTCGATCCGCATTCCCATGACGGCTCCCGGATTTTGCTGACCGTAAAGGGTCGAAACGCTTAGGAAGAACAGAACTGAGATTATTTTCCACATCGCCCCACTCCTTCTTCGCGGGCCCTGCTGCCTCGGAGCAGCTTTCAGTTTCAAATTCTCGCGTTCTTGTCGGCGGGCAAACGCGCGCGATCAATCTACACGCGATGCGGTGTGGAGGCAATAACGATCGCCCGGTCAAAGCCGGGGATGGGGCCGCCCCGGGTTTTTTCCTTGACATCGTTGATAGCTGCGTAAGAATCCAGGCTCAGCATGAGGGTGCGAAAGCCCGTCGTGCACGGGAGATAACATGGCCGAAAAACGCCGAGGCAGGAAATATGCTCGCCGGGATTTTCTGAAAGAAGTTGCGGCGGGAAGCGCGTTGGCATCGACGCTAGGGACGCGACCGTTGGCCGGGCAGAGTAACAAGTCGGGCGCCGGTAGCCCTGCCCGAGGCGCCGCGGAAAACCCGTCTTCGCCGCCCCTTGCCTCCATCGACTTTCCCCGCACCTTCGCGGGGCGGAATCTGAAGATGATTGCCTTTCCGCTGGGAGGCATCGGCACCGGCACGATTTCACTCGGGGGCCGTGGACAACTGCGCGATTGGGAAATCTTCAACCGTCCCGACAAGGGAAACGAGTTGAGTTACGCGTTCCCGGCAATTTGGGCCAAGGTGGGAGAGCGCGAAGCCGTGGCGCGCGTGCTGGAATCACGCCTCCAGCCGCCGTACGAAAGGAACTCAAGCGGCCTCGGCTCCGACAACGCTCCAGGTCTGCCGCGTCTTGCCGAAGCCACTTTTACGGGCGCGTACCCCTTTGCGCGGGTGGCGTTTGGGGACCCCCAGTTGCCAGTCGAGGTCCGCCTCGAAGCTTTCAATCCGCTCGTGCCCCTCGACGTTGAAGCCTCCGGGTGGCCCGTGGCGATACTGCGGTACACGGTCCGCAATGCCGCGAACGCCCCGGCGCGAGTCGGCATCGCCTGGAGCATCGAAAATCCCGTGGGCCAGGAGGGCAGGCAGGCGGCTTTCCGCGAAGTTCCCGGCCTCAGCGGCTTGTACATGGACAATCCCTTCCTCGCGGCCTCCGACCCTTTGAAAGGCACGTTCGCGTTGTGCGCCGTGGGAGCGCCCGCGGGCAGCGTCACCTATCTGCGGGGTTGGAAGCGGGCGGAGTGGTGGAACGGAGTGCTGACTTTCTGGGACGATTTCAGCGCCGATGGCGCGCTGGACTCCGCTTCTCCGGCGGCTACACCCGTAGGCTCCTTAGCGGTGACGCAGACCATTCCCCCGCGGCGCGAAGCCACGGTCACCTTCCTGCTGGCGTGGCACTTTCCCAATCGCACGCCGGAGCGCTGCGGCTGGGAGGCTCCGGAAGGCGTGCCCAAGACTACCGTAGTAGGCAACGCCTATACTGAGCGTTTTGCCGATGCCTGGGACGCCAGCCGGCAAGCCGCCTCCCAACTCCCCCAGCTCGAAACGCGCACGCGCGCCTTTGCCCAGGGGATCGAGTTGTCCACACTGCCGCCGGCGGTGCTGGATGCGGCCACCAGCACGCTATCCACTTTGCGCGCCAATACCTGCTTCCGCACGGCGGACGGCGAGTTTCACGGTTTTGAAGGGTGTAATGACCGTCAGGGCTGTTGCCACGGAAGCTGCACGCACGTATGGAATTACGAGCAGGCCACGGCGCAGCTCTTCCCCACGCTGGCGCACTCGTTACGTGAGTCGGAATTCCTGCGCAACACCGATACCAACGGCCTGATGGGTTTCCGCTCCTTTCTGCCGGACGGCAAGCAGATTTGGCAGATGGCCGCGGCCGACGGTCAGATGGGCTGCCTCATCAAGCTCTACCGCGAATGGCGGCTATCGGGCGACACGGATTGGCTGCGCCGATTGTGGCCTAAGGCCCAGCGCGCTTTGGAATTCGCCTGGGTGGAAAACGGCTGGGATGGCAACCGCGATGGTGTTGCCGAGGGCGTTCAGCACAACACTTACGACGTGGAGTTCTACGGCCCCAACCCTCTTTGCGGGGTCTATTACCTGGGAGCGTTGCGCGCCGGCGAAGAGATGGCGCGCGCCCTCGGGGATGCGGACGCGGCAGAGGAATATCACCGGCTCTTCGTCAACGGCAGCCGCTGGTTCGACCAAAATCTCTATAACGGCGAGTACTATATTCAAAAAGTGGAGGGGCGGCGGGAAGATCAGATCGCCCCTGGCTTGCGAATCGGCTCGGGGGCCGCGAACACCCTCAAGCCGGATTACCAGATGGGTGACGCCTGCCTGGCGGACCAGTTGTTGGGCCAATGCCAGGCGCACGTGGCGGGCCTGGGATATCTTTTGGAGGAAGCGCACGTACGCGCCACCCTGAAGTCGGTTTATAAATACAACTACCGGCCGAACTTGAGCGAGCATGCCGATCTTGAGCGTACCTACGCCCTGAACGACGAAGGCGGAGTTCTGGTGGCCACCTATCCCCTGGGCAAACGTCCGGAAATCCCCTTTCCTTATTTTGGTGAGATTTGGACGGGATTGGAGTACCAGCTTGCGGCGTCGCTGGCGTTCGAGGGGATGACGACGGAGGCGCTCAGCGTCGTGGAATCGGTGCGCCGGCGCTTTGACGGCGAGCGGCGCAATCCCTGGAACGAGCCCGAGTGCGGCCATCACTACGCCCGCGCCCTGGCGAGTTGGGGCTGTTTTGTGGCCTGGAGTGGTTTCCGCTATTCCGCTCCCGGGCGCGAACTCACCCTGATGCCGCGCACGCGCCGACAGGCGTTCCGCTGCTTCTGGTCGGTCCCCACGGGATGGGGCACCTTCACGCACACGCTCAAACCGCAGGGCCAGCGCGTGGAAGTCCAAGTGGCCGAGGGCTCGATTGGCGTAGAGCGCTTGGCCGTGAATGGCCTCGGAAAGAGCCAATTTAACAATGCTTCGGCGCGTCTGGGGACGGAGGTGCTGCGGGCGACTGTGAACACCGAGGCCGCGCGCCGCGTTATCACCTTCGCCCGTGAAATTGCAGTGACGCCGGGGAATCCGCTGGGAGTTACCCTGACGGCGTGACGAGAGGGGCGGAAGCGCCGCAGGCAGAAAGCAGAGAGCAGAAGGCAGAAGGTGGACGAGATGCCTAAGTACGAAATTACCGTTCGTAGATGAGAGGAGGAATCCATGAGGTCAAATTCAGTGAACTGTTGGCTACGCGTGGTGGCGGCGATCGCCGCTTTGGGACTTGCGGTCTCCGCCAGCGCCCAATCCCCCAAGCCCGTTAAGGTCATCATGATTACGGACATGGAGGGGGTGGACGGAATTTGGGATTCGGAACAGCAATGCATGCCGAACAAAAGCCCGCGTTGGGAAGAATCCCGTAAACTGCTCACCGGCGAAATCAACGCCGCCGTGGACGGTCTCTTGGAAGGCGGCGCGACAGAGGTCGTGGTTTGGGACGGTCACGCCTCCGGCGCCAACCTATCCACTTTGGACATCCATCCCAAGGCGAAATTGCTCTCGGGCCCCGGTGTTCCGAGTTCCGCCATTGTCGACTCTTCCTATAGCGCGGAAATTTTCATCGGGCAGCATGCCATGGCGGGGGCCGATAAAGCCGTTCTGGCGCATTCCGAGAGCTCCGAGGGCATCCAAAATTACTGGGTCAACGGCCTCCGGGTAGGAGAAATCGGATTAGAAGTGATGCATGCGGGGGCTTTTGGAGTTCCGGACATCATGCTGGCCGGCGACACGGCGGCTTGCCTGGAGATCAAGGCACTGGTACCCAACGCCGAGTGCGCGGAAGTGAAATCGGGTGTCAGCCGGACGGGTGGGTACTCGCTTTCACACCCGGCGGCCTGCGCCTTGATTCGTGAAAAGGCCGCTCTTGCCATAAGACATTTGTCGGAATACAAACCTTACAAAGTTTCCAGCCCCGTGGAACTGAAAATCGAATACACCACCAGAGGGGTGCCCGCCCGGCCGGACGTAGGCTTCGAGCAGGTGGGCGACCGCACGTGGGTGCTGCGTGGAAAAGACTATATGGAGGTGTACAGGCACATTTAGCGCGGGTTGCTCACCACGCTTGGACGCTCTGGGGGGCGGCCGGAAGGGCGGGGCTGAAGAGCCCGCGGAAAAACGCCCCACAGCGGGTAACTACGCCGGCACTCAGCGCGCCACCCCTCCTGAATCAGGAGGGGAGTTTTTGGAGAACTCCCCTCCTCAGATGAGGAGGGGATTAAGGGGTGGTGCTGATGGCGGCTTCATGCTTTCGGCTTCCGGAGGTAACCACCCCGGCGCTCAGCGCGCCACCCCTCCTAAATCAGGAGGGGAGTTTTTGGAGAACTCCCCTCCTCAGATGAGGAGGGGATTAAGGGGTGGTGCTGATTGTGACTTCGTGTTTTCGGCCCCCGGAGGTAACCACCCCGGCGCTCAGCGCGCCACCCCTCCTGAATCAGGAGGGGAGTTTCTGGAGAACTCCCCTCCTCAGATGAGGAGGGGATTAAGGGGTGGTACTGATG